>JAABUQ010003256.1_pt1 | contig 30214 bp, 25 predicted proteins | sample 5560001 | NCBI WGS metagenome assembly JAABUQ01 (sample SAMN10711888, study PRJNA513371) | rock metagenome | isolation source: Antarctica rocks | place: Antarctica: Victoria Land, Finger Mt nord | collected 2015-12-18 | reverse complement strand
CAGGGACGCTCGGTAATCGAATTTTTCCAGGAAGCATTGATGGCGGCGTCAGTCAGCGGCAAGCCAACTCCATCGCTGTTGCCTCAACCAACCACCTGAATCCTTACGTATCAACTCGAATTGCTGCTTTAGCTAAACACGATTTAGATCCGGCTGTTTGGTCGATTCTGGAAACTCTCAACAGGCAGACGTGTTTTACTCAGATACAGCTTGACTTGCTGGCCTGGGCTGAGGAGCGTTATTTGGCGCATTGACCAAAGAAGACAGTGCGACGTCAAGCGTTGGCGCTTGCAGGGGAAACCCCCCTGACCATCTAACTCTTTTAGTCATCCAAAGCATACTCTGGGTGTATTAGCCGCTCGGGGGAGTACAACTTATTTAATTCTGCTTGACGCTGCTTCCTACCTACTGGTAGGATACTGTGATGAAACCGACTGATACCAAAACTTTGATTCTAGATACTGCCCAAGACCTAATCCAACGATTTGGCATCAACGGCATGAGTTATCAAGATATCAGTCAAATTGTTGGCATCCGGAAGGCAAGCATTCATACCCATTTTCCCACGAAGGAGGCGCTAGTGGCGGCCTTGCTTGACCGTTACAATACCTATTTTCTGCGGTTGGTGGATCACATCATTGCCTCAACTGACTCGCCAGAGCAAAAACTGCGGCGCTACTGTGGGCTATTTGAAGCCACCCTTAAGAGCGGCGAACAAGATAAAGCCTGTCTGTGCGGCATGTTAGGAGCCGAATTAGCAACGCTGAACAGTCCATTAGTCGAGCGGATTTGCACCTTTTATCAGGAGAATGAAGCACAGGTGGCAACGATTCTGGGCAAAGGGCGCGAGATGGGCATATTCCACTTCAAAGGCGACGTGGCGGCAACTGCCGCCCTTGTGTTTTCGTTGCTCGAAGGTGGGATTTTAATTGCGCGTGCCAGTGGAGGACCGCAACGATTTGAGACGGTCATTGAGCAATTAATGCAGTTGGTCAGGGGTTAATTTTTTTACTTCCACACCTTCCTATTAGTAGGAAGGCATAAAAACACAGAGGAGTCCATTATGGCGACGATTGGCGTTCTAGGAACTGGCAGAATGGGGGTGCGATTGGCACGGATGTTTGCGGGTGCAGGACAATCGGTGATGCTTGGCTCTCGAACACCAGAGCGGGCGGCTCGAATTGTGGCTGGACTGGGACAGCCCAACCTGGCGTCAGGAAGTTATGAAGCGGCGACTGCCGCTGATGTTATCCTGCCTGCCATGTTTTTACGGGACGGGTTACTCGATCTCTTGGAACCCATGCGATCTCAATTTGATGGCAAGGTGTACATCGACATCTCGAATCCCTTCAATGACACCTATACCGACTTCATTTTGCCGTGGGACACCAGTGGTGCGGAGCAGATTCAGCATCGGTTCCCCAAAACTCGTGTGGTAGGTGCATTCAAGAATGTGTGGTGGGAATGTTTCGATGCGCCCACCTTTGAAGAAACGGTCAGCGATGTGTTTGTCGTCAGCGATGATGTCGAAGCGAAAGCGGAATTTTTCAAACTCGTTGTAAATACCCCATTTCGATATATTGATGCAGGTCGTCTGAACAATGCTCGTACCGTCGAGCGGATGACCTTGTTGAGCGGAGAACTGGGACAAAGGTATGGCTATTTTCCTCGAATGAATTACAAGTTGCTCGGTGAGCAATGGACACCGGGACAAGCAGATCAAGTTGGAGCATTGATTGCTACCGGAAACGGTTAATGAGTCAATGGCTCAAACGGCAATTGAAGCAGCGAAGACGTTTAAAACACATGTGTTTTAAACGTCTTCGCGAATCGTTAAATTTTAAGTTTTTACAGCGGATTTCAGCTTGATGAAGTACAGTGGCAACCTGTGAACTCCGATACCCTGGCACAACCCGTGTACTCTGCTTACTTGAAATCTGCTGTATCATCATGACTGTCGAAGGACGATTACAGCTATTAGGGTTGGTGTTGCCTGACCGTCATTGCCATGATTGCAAAGGAATAAATAGCAGTAGATGGGCTACATGAATAACACGCTAAACAATTCATGCTTTTAATGTTATCGCTTGAACGATTCCATTGAACACCTCTGTCCGCAGGACCCAGATTGGCAACACTGTTTGTCAATAGCAATTAAGATGCGCTTACCCTGCTTTTATTGGCTGAAGTGATGCATACTAAAGGAGTATATTGTGATACCTTACACGAGAAGACTGATTGTTGCCCGTACACTGCTCCTACAGGGAATTTACTTCAGCAGAGGATAGTAGGGTTTTAGATATGCTAGATGCAAGAATACTACAAGACAGTTAAGAGTAAACTAGTAGATACTACCGTGACGATAGCGCATCCACGTGTATTGCTCATTGCAGAGGCCGCGAACCCCGACTGGTCAAGCGTGCCGCTTGTAGGTTGGTTACATAGCCAAGCCATTGCTGCACAAACTAATGCTCACTTGGTTACCCAGAGCTATAATCGCGATGCATTGCTTCGGGCTGGGTGGGTCGAAGGGGAGGACTTTACAGGCATTGACACGAGTCCAATTGAAAACAGGATTTACCAAATCAGTTCTTGGGTGCGGGGTGGTGCTGGCAAAGGTTGGACGACGGTCATGGCGCTGTCTGCTTTCACATACTACTACTTCGAACATCTGATTTGGCAACAGTTTGACCAAAGGATTGTCAACCGAGAGTTCGACGTCGTTCATCGCATCACACCGCTGAGCCCAACCATTCCGAGTCTGCTAGCACATAAGTGTCACCAGGTTGGAGTGCCGTTCATCCTTGGTCCACTCAACGGCGGTTTGCCCTGGCCAAAGGAGTTCGAAGCAGTGCGACGTCAGGAAAAGGAGTGGCTTTCTTACATCAGATGGGTCTACAAGTTGATGCCGGGCTATAGCTCTACTCGACGACACGCCGCTGCAATTGTGCTCGGCTCACGCGACACCTGGGAACAGATACCTGTCCAGTACCGGCACAAATGCGTGTATATCCCCGAGAACGCTATTGATCCAAAACGGTTTACACTGCAACGAACTCGCCAAGTGTCACACCCTATCAAGGCCATCTTTGTTGGACGCCTTGTTCCATACAAAGGAGCCGACATGCTCATAGAGGCAGCAACACAATTGATTCGCGATGGCCTTCTAACAGTGGAGATTGTCGGTGACGGACCTGAAATGCCTAAACTCAAAGCGCTTGTGGAACGGGAGGAAATCGAAGGCGGCGTAGAGTTCACTGGTCTGATTGAGCATACCCGCGTTCAGGAACGACTTGCTAATGCAGACTTGTTTGTGTTCCCAAGCATTCGCGAGTTCGGCGGTGCCGTAGTAATTGAAGCTATGGTGATCGGGTTGGTGCCGATTGTGGTGGACTACGGTGGTCCCGGTGAATTCGTTACTGACTCTACGGGGTATACTGTCCCAATGGGTTCTAGAGCGGAACTGGTAGCGCGCTTTCGCGAACTCCTTGACCGCTTGGTTGCTGATCCCAGCGGCTTTACCGAGATGAGTCAACGTGCTCGTAAACGTGTGCTGAGCCAATTCACATGGGACGCCAAGGCTCGGCAAACAGTTGAAGTATATCGATGGGTGCTCGGTCAGCGGACTGACAAGCCGGACTTTGGCATGCCGCTACCCGACGTTGAATAGTTAAAACTGAAAGTAAATAAAGGGAGATGGATTTTGAGGTGATAGAAGAAGCAAGCCAAATAAGACAAAAAACAACACAAACAAGCCTTTAAAAGTATCTAACTGTAGCTTAAATCCTTTACCTAGCTGACTTCCTACATAATCACTGATAATCAAAGCAGGAATAGTAACAAACAATGAAGTTGCATACCAGTTGATTCCGGCAGAATTTGTTAGGCAAAACATTTTTTGAATAATGAATAAAGAAATTGAGAAATCAGTCGATCTAAAGAAAACCCATGCTAAACAAACAAATATAAAGGTAAAAAACCAAGCTAAAAAGTTATAGAAGTATAATCTCAAGTAGATAGGCATAAAAAACCCAAGAATAGCTGGCTGCCCCGCTAGGAGCTTTCGCACTGTTTGTTTGGCGTCTAATTCAACTGATCTACTTATCTTCTTTTCTTTTGGTACAAGCTCTGTATACATTTTATGAATTGCCAATGCTGTCCCGTGTAAACCGCCCCATGCTACAAAATTCCAGCTAGCTCCATGCCACAACCCGCCTAACAGCATAGTGATTAAAAGATTAAAATATTGCCTTTGCTTCCCTTTTCGATTACCACCCAATGGAATATATAGATAGTCTCTCAACCATGTTGAGAGAGAAATATGCCATCTTCGCCAAAATTCTGTGATGCTTTGGGAAATGTATGGAATGTCAAAGTTTTTTGGAACGTCAAAACCTAAGCATTTTGCTGAGCCAATTGCCATATCAGTGTAACCACAAAAATCGCAATAAATTTGAATAGCATAAGCTATGACAGTGAGCCAGAGTGTAATTGAGCTAAAATCCTGTGGTCTTTTAAATACAGTGTCAACAAAAATAGCTAAGCGATCAGCAATAAATACTTTTCTAACTAAGCCCAGTAAAAATATTTGTAGCCCATAACTCACGTTTTCCCATTTTATAATAATATCATGTTCTATCTCAGGCAAAAATTGCTTTGGTTTTAATATTGGCCCTGCTATCAAATGTGGAAAAAAAGCAACAAGAAGTGCAAAATCCCAAAAGCTTTTAGCTGATTTGTTGATATTTCGGTAAATATCTATCGTGTAACTCATTACTTCGAAGGTAATGAACGATATACCTATCGGAAGTATAATACCTAAGTAAGGCAGTCTAACATGAAGCGGGTTTAATAAAACATTAGTTGAATTAACGAAAAAGTTAAAGTATTTGAAAAAGCCTAAAATACACAAATTAAATACTATGCTTCCTAACAACCATCTACCTTTGCTTTTCGCGTCTTTATTTAATTCAATTTTTAATCCTGCATAGTAGTTAAAACAAGTCATAGCAAACATTAAAAACACAAATCGATAATCCCAATATGCATAAAAATAATAGCTTGCTATTAAAAGAATCTTTTTTTTAACTTGACTTGGCTTTACAAACACCATCAATAGCAGAACTATAGTAAAGAATAAAAAATATTCTATACTTGAAAATATCACTTTATTGCCCTCTTCTTTTCAAAAAAATCTGTCAGAGTTGCAGCAGTTAATGCATGACCTATTTCGTTAATGTGTCCTGTTCCAGGAACCGTGTTATTAAATCCGTGAGCAGGTTGGTGATGTAATTGATAGTAGAGAGTAAATGATTCTCTCATATTTATGAAGTCCACTCCCTGTTGAGCAGCAGCTTTTTTTAAATAAATTTCGACTTGAGAAGAACCCTCGCTCAAATTGCTGTATTCCATATCGGGTAGATACAGAATCACTACCTTTGGATATTTATTCTTTAGGCTTTTCAGCGTCCAATATATAAGGGCATCATAATTATGTGAATATGGTAATTGTTTCGCCAAGTCAAACTCAGTGGCGCTCTGTTTTGTTTGGTTGGCAGTGAGTATTTTTTGTAAATTTCTTCCACCAACTCGTAAAACAGAATATTCCAGCATAAAGTTAAGTTGTTTAAACTTTTGCAAAAATATTTTCGATAAAGTGTCATCACTTAAAAATTTTTGATTATATACAGTTTTGAAAGTATTGTTTTCTTGAACAACATAAAATTGCTCCTTATTATTTAACATGTCCGTGAAATTTCCATTCCTGAGCTGTATAACTACGCTATCTGGTTTGATTAAAGAATTATAAAAATCGGCAGGGTAAATATAGTAAGCTGGCGAAGCACCATCCCTAGCAGCATTTATAACTTGAATATTTGATTTGTACTTAGTTTTTAAATTTTCTTGTAGTATGAAACTATAAGTCTTAGCATCTGAGACATGAATTCCCTTAGTGAATGAATCACCTAATATTAAAATCCTATAGTCGGTTTTCTGCTTTGGTAAAATATCTTCCCCTCTCATTCCTAAGCTGTTTATTTTTGTTCTGCTAAATCCTTCTTGCGACTGCACAGCAACTCCTGCCTTGACAATCCTCCCCAGCACAGCATGAGTGGTAAATCCAGGGCTTTTTTCTACTGTAGTTTCTAAAATTATTTCCCACGAAACTAACGCACATACCATTGATGTTAAAATTTTAAACAGGAGCTTCATTTTTTTCTAGCTTGCCTGCCAGCAGCTCAGTCTTTTCTTTAAATGCAATGCCTAGCAGCACTAAACAGGGCCAGTGATATACAGATACTTCTAAATCTGCACCGCTAGTACAAATTAAAATAACTAAGATTATACTTAATCCTGCCTTAGCGGTTGAACTCTTTTGCGCTTTAACCAGCAGAACAGTAAAGCTCCATAATAAGGGAACTAAAAATGCAGTAAAACCTACTATTCCTTTTAAATATAGAAGATCAGGCCATTGGTTGTGAGTGCCAATCGGTATTCCTTCTGTAGATTTTGGACCGTGCTCTTGACCGGCTCCATGACCCCATATAGGTGCTTCAGGCCAACGCTCCAGGGCGATTTGTTTCAATTTGCTTCTAATTCGCTCAGAACCTACGCGATACCTTTTAATACTTAGATCCCAGCTGTTTTCTGCAAAATCAATAATCGGTGAGGCAAATAGACCACCAAAGAAACTTACTATCCCTGTTGCAATTTGCAAGGGCCAAGTAAAGTTCGTTAATATCCAATTTAGTACTGGAACTACTACAATACAAAACATTGTCAGCCGTGAAGCTGACCCAAAAACCATAGTGGCAGCAGTAAACATGCTAATCCACCGTAGTTTTTTGTCAGATTCTTGACATACCAGGCAGAAATAGAGAGCGCCTGTGATCCCTAACGTATTATAAAAAGGGGTAAACAAATTCAAGCGGAATTGATGATTATTATCTGGATCAACCCCGAATAAACCTACACTGAAATCATACGGTGAGCCTCCAACTAACAACCTTAGTGGAGAAACGTAGGAAAAACTTGGTATATGTAATAGATATAAAGTATAACAAATTAGAATAATAACGAAACTTTGTATACAAAGAATACAGGCTGCTCGATATATTAACTGCGGTCGAATATTGAGACAACCAGCAAGAGGAAGCAATGCCATAAGAGCCCAGCTCCTACCCCAAACAAGTGTTGATCTAATGAGTCTATCTACTCCTAGATCCCAGTCAAGATGGGCCATAATTAAAGCAAATTCCATGACTAGCATGGAAACAACCCATACCCATGTCACAGCAGGAATGGTAATTCTTTTTTCATTTGGGGTATCTTCAGTTTGATCCCAAAGCTTCTTGCACAGGTATAGCCCTAGAAACCAAGCAAGTGCAGGCACCCAGATGAGCTGTGCTCCAAGCAAGTAAAGCCCATAGGTTCCTATTACGGTATACCAAACTAGTTTTTCCTCAAAGTTTTGGGGTCTGATCACGTTAGTTTTTTAATTTTTGCTGGAATATTTAGTCTGTTTGCAGGGAAAAAGCATCGGCACGCTGGGCGATAGATTTACATTGATTGACAGCTATTTAAGACCATTACTAAGTTGACATTATTAAAGTTAAAGACAAAAAGTGAAAAATTTGGGGAAGAAACCAGGAATAAACCGAGAAAAGTTAAAATTGAAACTAGATGGTTATATAATCTTCAACTTTTTACTAGAAATTAGTCAGTGTTTCTTACCTAACACTGGTGAATATATGCAGAAGCCGCCTGAGATTGAACAGGTGAGCGTTAACAGCAAGCAGGCCGTGATAAATCTATAAACAAGCCCAACAGGAGTAATTCCTGAATTAGATCAGCCGCAAATTGCATTTTAGCCTTGCGCCAGAATATACCTTGCAGGCATGAACAGGACTTTGTACCACACACCTGCTGATGGACGCTGCGATCGCCCTTCATAATGCCCAAAGTTACGAGCGCCTTAAATCTATTACGCTACAGTCACAATAGTCACAACTGGAATACGGAAGTTGCTTTACCCTACACTTGCTTTAAGGTGAGGGAAAGAGCGGAGAGAAGAAAACTAGCAAAGCGTCGGAGCTTCACAAAGACTTTGCAGTACGTATTTTCTTTTGCGTATTATCTCATAAATCTATAGTTATTTTTAATGCTATTCAATACTTAGGCAATTCGTTTTTGAAAGACTACGCCTCTCCCCCTCTCCCTCTCCCCTTTTCCCCCTTCAATAGCTTCTCTACAATGGTAATTGGGATATTCAATGCGGTTTGGTGGACTGGGAAATCATGCTACAGAAATTAGAGCAACTGAGAACCTTATTTACAGAAATGGAGCAGGCTTTGATTGCCTACTCTGGTGGTGTTGATAGTACCCTGGTTGCCAAGATTGCTTACGACGTCTTAGGCGATCGCGCTTTGGCTGTAACAGCTGTTTCTCCTTCGCTGTTGCCAGAAGAGTTAGAAGACGCTCGTGTCCAGGCAGCGGAAATGGGGATTTTCCATAAGGTAGTCCAAACACATGAAATGGATAACCCCAACTACACAGCGAACCCCGTGAATCGATGCTATTTTTGCAAGAGTGAACTGCACGACACCCTCAAACCTCTAGCACGGCAACTGGGCTATCCTTATGTAGTGGATGGGGTGAATGCTGATGATTTGCGGGACTATCGACCGGGGATTCAGGCAGCGAAGGAAAGAGGCGTGCGATCGCCTCTGGCAGAAGTGGGCGTAACGAAAGCTGAAGTTCGCCAACTCTCGCAAAAGTTAGGTCTTTCCTGGTGGGATAAACCCGCCCAACCTTGTTTAAGTTCCCGCTTTCCTTACGGCGAAGAGATTACTGTGGGTAAGCTGCAACGAGTAGGTAGGGCTGAGATTTATCTGCGAAAGCTGGGTCTGAACAATCTCCGGGTACGTTCTGAAGGCGACACAGCTCGAATTGAGTTGCCACCTGAGCAAATCAAAGAGTTTGTTTTAAAAACAGATTTGCCCACTCTGGTATCAGACTTCCAGTCCTACGGCTTCATCTACGTCACTCTAGATTTAGAGGGTTATCGCAGTGGCAAGCTAAATCAGGTTTTGAACACAGAAGTCAGAAGTCAGGAGTCAGGAGTCAGAATGGCTCCCGCATGACTGGCGATGAATCAAGCGGTCCCAAGAAGAACGGTTTTATCCATTGAGAATGAATCAAACGCTCCTAAGAAGAGCGGTTTTATCCATTGAGAAGAAAAATAGAATTGCATCTTTATTGAACCCTCTAGATTCATTCATGGTATTCCTCCTGACTTCTGGCTCCTGACTCCTGACTCCTTTCTTATAATTACATTGACAAACGCATGCCCCAAATTGTCTGGATTGCCCGACACGCCAACCGTCTCGACTTTGTTAACCCCGATTGGTTTCTTACCGCACAGCGACGCTACGATCCACCCCTTTCAGATGATGGTGTGGTGCAAGCCCAGCAACTGGCTCAACGCCTCAAGGGAGAAAGCATTGCCCATATTTTTGCCTCGCCTTTTTTAAGAACGGTGCAGACAGCGAACCAAGTTGCCGAAGTTCTCGATTTGCCAATCAAACTTGAATCGGGCTTGAGCGAATGGCTCAATCCTGTATGGATGGAAACGATACCAGAAAGACTGTCCATTGAAGCTTTAGCCGAGCTGTTTCCCAGGATAGATCTCAGCTACACTTCTCGTGTCGTCGCTGAATATCCCGAAATCGGAGGAAAAGCATTGGGACGATCAGGAGAAACGGCAAGACTCCTAGCAGATGAGTTTCCAGAAGATATCCTGCTGGTGGCTCACGGTGCATCGCTACTAGGTGCCACAATGGGGCTAGTCGGTGGAATTACAAAAACCGAAGTGAACGCTGCCCTGTGCTGCTTGGTTAAAGTTGTACGTCAAGATCAAAAATGGGTAATGGAACTGAATGGAGATACTTCCCACCTCAGCCAAAGTGAAAAGGTAATCCGGTTTCATTAATCAGCCGATGTACATTCAAGTTGAATATAGAGATGGAAATTAAATCACCATTAGTTTATGACATTATTACTAGCAGGAGACACCGGCGGTACCAAGACCCTACTGCGGCTGGTTGAATCAGCTAGGGAGTCGTTGTACACCCTCTATGAAGAGCTATACCCCAGCAGCGATTTTCCCGACCTGGTGCCGATGGTGCAGCAGTTTCTCTCAACATCGGCTAGGCAACTGGGTCGAACTCCGACACCTCAAAAGGCTTGCTTTGCGATCGCAGGTCCTGTCGTTAACAATACTGCGAAGTTAACAAATCTAACTTGGGTTCTCGATGCCAAACGCCTGGAACAAGAACTGGGAATTGCTCAAATCTCTCTAATCAACGACTTTGCCGCTGTTGGCTATGGTGTTCTGGGTTTAGAAGCGTTAGACCTGTGTACCCTACAAGCTGGGAAGCCTCTAAGTGACGCCCCCATGGCGGTAATTGGTGCCGGCACTGGCTTGGGCGAGGGATTTTTGATCAGACAGGCAGATAGCCATCAGGTCTTTAGCACGGAAGGTGGACATACCGACTTTGCCCCCCGCTCTGAGTTGGAATTTCAACTGTTAAAATACCTACTCGATAAACATAACATCCAACGGGTTTCCGTTGAGCGAGTTGTTTCCGGTCAAGGCATTGTGGGAATTTATCAGTTTTTGCGAGACCGGCAAATAGCCAGTGAATCGCCAGACATTGGACAAGTGGTTAAAATTTGGGAACAAGAGACTGGGCGCAGTGAAAAGACAGTTGACCCAGCTGCTGCCATTGCCACAGCTGCCCTAGAAGAGCGCGATCGCCTGTGTGAGCAAACCATGCAGCTATTTGTCGAAGCCTATGGCGCTGAGGCTGGTAATCTCGCTCTCAAACTCCTACCCTATGGTGGTCTTTACGTTGCTGGTGGCATTGCCGCTAAAAATCTGCCATTGATTCAAGCAGGCAGTTTCCTCCACGCCTTTACTAACAAGGGCCGCATGAGTTCGCTCCTCGAAAACGTACCCGTGCATATTGTCCTAAATCTAGAGGTAGGTCTAATCGGATCCTCTGTCTGTGCTGCCAGATTGTAACCACAGGCAATAAGCTAATCATCGTTTTAAATGTCTTTCAGCTCATAACATCCGTGTACCGCAGTTGAGGTGTTTTCTTAGGTGATAAGTCACAATTGACGTAAGCAGCAATGTTGTTGCTGTAGCACAACCTGTAAATTTAAGAAAATCCTATGAGTAGCACCAGTAATATCAGTGGCGCCATTCGTGACGCCAAAAGCCATGCAATCGTCGGTCCAAATGTCATTGCCAACGCTCTGCCCTATGTAGGTGGTGGTTTGATCTTAACGGCACTGGGCACCTACGGTGGCCTCAGAGTTCTAGGCACAAATCCAGGAATATTTTTGCCCACATTCTGGGGGGCTTTAGTCTTGGAGTTGATTCTGTTCTTTGTTGCTAGTGGTGTGGCACAAAGGGGAAACAATAAGGCTGCACTGCCCCTCCTCGCCACCTATAGCCTACTTACGGGCTATACCCTAACTGGCTTAATCTTTGTCGCCCTGAGAAGCCAAGGTGTGGGCATCTCAGGAATTGGTTTTGCCGCTCTGGGCTGTGGCGTTACCTTTATTGCCGCCCGTCAAATCGGTTCTAATCTCTCTGAGCGCGACGGCTCAGCCTTGACGAGAACAATTGGGCTAGGCGTACTAGCACTGGTTGTTGTAGTCTTTGGTCAACTGCTGTTGGGATTGTTCGGTGTTTACACACCAACTTGGCTAGAAATTGCCATTTCTGGTCTAGGGGTGTTTTTGTTTGCTGGGGCAGCAGTTGTAGATTTTTACATCCTGCCCCGCACTTACCGCAACGATCATTACTTGCCTGCTGCTTTATCAATGTACCTGACGTACATCAACTTGTTCATTTTCATTTTGCGGTTGCTGATTGCCCTCAGGGGTCGCAACTAGGCATTTGCTTTAAGGCAGCTCGTAAGCACCTAGGGTGCACGGACTTTTGCGAGTTTGCCCCCGCTGGTCAGTTGTCGAACAGTTGTTGTAACCCTGGTTGGCTGCAGGACTGTTCGATGCAGGAACTATAGTGATTGTTGGGCCTCCATTATTTTTAAGGGGGCCGAGCAGCGGATCTGCTTCTGTAACCCCATCTGAACATAAAGCGTTGGGATCATCCGAGCCACCTCCTTGCCGAATAATAGGATATTGCAGATTCCCACCTAGATTGCCAAGCTTTTGAGTGCAGCTGATTGGATTGTAGCCATTACCTACAATATTGTTAGCAATGATCGTGTTTCCAAGTAACACGTTGGCATTACCACCAGCGATACCGGCACCGAAAGAATAAAGACCGGGCGTTTGATTGCTGGCAATTGTTGAGTTCAAGATTTTACCGTTGACATTGCGATCAATGAAAAGGCCACCGCCTAAACCGGTGACTGCAGTGTTTTGAGCAATGGTGTCGTTTGTTAAGTCAAGCACAGAGGCCGGACCAACATACATACCACCTGGACCGTTGGCCGTATTTTTTGACACGCTTGAATTCGTCATGGTGATGTTTGTGCCTTGCAAATAAACACCACCTGCAAAACTTACAGGCTGATTGGGAATGGTATTGTTATCAAATGAGGATTTGTCAATCGTCGTTGTCTCGCTATGATAGGCAACACGCATCAATCCGCCGCCATAAGCATTTCCTTTGTTATTAGTAACTTTTACACTAGATAAATTAACAGCCACACCGAAATAGCCATTCTCGCCATCTATATAAATACCGCCACCGTTACCGCCGTTGCCGGGATTACCGCCACTGCCTGTTGCCGTGTTACCCGATACTTCGCTGTTAACAAGGGTTAGTGCGCTTCCCAGACTTCCTATAGCGCCGCCATTACTAGCTTGATTGCCTTTAAAAACGCTACCGACAATCGTTGTTTTTCCTCCACCGACAGAATAAATTGCGCCGCCAGCCACGTCCTGACCCGTTACGGGACCCACATTATTGCTGAAATTACTGTTGATAACATTCAGGGTTCCTCCCAACCGGTAAATTGCAGCACCACCTTGAGTTGTGCTCGTTGTATTAGGCACATCAGTTGTATGACCGTTGACAAAAGTCAAGTTTTGTACTGTTAAGCTTGGTGTGGATAAATTATAAGAACTTTGTATGCTTAAAATCCGAACGTTATTACCTCCACTTAAAGTTACGAGTTTTTTCCCATCGATAACAGTGTCGCTCGTAATTGTCTTTTCTGAAGCCAAAACTAAAGTATAGGGAGCGGAACCGCAATTAAAAGTGATAGTTCCTCCTTTGGCTATAGCACTTGTAAAAGCAGCATCAGTACAGCTTGAAGGTGTTCCGTTACCAATCACAGTAGTGGGGGATGATACATTCACAGGGCTCATGGGCACAGAGGACGAATTTGAAGTCGCAGACCCCGCCACTCCCCAAGGTGAGTTGATAATTAAGGTCAGTAAAGGTAGCCCTAAAAAAATCAAAAATGAAAATCTATTCTTCATGATCCAGGCCTAAATAGAAACTAGATTAATAATATTTGCCCAGTAAAAGCATTTTGCAAAACCTATTTCTGGCATAGTTTTCTCACCTATTGATCTATTTGCTTTTAGAAACTCTGCTCTAATTCTTATGTTGTTAGGTTTCAGTTTAATTAACTACGATTCTTGTTGTAATCAGAAAAAACACGGAATTAAACAGAGCTGAACGCGTTCTAGATAGAGATTTTACTGATAGCAAATTGTCAACACCTTAATTAATCAAAACTTCCCCAAGCTTTTTTCGTTGGAAAAGTTTGCCCAATGTGATTTGAGGGACATTGGAGAAAGAAAATGCAGCAAATATGGCAGGAGTTTTGGCAGCGGATGTGACTACAAAGGAAACGACACCAAAAATTTACAGATTGAAGCATTTTCTGCCATTGGGCAGATAGCTACTTAAATGTGAAGTCAGCTATCTTTCGGAGGAATCGACCATGGGGGCGAATCTCACCTTCAAAGAGACACAATCAAGCCAACTGTCCGGTAGCCGTTATGACTTCGCTTTAGATTAACGGCACAGTCAGTAACAAAAAAATGAATACAGCAAAAAAACTGCAAGTTTTTATAATATTTTTGTTTTTATTCGGCATCTTTACAAAAGCCGAATTACTCTCTTGGAATGATAAATCTAGAATAGATACAATTCGCTCTTTAGTAGAGCATCATACTTTTATAATTGACAATATTATTAGCAATCCTCTTTTCACTACTGGCGATAAGTATCTATACAATAATCATTTCTATTCTGACAAGCCACCTCTCTTATCAATATATGGAGCAGGTGTTTATTTATTTCTAAAAAACTTATTCAACATCTCTTTTGAAAATCACTACAAGTTAGCATCTTACCTAATAACCTTATTAACTATCGGTATATTATCATCTTTAAGCTTAGTCTGGTTCTACAAAATATTAATAGAAGAATTCAAGATTGATGAAAAGTGGTCTGATATAACTATACTGACTGTAGGAACGGGGACTTTGGTTTTGCCTTATTCAATAGCATTCAATAACCACATTGTAAGTGGCAGCTTGTTATTACTAAGTTTCTATTACTTATTGAAATCTAAAGACAACAAAATTTATAGTACTGCGGCAACTGGAATTATTATTTCATTAGCAGGCAACATAGACCTAAACTGCTTTTTATTCGTGCCGTTTTGCTTCCTATATTTTCTTATGACTAAGTCGTTCAAGTCAGGAGCTATTTTCATTCTATCTTGTGTACCGTTAATTGCTATTTATTTTTGGCTAAACTTTTACCTTTCAGGTAGTATAATTCCTCCGGCAACGAATCCTGTATTGTGGGATTACCCCGGCTCTGTTTTTAATAAAACAAACCTTTCTGGATTAGCTACTCATTATAGTGGCTCAGATCTCATTGGATATGCCTTTAATATGATTCTAGGTAGTCGAGGATTGATTTCACACACTCCTATATTATTATTCTCTATATTTGCGCTTACAAAAATCTTCAGATTGAAACATTTTCAATACAAAACAGAATATCTTTATATATCAACCGCTTCGCTGGCATTCATATTAATTTATATATTCCGCACTAAAAATTACAGTGGATTGGATTATGGAGTTAGGTGGTTCGCTACTCCTATGCTACTTTTGTGTTTACCATTGGCCCACATTGGTAATGAAATTAGAAGGTCACGAGTAACGAGAATTCTATTTGTAGTTACCGCAACTCTTTCAATAATCCTCTCTTTTGTGGGTACATATGACCCGTTTGTTAGAAACCTGATAACCTTACAGTTACCCCTCCTAGGCACTTTCAATTCAGATTACACGTTTATCATTAGTACTAGCCTCATAGCGACTCATTCCTCAACTTCATACAAGCTAAGATTGATTTTCAGTGCTTTCATAATATATTTTCTATTCCGTAGATTATTGAAAAATTTGAAATCATCCAATCCCTGAACCTGGAAACACTCGATCCAGCTCGATGAGAAAGCCGCCGTCAAATTTGCGCGGCAGTACGATCACATCGTTGTGGATACACCGGCTCGACCCGATTCAGCCGAACTTAAGACGATCGCAGAGGGTTGCGATTTGCTTATCCTGCCCACTTCACCTGATGCTTCAGATAGTAGAAGCATTACAGGCATTGAAGGCAGACTACAAGATTTTGGTCACGCTGATTCCACCCCCACATCGGTTTTGGACGAACACTAGATTTCGTCTGGATTCACACCCATTGCCCTTAGACGTTCGGCTAGGCGTTCGGCTCGCTGGCGTTCTGATTCAGCACGTTGACGCTCAACTTCTCTGCCTTCTGTGCCCGTGGGGATAACTTGACCTTGGCGATCGCACCAGCGCAGCCAAAGTCCATGCTGTTCTTCAAATGTTCCCTCCCATACCGTTAATCCAAGTCCGATTGACTCTAACCAAACGGGTTCAGAGCATTCCCTGTATTTCTTCCCGGTTAACTCCCAGGCTTTCAGAAGCGATCCATTCAGTTCGTCTTTACCCTGTAGCTGCTTTAACGGGTCAAAGACAGCGTAATAGGCAACCCCGATCCGGGCATAGTCATCTTTCTTTGCGTCCAACTCGTTGCCTTGGCGATTCGAGACAATCTCAACACAAACCTCCGGCAGCTTGCCAAACTCCCAGACAAAGTAGGAGCGGTTTTGCTTCTGGCTCCAATCGGCGGGCATTTGTAAATTCAGGCTGAGAAAGGCATCCGGGACAAGTGGATCTTGCTTGAGGGCATAGAACAGCCCAATATTCGAGTCTGCAATAAAGGGGACCCCTGGCGACCATGAGGCGTAGAGCGGCTCTACCAGCAGACGTTGTTGTTTCGCACTTTGAAAGTTGTCCACCGGGATCTCGTCCTCAATCACCAAATGGCTGATATCAAGCTGGGTGACGATTTCTTCGCTGTTCAGAAGTTGTCCAGTCATGGGCAGTAACCAACGCTGATGCTTTATTATCGTCTGAATTTTCGATGCGGATCGAACAGAAAGCGAGTCGCGCTCAGTTGTCGATTGATTTTGAGTCGAAGCAGCGACTTGATCGTGAACCGCCAGATGCGTCAAAAATGCCTCAATTTCTGCACTGCCCATGTCTTTAGGGTGCGTCTTATTGTGAAATAGGATGTAGCGGCGAATCCGCTGGATATATGTTTGCTCAGTGCGATACGAATAGTGCTTGACCCGCAACAAGTCTGATACTTGGTCAAGCAATTTTCTGGGTCGCGGCTCCATCAAGGATATCTCCCTAATTCTTTAATTTGGGATCTTATGCAGACAGCGGCGGGTTCTCTAGGGGAAGAAATACGGAAAGTTTCAGGCTAAGATCCCTGTCGAGGGGTATTATGCGGAAATATTGTCGGGCTAAGTCACGAGATTCGGATTTAGGCAGAAAGTATCTCTCCAAGCTCAAGCATCCGCCCCGGCAGCATAACTGTGGGGTAGATTTTCAAGTCAGTATCCATTGCTACTCACGGACGATTCATTGAAATTTCTAAAGTAAAGTAACCGACATGGTGCAGACCCTTCAAGCAAAAAACGTAACCTTGGGCGAGTTGAGCGATCGCTTTGGGTTGGAACTGACGGAAGATGAGCAGTTTTTCCAGGAGTGGCAAGGCGACTTGCCAGAAGTGACGGCAGCAGAGAAGCAGCGGCTTGATCGCGTCAAATCAAGTTTTTCTAATTTGCTGGAATACCCTCCCCTGCTAGAGAACACGGTCAAGATGGTGGTGCTATCACCGCTCCTAGACTTGGCTGATGTTTATCAGAAACCACTTCACCTCAAATCAGAGCCTTCGTTCCAAATCACGACTGAAGATGAGGGGACAGTGATTCGGGGAGATGTAGATGTATTGGTATTGCGCGAGCAGCTTTGGGTGATGGTGATTGAGGCGAAACGGGCAGCAGTGGATGTAGACGAAGGGAGGGCACAACTACTGTCGTATATGTTGGCAAACCCGACGATTGAAAAACCTGCTTTTGGCATGATCACCAACGGTAGGAATTTCTTATTTGTAAAGCTAGTTAGACAACCCACACCTCGATATGCGCTTTCCCGGTTATTCAGTTTGGTTAATCCAGGCAATGAACTCTACAAGGTTCTAGGAATTTTGAAGCTTCTGGTTGCACTGGTGCAGCAAGATAACCGAAATGGGCAAGGGATCTAATTCCTCTAGAGGATAGTCAAGAAGGCAGGCGGGAACTGTTCTACCGCTATGCTCAAGCCCTTCTCCCCAGACTCCCAGCTCACTGAGATGACACCTAGCGACGTTTCAATTCTAATAGGTGATTGGAAGAGACACTGGTGAGTCACCAGTACCGTGACCGTGTTGACTATCCTGAACCTGGAAACACTCGCTCCAGCTCAAGTGACAAATCGGGAAACCTAGGAAGTGCCACCGACTCATACCGTAGCGCAATCTGCTTAAAGCGGTAGCCAAAATTTCCCTGGGCATCGTGGTAAGGCTGACTGTAGAGTTCTAGTTGATTCGCAACCAAATTAACAATCCAATAGTCGTTAATCCGAGCTTCCGAGTAAAGTGCAAGTTTGGTATTCTGGTCATAGTTAAGTGTAGAGTCTGATACTTCAATGACTAGCAGAATATTTTCCGGTTGAGGATGAGCCAACAAGTAATCATCAGCAATACCCCGTGCGATCACAGTATCTGGTTCCGGCTCACTATCAGTAGGTAGTAGTATAGGTTCTTGCCCACGGACAACAGCTCTATCTCTCACCAACCTGTCTAACTCTCGAAATAACTTTGTATTACAAACAGAATGGGCTGTACCTTTAGCTGCCATTTGAATAAGTTCTCCCCGGATCAACTCTATCCGGTCATCCTCAGTCAGGAAGCCCAGTTCAATTAGGCGATGGTACTCAGTTAGTGTGAAGCGTTTAGGGGTTTCGAGGGTCATGAAGAAATGCAGCTACAGCCACAGCGTCTATTTATATATTGTCGTGAAAAATCAAGTCCAACCGCTGTTGGGCGTCCTTGAGTGCTGACTCTGGCGAACTCTTGCCCAGTAATACAGCCTCAAGCGCCCTGCCTACATTTTCAGAGAGTCGGCTATAGCCAGGAAAAACAGGGCGCGATCGCCCATACTTCGCCTGCTCCAGAAACATTTTCACCGCCGGTTGCTCGGCCGTAAATGCTTGGTACTTAGGACTCTGCCGCGCTTTCAGATTTACCGGCAGATAGCCCGTCCCGATTGCCCACTCAGTCTGAAATTCCTGACTCAAAACATACTCAGTAAAAGTTAGCGTTGCTCGTTCTCGTTCCGGTGTGGTTTTGAAAACGAATAGATTCTCGCCTCCGATCCCGGTGGCCGGTCGAACAGCAGTCGGAATCGGAAAAACACCAAAATCAACTCCAGTAGCTTTAAGTTGTCCCAGCGTCCAAGGACCAGTCAACTGCATCGCCACCTTACCTGCGAGAAATCCATCGGTCTCAAAGCCCCGCTCTGGCAACGACAAAGTAGCTGAACCGTCGTCAATTAAATTGCGCCAAAACTGGAGAGCGGCGATCGCTCCTTCATTCACTAATGCTGGTATTGGATTCCTTGCTGTCGGCATTGCCCCTGCTTCTGGTTTGTTACCACTCACTAACTCCCCACCGCCACTCCACATAAATGGCAGCCAAAGGAACACCGTGAATTCTCCCTTCCCTAAAGGCAACAGGATTCCATGTTGGTCTATCCGCTGATCACCATTCGTATCACGCGTCAACTGATGGGCAACATGCCGCAACTCATCCCAAGTTTGGGGCAGCTGAGTTACCCCAGCTGCCTTAAACAGACTAGGACGGTAAAAAACTCCTACATTATTCGTCCCGAACGGCACCGACCAAGTATGACCCTGAAACTCCATCGATTCAAACAGCACTGGGTCAATTTCATCTTTAACACCTGACTGTGCTAACCAATCCTCCAAAGGCCGAATTGCATCGAGTTCCACCAGTTGACCCGTAATCGTCGGGTTAAACCAGAGCAAATCGGGAGGAGCATTTCCTACCACCGCAGCCAAAATCTTCGGCAGCTGTTGATCAGATTGCCCTACATACAGCGACTCAACCTGAATATCTGGGTGCTCCCGATTAAACCGCTCTACCAGCACCTGAAGCACATCCCGATTCGACGGCGGATTCACTCCATGCCACAACGTTATAGTGACACCAGCACCTGCTTCTGGACGCCCAGGCGAGACCTGACATCCTCCTAAAGCTAGTATGCCCACGACCAGTAGAACCAATAACCTTGTCCTTACCAACCACCGGATCAGAACTTCCATAAATTTCTGGGTTTAATGAATATGATTTTTTATATCCTCCTCTCGTTCCCTGGCTCTGCCGGGGAATGCTTTCCAAGAGGCTCCAGCCTCCAGTCCTAGCTGGTCGGAGGCAGAGCCTCAACCCAGGCATTCCCAGGCTGGAGCCTGGGAACGAGAAAAACGAGAAAACTATAGACTATCTTCCATAATTTTGGGATATGATCCTACGCTTGCAGTCAATTTCATGCAGACAAAAATCCTGTCGTTCCTTGCCCTCTTGATCCTGGGGCTAATTACCTTCACAAGCTGTAGCGCTGGTCAACAAACAACTGCGAAAGACGTCATCCCAGTTAGCCTTAGTGGTTGGGGCGATCCTGTGGAGCAACAGTTGCTGCAACAGGTACTTAACGACTTTGAGGCAAAACACCCAAGGATTAAAGTCAAACATGACATAATTGCTGACCAATATATGGATGTAATGAAAACCAGATTAATTGGCGGCACAGCAGCAGACGTATTTTATTTAGACGCATTAGAAGCACCAGGGCTAATGATACATGGGGTCTTAGAGCCCTTAGATTCCTACGTGACCACTGAATTTGATATCGCTGATTTTGAACCGCGACTGCTAAACGCCTTTAAGCACAACAGTAAAATCTACGGATTTCCTAAAGATTTTTCAACCCTTGTCCTCTTCTACAACAAAAAAGCTTTTCAAGCAGCTAGGTTATATCAGCCTCCTAAAACTTGGGATGAACTGCGCGAATACTCAAAAACCTTAACTATTGATAAAAATGATGACGGTAAAATAGAGCAATATGGTTTTGGCATCATTCCAGAGTTAGCCCGACAGTACTTTATGATTAAAGCTTTTGGCGGGGAGTTAATCGACTCAAATGCACAGGTCCAGTTTGCATCTCCAGCTAGCTTGAAAGGTCTACAACTTGTCGTTAACCAGTATCGCGAGGACAAAACATCTGTCCAACCAACTGACGTTGGCACAACCTCAGGCAGTGAAATATTTGGTCAAGGCAAAGCCGCAATGGTCATTGAAGGACCATGGTTGATTCCCTATTTAAAAAAAACATTTCCAAATATTGAGTTCGCAACAAGTCAAGTGCCTACAGTGGGTGGTAAACAAGGAACGATGGCTTATACAGTTGCTTATGTGATGAATAAGCAGTCCAAGCATAAACAAGAAGCATGGCAGTTAATTTCTTATTTAACAGGTAAAGAGGGAATGAAAGCCTGGACAAGCCAAGGGTTTGCCCTCCCGACTCGTAAATCTGTAGCCATAAAACTGGGTTATGACAATAATCCTCTGTATTCTCCCTTTCTAACTGGTGCTGCTTATGCAACCATTTGGCAAGCTGGGGAGAATTTACCAACAATATTAACCAATTTCAATAATCAGTTTATCAGTGCAATGCTGGGTGAACAAACTTTAACCATTGCCATGCAAAAAGCACAGAAAACTGCAAACCAGGAAATCCAATTAGCTGAATAAAGTACCATAGCATTCCTAAATGCTCCAGAAAATTCCTTATTTCTTCTCTTGGTGCTCTCGGCGACCTTGGCGGTTCGTAAAAAAAAATCACAACTCAGACAGGACTGCTATATGACAAAAATTGTCAACCTCTCTGGAGCTGGCTCAAGCAAGCAAGCCGATCTTGCTTTAACAGGATATATTTTTATGGCTCCCACGCTCCTGATATTAGGAGTATTTTTGTTACTGCCAATTTTGTTAGCTGTAGTTCTAGCATTCCATAAAGTCCAATTATTAGGAGAAATTAGTTACAGGTTCAATGGATTGAGAAACTTTATCCGCATCGCTAGGGATGAGCGGGTTTGGATTGCATTGAAAAATACAGCTGAGTATGTAGCAATTGTTGTTCCCACGCAGACAATACTTGGACTCAGTTTAGCGTTGGTATTAAATACCAGACTGAAGGGCACAAAATGGTTTCGGATTATCTTTTTTCTGCCAACAGTCACCTCCTCCGCTGTATTAACACTAATTTTCATGTGGATTTATAATTCCAATGGTCTACTGAATAGTTTTCTTGCCTTCTTGAGTTTACCAACTTATAACTGGATAGGTGATCCGGATGTTGCACTCAAAGCAATTATGCTGATGAATATTTGGTCAACTGCACCTTTTTTCATGGTCATTTATTTGGCAGCACTTCAAGATATTCCTGAAAGCCTTTATGAAGCAGCAACGATTGATGGAGCGAGTTGGTATGATAAATTTGTATATATTACGCTACCATTTTTGAAACCTGTTACTTTTTTCATTGTAGTTATGGGCATTGTTGGCACGTTCCAGCTGTTTGACCAGTCTTATATCTTCTCTCGTGGCTCTGGAGGACCAGATAATTCTACCCTGACCGTTGTACTTTTGATTTACCAGTATGCTTTTAAGAATCTGGATATGGGTTATGCAGCAGCACTGGCTTTGATGCTGGCGTTGGTGATTATGATTGTGACGCTCATTCAGCGCTACTGGTTTAGAGAAGAAACATTGAGTTAGGAGATAAGTCGCCGTGAAGCGTTTTCACTGGTTAAAAAAACTTCTATACGCTATTTTAGGTTTTTACGCAATTATTACTTTTGTGCCTTTCGCTTGGGCGCTTTCGGCTTCGTTTAAGCCGCTCTCAGAAATTGTGTCGGGTGGAACCAATCTTATTCCTCATCAGTTTACATTAGAAAACTATAAGCAGATCTTTATTCAAGAACCTCTGTTTGGACGTTGGTTGCTTAATAGTGTTGTGGTGGCTGGCAGTGTGACGCTTTTTAATCTATTATTTAACTCAATGGCTGGGTATGCCCTAGCACGAATTCAATTTCCGGGAAACCGAGTTTGGTTTGTTCTGATTTTAGCGGTTTTAATGATTCCTGGGCAGATTACTCTGATTCCAAGTTTCTTGATTTTAAAATCTCTAGGTTGGCTCAATTCATATCAAGCCTTGATCATACCAAATATTGCAAATGCCACGTTTATTTTTATGATGCGGCAATTTTTTATTAATTTTCCTAAGGACTTAGAAGAGGCAGCTGCACTAGATGGCTTGGGCTATTTGGAAACGTTCTTCAAAATTGTGCTGCCTTTGGCAAAACCCGCTTTGGCAACACAAGCAATCTTTATTTTTATGGGAGCCTGGAATAACTTCTTAACGCCGCTAATTATTCTGTCAGATTCAGAAATGTTCACTCTGCCGCTGGGTTTGAATACATTTAAGGGGCAATATATTAGTTATTGGAACTATATTATGGCGGCATCGATGATGTTTACCCTACCAGCACTAGCGATTTATGCCTTTTTCAATCGCTACTTTATTCAGGGGGTCACGTTTACCGGCAGTAAATGAAGGGAAGGTTAGAGCTATGGCAGGACATAGTAAATGGGCGAATATCAAACGTCAGAAGGCAAGAGTGGATGCAGTGAAGGGTAAGACCTTTACCCAGTTGTCTCGCGCAATTATTGTTGCGGCTAGAACTGGTGTACCAGATCCAGCAGGCAATTTTCAACTGCGTACCGCGATTGAAAAGGCGAAGGCATCTGGAATTCCGAATGAGAATATTGAACGTGCGATCGCTAAAGGCGCAGGCACATTTGGCGGAGACAATTCCAATCTAGAAGCTGTTCGCTACGAGGGTTACGGCTCTGGCGGTGTTGCTATCCTGATTGAAGCCCTTACAGACAATCGGAATCGCACAGCAGCAGACCTAAGAGCGGCTTTTAGTAAAAATGGTGGTAATCTCGGTGAAACTGGCTGTGTCGGCTGGATGTTTGAACACAAAGGTGTAGTGACGCTCTCTGGACCTATTGAGGAAGACCAGTTGCTAGAAGCTTCCTTGGAAGGGGGTGCCGAATCCTACGAACTGATTGGGGAGGATGAGGCATCTGAGGTGTTTACGGAGGTAGGGAACCTGGAAACCCTCAGCCAAACCCTTAAAGACAAAGGCTTTGCGCTCAGTGAGGTAGAACTGCGCTGGATTCCTCGTAATACGGTGGAGGTGAGCGATTCAAACCAAGCGCGATCGCTCCTCAAGTTAATAGACGCTCTGGAAGACCTAGATGATGTGCAAAATGTCACCGCTAATTTCGAGATGGCAGATGAGTTGATGTGCCTAAGTATGGTCTAGTAAATCATGATACCATTACAAAATTGACACGGGAACTCCACAGGACTGACAAAACGTTGTCACGAGCTTATTGCATACTTTGATTATCAGTTATTTAATTGGGGAGTGTTAAATGAACAAGTTCGCTAAAGCTTTACTTCTAGCTTTCGTCCTTGCTGCGCCTGTAGCCGTTTCTGTGCCAGCAGTTCAAGCAAAGACTGTGACATCCTCTACTCGGATGCACCATCCAAAGAGGCATAGAGTCATACATCATAATGTAAAATCTATGTCTGGTACAAAAGCAGTATCTTTGAAGAAGTAGTCTCTTTCCTATCCGCTCAGCTTAAAGCTAATGCATAGATTCCCACTCGCTGGGGACCTTAGCTGAATGGAAATAACAAAAGAAGTTATTAGAGCATAATTTTAACATTCAACCGCGGAATTCCCCATCCTCGCGTACCAGGTTGGGGTAGTTCATCGAGGTTAATTAGCTCTGCTGGAAGACCAGCAGGGTGTTTTTTCGTGCCTTGACCACCTGAGCTGTTCACGCCAAAATAAAGATAAGTAAATAAAATTACCTATATTTAAGATTAGATATGGCGCCAGAACAGCTGACTGAGACCATCTCACCTACCCAGACACCGACACACCAGTTAGAGTACGACTATGATTTAGCAATTGTAGGCGGTGGCATTATTGGGTTAACGCTGGCTTGCGCGCTAAAAGACTCTGGGCTGAGCGTGGTGTTGATTGAGGCGAAACCTTATTCCGTGGCGGCGGCAAAGGGGCAAGCTTATGCAGTTCACCTTCTAACGAGGCGAATTTTTGAGGGAATCGGGATTTGGGATCAGGTCTTGCCTCAGATTGCTACTTTCCGACAAGTTCGCCTCTCAGATGCCGACCATCCCAATCTGGTGGAATTCCAACCGGCAGATTTAGGCACTGAGGCTCTGGGTTATGTGGCAGAACACCAAGCGCTGCTAGCACCATTGCAGGAGTTCTTGCAGGAGTGTGCTAATGTCAGCTATTTGTGTCCAGCTGAGGTGGTAAAAACCAAGTATGAGCCAGATGGAGTCGAGATTGAGGTCAGGGTTGGTGAGGCAAAAAGCGAGGCGAGGACGGGTCAGGATTTTCCTGAGCGTCAATCGCCGGGTCAGAGTACTCTGCCGCTTTATTGCCGTACTGAATCTCGGACAATCCGCACTCGATTAATTGTGGCAGCAGATGGGGCGCGATCGCGTATCCGTAATTGGGCGGGAATCCGCACCCGTGGCTGGCAATACTGGCAATCCTGCATTGTCGCCTTTGTTAAACCGGAACAACCCCACAATGATACTGCCTACGAACGCTTCTGGCCTAGTGGTCCGTTTGCGATTCTACCTCTGCCTGGGAACCGCTGCCGCATTGTCTGGACAGCACCTCATGAGGAAGCAAAAGCGTTAGTTGCCTTGGACGATGAGCAATTTTTGGCAGAACTGAGCCGTCGGTATGGTGATCAGATGGGGCGGTTAGAACTTGAGGGCGATCGCTTTGTCTTCTCAGTGCAGTTGATGCAGAGCGATCACTATGTCCTGCCGCGACTAGCCCTAATTGGCGATGCCGCTCACTGTTGCCATCCTGTGGGAGGGCAAGGGCTAAACATGGGCATCCGGGATGCCGCTGCTTTGGCTCAAGTGCTGCACTCTGCACATCAACTGGGTGAAGATATTGGAGATTTACCTGTGCTGAAACGCTATGAACGCTGGCGCAAGCAGGAAAATCTGACGATTCTAGGCTTCACCGATTTCCTTGACCGCATGTTTTCTAACAACTGGTTGCCATTGATAGTGGTTCGCAGATTTGGTTTATGGATGTTGCAGCGGGTGCGTCCTTTAAAGATATTTGCCCTGAAATTAATGACGGGATTGAGAGGGCGTCCTCCTCAGATTGCTCAACGCTCTTGATTTTTGTTACCATCCTGAATCGAGTCTGATAAGCGTCTAGCCAAAAGCATAAAATCTGATGGCATCATAATCTACCAAAGACCTCTGACGCTACCTCTGCTGGAGTCCACCCTAATGGATGACTCAGGTCCTGTACTACCATCCGTGGATTGCCCACCTGCTGGTGGAGGGCCATAAGCTGGCCCAGGACCGATTGGTGGAACTGGTGAAGGTCCGTAGGCTGACAACCGACCTAAGCCTTTACCTGCTCGACGATCTGCTCGACCACGCCGTGGGCCATAAGCTATTGGTATAGTTTGTCCATCGACTATCAAAGAAGTCGCTCTTAGTATTTGCCCGTAGCTGTTGCTAGTACCAAAACCTTGAGCTCTGACTGTAACTCCCTGTTTAGCAAGGTTGAGCAATTGGGAACCAGCCTGAGGGGGAAACATAACTTGAGCTCCGGAAGAGAGAAGAACACCTTTGATTTCTCCTCGACGTCCAACCAACCAGTGGCGAACATTTCCTTCTGCGGACAGGTTGCTGGGGTTAACGTTAGTAGGAGGCGTGGGTGAATGGACTGGAGGTTGGTTTATAACTGTGCGTTGGGTGTTGGTATTGGTAATGCTGTAGGCTCTAACTTCTTGACCGAAGTTGCTAGGAATACCAGGAGTTCCAGTCACCGTGACGCTGTCCCCAGGTTTGATTGTAGCTACCAAGTTATTAGCATTATGGGGAGGAAACTTTACCTGAAGACCGTCGCTGAGGATAAGGCCATCGACCAGTCCTTGGCGATTGAGCAAATAGGTTTCTACTCTGCCACTATAGTTAGTGCTATAAGGATAGGGTTGGGCAACACCAGATTGGGCCGTTGTACTTTGGGGCTGAGCAATCGCTATAGTCTTTAGACTGACTGCTAAACCACCAAGGGCGATAACTAATACTGTCTTCAAAGCCTTGGAACTGAATTTCGGCATATGGGGTAATTGAACATCACTTCATCTCCTAGATGCAATTTTCGTGCCAGACGAAGAGGCAGGTTAATTAATCATTTGCCTCTGCTTGATTTAGGCAAGCCTGCAATTTTTCTGCCAGAACTCGTACATATGGTTCTCGCATTAGGGCTTCGTGCGGACCGACAATCTCGTACCTCTCCAACCCTCCACTAATTAACTCACCCCAACCCAATTGGGGCTCATAGGAGAATTTGGGCAATTGCTCCCTGGTACGCAAAAGAGTCCCACGGCTTGAATAAACTTGGGGTACGTAGTCCTTGAACATCTGACGGTGGACCTTTGTCAGGTTCGAGTAAAATTCCTCAGACAAGTCACGCTGACTACGTAGGTAACTGTTATAGAAATTTGGAAACTTCGTCTCAAGATAATTCTGCACTCTCTTCAAAGCGTAGACCCACTTCTCTTTTGATTCAAGTTGCGTCATATTACGCCAATAAATAGAGAACCATTGGCTCCAAGTTAGGGCAGGATTTGGCTTTAATGTGGGAGAGTAAGCATCAAACAAGGCCAGCATTGCTACCTCCTGACCTTGAGCATAGAGTTGCTGGGCCATTTCAAAGGCCACCGTGCCCCCAAATGAGTAGCCTGCCAAAAGATAAGGACCATCTGGCTGGATATTACGTATTTCTTTGATATAGTGTGTTGCCATGTCCTCAACCCGAGTGTGAGGAGCCTGTTTTCCATCCAAACCCTGTGCTTGTAGCCCATAAACTGGCTGCTCCGGCCCTAGATAACGTGCCAATTTGAGGTAGCAAAAGACCTGACCACCAGCTGGATGTATGCAGAACAGAGCTCGTTTAGAACCCAAAGGCTGAATTGCCACCAGCGAGGACCAAGGCGCTGACATTCCCTGCTGTCGGAGCATGCTGGCCAGTTGCCCAACTGTTGGTGCCTCAAACAGAGTCGCCAGAGGCAGATTTTTGCCAAATATTTTCTCAATGTTTGAGAACAGGCGCATAGCTAGCAGGGAATGTCCCCCCAACTCAAAGAAATTGTCCCTCATACCGATGGGCTGAATGCCCAGGACCTTTGACCAAATCTGTGCCAACTGCAGTTCTAGTGCCTCCTGAGGTGCCACAAAGGCTCTTTCCAGCTCGGGACGTTTCGGCTCGGGCACAGGCAGTGCCCGACGATCCACCTTGCCATTGGGCGTCAGTGGTAGGGTGTCCAGCATCATAAAAACAGAGGGCACCAGATGTTGGGGCAACTTCTCCTGCAGAAAGCGACGCAGTTCATCGAGGGTTAAACCAGGCTGTTGCAGGACAACATAGGCCACTAGGCGCTTGTCGCCAGATTGATCTTCCCAGGCTATGACCACAGTCTCCTGCACCTGTGGATGTTGGCTCAGCACCGCCTCAATTTCTCCCAGTTCGATGCGGAAGCCGCGAATCTTTACCTGGTGGTCAATCCGACCAAGGAACGAGATATTACCGTCCGGCATGTAACTCGCCAAATCCCCAGTTTTGTACAGTCGTGCCCCAAGATTGTTACTAAAGTGGTTGGGAATGAACTTTTCTGCGGTCAGCGCTGGTTGATTCAAATAGCCAGAGGCTAAGACCTCGCCACCTATATACAGATGTCCAGGCACACCAACAGGGCAGGGGTTGAGGTAGGAGTCAAGAATGTAATACTGTGCATTCTGGATTGGCTTGCCATAAGGAATGCTGGCCCAGTGCGGCTCCACCTCCGCGATCGGATAGTAATTAGACCAGACAGTTGCTTCAGTCGCCCCACCCAAACTGATCACCTCAACCCCTGGGAATGTTGCCTTGACTAAATTTGGTAGCTGCACTGGAATCCAATCACCACTCAAAAACACCAGCCGCAGTTGGTGCTGTTGGTTGAGAAATTTTGTCGACCGGAACAAGGGGACAAGCTGCATCAGCGCCGCAGGTGCCGAGTTCCAGAATGTGATCGGCTCGTCACTAAGGAGTCGTACAAGGTGCGCTGGTTCATGTACCTCACAGCTAGATGCCACCCGGATTGACCCACCCGCCGCTAGTAGTCCGAAAACGTCATATACCGACAGGTCGAAACTCAAGGATGTGATAAATAAGACCCGGTCAGATGCAGTGATTTCAAACTTTGTATTCACCCAGTCGATCAAATTAACTACGGATTGATGGCGAACCACGACTCCCTTCGGTGTCCCTGTGGAGCCAGACGTAAAAATCACATAGGCAATGCTATCTGAGCTAGAAAGTCTAGGCAAGTTTTCTTGAGGCAGGGCTTTAAGCTCTGAATCGGTCCAGATTTGCCAATGTCTGGATGGAGCCGACATGACCTGAACAATCGACTCGGAGCGTTGAGACATATCCAGACAAATTAAGTGTTTCAGCATGGGCAGTTGCTGTTGTAGCTCTTGAAGCATCTGCAGCTGGGAACTTTGGGTGATAACGCAATTAATTTGGAGCGAAGAAAGGAGCGACTGAATGCGTGCTTTTGGCCAACTAGTTTCCAGAGGTACATACGCGCCGCCCGCCTTCAAAATTCCCAGCAGCGCCGGAATCATCTCCAATGAACGGTCCAGATAAATTGCCACCAGCACTCCCGACTCCACCCCTAGGTACCGCAGGGATGCGCCAGCTGATTCGCCCGACAGTTCAGCTGATGGTAGCTTAGTTGCTCGTCTGCCAAGACTACGGCAACGGCTTCAGGCGTCCGCGCCACTTGTGCCTCAAATAACTGATGGATGCATACTTCCTTGGGAAAATCTGCCTGTGTGTCATTCCACTCCACCAGCATTTGTCGTTCCTCTGCCGTCAACAGTGGCAATTCTGCTAGGCACTGCCAGGGATTAGCAGCCATGCTTTCCAGCAAGGTCTGAATATGTCCCAGCATCTGAGCGATTGTCCTGTCGTCGAAGCGTCTCGGATCGTATTTGAGCTGGAGTAAGAGTTCTGGTTCAGCAGAGCCAACCAATGTCAGCGGATAGTTCGTTTGTTCTACCAGACGAAATTCTCGGTTTGACCATCTGCCACCCTGTGAACGCAACATCCAATTCAATTGGTAGTTCTCAAACACCACGATGCTGTCGAATAAGGGTGTTCCACCTGGTAGGTCACTCCACCCTTGAATGTTGACCAATGGGGTGTGCTCATAATTGCGTAAGCCAATCCAAGTCGTCCGCAGAGCTTTTAGCCAAGGCAGCAGGCCCATTTCTGGAGACATCTGTACCCGTACTGGCAGAGTGTTGATCAACAGTCCTAAGCTAATGAACCTCTAAAAGGTATAAAATGGAAGCTTGAAAGACGCAGAGTGAATTGGACAATGCCTACAGAAGGGTTCCTCAATCAAGAACAGAAAAAACGATTGCAAATGGCAGTGCGCTCC
>JAABUQ010003255.1_pt1 | contig 30229 bp, 27 predicted proteins | sample 5560001 | NCBI WGS metagenome assembly JAABUQ01 (sample SAMN10711888, study PRJNA513371) | rock metagenome | isolation source: Antarctica rocks | place: Antarctica: Victoria Land, Finger Mt nord | collected 2015-12-18 | reverse complement strand
GGCTCGGCCCGCCAGCGCCGACCCAGGATCAGGGTCATCCACGACCCCAGGACCGTCGCCCCGGCCAGGCTCGTCGCCAGGGTGAACAGCGACAGCTCGATGTTATCGACATAGAAGATCGACCGGCCCCAGCCCCGCAAGACGCCCACGCCCGCCGACAGCAGCACCAAGCCGGGCACCGCCGAGCACGCCGCCACCCAGCCCGGCTGCCGGGCCAGGTGACGCCAAGGGGGCCGGGGCCGCTTGAGCCGGAGCGGGATCAAGGCCAGCGTCCAGGCGGCGGCGACCGGCAGCGCCAGGATGAACATCACGAACCCGAACTCGCGAAACCTCCCCGATCCGAGCAGGCCGAGGAGCAGTTTCGGAAAGTCCTCATTCGCCTCCGGGGCGAAACTCTGGGCGATGATCAGCCGGATGATCGGGCCCGCGACGGCCGTCGCGGCGATCAGGATCATCGCGTCACCCAGCGTGAACGGGCGGCTTGACGGCCTTCGGGGGCTGCTGCGTGTTGTCATCGGATCGAGGTCCTTCGAGGATTCGCCCCGCCATTGCCCCGGGCGAGGGTCGCGGCCGGGCCGGTCGGGGTTCGGCCGCTCGGACGGCTTCAATAGAAGATCCAGCCGGCCAGGGCCGGGGCCCCGAGGCCCATCGCGATCCAGTAGGCGCCCAGGGCCCGGCCGAGCCGGTCGGGCCACGACGCCTCGGCCCGCCAACGCCGGCCCAGGATCAAGGTCGTCCAGGAGCCCAGGACCGCCGCGCCGGCCAAACTCGGCCCGAGCACGACCAGCGACAATTCGATGTCGCCGACGAAGAACGCCGCCACGCCCTTGACCATCCAGGCCCGGGCGATCACCAGGATGAGCAGCGTCAGGGCGAGCGCCGCCGCCGAGGCCGCGATGAAGCCGGGCTGGCGGCCCAGCCGACGCCAAGGGGGGCGGGGCCGCCTCAACCGGAGCGGGATCACGGCGACCGTCCAGGCCGCCGCGACCAACGCCGACAGGTACGCCAGCAGGGCCCCGGCCCCCTTGTAATCCCCGTCGGCGCACAGGTCGATGAGCGCGCCCGACAGGCTCTCGCCGGGGCTCGCGACACCGATCCCGATCATCATGATCCGGGCCCCGGGCAGGGCGACGGCCGTCGCGGCGATCAGGATCATCGCGTCCATCAGCGTGAACGGGCGGGCGACGGCGGGACGGGGTGCGGCCATGCGGGCGGGCTCCTTGGGCGGTCGATCGGCCGTTTCGCTCGGCCTCACTGCAACCAGAAAAGGATCACGATCGCGGCAACGGCCCCCTGCGCGATCCAGTAGGCGCCCAGGGCCCGGCCGAGCCGGTCGGGCCACGACCGCTCGGCCCGCCACCGCCGGGTAACGATCAGGGTCAGCCACGCCCCCGAGAGCATCGCCGCGGCGGCGAGGCCGAACGAGGCGGCGGCCAGCACCTGCACCCTGTCGCTGGGGGCCACCCCGAGCAGGATGCCGCCGAGCAGGGGGAGCAGGAGCCCCGCGAAGGCCAGCCCCGCCATGCAGGCGGCGAGGAAGCCGGGCTGCCGGGCCAAGATCCGCCACGGGGGGCGAGGCCGCCTCAGACGGAGCGCGATCAACGCCAGCGTCCAGGCCAGCCCGAACGGCAGCGAGAGGATCGCCAGTTGGAGGCCCAGTTCGCCGGACCAGCGCCCGGCGATCACGTCGGCGAACAAGCTTGAGAGTTCGCCAGCGGTTATGCCGAACCGCAAGATTCCCGCGCAGCCGAGGGCCGTCGCGGCCACCAGGATCATCAGATCGACGAGCGTCAACGGGCGGGCGACGGCCGGAGGGCGGGCGGCCATGCGGGCGGGGTCCTTTCGGTGAGTCGGGTCAAGTCAAGGCAGGCCGGCGCGCTTGCGGAGGGCCCACTCGGCGGTCAGGAGGGCGAAGAAGAGGAGCAGGGTGGCGGGGTGGTCCCAGAGGGGGACCTCGGCGGTCCGCTCGACGGGGCGGGAGCGGCCCTGGAGGAGCGGGGGGAGGCGGGCGGCCTCGAAGTCGGCGAAGACCTGGCCGCCGGTGGCGGCGGCCAGGCGGTCGAGGGGGTCTCGGGCGGCGGCGAGCTCGACGCGCTCGGACGTGTCGCGGCCGGCTATTTCGAGCGCGGCCTCGGGGATCGGCCCGGCCCCCTGGGCCTCGGAGAGCGTCAGGAGCTGGGGGGCGTCGAGGCGGACGACGTAGTCGCCCGTCGGCAAGGCGGGGCCGACCCCCTCGAAGACGCGAGGTTGGCCGAGGGCGGGGCGGAGCGGGACGACGGCCAGGGCCTCGCCCGAGTCCCCTCGGCGGAAGACCCGGGCGGCGACGAGGAGGTCGGCCGGCAGGTCGGGGACGTCGTCGGCCACCCGGGCCTGGAGGCGGATCGGGTCCCCCTCGGCGACCCTCGATCGGGCCGGGCCGTGGCGGACGACCCGGTTGCCGACGGCCAGGTTGTTCGAGCCGGCCCAGCGGACCACCTGGCCCCAGAACCGGTGGTGGATCGCGTCGCCGACCCGGAACCGCCAGCGCCAGGTGGCGTCGGTGCCGACCCAGAGCACCTTGCCCAGGCCGTAAGGCTGGCTGGCGATCGCCGCCCCCTCCCGCTCCCGGCCCAGGGCCGAGGCCAGGACGGTGGCCGAGGGCTTGGGCCGGCCGGCGACCACCCAGGGCAGCCCGGGCAGGCCCGACCAGGCCCGCGCCGTGGCCTCGGGCCCGTCGCCGAGCTGGAGCATCGGCCAGGCGTCGGGGTCGGCCAGGGCCTCGGCACGGGGGCTCAGGCGGAGGCCCGGGGGCAAGGCGGGGTGCTCGGGGTCGGCCGACCCGAGCGGGTCGACGAGCAGGGGGGACGGGTCGAGCACCGGCAGGAGCGCCCGAGGGGCCGGGGCGGCGGCCAGGGCGGCCCAGGAGCGCGGGCCGGGCACGATCGCCAGCGTCCCCCCCCGCGCGGCGACGAAGGCGTCGAGCCGGGCCCAGCCCTCGGGCGGGAGGTCGAGCGGGTCGACGTCGCCGACCACGATCAGGTCGTAGCCGGCCAGGGGGTCGGGGGCGGGGGGGTCCGGGCGGCTCGGCCAGGCGACCGGGTAGGCCGGCTCGACCGAGGCCGAGGGGGACATCGGCGGGTGGAAGAGGATGGCGTCGACCGTCACCTTGGGGTCGCGGCTCAAGGCGTTGCGGAGGTAGCGGAACTCCCAGCGGGCCTCGCCGTCGACGAGCAGGACCCGGGCCTTGTCGTCGACCACCCGGACCGCGACGGTCCGCCGGTCGTTGTCCCCCCGGGCGTCGTCGGGGCTCGGCTCGACCGCGACGGTCAGGGGGATCACGCCGACCACGTCGAGCGGCACCCGGAACGTGGCCGAGGGCCGCGAGCCGTCGCCCGGGGCCCGGACCGACTGGACCATCGGCTCGCCGCCGGGGCGGGTCAGGGTGACGTCGACGGTCGAGCCGGCCGGGTGGCCGTCGAGCTTGAGCACGGCGGTGACGATCGCCGCGTCGCCCCGGTTGACCCCCTCGGGCGCCTTGATCGAGGCGACGGCGGAGTCGGGCGGGGCCCGGTCCGAGCCGATCAGGACCGGATAGATCGGGATGCCCCGGCTCGCCAATCGGTCGACCAGCGGCGAGGGGTCGCCCGGGCCGTTCCGGCGGCCGTCGGTGAGCAGGACCACGCCGAGGATCGGCACGTCGTCGGCCAGCTCCAGGGCCCTGGCCAGGGCCGGGGCCCAGTCGGTCGTCCCCCGGGCCGGGTCGCCGGTCCGGGGGGCCCTCCGGAGCGCGGCGGCGAGGTCGGCGAGGGGGCCGAGGGGCGAGGCGTCGCGGTCGAAGAGGGTCCCCCGGGCGTCGTGGTCGTCGGCGAGCTTGCCGAGCGGGCCGTCGACCAGCCGCCGGGCGATGTCGCGGCGGGACAGCCCGGCGACGGGGTCGCCCGGCCCCCGGGACAGACCCCGGAGCTGGCCTTCGGGCCGGCCGAGGTCGACGGTGGTCATGCTCTCGGAGTCGTCCACGGCGACGACCACCCGACCCCGGACCACCTCGCGCCAGGCCCTCGACGCGATCGGCTCGAACAAGGCCCCCACCAGGACCGAGGCCGCCGCCAGCCTGAGCCCGAGCAAGCCCAGGCCCAGCCCCCGCGAGACCAGCCGCCGCTCCTCGCGGTAGAGGACCAGGAGCAGGATCGCCGCCACCGCCCCGGCCGCCAGCCAGATCCACCCGTGGCCGCCGCCGGCCAGGAGGAGCCTCCGGCCGCCCGCGAGGTCGAACACCATCGATCGCCACCCGCCTTCCCGACCCGAACCGAACCGGCCCGGCTTGCCCGATCAAGCCGCGCGACCGATTGTAGCGGGCCGGCCGGCCGGCTCATAACCCGTCGCCGTCGATCACCTCGCGGCCGGACCGGGTGGCCAGGGCCTGCCAGATCCCCCGAGGCGGGACGCCCTCCCACCAGCCCCCCGGTTGATATGTCGCCCCGGCGGGGGTCACGGTCGCCCCGTCGAACGCCCAGGATTGGATCGAATCCTTGAGGAACCGCGCCGAGCCGTCGCCCATCAGGACGTTCAGGCCGCCCGGGTGGAGGCTCGAAGCCGACGAGGCCAGGGGAAATTCATACCGCTGGATCGCGTTGGGCGGATACATGGCCGTGAACAGGGTATCCTTCCAGTTGCCGGAGAAGTACCAGCCGCTTTCCCCATGATGTCGGCCGCCGAAGTCGCGGAGCAGGGTCGTGGCCCGCTCGGCGACGAACATCGTCTGGCCCAGCCCATCCCCGATCGAGGCTAGGGTGACCGGCCCGAGGTTGTTGATCGGGCCGTCGACCTGCGGGGGGATCCTCGGGTCGATCCGGCAGTGGTTCGCCGGCTCGGGCCAGGCGAACACTTGGAGCGAGCCGTAGCAGGCCGCGTAGCTGGTGAAGACGGCGTCGAGCCGCTCGTCGGGGCCCGCCAGGCCGGCGTCGACGAGGTCGGTCGTGTCCATCGGCCGGGCGACGCCGGAATCCGGGTCGCTCGGGCAGGCGTAGGCCCCGACGACGATGGTGGCGATCGTCCGATTCTCGACGCTGGAGATTTCCAGGGATTGATTGATGGAGTTATAGAGCGGCCCTTGCTCCATGCCGGGCAGGATCATCACGAGGTAGCTCTTGTCGGTGATCCTCGACGAGCAGGGCGGATTGGGCCCGGAGTATCGCGGGTCGTAGGACCTCATCATCCCCGGCGGTAGGCAGGCATGGACATCGTGATAACCGTGCAGCGCCAGGCCGATCTGCCGGAGATTGTTGAGGCACCGGGCCCGGCGGGCGGCCTCGCGGGCCGCCTGGACCGCCGGGATCAGCAGGCCGATCAGGGCCCCGATGATCGCGAGGACGACGAGGAGTTCGATCAGGGTCATCCCGCGTCGAGGGCGCCCCGGGACGGGTCGTCGATCGGCCATGTTGTCCTCATTCGCCCCTGGTGTAGCGGAGGGGGATCTCCAGGGGCGCCTTGTGCTCGCCCGCGGCCAGGACGACCCGCGGATCGGGCTGGGGCGGCGCGACCTCGGGGACCGTGGCCCGAATCCGGATGACCTGGGTCCGCGCGTCGAAAGGTTGAATCGTGATCTCGACGCCCTCGGGCCGGGACACGACGCTTAGGTCGCGCCAACCGGGGGATGAGGATTCATAGAAGACTTGCCGGGTGATGATCTGGCCCGGCTTCCCCTCGATATCGACGCCATTGGGCCGAGAGAGCCGGTAATCCTGCCGGAACGAGCATCGCACGGGGATCAAGAGGGCCACTTCCCGATTCCGGCGGACCTCGATGGTGCCGATCGCCAGTGAGGGGTCCGAGCCGGGCGTGATCGCCACCTCGATCTTGTACCTCGGGGTGAATCCCGGGAGCGATTCGGACGGCCCGGTCGCCTTCGAGGCGTCGACGGCGATGCTCTGGCCATCCGAGGAGCCAAACTCGAACGTGGCCTCATCGGCGGCGTCGGACTTGGTGTAGAGCATCACCGTCCGGCGGACCGGCTCGCCCATGGGCGCGTCGCCGATGACCAGCTCTCGCGGCACAGCCCTCAGGCCATCCTCGACGCGAAAGTGGACCGAGGCGACGGCAGGCGGCAGATCTTTGCCGTCGACCTCCGACTCGATATGTGCCGAGTACGACTGCTCCAGACCCCGCGTCGCCAGGGCACTGGTCCTCAAGGTGAACTCGGCCAAGCCGCCCGGCTTGAGGACGAACGGCGGCGGCGTCCCGCCCTCGGGCGTCGTGGCCATGCAGGAGCAGGAGGTCCGATAAGCCTTGACGCGGATCGGCCTACCGGTCGGGTTGGACACCTTGAAGCTGGCGCGGACGACTTCACCTTCTTTGTAGACATGATCATCGACGCGGGTAACCGAGGGGGCGACGAGGAGGCCCGGCGCCAGCCCGACCGAGGCCCTGGTCGCGAACCAGGTCACCATCGAGGTGATCGCCGCCGTCATCGCCATCAAGGACCAGCGAAGTGTCCTCTTCCCGCAGGAACGGTCGCCACTTGCCATCTGCATTCCCTCCAGTTGGGACCACATGCCAACGATCCTCGCATCGCGATCATCACGGCGGGGTCACGGCCCGAGTCGGGCGATCCGAGGGCCGATGACCTTCGCTCACGCCGGGGAGCCGCCGATGGCCCGCCGGAGCTTTCGTCGCACCGCGAAAAGGCCGATCAAGGCGATGGTCGCGGCCGCCAGGATCGCAAGGTTGGTCGCGTTCAGGGCGGATCGAGCCGGCCGCCGCTCCAAAGCGATAAGGCGTTTCTCGTTCCAATCGTTGAACGCCTGCGGGGTGTCGAATGTCGTCGTGGGGGCGCCATCGCCCCAGACGTGATATTTCTGCGTGACATGATTGACGACGATCGCGCCGGCGGGGAACTCGAGCGCGAGATCTTCATCGGCGATCGGCCGGTTGACCTCGAGATCCCTCAAGGTCACTTCGAAAACCTCATCGCCCTTCGGCCCGCGTCGCGATCGGCTCGACTTCGGCAACGTCAGGCCCGATGCATCGGTCATGTACTCTTGCACCGAGCTGATCTCGACGACCTCCTCCGCCCCGGGCGTCTTGTCGGCGTATCTCATCGTCAATCCGGAGATCAAGTACCCGTGATCGGGCGACAGGGTGACCACATAGGAGAAGGCATCGTCGGGCGAACTCAGGGTGAATTCCCAGGTCGAAGCCCCGTCGTCGCTCCGCCCGCGCTTCAGGGTCCGATTTCTCGAGCGCACATAAAGGTCTCGGAGCGAATAACGAACATCCGGGTTGATCATCAGCATTCGATTCCAGCCCACCTTGCGGCCTTCGGTGGATGCCGGCCTCGGCGCCATGATGCCGCCCCTGATCGTCGAGACGTCCTGGCCGGAGAGGGGTATCCTGGGGCGGGAAGCTTCGGGATCGAGCCCGCTCAGCGACCGGGTCTCGGTCGGCGTATAGGCTTCGTCGAGGTGGGTGATCCCCCCCCGCCACTTGCCGTCGAAGAGCGACCCGTGGAACCGGGAGTGGACCCGTTCGCTTTGCCCGTTCTTGAGGAATTTGACCTCGTACATCGGCCGCCAGGTCTTGCCGCCGTCCTCGCTCCGCCGGCCCTCGATCGTGCCCCGGATCGATTGCACGCCCGCGAAATTGTCTTCATGCTTTCGGATCACGCGGTCCGCATCCGCGTCCGGCGCGAAGCTCGTGACGACCATGCCGACGATCAGGCCGCACCACATTATCCGATTCCTCTTGAATGGGTGCCACGGGGCCGGGGCCGATCACTCCCGGGTTGTCATTCCCCCCACCGAAGGCGGATCGGTCCCCCGGCACCATCGATGACATCGCGCCGCCCGGGCCGAAATCGGCCCGGGCCGACTTAGAGGCTATCCGGTAAATAGTTCGTTGTCATGTAAGCACTTGTGGCAACGAACTTATTAGTTAGCTTGGAGCAAGTCCCCTTCAAACAAGATCGAAGTCTCTGGGATCGCCGTTCGTTGATGAGACGTAACCCATTGCTACTGAAGAACAAGGTTGCCGGATAGCCTCTTACCTTGTCAGCAAGCGAAGGCGTTGCAATTGCACTTCACGACCCCATTGAACCCGGAGCAATTGGCACCACCGGCGACGCAGCCCAGGTAGCCCGTCTGGCATGAGCCGGTCTGAGGGCCTGGCACGCATCCCGCGCAGACGTTTCCGGTCGCCGAACAGCTCACCGGAGCCTGGCAAGAGTTCTCAGCAATGGCGGCCAACGCGGTCCGCTCGAAGTTCGGCGAGAACGTCGCCGCCGCGGCGAACAACCAGACGCCGGCCACGGCGGCCAGCAACCCGTCGACGAATGCCAAACGTCGCATGACTTGCTCCTGTTGCGGTTTTGAGATATGCCTGAGCGTTCCTTGCTCGCTTTCCGACATTCAGCCCGCGTCATCGGCCCCGGTCAATCAAAATCCGAACCGGAAAATCGTTTTTTTTGGCCGACACCGGTCAGGGCCGATTTCGGGCCGGCATGCCGCATTCGACGGCTCGCGGGGCCCACTCGACGGTTCCGATCGCCCCCCGGGCCGGTTATGTTGGGTCGATCCGCATCGATCCGTCACCCTCGAAGGGGAAGTTGCCCATGATCCGCGTCCGCGACTTGCGGGTCGATTACGAGAATGTGTGCGCGGTCCGGGACATCTCGCTGGAGGTGGGCGAGGGGGAGGTTTGCGGCCTGATCGGGCCCAACGGCGCGGGCAAGACGACCACGATGCGGACCATGCTCGGCCTGATCGAGCCGACCTACGGCACGATCGAGATGGCCGGCGTCGACATCCGCGAGCGGCCCGACGACGCCAAGAGCGTCGTCGGCTTCATGCCCGACTTCGCCCCGATGTATGACGACCTGAAGTGCTGGGAATTCCTCGACCTCTTCGCCGCCAGCTACGGGATTCCCAAGGCCGAGCGGCCCGCCGAGATCGACCGCCACCTCGCGCTGGTGGGCCTGGCCGAGAAGCGCGAGGCGATGATTACCGAGCTGTCGCGCGGGATGCGGCAGCGGCTGATGCTGGCCAAGACCCTGATCCCCGGCCCCCGGGTGCTCCTGCTGGACGAGCCGGCCAGCGGGGTCGACCCCCAGGGGCGGATCGACCTGAAGAACGTGCTGAAGATGCTCGCCGCCGAGGGGCGGACGGTCCTGATCTCCTCGCACATCCTGGCCGAGATGACCGAGTTCTGCACCTCCGTGGCGATCATGGAGCGGGGCCGGATGGTCGTCAGCGGCAAGATCGACGAGGTCACCGCCCGGGTCATGGGCGACGCCGTGCTCGCCGTCGAGGTCCTCGGCGACCCCGCCCGCTTCCTCGCCCTGATCGCCGAGGACCCGCTCCGGGCCGGCGAGGTCGCCCGCAAGGGGGAATCCGCCTTCGAGGTCCGCTACCGAGGGGGCCCCGAGCAGGTCGCCGACCTCCTCGCCCGCCTCGTCCGCGCCGAGGTCCGGGTGGCGTCCTTCTCGCCCAGGAAGGATAATCTGGAGGAGCTGTTCCTCAAGGTCGGGGCCAAGGCCCTTTCCTGAACCAACCGGCCCATCGCCAACGCTCGGGAGGGACGACGGATGGACGAGACCCGGACGCTCGGCGAGGTCCTGACGCTCGAAGAGATGAAGGCGAAATATGCGCCGGATTGGGTGCTGATCGTCGAGCCCGTCATCGAGGAGGGCCCGCGGCTCCTCGCCGGCAAGGTGGCCTTCCACAGCCCCGACCGCGACGAGGTCTACCGCAAGGCGATCGAGCTCCGGCCGGGCCGTTTCGCGTTCTGGTGCTTTGCCGAGCCCTCCGGCGACATGGAATTCCTGCTGTGACTTGGGCGTTTCGGCCCGAATCGGGGCTGATCTTCATCGAGGCTGAGATATCCGGGCCGAAAGGCCAGGCCGGCGCGAGGCTCATCCTCGACACCGGCGCCTCGAGTTCCACGATCAACGCCGATGTCCTACGATCGGCCGGCTACGATCCGGACGCCTCGACCGACTTCGCGCGGATCACGACCGGGAGCGGCGTGGCGACCGCCCCTCGGCTCGTAGTCACGCGCCTGACCGCACTGGGACGGCACGCCATCGGCCTCCGCCTGGTCGCCCATAACCTGCCCCACGAGTCTAACGCCGACGGCCTGCTCGGCCTGGACTTCTTCCGGGGGCTCGCCTTGACGATCGACTTCCGGGCCGGCCAGATCACGCTGTCCTGAATCAAGCTTCGTCGCTGTCTCGCCGATCCCACCGCCGCTGGAGGCTGGCATGATGTCCCGCGAATCGTCCCAATGGCCGGCCCCTGCGACTCTCGCCTGCCTCCTGGCGATGGCCCCCCTGCCCCGGGCCTGGGCGCAGGAGAAGGCGGTGGCATCCCCTTCGGACGAGTCGATCCGGCGGGCGCTGGTCTATCTCAAGGAGAGCCAGAAGCCGGACGGGGGCTGGGACGCGGGGTTCGGGCGGGCGACCTCGGTCACGAGCCTGGCGGTGATGGCGTTCCTGGCCTCGGGCCACGTGCCGAGCGAGCCGGGGCCTTATCGCGAGGCGATCGAGCGCGGGGTCCGGTACGTCCTGGCCCACCAGCGGCCCAACGGGCTGCTCGTCTCGAATACCAGCCACGGGCCGATGTACTGCCACGGGATCAGCACCTTGATGCTGGCCGAGGTCGTCGGGATGGCCGGCGACGCCGCATTGGCCGAGGAGTGCCGGGTCGCCCTGGCCCGGGCGGTCGCGCTGATCCTGAAGGCCCAGGACGTGCCGGGCAAGCTGCTCGACGAGCGGCAAGGGGGCGGCTGGCGGTACCAGCCGACCTCGACCGACAGCGACCTCAGCGTCAGCGGCTGGCAGGTCATGGCGCTCCGGGCGGCCAAAGGGGCCGGACTGGCCGTACCGTCGGACTCGATCGATCGCGCCGTGGGCTACCTCAAGCGGTGCTCGGCCAAAGGCGGAGGGTTCGGCTACCAGCCCGGCGGCGGCCCGAACAACCCCAGGACCGGCACCGGCATCCTCGCCCTGGAGATCTGCGGCGAGCACCGCTCGGCCGAGGCCGTCGCCGGCGCCGAGTACCTGGTCAAGCACCCCCCGCGTTGGGGCAGCCAGTACTTCTTCTACGAGGTGTACTACTGCCCCCAGGCCCTCTTCCAGGTCGGCGACGAATACTTCGACGCCTATTACCCCAAGCTCGTCGCCATCCTCCTCGAACATCAGGACCGCGACGGGAGCTGGCTCTCGGGCGACGGCAACGACCGGGCCGGCGGGCGGGCCTACTGCACGGCCATGGCCGCCCTGGCCCTGGCGGTCGAGTACCGTTACTTGCCGATCTATCAGAGATGAGCGATCCAGCCCCTCGGTGGACGAACGCCCCGCCCCCGTCGGTGCTTTCCCCGGCCGGTCGTGCTATGGTGGGTCCTCACGACGGGGGCCGAGGGCGACGCGGAGAGGGACCCGGCCGGCCCTTCGGGCCCCGGGGCGAGCGTTGATGAGCGGCCGTCGCAAGAAGTTCCTCGCCTCGCTGCTGTCCCCCAGGTGGCGGAGCGCGCTCCTGTCGGCCCTCTCGTCCTGGAACCGGAACCAGGTCGCGCAGATCGCCGTCGCGGTGGTCGTGATCTGGCTGGTCGGGGCCGTCGCGCTGTTCTTGGCCGAGCGTGAGGCGAACGCCGAGCACTTCGGGACCTTCGGCAAGTCGCTCTGGGGGGTCTGGGTCCTCCTCTTCAGCGGGCTGGACATCCCCCCGGAAACCTTTGCCGGCCGGATCATCGCCATGATCCTGCTGGTCCTCGGCGTCGGGCTGGCCGGCCTCTTCACCGCGAGCGTGGCCTCGCTGCTGATCGAGCGTTATTTGCGGAGGCGCGACGTGTCGACTTTCGAGATGGACGACCACCTGGTCCTGTGCAACTGGTCGAACCGAGGGCTGGAGTGGATCCGCGAGGTCCACTCCAAGATCATCGCCGAGAAGCGGCCGGTCGTCATCATCCACGACGAGACCGACGAGATCGACCTGCCCGACAAGCAGGACGAGGCCGCCTTCAGCGACGTCTACATCGTCAAGGGGGACCCGACCAGCGAGGTCGTCCTCCGCCGGGCCAAGGTCCCCCGGGCCCACTCCGTCGTCATCCTCACCGACGACCGCGAGGGCAAGCACGCCGACGGCAAGTCGATCCTCACTTGCATCGCCATCCGCAACATCTGCAAGGGCGAGAAGCAGCCCAACGTCGCCGCCGAGTGCCGCAACCCCAACAACCGCCACCACCTCAAGAAGGCCGGCGCCGACGAGATCATCTCCTCCGACGAGTTGGGCCTCCGCCTCCTGGCCCGGACCGCCCTCTTCCACGGGATGACCCGGGTCTACCAGGAGCTGCTCACCGTCGGCCGCGACGCCAACGAGATGTTCCTCCTCGAAGCCCCCGAATCCCTCGTCGGCAAGGACTTCATCGAGCTCATCGGCCTCTTCGCCCGCCACCGCAACGACCGCCGCTCCTGCCTGCTCATCGGCATCCAGCGCGGCGAGGAGATGATGCTCAACCCCATCGGCGGCGAGGCCGGCCCGATCCAGGCCGGCGACCAGCTCATCCTCCTCAGCCGGGTCTACCTCGACCCCAGCCAACCCCTGCCCATCGTCGAAGAAAAGCCCGCCGCCACCGAGGCCGGACCGGCCTGATCCGCCCGAGGGCACCCGACCCCCTCGCGATCGAGAGGGGGCGGAGGCGGGCGTGGGGAAAGGTTAGGGAGGGACCAAAGGAGCCATTGCGAAAAAGTAAAATCTCTCCTTTAATCGGTTTACCCTATAATCGGTTATACTGTCAACTTGACATGAGCGATGGGTCGGCATGGTGGGCCCCGTATGGATGCCCTGCCCTACCCTCATGCGAACAGCCCGCGCAATCCGGACAATCCCGCGAGTCGCGGTGCTGGCTTGCCGTTAGGTGCATCTGTCCCTTGATCGGGGCCGGCTGTTCGTGTCTCATAGCATGGGATTGGTTGCCGGCCCGACGCCGACGGCCTCGGCATGTTTGACGATTATCCAACATTGCCGTCGTCCTGAACTTCCGTTTGTTCCAGCGCGGCGTTTCTGAACGCGTCGGAAACTGTCATCGGATTACCCGATTTCAACCGAATAGAGTAAAGAAACCGCCTTGACTGGCTGCCTATCATCGCGATCGGATCGTCGGAATGGCGAAAGCTACAAAAAGTCTGGCCGAGCAGCTGGAAGCGAAGGAGGGGCCTTACAGGAGGTTCCGAGTTGAAAACCTACAGTTCGACGCAAAAAACCCTCGACTCGCGGAATTCTTGATCGATTCGAAGTCCACGCAGTTCGATCTGGCGAAAATCCTGTGGCAGAAGATGGCGATCGAGGAGGTCGCCATGTCGATCGCCTACAATGGATATTTCGTACACGAGCCGCTGTTCCTCGAACAGCGCGGCAACGATTTGGTAGTCATCGAGGGTAACCGGCGGCTGGCTGCGGTCAAGCTGCTGCTGGACAAGTCGTGGCGCGAAAAGTTGAGGGCGACGGACCTCCCCGAGATCACTAAAGAACGCCGAGAAGAGTTGATGACGTTGCCATGCATCGTCACGACGCAGGAAGAGGTCTGGCGGTACCTCGGGTTCAAGCACGTCAACGGCCCTTCCAATTGGGGATCGTACGCCAAGGCGAAATACGTCGCGGCGGTCCATCACGATTACGGCGTCCCGCTGGAAGACATCGCAAAGCAGATCGGCGATAACAACTCGACAGTGCAGCGTATGTATCGCGGTCTGATGGTGATCGAGCAGGCGGAGAAGGCAGGCGTCTTCGACCGCCAGGAGATTTCTAAACCGTCGTTTTATTTCAACTACATCTACACCGCGCTCGACTACCCGGGCTTCACCAGTTTCCTAGGCCTCGAATCGAAGACATCGACGATCCGCGAGCCGGTTCCGAAGGCCAAGATCAAGCAACTCGGCGAGGTCTGCGAGTGGCTCTATGGCAACAGCCTTCGTGAGAAGACGTCGCTGATCCGCTCGCAAAATCCGGATCTGAAGGTGCTGGACGGCGTCCTGACCAGCAAGCAGGGCGTCGAGGCGCTCCGCGACGGCTTCCCTTTGGGGATAGCCAAGGACATCAGCTTGGGCGACGAGAAGCTGTTTCGCCAGGCGCTCCAGCAGGCCAAGCAGGAGCTGCAGAAGGCACACGGCACGCTCAGCACCGGCTTCACGCCGAACGATAGCGAGATGGTCAAGCTGGCCAGTGATGTCGAAGACCTTGCCAGCGATCTCGTCCTCGGCATCATGCAGAAGCGGAAGAAGGCGAAGCGAGAGACCGATAGGGAAAAGGTCAGTGATGAGTAGCCTCCTGCTTGTTGGCTCCGGTGACGACGAAATCGTTGATCACGCTGATTGGGTCGAGACCAGCAGCCTCTTCAGGGCTGATGGAAATACTTCGCAAGAGGACCTCGCACGGGCGATCAACGTCGCACGCGACGTGTCCCAGCAAGAGGCTAGGCAGATCGCGCAAGATGCTTTCGATGAGCTTGCGGATCGCGTCGCCTCGTGCGGCGCGAACGACCACCCCAAGGTGTCCTGCTACCCTTTCGAGCTGATCGACAGTAACTCGATCTTGCAAAAGAAACCGGCAATCCCGGCTTATCCGGACGCCGGCCTACTCTACCTGTTCCTGCTCATCCTGACGCGCTCCGACATGAGTTCGACGGCGCGCAAGAATTCCGTGCTGGACCCGACCAAGGTTTTCGAGCGGCTATGCGCCGACGTGCTCAAGGAATTCTGGGGAGGGGAGTCGGACCATTCGGACTCCATAGTCTTCGGCACGGCGAAGGTCGCCGTGGCAAAAGTGACAGCCAAGCCAAAGGGAAGGCCAAAAGGTAAGACCACGCCGAAGCCGAAAGCGCCGGCGGTGACAGGTTTCTCGCGTAATATCAACCATCTGTGCACAACATTGCAGGAGGGCGCGGGTTGGAAGTCGGGCGCGCGGTCGCCAGGCGCCGGCGATGGGAAGCTCGATGCCGTAGTGTACCGGAAATTCCGCGATAAACGGCCCGGAGGCTTGGTCGGCTTCGCCCAATGCAAGACGGGTATCCACTGGCGACAGCATCTTGCCAAGCTCCAGCCACGTGGATTCTGCGGCAATTACATGGTCTCGCCACTCCTGATCGACCCTCTGAGGATTTACATGGTTCCACACCGTATCGTGGCGAACCGCTGGGAAGAAGACACCCGCGCCGGCGGCCTTCTGTTCGACCGCTGCCGGATCATCCATTACGGGAATTTGATCAAGCCCACCATCCTCGACGACTGCCGAGCCTGGCTGCAAGCCGCCCTGGCGGGCAGCAAGCAGGCCACATGAGGCACCGCTTCCACTCTATTTGCCCGTATTTTGCGATGTTCCCCGAATCGTTCGCGGAGCGTTGGATCGGGGAACTGACCAAACCCGGCGATCTGGTTCTTGACCCCTTCAGCGGACGCGGGACGACGGCCACTTGCGCTCTGCTCATGGAGCGGCGCGCCATCGCGTGCGACGTCAACGACGTAGCGTTCTGCCTGACGCGGGCGAAGACGGACGCCCCGGCGCTCGCGACCCTGAGACGTCGGCTGACGATGCTGGAAGCGGGATTCGAACCGAAGAAGTGGAAAAAGGAAGTCGCCAACTCTCCGGAGTTTTTCCGGCTTGCCTTCGAGGATGAAACGCACGGCCAGTTGCTCTATCTCCGCGATGCGCTGAACTGGAAGCGATCGAGGTGCGACGGCATGCTCGCCGCGCTATGCCTAGGGTCGCTGCACGGCGAGATGGACAAGTCTTCGTCGTATTTCAGCAACCAGATGCCGCGGACGATCAGCACCAAGCCCGCCTATTCGGTCCGCTTTTGGAAGGAACGCGAGCTGGCGCCGCCCAAACGCGACGTCTTCGCCCTACTCCGGTCGCGCGCTGCATACCGATACGAGACCCCACTTCCCACGGGCAAGGCTATCGTCCTGCACCGCGACATGCGCGACCTGGCGCGGATGGGGGATGAGCTGCCAACGCCGATCAACTGCGCGATCATGTCGCCGCCCTATCTCGACGTCACGAATTTCGAGGAAGACCAGTGGCTCCGGCTCTGGTTCCTGGGTGGGCCGACCTATCCGACGCGCGGCCGTATCTCACGCGACGACCGGCACGAATCCTCGGATTCCTACTGGCGGTTCATCGCTGACATGTGGCGGTCGATGGGCCAGATTATGGGTGCGGGCGCGGACGTCGTGATTCGGCTGGGCAGCCGTGTCGCGACGCCCGATAAACTGCAGCATTTGCTAGTGGCGAGCAGCCGATTCTCCGGGCGACCGATCAAACTGGTTCAGAATGAAGTCAGCCAGCTGAAAAACCGCCAGACCGATGCGTTTCGGCCGGGGACCAAGGGATGCCTGGTCGAGATCGACTGCCATTTTAAGTTCGCTGACGGGAAGCCGTTGAGGAAGAAGGCGGCTGTCAGGATCGCTCTTTAATGTGAGGAGCCGGTCGCCGTTCCTGTTCTTGCTCCCGCCAACTCGGCACCCGGCTGTGGGGACACAACAGACACAAAAGGGGACATCCAACTTTACCATAAACTTGAATGTCCCTTTTTGCCTTTCGTCGTATCCCCTTTTCCCATCCCGATGATGATAAGGAGGCCGCGACGGGGGCCGGGACCATCCTCGGCCCCAGCCCCGCCGTCGGATCTCAGGGCGTCGGAGGCTTGGCGGTCCAGATCGGCAGGATGTCGTCGGAGGCCTGCTGGCGGACGGAGTTGTCGGAGAGGATCTCGTCGGTGGCCTTGAGGATCTCCTGGCGGTCGAAGACGATGGTCTCGGAGTTCCGGTCGTCGAAGGTGATGGAGATGTACTTGTCCTTGGAATCGCGGAGGGTCTCGACGAGGTGGCGGAGGTTCTTGATCTTGACCCCGTTGACCTCGCGGATGACCTTGGCCAGGGGGTTGCTGTAGCCCTTGCCGATCTTGTGCGGGAACATCGGCGAGGAGACGACGACGAGCTCCTCGTCGGGGAAGGCGACGCGGTCGCCCCTCCGGGTGGCCAGGGGGCTGCCGATGGCGCCGAAGAACGACTGGAGCCGCTCGACGGTGGAGAGGAACTCGCCCGAGGCGGCGGAGAAGACCAGCGGGCCGTAGACGAAGTACGACGGGTAGCGGCCCTGGAGCGGCCGGACCAGCTCGTCGGCCCGGGCCGGCACGGGCAGCTCGATGGCCATCTCCTTGCCGTCGCGGACGACCGTCGCGGGGACCTTGCCGTCCTTGGCCAGGGCCTGGACGAAGTAGCGGAAGCCGACCCGGAGGTTGTCGCGGAGCTTGGCCATGCCGACGTTGTCGACCTCGTGGTCGCCCAGCCTGGTGATCACGTCCCACTTCTTCAGGGGGTAGGCGTCGTCCTTCGAGTCGGGCTCGTGCACGACCATGCCGACCGCCTTCCGGGCGAACCCGAGCTTGGCGCGGAGGGCGTCGTTCTCCAGGGTCTGGAGCGAGTCGTGCATCATCGGCTTGTTGTCATACTTGCCGTCGCCGATGTCCTTGAGGAAGATGTCCACTTCCTCGGTCGGGATGATGTAGCCGATGTTGTCGGCGCCGCGGATGCCGCTGTTGACCAGGCCGATCATCCGGTCGTCGACCAGCGCCGGGCCGCCGGAGTTGCCGGGGTTGACCGCCGCGTCGATCTGGATCCGGAGCCCCTGGGTGTGCCCGCCGTAGCCGACGAACTCGATCCGCGAGACGATCCCCTTGGTGATCGACAGGGTGGTCCCGCCGGTGGGGTAGCCGTAGACGATCACCGACTCCTTGATCTCGGGCAGCTTCTCGGCCCTGGGCAGCGGCTGCCGCTTCTCGAAGAACCCCTCGTCCTCCAGCTTGAGCACCGCCAGGTCGATCTCGGGCGCGACGAACTGGACCGTCGCGGTGAACTTCTCGCCCGACTGGTTCGGCTCGACGAAGACCTGGCTGGCATAGTTGATGACGTGCGCATTCGTCAAGATCCGCTTGCCCTCGATGATCACGCCGGTGCCCGAGGCCTCGCTGGGGCTCTGCTTCTGCCAGGGGCGGATCACGTCGGGGCCGCGCATCATCGAGTAGATCTTGACGACCGAGTCGCGGATCGCCTCCTCCTTGCTCCCCTCCGCCGCCGCCGGGGCCGGCTCGCCCGTCGGCGCCGGCTTGGGGGCGGGCTTGGTCGGGGCCGACTCCTGGGCCGGGGCGTGGCCCGCCAGCAGCGCGGCCAGCCCGAGGACGCTCAAGATCGATCGCATCATGTCCATGCAACTCCGTGGCCGACGGCTCCGGCCGCTTGGCGGGTCAAAAGGGCGGGCAGGACTCCGAGTCCTAAGCTTCGCATTGTAGCGGCCCCCCCGCCCCGAAGCGACCCGGCACCCTCGGTCGACCTCGGCCCGACTTGCGGCGGCCCCCGGCCTTCTATAGAATTCGGAGTTGCGGCCCCGTCCGGGGCTTCCCGAGATCGATGGGGCCCTGCCGATGCGCCTGACGATGGAGATCCCCCGGCCCAGGCTCTGGCACTTGCTCGGCCTCGTGGCGACCGTCGCGGCCTTCCTGGCCACCTTCGACGTCCGCAAGCAGACCGAGGACCCGACCCATCGGGCGATCCGCCAGCTCCGCTCCTCCGACGCGACCGAGCGGGCCGAGGCGGCGTCGCATCTGGGGTCAACCCGACGGCCGGAGCGGCGGGCGATCGGGCCGCTGACCGAGGCCCTCTTCGACGCCGACCCCACCGTCCGGGCCTGGGCGGCCTGGGCCCTGGGGTCGATCGTCGAGTACGACAAGGCCGCCCCCGAATCCCCGAGCCTCATGGCCGCGCTGGCCCGGGGGCTCGACGACCCCGCCCCCGAGGCCAGGCGGCGGATGATCCTGACCCTGGCGCGGTTCGACGTCGAGCCGAAGGCCATCTTCCCCGCGCTGCTCGGGCTGGTCAGGGGCGACCCCGAGGCCCGCGACGGGGCCATCGACCTGCTCGGGCGTTATGCCCGCCGGGACGAGTCGGCGCGCTCCGCCGTCTTCGAGGCGCTGGGCGACGCCGACCCCGAGATCCGCATCCTGGCGATCAAATCGCTGCCCTTTTGCGCGATCGCCCCGGACCCCGCCCCCAGGCCGCTCCAAGATGCGATCCTGGCCGCCCTCGACGGGGTGGCGGCGGGCGACGAGTCCCGCAAGGTCCGCGCTTCCGCCGTCGGGATTCTGACCCGAATCTCCTCGCAATCGGGCATCGAGTCCCCGCGCATCATCGAGGCCCTGGGCGACCCCGACGCCGACATCCGGCTCGCCGCCGCGGACAACCTCGCCTGGCGATGGCCGCCCAGGAGGTCGCCCGGGCCCCTGATCTCGGCGCTGGGCCGCCTGCTCAAGGACGCCGACCCCCGGGTCCGCCTGGCGACGGCGACGACCCTGGGCCGTCTCGGGCTCGACGCCGCGCCCACCCTGCCCTCGCTCCGGGACCTCGCGGACGACCCCGAGGAGGCGACCCGCAAGGCGGCGGCCACGTCGATCGGCGAGATCGAGAAGGCGACCAAGGGCCTCCGCGACGTGATCGCCGGGCTCGGCGGGTCCGAACCGGGCGCCCGGTCCTACGCCGCCGGGCGGCTCGGCGCGATCGGCCCGGCGGCGGCCGAGGCCGTCCCGGCGCTGGCGAAGCTCCTGGCGGACCCCGACGCCGAGGTCCGCCGGGCCTCGGCCGAGGCCCTGGGCAAGATCGGGCCGGCGGCCCGGCCCTCGATCCCGGCGCTGGCCGAGCGGGCAGAAGTCGACGAGGACGAGGGCGTCCGCAAAGCCTCCACCGAGGCCGCGACGACCTTACGCAAACCGGAAGCTCCTGGCGGCGTCCAATAGAGCGTCCTGACGGAACCCGGGAAGAAGCGGACCATCTTTCCGGAGGGTATCGGCTCGATTTATGATGGAGCGACCTTCGCTCCCATCCCCTCATCCCGTCGATGGACTGGCCCAGCCGATGTATTACCTCAACGAAGACCCCACGTATCTGCTGGCGGCGCTGGGGATCGCGGCCCTGGCGTGCCTGGTCGCGGTCCAGGTGACCCAGCAGGGCAAGTACCTGTACTGGGCGGGGGGCCTGGTCGGGGCGGCGGCGCTGGTCTTCGGGATCGAGCGGTTCTGGGTCACCGACGCCGAGCGGATCGAAGGCGTGGTCTACGACCTGGCCGCGGCGGTCGAGGCGTCCGACGTGGACAAGATCGAGTCGCTCCTGGAGCCCAACGTCACGCTGACCCGGCGGAGCCAGACCGAGGGCTTGGTCCCGATCCGGTCGCTCCTGCCGCTGATCCGGACCGTGCGGTTCGACTTCGTCAGGATCAGCCACCTCTCCGCCGAGGCCGGCGCCCAGACCCGCCGGGGGTCGGCCGAGTTCAAGGTCTTGACCAGCGGGACCGTCGAGCAGGGCGTCGGCGACATGAACTTCGGCGCCGTCGGCAGCGAGTGGTCGCTCGGCTTCCGCGAGGCCGGGCCCGGGGTCTGGAAGATCAACCGGATCACCGCGATCAACCTGCCCAGCTACGCCGCCTCGGTGATCCGCAAGGGACGTTGACCGCCCCTTCCCGCGGGCCTCGGCGTCACTTGGGGTAGTTCATCGCCTCTTTGCGGGCGGGATACTCGAAGATGACCAGGCTGTGCGAGGGGACGTCGTAGGCGTATTCCTGGTAGGCGGGCAGCTTGGGCAGGGCGATGTTGTTGGCCCGGACGATCTTGTCCATGAACTCTTCGGTGGACTTGGGATACTCGCCGGTCTCGCCCTGGTAGAGCTTGACGGCCGCCTCGATGCTCAGCTGCGAGGCCCGGCCGATGATGGTGACGTAGGCATTGCCGGGCAGCGTGATCGGGTCCTTGGCGACGATCTTGGTCGAGGCCACCCGGCCGCCGGCCTTGGTCTCGGCGGCGGCGTCGCGGATGTCCTGGGTCTTCCGGCCGAGGATTCCCCGATCCTCGGAGGCGGCCGGCGCCGGCGCCGGGCTCGGCTCGGCGGGCGCCTCGACCGGGGCGACGGCGGCCCGGGTCTTGACCGTGCCGGTGGGCTGGTCGCAGCCCGGGGCGAGGGCGAAGGCGAGGGTCGAGGCGAGGCCGATCGCTGGGACGCGCATGGGGGTCATCCTGGGCTCGGTCCTGGGTTCGTTCGATCCGGGCGGGGGCAGATCGGCGCGTCAGTTGGCCCAGTCCCAGCGGCCGACCTCGCCGAGGAGGTCGTGGCGGGTCAGGTCGAAGTGGAGCGGGGTGACGGTGATGTACCCCTCGCAGAGGCTGGTGACGTCGGTCTCGGGGCCGTCGAGGTGGAATGGCGGGTTGTACGTCATCCAGTAGTACGTCCGCCCGCGCGGGTCCTGGCGGCGCTCGAAGCCCTCGCCGTGGCGGCCGACGCCCATCGGCACGACGCGGATGCCCTTGGGCTCGCCCCGGGAGTGCGCGGGGAGGTTGACGTTGAACAGGGAGCCGGGCGCCGGCTTGTTGCCGAGGATGCGCTGGATGACCCGGGCGGCGTTCCGGGCGGCGTGGGGATAGTCGAAGTGCTCGGCCAGTTCGAGCGAGACGGCGATGCTGGTGATCTTGAAGAACGCCCCCTCGATCGCGGCGGCCACGGTGCCGGAATACAGGACGTTGATCCCGGCGTTGCTGCCGGCGTTGATCCCCGAGACGATCAGGTCGGGCGGGCGGGCCATCAGCTCGCAGATCGCGAGCTTGACGCAGTCGGCCGGGCTCCCCTCGACCATGAAGCCGGCATCGGCCCCGTCCTCGTAGTCGACCGGCTTGACGACCAAGGGCTCCAGGAGCGTGATCGAGTGGCCGACGCCGCTCTGCTCCAGGGCCGGGCCGATCACCGTCACCTCGCCCAGCGCCTGCAGCTCCTTGCGGAGCGCCCGGAGCCCAGGGGCGAACACGCCGTCGTCGTTGGTCAGCAAGATATGCACGGTGGGGGCCCTTTCGGGGCCGGGAAGATCGATCCCCCGAGGTGGGGTAGAGCCGTCGCGACCGACCCGGACCGGCCCAGGGCCGATCGTAAACCCCCGCCCGACCCGAGTCAACCGCCGCGCCCGCGGCCGATCGGTTCGCCCGATCGATCGGCCCCGCCACCACCACATCCCAGCAAACATGGAGTGGACCGGCAAGCCCTAAATTGTGGGTCCTGACGGGATCTCGGGGTGGCAGGGGTAAGCGTAGCTTACCCCGGCGGCTCGACTTGTGGCGATCCGGGGTAAGCAAGCTTACCCCTGCCACCCCCCCGAGTTGGGCTTGTTGGTCTACTACATATTTATGCGACAGGGGAAAATGGAAACAACTCGGCTTGACGCACCGATCGGTCCCGACGCGAGCGTTGGCGAACCCTTGCGAGGCCCGGGCGGTCGTGTCACAATGGCGGCTTCCGACGCGGCAAGGTCACGCCCGGTCCCGAAGAGCGGGCCCGCCCGATTGGACCGTTCGTCGCCCTGCCCGGCCGGAGTTTGGTTCGCGGATGGTCGAGCTTGCTGGAGGAGTTGTACGGATGGCCGAGTTGATGACGACCGACGTTCGGGCTTTGCTGGACCGCAATCCGTTCGACACCTCGGCCGTGGCGGATCTCCGCGAAGTCCTGGGGCGCGACCCGTCTCGTTATGCCACCTTGCGCGACGCCGTCTCGGCCCTCCGCGACCGCTCCAAGGGGGCGATGACGCCCGACATCCACCTGCGACTGGGCGTCGGCGACGTCTTCCTCGGCCGGTACAGCTCGGGGCTCGACCAACTTTCCAAGGTGAGCGAGATCGGCCTGGCCCAGTTCTTCCGCGGGCTCGCCCTCGAATACCTCCAGAAGTGGGAGGACGCCGCCAAGGCGTTCGAGGCCGCCTCGGCCGCCGGCTACGACCCCAGGCTCTCCGACCTCCACCGCGCCGGGGCGCTCCGCCGGGCCGGGCACGAGGACGAGGCCCGGTCGATGCTCGACAAGCTGGAGAAGCTGTCCGGCTCCTCGGCCGAGTACCACTACCAGCGGGGTAGCCTCCTGGCCGCCGAGGGGGAGCTGGTCGCCGCCTCGACCGAGCTGGAGCGGGCCATCGAGCTCGACCGGCACCACACCAACGCCCTGTTCGAACTGGCTTATATCAACGACCTCCACGGCAACGACGACGTCGCGCTCGACTACTACAAGGACTGCGTCAAGCGACCGCCGGTCCCCCTGGCCGCCCTGATCAACCTCGGCGTCCTCTACGAGGACCGGATGAACTTCCGCGAGGCCGAGAACTGCTACCGCCAGGTCCTCGCCCACGACCGGAACCACCCCCGGGCCGCCCTCTTCTTCAAGGACTGCCGGGCCAGCCGCGACATGTTCTACGACGAGACCGTCGAGAAGGACATCGCAATCAAGCGGCAGCTCATGGAGATCCCCGTCACCGACTTCGAGCTGTCGGTCCGGAGCCGCAACTGCCTCCGCAAGATGAACATCCGGACCCTCGGCGACCTCACCAGGACCACCGAGGCGGCGCTGCTGGCCTCGAAGAACTTCGGCGAAACCTCGCTCTCCGAGATCAAGGAGATGATGACGTCGAAGAACCTCTGGCTCGGCATGGCCCTCGAAGGCGGGAGCCAGGCGGCGGCCTCGACCCACGAGGAGCCCGAGTCGCTCTCGGCCGAGGACCGGGCGATGCTCGCCAAGCCGATCGGCGACCTCAACCTGTCCGTCCGGGCCCGCAAGTGCATGACCAAGCTCGGCATCCAGACCCTCGGAGAACTCCTCGGCCGGACCGGGGATGAGCTCCTGGAGTGCAAGAACTTCGGCGTCACCTCGCTCAACGAGGTCCGCGAGAAGCTCCGCGAATTGAGCCTGAAGCTGAAGAACGAGTGAGGCCCGGCCCGCGGTCGGATCACCGCCAGCCCGAAGACCGGGCTGGCGTCGCTCGGTCGGGGGCCCGCAGATCCGGGCGACGACGAGGAGGGGGGCGCGACCATGTCGGAGATCCGACCGCGTTTCGGCAGGGAAGAACACGCGGCACTCGGGGACGCCATCTACGAGCGCGACCTCCGCGAATTGATCGAGCCGGGCAACATGGGCAAATATGTCGTGATTGACGTCGAGACGGGGGCTTACGAGGTCGATGCGAGCGAGCTTGCCGCCTCGGATCGGTTGCTGGCCCGGGTCCCGGACGCCCAGGTTTGGCTGAGGCGGGTCGGCTCGCGGCACGCTCGCCGGATCGGTTCGCGGCCCAGGCCGGAGGGCCGATGATCGCCGGGGTCGTGACGGCCGACCGGGAGGCGGTCATCCGGTTGGTGGTCCGCGGCCCGTCCGGTCGCGAGCAGGCCATCGAGGCCGTGATCGACACCGGTTTCGACGGCTCGCTCAGCCTGCCTCCCTCGCTGATCGCCGACCTGAAGCTTCCCTGGCGGCGGAGAGGCCGGGCGCTGCTGGCGGACGGGTCCGAGAGCGTCTTCGACATCCACGAGGGGAGCGTGCTCTGGGACGGCCGGCCGGTCCGAGTCGCCATCGACGCGGCGGAGATGGTGCCCCTGATCGGGATGTCCATGCTCGAAGGGTTCGAGCTGAGGATCGAGGTCCGCCCCAATGGCCGGGTCGCCATCGAGGCGTTGCCGTGACGACCCCGCCCGGGACGGCTCCCGACGAGCTTCCGGGTCGCGCGGCGTCCGGCCCCGGCCATGCCCCGTTGAGCGGACGCCCCTTGTCACGCCCCGTCCGCTTCGAAACCACGGCGATCGACGGTTCAAGCCGGGCGCGGGCGGGCCTGCTGCACACCCCGCACGGATCGGTCGAGACGCCGGTCTTCATGCCCGTCGGCACCCTGGCGACGGTCAAGGGGCTGACGCCGGACCAGGTGCATGCGACCGGGAGCCGGATGCTCCTGGCCAACACGTACCACCTGGCCCTCCGCCCCGGCGAAGGCGAGGTCGAGGCGATGGGCGGGCTCCACCGGTTCATGGCCTGGGACGGGCCGATCCTGACCGACTCGGGCGGCTTCCAGGTCTTCAGCCTGGCCGCCCGGGCCAAGATCACCGAGGCCGGCGCCTCGTTCCGGTCGCACCTCGACGGCCGCCTGCTCGACCTGACGCCGGAGCGGGCCGTCGCGATCCAGCAGGCCCTCGGCGCCGACGTGGCGATGTGCCTCGACGTCTGCCCGGCCCTGCCGGCGACCCGCGACGTGATCGGCGCGGCCGTCGACCGGACCGTCCGCTGGGCCGCCCGCTGCAAAGTGGCCCACATCAGGCCCGACCAGGCCCTCTTCGGGATCGTCCAGGGGGGGGCCCACGAGGACCTCCGGGCCGGTTGCGCCGAGGCCCTGGTGGCGATGGACCTCGACGGCTACGCCGTGGGCGGGGTGAGCGTCGGCGAGGACCGCGAGCAGGTCCGGATGGCCCTGGAAGTGACCACCCACCGCCTGCCCGCCGACCGCCCCCGCTACCTGATGGGCGTCGGCCGGCCGCAGGACATCCTCGACGCCGTGGCCACGGGCATCGACATGTTCGACTGCGTCCTGCCGACCCGCAACGGCCGGAACGCCACCTGCCTGACCGCCGAGGGGAACGTCAAGCTCCGCAACGCCGCGCACCGGGGCGACCCCCGGCCCATCGAGGCCGGGTGCGACTGCCTGGCCTGCTCGCGGTTCAGCCGGTCGTACCTGCGGCACCTGTTCATCGCCAACGAGATGCTCGGGCCGATCCTGGCCTCGATCCACAACCTGGCGTACCTCCAGCGGCTCACATCGAAGATCCGCGAGGCGATCCGCGCCGGTCGATTCGTCCAGTTGCGGGCGGAGGTGCTTGAAGCGCTCGGACCGTAGAGGTTAGAGTGCAGGCTCGGGCGCCCCCTTCGACGTCGACCGGCCCCGCCCTTTCCGGGTCCCGCGAGGCCGATCGCCTCGCCGCTCACCCTCGAACGATTTCGGACTGACCCCATGTTTGGCCCGCTCGACGCCTTCGCGTTCCTGGTCGCCCAAGCCGCGCCCGCCGCCGGCAAGGACCCCGGCCTGGTCCAGTACCTGCCGCTCTTGCCAATCCCGTTCATCTTCTACTTCCTCCTCCTGCGGCCCCAGCAGCAGCAGGACAAGAAGCGCCGGCAGATGATCGCGGCGATCAAGAAGAACGACCGGGTGCTGACCGCCGGCGGGATCTACGGGACGATCACCTCGGTCGACCCGGCCAACGACCGGGTGGTGCTCCGGGTCGACGACGACGGCCGGGTCAAGATCCCGTTCACGATGGCCAGCATCGTCCGGGTCCTCGAAGTCTCGCCCGAGAAGGGCGGCGAGGCGAGCTGAATCGCCCCGCCCCTTGGGGCTTCGGAAGCCCCCATCTGGACCGATGACCCGCTCTTAATCGAAGGATAGCGACCGCCGGGCCGCAGGGAATGACCATGAAAAAGTTCGGTGGTAAGTTCGCCTTGATCGCCGCCCTGGTGCTCGCCGGGGTCTACGCCATCTGGCCGCCGGGCAAGACGCTCAAGACCGGCATCGACCTGTCGGGCGGGACGATCCTGGTCTACGAGGTCAAGAAGGACACCACGGCCGGGGCCGCCGTCAACCTCGACGACCTGATCACCGCCCTGAAGCGGCGGATCAACCCCGACGGCCTCTTCGACATCCCGATCCGCAAGATCGGCAACAACCGGATCGAGGTCATCCTCCCCAAGGCCACCGCCGAGGAGGTCGAGGAAGTCAAGCGGAAGATGACCAACGTCGGGTCGCTCGAATTCCGCATCCTCGCCAACCACAAGCACGACTCCGGGATCATCGACCGGGCGACGGGCCCGACCGGCCTGACCAAGCCGCTGCCCAAGTACCGCTGGGCCAAGCTCGGCGAGACCATCTCCGGCACCAACCCGGCCTCCGACTCGCAGGGCCTGAACCTCACCGACACCGCCCAGCGCTGGGTCAAGAACGCCTACGCCGGGCGGACGATCTACCTGACCGGCAAGACCAAGGCCGGGCTCGACCAGTCCGACACGTCCGCCACGATCGAGAGCAACTCGATCAACAGCCTCAAGCTGGCCAAGCCGCACGCGCTGGCCTCGATCGCCTCCTACCGGATCGAGTTCAACCCGAGCCGAATCCAGGCCGGGCAGCCCGACCGCCCCTTGCCGTCCGACCCGATCGTCCGCGAGGAGAAGATCGCCCCCGGCCACGTCGAGCGGTACGTCCTCTACAAGGTCGACCGCCAGGACGTCACCGGCAAGCTCCTGGCCGGCGCCGAGCCGAAGGAGGACAGCCACTACCAGCCGGCCGTCGGGTTCAACTTCAACCGGCAAGGGGGGCGGAAGTTCGGCATCCTCACCAGCGACCACCTGCCCGAGGAGAACGGCAACTTCAAGTACCAGCTCGCCATCCTCCTCGACGGCGTGGTCCAGTCGGCCCCCTCGATCAACTCCGAGATCCGCGACTCCGGGATCATCGAAGGGGGTTCGCAGGGGTTCTCGGCCAAGGAGCTCGACTTCCTGATCACCGTGCTCCGCTCCGGCAGCCTGCCGGCGAGCCTGAACCCCGAGCCGCTCCAGGAGGAGAACGTCGGGCCAACCCTGGGCGAGGACACCATCGCCAAGGGGATCTACGCGATCATCCTCTCGATGATCGTGGTGCCGGTATTCATGATGATCTATTACCGGTTCGCCGGCGTCGTCGCCGTCGTCGCGCTGTTCCTCAACGTGTTCCTGCTGGTCGCCTCGATGGCGGTCTTCCAGGTCAGCTTCACCCTGCCGGGCCTGGCCGGCCTGGCCCTGACGATCGGCATGGCGGTCGACGTCAACGTGCTGATCTTCGAGCGGATGAGGGAAGAAGCGGAGCGCGGGGCGAGCCTGGCCCAGCAGATCCGCAACGGCTTCAACCGGGCCTGGGTGACGATCTTCGACTCGCACGTGACCATCTTCCTCTCCGGCCTGGTGCTCTACGCCGTGGGGACCGACGAGGTCAAGGGGTTCGCCGTCACGCTGGTCATCGGCATGATCTGGAACCTGTTCACCGCCGTATATGTGTCGCGGGTGATCTTCGAGTTCTGGTACGACCAAGGGTGGCTGAAGAAGGTCGGGATGCTCAAGCTGATGGACCGGACCAGCTTCGACTTCATCGGCCCCCGCAAGATCTGCATGACCGTCTCGGTGATCCTGATCGCCCTGGGCCTGGCCGCGACCTACCTCCGGGGGGTCGGGATGTACAACATCGACTTCACGGGCGGCACCCTCGTCACGATCCGGCTCAACGACAAGGACCCGCAGGTCAGCTCGCTTTCGCAGGCCAACCGGACCGCCTTCGTCCGCGAGAAGGCCCGCGACCTGCCCGACGTGACGGTCGAGAACCTGTCCGTCGGCGGCGTCAACTCGGGCGAGCGGTACAACATCCGGACGACCGAGCAGAAGATCGACGTGGTCAAGCAGAAGGTCCTCGACGCCTTCAAGACCGCGCTCCAGCGGGTCGAGCTGGCGACCGGCCCGGCCTCGCCGATCGCCGCCGCCCCGACCGACGCCGCCGCCGCCAAGGACGCCCCGGTGGTCGACCGCTTCGCCGGCGGCCGGCAGTACGAGCTGAAGTTCAACCTGCCCCAATCGGCCCCGCTGATCGCCGCCTCGTTCCGGACCGTGCTCCAGCAAGGCGGGCCGGAAGGGGCGATCAACAACCCCGACACCCGGTTCGAGGTCCTCAACCCCAAGGCCACACCGGGCAGCACCTCGGTCGCCGACTCCGAGGTCCTGACCCTGAGGACCAACCTCGAGCCCGAGGTCGCCCAGGCCAAGCTCGCGACCCTGGCCAAGTCGCTCCAGAATGACCGGAACCTCCTCTTCGAGCGGTCCGAGACCTTCGGCTCGACCGTCGCCGGCGAGACCCAGAGCCTGGCCATCATCGCCACCCTGGCGAGCTGGACGATCATCGCCGCCTACCTCTGGATCCGGTTCAAGTCGCTCGTCTACGGCCTGGCGGCGATCATCGCGGTCGTCCACGACGTGCTGATCACCCTCGGCGCCGTGGCGGTCACGTACTGGCTCTCGTCGGTGCCCGTGCTCGGCCCGGCGCTGCTGCTCGAACCGTTCAAGATCGACCTGCCGATGATCGCGGCGTTCCTGACGCTGATCGGCTTCTCGGTCAACGACACGATCGTGATCTTCGACCGGATCAGGGAGTTGAAGGGCAAATCCCCTTATCTGACCAAGCAGATGATCAACGACGCCCTGAACCAGACCTTGAGCCGGACGATCCTGACCTCGTTGACGGCCTGGCTCGTCGTCGTGATCCTCTACGTCTTCGGCGGCGAAGGGCTGCACGGCTTCGCCTTCTCGCTCGTGGTCGGCTTCCTCAGCGGCACCTACAGCACGATCTACATCGCCACGCCGATCCTGATCGACTGGGACAAGAAGGCCCCGGAGAAATCGATCCAGGGGCGCGAGCTTGCCGCCTCGCGCTGATACTGACGGGCACGGCAATCCCACTGGACGACGCGAGCCCGGCCGGGTCTGGCCGGGCTCGCGTCGTTGGTCGTCGCCCTCGCCACGGCCGAGATTATAAGCTTGGCGGACCCGCACCGCCGAGTGAACCTCGAATCGAAGCCGAGGCCACCGCGGCGGTGCGGGCCCGCTGCGGCGCGAAGTTAGGCGTGCTCGATGCGAAGGATTTGCGGATCGGCGGTCGACACGACATCCACGATGTGGTTGAGGCAATTGACGCCCCAGTGCCGAACAGGCCCAGGATAATCTGCGTCAGCGAAAGTCGCTTGCCCCACGTAGTCGAGGAACTTCGACTTCGAGTACAGGCAAAGTAGACGCCCTATCCACGACTCCTCCTCATCGAGCGTACAGAAGGATTCGTTGCGGACTGAGTACGACACATAAGTGGGCCAACGCAGTTCGAACGCCCGACAGGTCGGATCGGACTCGAGAGCTTTTGTGCCATGGATGATCTGACTCGGCGAAATCTCGAAGTCCTTGGGTGGGTCGTTGGCCTTCGCCTCCTCGATGACCAACCGCAGGCAGTTATCCTCCGGCTCGCCGATCTCGCGTAGGTAGATCCATTTGCAGGCATCGATCTCGTCACGCATTGAGTGACCTCCGCCTAACAAGCGTTCGAGCGGCGGGCGAGGATTGCCCGGATCTCGGGGACCAGCTCCGTCGGCACGGACATCATCGTGATCCCTTCCGCGTCCCATGCCGCCTCGATCTCGGCGGCCTGCTCATCCTCAGCCTGCGCGTCATCGTGGTCGAGGACCTCGCGAATCCTGGACTCATCCCAACCGGGCGGTAATTGTTGTTCGTTCATCGCGGTCATCCGGACGGCTTTTTTCTCGTAGGGTGGGT
>JAABUQ010003254.1_pt1 | contig 30237 bp, 42 predicted proteins | sample 5560001 | NCBI WGS metagenome assembly JAABUQ01 (sample SAMN10711888, study PRJNA513371) | rock metagenome | isolation source: Antarctica rocks | place: Antarctica: Victoria Land, Finger Mt nord | collected 2015-12-18 | reverse complement strand
GCGCGCGCCCCGCAGGGACACGCCGTACTACAGCCTGGAGCTCCACATGCACCTGCAGATGCTCATCTCGCCGCTGCGCGTGCTCACCGCCAACGAGGCCGACATTGTGTACGCCCGCGCCCCCCCACCCCTCCCTGTGCACGTTCGCGTCCCCGTCCCCATTCGCGCCTTCGCGGCCGCCCCGAGCGCCGCCCACACGGCCCGTCCGGGGCGGCGCAGGTACGTGCCATTTTATGCGACGCAGATACAGTATGGCCTGGGCGGCGAGGGCGCGTGCAAGCCCAATTGGACGCGGCCGGCGATGGATGCGCTGATCGCGCAGTTCTGGGCCGACGCGCCCGCGCTGCTGCCGCTGCTGGGCGCCAAGCCGCACTGGATGCAGCTGTCGGAGATCGAGTGGATGATCCACCACGGCTGCGGCGAGGACGGCTGGGGCCTGCCGCTGGCGTGCCACCCGCTGGCGGCGCATATGGTCTTCGCCACGCCCGAGTCCATGACCGAGCCGCACCCGGTCGCCGGCCACCAGCGTTTCGCCAGCGGCCGGCCGGCGGCCAACAACACGGTCACCATCCCGTACCTGGGCCACGTGCACCGCGCCAGCATGCAACAGCGCGCCAAGCTGCTGGCGGACGAGCGCGTCGGCGCCAAGAAGGCGTACGTGGCCAGCATGTGCTTCCGCTCCATGCGCGGCACGCAGCTGCGCGCGGACCTGGCGCGGCAGTGCGACGCGCGCGCCGACGAGTGCCTGAACGTCGGCAACGACGCCTCTCTGCCCAACATCATCGGCTCCTACCGCCGCGCCTGGTTCTGCGTGCAGCCGTACGGCGACTCGCCGACGCGCAGCGCGATCATGGACTGCATCGCGTCCGGGCTGGCCGTGCCGGCCGTGTTTGACGAGTTCCTGTTCGACATGCTGCCGTTCGCGGACGTAATCAACTACCGCGCCATAGTCGCGTACATCCCCGCGGAAGCGGCCATGGCGCCCGGCGCCAGCTTCCTGGACTGGCTGCGCCACTACGACGGCGCCGCGCGCGCGGCCATGCTCGGCAGCCTGCAGGCCGTGTCGCAGGCGCTGCAGTACGCGGTGCGGGCCCCGCCCCGAGCTGAGATGCGAATTCCGCAGCCCTGGCGCTGGCGTCTCAGCCAGCCGTGCTCGCCCCGTGCGCAATTGCAAACCGAGAGGCTAAGGTAGGGTTCTAGGTTTGTACACCAAGACCCGTGCTGCGCCGGCGCGCAGGTGCAGCCCAACCACCTGCTCGTCCGGCACGACCGGCTGGCCGACGTCGACCCGCTGGACGACGCGTTCACCATGTCGCTCAAGGCCGTGCTCAGGCATGCGTGCCGGCTGAACCACCGCCAGTGCAGGCAGCCGCGGGCTGGCCTCGGCGCCCGGCACAGGGCGCGGGCGGGCGAGGGAGCGGCCGGCGGGCGGAGGCTGGCGCGGTCGCGGTAGGCGCGGCGCGCCCTCGTGGGTGCCTCGCGCCCGCGCTGCCCGGGGCGACTCCTGGGCGCGCGCCGGCTGCTGTGGCGGCCGGTGCGGCCCGCGCAGCGGCGGCGCCTGCGCGCCGCTGCTCGCTCGCTGCCTGGCGTGCAGACGCTCGAGCTGCGCGGGGCCGCCAGGGCGCATGCGCTGCCCTTGCCCGGGGGGGTGGGGGTGTTTAGCTATGTGGGCACGTGTTGTTTGCGTGTGCCTGGGAGTCTGGTTGTTGCTTTGTGAGTTGCAGAGGGTGGCTTGGAGGTATTTAGTCGGCATTTGGCGTATGACTGGGGACCTGTTTGTGGCATCGTGGCTTGCAGAGAGTGGCCTGGAGGTCCATGGTGGTCAGCATGCTGGCGCGCTGCCTGCGATTCTGTTTGCTGCATAACGGCTTGCGCAGAGTGGCCTGGATGTACCTAGCGCTCAGCATGCTGGCATGTTGCCTGGGTTCTGTTTGTTGCATTGTGACTTACAGAGAGTGTTGTTTTGTGGCCTGCAGAGAGTGGCCTGGAGGTACCTAGTGGTCAGCACAATGATCGGTCACCTAAGATAATAAGAGGCTGTTTGAAAGCAGACGCGGCAACAAGCCCCATGGCCGATCTGAAGGCATGCTCGCACACCCGCCCCGAGTCTGAGCTGCACGCCATGGCGCATATAACTTCGTGCAGGCTGTCAGTGACCGCGCAAGCCCCTCCAAATGAATCAACTGCGTCTGCGGCGCGGCAGCATCGCAAGGAAGGCAGAGTGCAGCGCCGCGCTCGCGCCCGGCAGACAGCGGCTGTCGAGGCTGCGCCGGTCCCTGGGCCCCACTTGGCCACACTTGGCCAAGGACCACACCGAGTGGCCGCCCCGCCGAGGCTGCAGGGCGCCGCGCTGCGCGTAGCCGCACAGCCACACGCCGCATCGGAGCTCATTGAACATGTGACTTTCTTGACACAGACGGTGTGCAGCATCTGCACACTCGCCCTGGTGCTGCGGCGAGTTGCGGTGAGCTTTGGCCGGGTGGTGCAAGGCAGGCCGCAGGACAGATCACATCGACTCGTCATTCAGTGCCAGCATGCCTACGCACGTTCGGCAGCTTAATGATTTTAACAGCCACTGACTCTAGGCCTGCCCCCGATGTCCGGGCAATGTGTGACACAACATGCATCACGCCTTAAGACATACTGCATCGCACCAAGCACGGCGTAAAAACCCCCTGGCAGCTCTGCAGCGCCTGGCATGCACAAGCTTGGCAGGGCGGATCTCCTGCCTGCACCTGATGGTGTGCACCCTATGTCACACATACATGTGGGCACGCTGAGCTGTGCTGAGACTGCGCACTGCGCCGGTGCGCTGCTCAATGGCCGCGACACGCAGAGCGCACCCGCCCCCCCGCCACCCGCAGGTCCACCTACACGGCCACGACGTACGCGCTCGGGAAGTACGACCGGCACCGCACCTCCTCAAAGTCCTGATGCCTGGGGTTGCAGGCCTGCGCCCGCTCCGCGAGCACTGGGTCGCCGAGCGGCTGCACCAGGCCGCCGCGGCCGGCGCCCGCGTGAAAGTACTCGGGCTCCAGCACGTCCACGCCCCGGCCCTCCGCGCTCCTGTACACCGACAGCGCCCGGTGCAGCATGCGGCGCCCGGTCGTGGCGTGCTGCGCGCCGTCCCTGCGGGCGCCGGCGCGGACCCTGCTCAGCCGCGGGCGCTGCCTGCAAGGCGCGGCTGCGGCGGCGGGCGGCGGCGGCGGGGCCGCGCCTGTCCAGGTCGCCGCCGCTGGCGCGGATCATCTGCGCGAAGGTTAAGAGCCAGAAGGGGTGCCTGCGCGAGGAGGCCAGCCAGCTGGTGGACAGGCTGTCGGACGAGTTGAGGTCGCGCGCCACCGGCGCCAGCGCCAGCGGGTGCCCCTTTATCAGCGGCTCCATACCGTGCAGCGGCACCGTGCTCAGGTCCGCGTACACGCCTGCCGTTATGCGGCGCCGCGCTGCCTCAGGGTCAGCGGCGGCGACTGCGCGCGACTCTGAGCGTGATTGGACGGCCCGGGGTGCTGCAGCAGGCGTGCGAGGGCCGGGCGGGCCGCACCACCATACTGGTGCAGGTACAGGTATCGACAGGCCTCTCTCTGCATGGCAGCAGGAAGGCCGGCGTAGGTGTCCTGGAACCTGGCGCAAGCGCGCGACGTTGCGCGCGGTGTGAACGGCGCGCTGGGCCGGCAGGACGACGTGCGCCTCAGGCTGCAGTGCGTGTCGTGCGCACCACACGTAGTGCTCGGTGACGAGGTTTTTGTTGTCTGCGTCGGTCCATAGCCTGCGCACACGCGCGTGTCATCGTCGGCCGAACGCAGGACTGGAGCTGTCCGGACAGGGCGCTGCTGCTCGCAACCGAGGCGGGGGCTGGTGACCGTACTTGTACTCCCAGTACGGGTGGTGCGCCCGCCAGGTCTCCTGCCTCGCGGCCACCTCGGGCGGCAAGCGCTCATCTGGCCAGGCTTGGTGGAGGATGTGGGGGATTGGGTACTCCTCGCGCGCGCGCTGCTCGGGCCCAAAGTAGTGGAAGTGCAGGGAGCGCGCTGTCGCCAGGCCCAAACCCGCGAGCGTGAGCAGAAGCTGCAGCGCGCTCGGCATCCGTCAAGGCCGCACCGGGGCGGCTGAGGTGCCTGCGTGGGTGCTAGGAGAGAGTGAGCCGCCTGAGGCGGGCGCTGACCCAACGACCACGGGGAGTGCACACGCAGCCAGGCCAGGCGCTGGCAGGTTGCGCCGAGTATCAGCTCGTGCCTGTCAGGCTGAAGCAGCGCCTAGCACAGCACGCAGCAGAAGCTGCAGGTGTGGCTGACGCGTTCTATTGAAGGCCTGCTGCGCTGGTGCGGTCAGCACTCGCCAGAGCTCGCGCAATGCACAGCGGCAAGCCATGCAGCAGCGGCCGACGCGACGCACACAAGACTGTCGCGGTAGACAAGCCGCTTGCAGGTGTGCGGGCAAGACCGGCGCACACCTCCAGGCCCTTGAGAGGAACCTGGAGTGGAACGCCGGCATTACTCATCACCACCCGGGAAGGTGGTCGGTCTGCCTGCACTGCAGCTGTGGTGCAGTATAGCACTCGTTCCATGCGCTGCACTCCAGCCACGTGCTTGCAATTGCACACCGATAAATACAAAACGTGATGAGCTTGCGCAGAGCGTTCGCGTGCACAGTGCTGCAAGCTCTGCTCGCCACTGCACTCGCAGCCACCTCCCCGGCGTGCCTTGGGCGGCACCGCCACCTTGGGGCGGTGCACCTGGAAGACCACTGCGCGATGGCCCTTCACGCGCCCAAGGTGGCGCTCCTGTTCCTGACCCGAGGCGACATGCCCCTGGAGAAGGTGTGGCGGCGCTGGTTTGAGGAGGTCGGCGACCTGGCGTTCAGCGGCTGCTTGGACGAGCCTGGCAGCGAGTTCCTGGAGTGCGCCCACGCGCGCAGAGCAGACCCCATCGGGCGGCAGCAGCTGTACACGGTGCGGCGCCTGCGCGCGGCACCGCTCTCCTGCCAAGACGCTCGTGAGCGATAGCTGGGGCCCGAGCGGCGCCTCTCCGAGGCAGAGCGCAGCAACGTCTGTGCCCGCGCAGGTGTATGTGCACAGCCGGCCAGACTTCCTGGGCTACCCGCGGGGCCACCTGTTCCACGGTGCGCGCACCTGCGCCCAGGCCGCCTGCCGCTGCAGGCGCCCTGCGCGCTCGGTCGCCCAGTTGGCCAACTGGCGCTGCTGCGCAGGATATGAGCTGGTCCACCGCACCGGCTCGGGCTGGCTCGTGGCGACCGCAGCTATGTACACCCTGCTGAAGGCCGCCGTCGACAACCCAGTCAACCAATTCTTCGTGCTGCTCTCGGAGGCCTGCCTGCCCCTGTACCCGCCGGCGGCGCTGTACCTCCAGATCATACACGAGCCCAGGAGTCGCACCAATGGTGCGCACGTCGACCGACCTCACGAGGCGCCTGTCTCGTGCGGCACTCGCGTGCGCCGAGCTGCCCGACAGGGCTGCGTCGGCGGCAGCCGTGTCACGCGCTGCGCCCGGCCGCAGGCGGCTGCGAGCTGGGAGGGCGGCCCACGACTGAGCTGTTCCGAAAGAGGGAGGTGAGCTACCGCAGGCGCCTCGGGTGCGCGCTCCCGCGGCCGAGCCGCTGCGCATTGCGCTGGCGCCTGTGGCTCGGTCTCCATCCACGCGCCGCGCTGCAGGGAGGCGCTCGTCGAGGAGGACGTTGCTAAGTGGAGCAAGGCGAGCCAGTGGTTCCTGCTGAACCGCAAGCACGCCGAGCTGGCGGCCGCGCACGACGACGCCTGGCTGCTGGGCACCTGGGACGAGTGGTACATCAGCACGCTGCTCGCGAGCTTCAACGCAAGCGGCGAGACGACGTGCGACTGGCAGGGGCCGACGTACGTCAACTGGACGTGGGGCGAGCACCCCGAGCATTATGCAGCCGTGGACGTCGAGCTGCTGCACCGCATGCGCCTGTCGTCTATCTTTGCGGACGTGCGCTGCGACTGGCGGGCCGCGCTGGCCCAGGCGGCCGACCCCGGGCGCTTTGTCGACCTCAGGACCTGGGACTGGAAGGGCAGGGCGCCCGCGTTTGTCCCCATGAACAGCACCTGCCCGCTCTTCGCGCGCAAAATGCTGCCAAAGGCGCAGGCCAGCTTCATGGCGGCGCTGTGGCCAAAGACGCCGATCGACACTCCATGATCAGGTAGTTTGCGTGGAGGCCTTGCTGCCGCTGTGCGTCCAGGGCGGCCACTCAACACGAACCTGAGGCATGGGGAGGGCAGGCATGCATCGGGCGCCTGCACAGGTATCAGCACTTTCCGTCATCGGTGTCCTGGCACAGAAGGGAGGTTTCATATATCAGCCCCTAACTAATTTGCGTATCATGTGCTGCGGCAACACCAGCCCTCCCCATCGGGCGTACAACATGTTTGAATCCTCTTTCTGACCTTTGTTCGGTGCATATGTGTTTGTGCTGTCTGCGTTTATGCTGCCTGTGGATCATCAAGTACGTGGTTGCACTGTACATGCCTCCAGGCTGGCATGCACGCTCATGTCTCAGCATGATTTTTGCTGGTGCAGTGGATTACGTCCCTCGCATGTGGGCAAGCGCATGGTTCAGCATGAATGTTGCCTGATGAATATCAACTTCAGCATGTGAGCCCGTGTTGATGCAGGGGCTGACGAGCATGGTGTCGGCAGCGTTGCACTGCGTTGGCCCCTGCCCCCCCTCATCTTGTCAGGGGTGAGATACAGTGATCGGTAGAAGGGCATGCTCTAGTATGGAGCATGCTTACGGGCAACTGCGCGCAGCGCTTTGGGTCGAGCATGAACAGCATTGTACTGCAGTAGTCCAAAACGTAATGCAATCTGAGCCGGCAGAGCAGCGGACGGTGTGTGCGCAGACCCTACTTTGGCTCATGGCAGGACCAAGCTCCCAAATGCAGAAGCGCGGAGGATGTGCTGCACCTGGTGAGCTGGCTAGAGCGTCGCGCCCTGAACGCGGGGGCCATGTGGTCACGTTCCGCACCCGTGAGCTGTCAAGACGTAGGCCCCAGCACATCTTTACTTGCCCGCCTACAGTCATCTGCAGACCTGGCAGGGCAGCAGGATCATGCAGGGCATGCTGAAGAAGCGCTGCCGCCATCGCCGGATGCGGCATTCGGCAGGAAACGCAAGATGCCTCTCGTCTCTCCCAACACAGAACCGACTTGCATTGCACACGGACAAGCACGACAATGAGGTCTGCCGCTGACTACGGGCTTTGAGGACTCCCACCTATGAAGGCAGAAAGCTGCCCAATGCCAGCAGCGCCACTGTGAAAAGGTATGACAACCTGGAGTGAATGTTCGTGGGAGACCCTGAGAGCCCCGCGTGCATGCACGTCGCGGGCGGCGTTCCCCGAAACTTCACGCCTAGCATGGCATGTGGCCAGCGACTCACGAGGTGCACAGTAGCGCCTCGCGCAAACCGGCTCATGCAGCATGGCGTAACAGAAACAAAACGGTCCGCACAAGGTGAGGCAGGGCATGCTGCAGACGGAGCTGCCGAGCCCCGTGCGGCGTCGCCGCCGCTCCAGAGGCAGGTCGCCTACCGCAGCGGAGCGGGCGGCACCCGCTGCGCATCATCCGGCCCTCCACAGCCTGGCGTGCTCACAGCTCGCAGCGCCACACCGCGCCACACCCGCGCGTCGCTGTGCAGCTCGGCGCGCGGCCGCCATCAGCGCAACCGAGCGCGGCGTTGCTGCGGAGCCCGGGTGGGCGCCTGACGCAGGGCGGGGTAGGCGTCGCCGCCGCGCGCCTGGCGCTCCTCCAGCTGGCCCAGCAGCAGCTGCAGCTTGAGCAGGCTGACGGGCGTGGGCACGTGCACGCCGTCCAGCGTGGCGCCGCCCTTGGTCAGGTTGTACGTGTCAAAGACGGTGAGGTTGCCGGCGGCCGCCGCCTCGCTGGTCACACGGTTGTAGTGCAGGACGTCCTTGGGGTACTGGTACTCGCGGTACTCCAGCGGCACCTTGTCCGTGTCCATCCAGTGCATGGGCGCCCAAATCTGCGCACGCGCGCGCGCCCCCGCTCGACGCGCTCCGGCGCTGCCACAGCCCTGTGCACAGACAGGCTCCAGGGGGCACCTCTGGCAGCGCGCGCGTGCCCGTCCTGCGTTGGAGCGGCGCGAATGAGCCGGGGCGCGCGGCGCTGCGTCTGTGGGCGCGGCGCCTCAGGTGTTGGGTAAGGGTAGGATAGGGTAGGCGATGCTCCCGCTCGAGGCCGCACCAGGTTCTCGGCCGGCACCGCGCACTCATTGGCCATGCGCTTCATGGGCGCGATGAAGTGCCGCACGCTGAAGCCCGGGTCCATCTTGACCCAGGGGTCGGCATCGCTCTCGCGCTGCTCGTGCGAGGGCGCGCCCGCCACGTACAGCAGCGTGTTGGGGTGCTGGCACGCGATGCCGCGCACCTGCACGCCCGCATAATGCACACCTTCTTCACCTAACACGCCTGGGCGCGCTGAAGGGCGCGCGCAATTTAATCCAAGAGCCTTTCCTTTCCCTCATGGGGCTCGGCGCACTTGCTTGTGCGAAGGGCGCGCCGCGGCGTGCACATGCTGGCGCGCACGGACATGCCGCTGCGCCTGCCCGGCTGGCAGAGCAGCGGTCACAGCGTGGCGCCTTGCCGCTGCAACGAGCGGCTCTGTGCCCCGCGCCAGACCCTCAGGCACGGCGCTGGCCGCGGCGCCATGCGTGCATGCCCGGCGGCGGCTGCGGCGGGCGCACACGGGCGGGGCGCGCCAGGGTCATGGTGTCGCGCGCGTTGACCTCGTGCGTCCAGTCCCAGTATGTGTGGAACATCTGCAGGCGAAAGTCGGGCGCGTTGGGGCACGGCGCCAGCTCGCGCGACACCAGCGGCGCGCCGTCCAGCCAGGTCAGGCTAAGCGGCCAGGCCTCGGTGTAGATGCGGCAGTCGCGGTTGCCCTGCTCGTTGCACTCGCAGCGGCCGAAGATGTCGCCGGGCGCGTCCGGCCGCAGCGCGCCGCGCGGCAGGTCCCCCAGCAGCAGCTGCACCAGCGCCTCGTACAGCTGCGCGCACTGCCCGAGCGTGACCACCGCTGCTGAGAGGCGGCAGCCAAAGGGCTCTGCAAGAACGCTGCGGGACACTGAACTCCCTGTGGCAACTGATCGCTGCCCCTGGCGTTTGCGCGTGGCGTGACAGTGCCCGAGGCGGGCGGGGAGCCGCACCTGGCGCGTCACAGAGTCCCCGACGAAGACGAACCCGTCCAGCTTGCCGAGAATGCTGCACGCGCTGCTGGCCATGTGCCACTTCACGCCTGCCTTGGGCAGGTCTGCCACCGTGAAGCCGCAGCTCCCCAAAAAGTCCTCCACGCCCAGGTCCGGCGCTGTGGCGCTGACGCTGCGTGTCCTGGGCTGACGCCGCGCAGGCACCTCCCGCTGCGCGGCTGTCCTGGCCTGGTCCTGGGGCATCCGGTGGTGGGGGTGGGGACGCCGCTGGGGCGGCTGCCCCAGCCCCGGCGCCGCTGCTGCGGCCTGCCCACACAGCAGGAGCCAAGCCAGGCAGGCGCACAGCGCTGCAGGCATTGCGTCAGCCGCAGCCGGCCTGCACGGTGGGAGCACAGGGAGCGAGCCGCGCCGCTCCCGAGCTGCCAGGGCCCTGTGCAGCTCGCGCTTCCTCGGTGCCTCACATCCCCCCCACGTGGTGCCTGCAGTCGCACACTGCTGGCCGGGCAGACAGGCTTGGGTGCATGCGCGTGGTTTGAGTAAATTGCACTCCAAGCGCTGGCCCTTTATGACTCCAGCGCGACGGTTGGAGGGTCCCCAAATCCAACTGCAGGGAGCTGGGTCGTAGGCAATATCTCGAGTGCTCCCCAGTGGTATCAGCTGCGCTTTCGGTGTTTGCTTGCAGGAGCGCAGGCCCTCGCAAGACCGTCATGAATATGAAGGCGAAGTCCGGGGAATTGTGATGGGTTTGATGAAGAACGAGCAGTCATCACTGCTCAATCCACACTGTTAGCTGCAAGCGTGCGTTCAGGCCTGGCCTCTGCCTGTGCCCTGGCTGGCGGACGGAGGCCGCATGGAACAGTCCAGCTCGCCTGTCCAGGCGCCTGCCTGCCATGCACGTGCTTCGCAGGAATGAGCGCAGCCATGAACCCAGCCGCGCTTGTCGTCCTCGGCCTGCTGCTGCGTGGCGCCCAGGCGGCGGCAGCTGGGAACGCTGGGCTGGATGCTGCTCACGCTGTGCGCCCCTTGACAAGCTCTTCTTCTCGCAGTATTTGGTTGAAGGCTGCCTGCTTCTGGACCTGCTTGGAGGCCGACAGCAGTGCAGAGCAGGCACCAGTGACGGTGCCTCAGCGGGTTGCGCAGGAGCCAGGCTCGGCCTTGGCTGCGGTCAACAGAGGGCCCGCGCGCCAGGCCGGCTCCAAGCTGCATCTGCTGCTCGGTGGGCAGCCGCTGATGACCCGCCTGTTGTGTGTGCAGCACCTGAGCGCCGGCACTGGCGCAACACCTCTGCGCTTGCGCCGCAGGCGGCGTGCGGCACTACCCCATCCCTGGTGTGCTGACGCTGCGGGATGGCGCGCGTGAGGCAGTGGTCATGCACGTGCGCCCTTACGCCTCGGCCCTGCCTACCCAAGAGCACCGCTCGCGTTGCTGCGTGGACAACCTCCAGTGCCGCTGCGGCGCGCACCCTATCGCGGGCTGCCAAGCCGCGCTCGCTGCGGCGCTCAGGTGTACCTCAGGAGCCTGCAGACGGCGGAGGCGCTGAGCTTCCGGGGCTTCATGTTCGCGGAGAGCATGGAGCGCGACTGGTACTCGCTCATGGACGGCTACGTCTGCCAGCCGGACGTGCCGCAGGAGGCCTGGCCCGGCATAGCTCTCAGGTCAGCCGCGGGCTCCTGCGCGCCTGCCGCCTGCGGCCGCGCCTGTGTTGACCCCGCGGCCGCCTCAGCCAGCGCCTGCGCGCCGTGCAGGGAGGTTAGCGGCGAGCGCGAGCACCGGCTGCGCGTGTACGCCGAGCTGATCTGGCCCCACGAGGCCGCCAAGCCGGCGGCTGGGACGGGCAACCGCAACCGCACGTGCATGCCGTACCCCTTCAGGGGCGAGGTGCCGCTGGAGGACGCAAACGCGGACTTTGTCATCAGACTGGACGGTTTCAAGAAGACCGCCAAGCTCGTGACAGGCGCGACAGGCGTGACAGGCGTGACAGGCGTGACAGGCGGAGCAGCCTGCGTGCGGGCGTCTCCGCCGGCGCGCCGCCGCACAAGCCTGCGGGCAGTCGCGCGGGCGTGCACGCCTGCCCCGGCTCGGTTTGCATGCGCGAGCGCCTGCATGACTACACCGCTCCGCAGACGTGAGCAGGACCTTCCCGGGAACAGAGGAAGGCGTGTGCGCGCGCGGCGCAGCACGGCGGCAGAAGCTGACGGGGCAGACGGCGCAGTACGGGGACACGCGGCCGCGGACGGCGCAGCCCGCGGGCGGCGCGCCGGTCGCCGCGGCCGCCGTGATCCTGTACCCCTTCACGCCGGTCACCGACCCGGGCACCGCCGCGATGCTGCTGCTGCAGCACGTCAGCTACCACATCCAGCTGGGCGTCGCCAAGGTCGTGCAGTACACGCAGGCGCGCCCCTGCCACCACCGAGGCCACCCGCACCTGGGCAGCATGCAGGGCGGTGACAAGTGGGTGCGTTGCTCTCATGCAGCCGCGCGCGTCTCGCGGCTTTGCTCTGCTGTTCCTCCTTTCTCGGGTCGCCCGCCTGGCTCGTAGTGTGCGCCCACCAGTCCGGTGGCTTTGCTCTGCTGCTTCTGCTTTCTCGCCTCGCCCGCCTTGCTCATCGCGTCCGCCCACCAGTCCGGCATGTGCTGCATGCCCGGCCCCGCTGGTCAAAGGTCTCCTGAAAAGGTCGTGAGCCATCGTGCCCCGCACCATGCAGCTCGCATGTTGCGTGGCAGCCTTGCCGCGTGGGGCTGTGCAGGAGCTTTCCAAGTCTGGCGCTGCGTGCTGGTCATCTGTGTTGGCTTCAAATGCTGCAGGTCTTCCTTCAGTGATGAAAGTGTGTCTGGGCCTGCAAGCACATGCGGGCGGCTAGGCCCGGCATGGCGGGCGCCTGCGTGCATACCCGGGCGCGGCGCACACCTACGGGAGGGTCGTCTGTGGCGTTGCCGACAAGCGTAGGCTCGCCGGTCGCGCGGCTCCCCGCGCAGCGTCTCCGTGTTCCCAGGGCCGCGCGGCGCGCAGATGAGCTTCCTGAGGGCCTTCCTGCGCGACGAGCGCCTGCGCGTCTTCGTCCGCGCCGGCCAGCTGGAGCTGGTGCTGTGGGACCACCTGGGCGAGTGCGTGGGCCCGCCGCACATGCGCTGCTGGCAGCCCATCGTGTACAGCCACGCCGTCCTGGAGGCCTGGGGCTCCGGCCTGCACCTGCTCATCTCCGACATCGACGAGTACTTTGTGCTGCCCACGAACGACACGACATTCGCCGCCGTGTTCGAGGGCAACTGCATCAACGGCAAGCCGATGGTGCGCCCTGCGCCTGCCCAGCCCGCCTCGGCTAGGCCCGCCAGCGCCCCCTGTGCTGCGCCGCCCGTGTCGCTGTCATGCTTGCAGCAGGAGCATGCGGCCGCGCTGACCGCGTGATGGCGCTCCACCCGTACCTGCTATCATATATCCTGGGCTGCAGGCCCGCTGTGCATGGCACGGAGCCCGTCGGCAGGTTTGCGGACACGCAGACCTCTGTCTGACTCGAGCCAATGTTGTGGCCACCCAGAGCGCACTCCAGGAGGCGCATCAGGGGTGCGCCTGCAGGCCGCACGTGCTGCATGTCATGAGGGGCCGGCACGCTGTGAGCGGTGTCCGTGTCAGTTGGCCTGCTGTTTTTGGTACAGGATGCAGCTCTGACACTGTTGGCTCGCCAGTGTCCACACGCCGCATGCTGCGCCGCGCGCAGGTAAAGGTCGAGCGCTTTGACGTCTTCCTGACGCCCGAGGCAGAGGCCGCGCTGCCCGCGGGCGCGGCCGGCGAGCTGGCGCTGTGGCGGGCGGGCGCGCGCCCGCACCCGCTGACACACTACGGCATCCGCTCTGTGGGGCCCATCAAGCTGGGCAAGGGCCTGATCGACCCGGAGCGCGTCGCCAGCTACGAGGCGCGCGCGCGGGCCCTGCGCAGAGGCTGGACAGTGCGCCGCGAGCGCTCCCGGGCAGGGTCGGCTGGCGCACAGCATGATGCTGCATGCGCCAGCCTGCCGCGCAGCGCCCCGCGGGCATGTCCGCCGTGCGCCTCCAGCGCGCGGCGGGCCTGCTGTGAAGCTGGCATGCAACCGCCGGGTCGCGCCGCATCGCGTACGGCCGAGGTGGTGCCGCCTGACGGCTGCGGCGCTGCCGCGCAGGTGCACAACGGCGTCGTCTTCACCGCCAACCCGGACAAGACGCTGTACTGGAAGGACCAGAAGGCGGCCCGGTGGACCATGAACCCGGCATGCGGCCACATGGTGCACCTCAACAACCTGTTTGCGCTGCGCTCGCGTGCGAGCACCTACCCGTCCATGCGCGACACGTCGCACCACTGGGCGATAGACAGGTATGTCAGGACGCTTGTTTGAGCGCACACATTTGCTGCGCGCCTGACGCCCCCGGCAGCCGGGCAGCTGGCCAAGGTGTCAGGCGCCCAGCCCGAGCACATGAGGCTGCGCATGCAGCGCGGCCAAGCTTGGTGCTTCTTGACTGGGTTCTCCATAGTCTGGCGCCCATGGCTCTTGCCGCGGGCATCGGACTGTTTTGCTGCTATCTGGCACCCCTGGTCCGCGCCTCTGCGAGCCTCCGGAGCTGTGCTTTCCAGCTTTCTCCATGGACGCCCGCCCTGCCGTTTGGGGTCATTTTGGGGTGCCCATCCACTTTGCTAGCCAAGTCACATGCGGGGCAGTTGACTCCACGGGTCCACCAGGGCACCGCCCTGTGTTATAGAGAAGCGCATGAGCGTGGAAGAGAGTAGAGAAGTACCTGCCTGGTCTGGGGAAGCTGGGGCACGTTTTGAAGTCTGCGGGGCGCCCGCGCGCGCAACATCACTGCAGGGAGTTAGCAGTGAGAAGCTTGATAGCTGCTGCCCCAAAGCTGAAGTGTTGGTGCTGTGCATCATGTGCTTTGCACACCTGCATATCATGTGCTTTGCACACCTGCATGCGAGGACAATGAGCTGGGCCGGCATGGCAAAGCGGCTGCATGCCTGCATGGCCCGTCACAAACTGAGCACCAGCGCGCTGGTAGCACGTGCAGGTGCCAAGCACCGACCTAGTTTTGTGAACAGCGCCTTTGTGCTCGCTGTGGCGACACGCAAGCAATGCTACAGTATTTTTTCTCTCTCATGAAAGAGACGGAAGGCCGCTGCTGGACTGTTAACATGGAAGCTCCGGGCGCTCACTGCCCTGCCCAGAACACTGCCCAGCAGTCTGCATGTTGCACCCGGCACGGCACTGTGCGGCATGCAGCTGTCGCAGAGCGGACAATACCATCGACCGGGGAGAAGCTCTGCTCACCAGGGAGCAGTAACAAGTCAGGGCCTACCAAGGCAGGGAAACAACTGCAGAAGATGACATGGCAGCATCCACACGCAGTCCAAAGCGCGCAATTGCAACTTGCATGATGTGCCTGCGTCGGTAATCCAGCAGCAGAGCAAAGGACCCGGTGGCTCTGACCCCGGCCGAGCCACCACACACGCTGGACAGACCGACGCATTGTCACCCACTTGTACAAGAGACAGGAGACCCACCTGCCGACAGGTGGGACAGGGCTTTCTTTGGATAGAAAATACCGCTCTACAGACAGCCTCCGCCAACTCAAAGAACTGAACAGTCAGGCCAACATTCATGCAAGCAAGCGCCCCAGTATCAGGCATACGGCCAGCACCTGGCATGCACACACTGCCAGGCCCCCGCCACCTAGGCCTGGCTACACGGCTTCCAACGCATTGCCAATGGTGGTACGAAAGGCCTTCCGGTCTTGGTAGAAGATGCCAGTGTGCACTTCATTCCCAGGCGCAACAAAGTTTGTCCCAATTGACCACGTGCCATTGTGGTGTTTGCTGTACGTGCTGAGCATCTGGTCAATGATGTAGCCCAGGTACAGCGAGCTGCCGTCCGGCCCGGCTTCCACACGCATACTCTCGCGCAGCTCCGCCATGAGCGTTGCCGCCTTGCGCTTGGTGACCGCCAGCGCGTGGGTGCACTTGTTGCTGCACCTCTCAAATCTGGTGTTGCCGAGCCACTCCTCCTCGGCGGGCCCCCACGTGCACTGGGGAAAGCAGCCGCCCAGGTACAGGAGCCCGTCTGCTCGTGCGAGGTCCATGCCGTGCAGGACAGCTTGACGCGCGTCGGCATGCGAGACGTTGTCGTACAGCGCAATGTCGCCCTCGAACACGAAGGCAAAGTCATCATCCGCCATGTCAGTGTTGTGCGCAATGTGGCGCATCAAGCGCTCCCAGGCCACCGTCAGCGAGAACAGCCTCTGCGTGACAACGTTGTCGACGTCCGCATCCTTGTCGTAGTTGTGGCGCTTGTGAGCCTCCCTTGCCAGCTTGGAAGTGGGCTTTGGCGGAGTGACGTGCTCGGCTCGCAGGTGCAGTACCGCCGCCAGCACCTATGCACCCAGGTGACACGCTTGCCTCTTGGGTCCCCGTTGTGGGACGGGGCCTGACAATGGCGGCGAGAAAGGAAGCTGCTGTGTGGCTTCGTGCCAGAGTGGGCCCACCTCGCGTGCGTGCACCCAGCGCTCCTCAACGACGCTCAGCACGTATGTCGGGGCTGAGGTCAGGCGGGGGTCGCGGTCCACACCCGGGTCAGGGTCGGCCCATCCGAGGGCGCGCCTGAAGCACGGGCAGCTTAGCTTACCGAGGTCACACGTGACAATTGCTCAACCAATCATGCTGCACAGCATGACACAGGGCAGGAGCAGCGCACTCGCTGAGCGGCACTGCCTGACAGCACCAGTACAGGCCGCAAGAGCCGTGTACAGAGGAGTGGCATGGGAACACGCACTGTGTGCATAGCACGGTGCAGACGGTCAGGACCAGTGCAGCGCGCCTCCTTCTGCAGCACATAGTCCCCAGCGTCAGCCGCACTGTCACCCTTGCAAACGGCTGAGCTTCAAGTACCAGTGAGCACGACGCGCAGTGGTTGAGGCCGTGCCATGGTAGTTGAGATGCGCATAGCCTGGGGCAGAACGCACCGCATGCCTGCTGTGGCGAATGCAGAGGCACAGCAAGCAGTCCCGGGCGCCCTTTCACTCGAGATGATTTGCAGTCGCCAGCAGCGTACTCAACCCATCCCGGCGTTAGTCACCCACGCTAAGGTAGACCGCGGCGCCAGAGCCTCTGATGATAGTCACCAGGCGCAGGGTCCTGGGCTCGGGCTCTGACACCCAGCTCCAGCAGGTGCTTTGGAGGGGCACCGGACGTACAAAGCCACTGCCGGACGTGTTGGGTGCGTGGAGGGTGCGAGTTGGAGGTTGTTGCGCAGGGACACGCGCAGCTGGGGCCCGTCCCTGCTTAGCCAGCAGCAGCAAGCGTGCAAGGGGCCGTTGCCCGAAAGCCGCTATGCTCCCTGCTCCATGGGCAGCTGAGCTGTGTGGCCCCACCTCGGCAGGCTCGACGCATGACGCGGCTGGCCTCTTAGCTGGCACCGCCCACCCCATCTAGCAGACCAACCCTCCGAAAGGGCCTCGGCGCGTGTCAGCACACATAGCAGCAAGGAGCTTCGCCGCATACGGCGCCGCGCTTGTGCTTGAGGCTGGCGAGCGGGCGCTGTGCTTGCACTGTTGCTGCGTCGCAAGCCGCGCGTGGTGCCTTAAACAGGAGTGTGAGGCTCACAGCAGAGACGTCTCCGCGTTGGTTCTCCCGGAGAAACTTTTGAGGCGCAGCGCACAACAAAAAATGGAACTCGGTAATACAGACATAGGCCTGCGCCCGCTATGCTGAGTGACGCGCAGACGCGGTGGCACCTGGCCAGCTTGCAGGTGGGCTGGCACGCGGAACCTGGCCTGGGCTCCCACACTCACTGTGCTGGAAATGCAGCGAGACTGTGCAGCAGTGAGCGTGTGCAGCAGCCAGTGCGATTGGCGCACCTGCGCGTGTCACACCTTCCCAGTGTCTTTGCACAGTAAGTTGCTTGAGTGTCACTGTTCGCCGGAGGACGAGCGTCACTGCAAGAGGCTGCATACTGCCAGGCAAAGCCACCACAAGCAACACGCAGCAAAGCACGGGTTGTTGGCGCCTGCACTTGAGACAGTGCGTCCACCAATACCCGCGAGCGGTGATGGCTTGTCGTACTCTGTGCAACGGAACCCGCAGCTCTTTTCGCAAGTGCTCTCAGTGGCTGCTGTAGCAACAGCAGGTGGCAAAGAGGACTGAAATGCTTTTTACCGTCGACATTGCCGTAGCAGACCGTGGGGGGGCCGCCAGGATGCGGCATCCCGGCATCCCGCAGGCGGAGAGCCGCCCGGCATGAGGTGCTTGTGGGCATAGGTGAGACATCCCATTCGGTACAGCACCATGGACCTCAAGCTGTATACGTACCCGGGCAACAAGAACGCCTTCAAGGCGCTGATTGCGGCGCAGTATGTGGGCGCGAAAATTGAGGTGCCAGCCTTCAACATGGGCACGGACAACAAGAGCTCAGAGTTCCTGAAGCTCAACCCGAACGGGAAGGCGAGCACGCCCTGCTTTCTGTACGCGGCGCACTCGCGAGAAGGCGTGGCCTCGTGCATAGACAGGGAACACTGTGCCTGCCGTGGTCTGTGGCGGCAGTGACAGTGTACGGTCGTCTCTCTTGATGGCCCGTGCACAATTATTTGCAGCTGTGCACCGCCTGCGCGGCGCCCCGCTCGCCTTCTACATAAGCCGCCTTGTTGCGCTGTGCTTGCACAAGGCCGCATCGGCTGCCTGGCCGCGAGGTGAGCTGGTGGCCAGTGCGACTCGCGCGTGAGCCGGCCGCGCGCGCGCCGCAGGTGCCGACGCTGCAGACGCCGACCGGCGGCGTGTGGGAGAGCAACGCGATCGCGCGCTACGTTGCGCGGCTGTCCGACAAGGGGCTGTTCGGGGCGTCGCAGTATGAGGAGGCGCGCAGCCCCCGAGCGGTCGCGCGTGCGCTGCGGCAGCCGTCCTCTCACCCGCGGGCTGCACCAGACTGTCCGTCTCGCTCGCCGCGGCCGGCAACCTGCTGCGCCCGGCCTGAACAGAGCGCGTGCATCAGTGGACGGGGCAGGGCGGGGTGCAGCGCGGGCAGCTTGTGACTGTCGGGTCTCCCCGTTTGTGCGCGTGGATCCGATAGGCTGCGCCCAGGTCGCGGGCACAGCCAGGCTGTGCAGCACAGCGCGGCACCAGGCATGCAGGCGCCGCCCGGCCCGATCCGTGAGGCGCGGCGCGGGTGCGGGCAGGCGCTGGTGGAGCAGTGGATCGACTTCACCACCACCGAGCTGGACGCGCCGCTGCTGTCCTGGATCCTGCCCATCCTGGGGCACTGGCCCTACGACAAGAAGGCGCGGCCCGCACCCGGCGTGGTGTGAGGCAGTGAGCTCGGTGCTTGGGGCGTCGGTGCGCACCAGCTCGGCCGCCCAGGTGCCCGGTGCTGCGCCTGTTGCCCAACCCCATGCCCCCCCGCTCCAGCCGTCCCGCGTCCGCCGGCTCTGTGAGCGACTAAGCGCCGGCCGCCTGCGCGCGCAGAAGGAGGAGGGCGCGGTCGCGGCCGTGAGGAAGGGCCTGGCGCTGCTGGACCGCCACCTGGCGCGGCACACGTACCTGGTCGGCCACGCCGCCACGCTCGCCGACATCGTCGGCGTCTGCAACCTGTACCACGGCTACACCAAGGCGCGGCGGGCGGCTCTGGTGCTGTGCGCGTCGGTATCCGGCGGGGCTTGCCGCGGCCTGTGCTCAGTCTGTGAATGGGCGGCAGCAGGGCCGCCTTCCGCAGCAGACAACACTCTGATGACTGCGTGCCAGCGGCCTGCTGTCGGCGTGCCTCACTGTCCTACTCTTATTTGCTAGCGCTCTGTCGCGCCGGGCGCAGCCGGGCCTGGTGCCACCGCGTCAGCAGGGCACCGCCAAACCCCGTGGCGCCGGCGCCGCGCGGCAGGTGTTTGACGAGGCGCTCAGGAAGAGCGTGCCGCATGTGACGCGCTGGTGGCTCACGCTGGCGCACCAGCCGGCGTTCGCGGCGGTGCTGGGCGAGGTCAAGCTGTGCGAGCAGCCCATGGCGTTCGCGCCGGCCAAGAAGGACGCGGGCGGCAAGGCGGACGGCGCCGCCCGGGAGGCCGCGCCCAAGAAGGAAAAGGCGCCCAAGAAGGAGCCCGCGCCCAAGGTGCGCCGGGCGGGGCGGCCTGACCCCCTGCCACTCGCGCGGCCCGGTGCCCTCCCGAGCGGGGCGCTGGGGCGCCCGCTGCCGCGCGCGCCTTGCAGCAAAGGGCCTATTGCACCAGCTTCAGCGCGCACCTGAGGTTGTAGACAGGAAGGCTTGCTGTCAGGCGAGGTATGGGCCTGCAGCCGGCGGGCGGTCGACCTGTCCGCCCTGCAGCCAGTTGACAGCACGCCCACTGCTTGCATGCACCTTATCATGGGTGGCAGGATGCTGCACGCCCACGGCACGCCCAGCCAACAGCATGCATCGAGCCCGGCGGAGTGACGGGCGTGCGGCGGCGCGGCGCAGCCGGCGCCCGCGCCCGCGGCGGAGGACGACGACCCGGCCGAGCCCAAGCCGGAGCCCAAGGCCAAGAACCCGCTGGACGAGCTGCCCAAGAGCCCCATGGTGCTGGACTCGTGGAAGCGGCTCTACTCCAACACGCCGGGCGCCAAGTTCCGGGAGGTCGCGGTGCAGGGCCTGTGGCAGGGCGCGGACGTCCCCAACTCGCCCACGCAGGAGGCGCGCGGCTGGGCGGCTGCATGCGATGCGCTGTGCCCCATGACTGGCCTGGGCGCCAAATGTGTGCTCCCACCGCTCTGCATGCTCTCGACGGCGTTGGCCTGTCGGCAGGCTGCTCAGGGGCATTGTCACACCATGCAGCAGGACAGTAGCGTGACTTTGGACGGACACTGGCCTGCCCGCCGTGTTGTACCTCTGCATCTGCGGCATTGCAGCAGGCACTGCGCGGTCTGCGCTGTGCCTGATGCGCTTGCGCACGCGCGCAGCACTTTGAGGGCTATGACCCTGAGGGCTTCTCCATCTGGTTCTGCGACTACAAGTACCCCGAGGAGAACACCGTCAACTACATCGTCATGAACAAGGCGCGCCGGCCGGGCGGCCTCCGCCCGCGGCGGAGCCTGGCGGGCGGGCAGCTTCCTGCTGCATGCGAGCCCCGCCTCTGAGCAGGCTCCCTGGTCCTGCCAATGCAGACTGATCGATGCGCTGCCGGCGGTGATCGCGGCCCGCGCCCGTGCCGCCCCTAAGCGCGCTCAGCTGCGTGCGCGGCTCGTGCAGGTGGGCGGCTTCCTGCAGCGCATCGACTACGTGCGCAAGTACGCGTTTGGCGTCATGTGCATCCTGAAGGACGACAAGGGCCAGTTCCCCATCCGGTGCGCGCCCGCAGGCGCTGCCTGAGAGACGTGGTTGCGGGCACAAGTGTGCACAGAAGTGCAGGCAGGCATGGGGCGCGGCGGAGAGCAGGCGCCTGTGTACTAGCCAATGCGCTCTGAATCTGCATCATCAACGGGTGCATCAGTGCTCGGCGCTAGGCATCATGTCCCTGTGCCTGTGAAGCGCTCGGCAGCCGGGTGCGCCGGATGCGGGCGGGCCGCGAGCGCGCGCGCGCGCGCAGGGGCGTGTGGATCTTCCGGGGGCAGGGCATCCCGCCCATCATGCTCGATGAGTGCTACGACCTGGAGCTGTACAACTGGACGCGCGTCGACATTGCCGACCCAGTGCGGCCCCGGCGCCGCCGGTGCCGCGCCTCTGCGCTGCGCTGGCAGCCGCTGCGGCCGGCAGCGCTTTGTGAACAGCCCGTTCTTGGCAGCGGACAAGCAGGCAGGGTGCCATTGCTGAGCTGGAGTGAGCTATGGGTTGCCAGCTTGCGACAGGCCCGCCGTATTGTGCGTCGCGCGCCGCGCTCACCAGTGTGCGGCCGCGCGCGCAGGCGCAGAAGGCGCGCGTGGAGGACATGGTTGCGGAGGAGGCGACCATCGACGGACTGGAACACATAGAGTGCAAGATCTTCAAGTAGCTGGCAGTAGCCAGTAGGAGGGTGTGCGTATAGGTCAGGCTTTGCACTGCGGTTTGCTCCTGAGTAACACAGCATGGAAGAGCATGGCCGACCTCCAAAAGCTTCTGGATCACAGGCGCCATGCAGGAGAGACACGGATTGCGCCTCAGCACGGCAGCCTGCGGGCCATGGTACGTGCGTGCGCTGTGTTCCTGGCACAGCGGCGCGTGCTGGGCAGGCACGCAGGCGCACTGAGAGTCCAGGTCAGGCAGAGCGCCTGCCCCCAGGATGCTGGGGACAGCTGCGCGTCCCCTCGCGTGGCGCTTTGCTTTACATCTGGTCATGTTCTTGAGCGCAGACGAGAGCGGTCTCTACAGCGTCAGCACGCGCGCTTGCCAATTGAGCCAGTGCTGCCTGAAGCATAGTGTCATGGCAGCAGTGCCAGTGCTGGGTGGAGGCAGGCGCTGCCACCTCTGGAGCGCCTAGCCTCCATGATGCTCCTCTCTGACAAGCCAGCCTCCGCTGGCAGACAGCGTCCTCTCAAACAAGTGAACGCTGCCTGGCGCACCCCGCCCAAGAAGGCTGGTCAACTCAGTCTGCTGGCGTGTCTGCTGGCCACTCGTCACGCAGTGCCCCACCAGCCACCCCACGCCTATGTGCTGGGCACAGTGTGGCGTCATGCACCAGGTCTGCGCGGGTGCGCATGGCCGTTGCCCAGCTGGGCCGAATCGACGGGCGCGGCTTTCGTGCTGAGCGCGAGCGCGCCGCCGGCACCCTCGCCGCCTTTCAGAGGCTGCGCGGCCTCCGGCTCGGCCGCCGCCGCCGCCGCCGCCTTGGCCGTCACGCGCTTCGCGGTCATCTTCAGGTAGGAGAACCTGCCGAGCGCACGATAGCGGCCCGCTCGGCACGAGCGGCGGGGCGGGGCGCTCACGGGCTGGTCACAGCGGGTGCCGAGTCCAGGCACGTCTGCCGCCGCCGTGTGGCGCTGCAGCACGGGCGTGCACCCCGATGCGGGCGCTGCTTGCGTCCGGCCGCGGCATGCAGGCCCTGGGCGGCGACCCGGCCTCACTCGCATCAACGGCATGGCGACTGCGGCGGCGGGGGGCCCGGCGCGCCAGACGATGCCGCCCATGCCCAGCGCCACGCCGGCCAGCTTCTTGGGCGGCATCGCCTCGTTGAACAGCAGGAAGCCGCCGGCCAGGATGATCACCGTCTTCAGGTGGCCCACCTGCGCGCCGCGCGCGCGCGCCTGTGCGCACCGCTGGCCCTGCTAGCATTGAGCCACGCGCAGCCGTGCGCCCGAGCGAGGCACACAGCGCTCGCTCGTCGCGCCCCGCTCACCGCGCGTCGCGCAGCGCATGCCAGCAGCATGCACCTGCGGGGAGCTGTCTGAAATGCTGACACATGGCGCCACTCGATCGCATGAGCAGCATATGCAGAGCGCCTGCGCGGGGCGCCTGGATGCGCATGCGGCAGCGCGCGCGCTCGCAGCGACGTGGCACGCTTTGCTGCGCGCGCCGGCCGCCGGGGCCGCGCACCACGTTGAAGGTGACGGAGGACGTGGCGCCGATGACCAGGAACGTGGACAGGCTCACCAGCAGGCCCAGCACCGCGGTGGTCAGGATCGCGCCCACCGCCAGCGGCGTGTACGCGTATGCAAGTATGGTGCCCTGCGCCGGGTCGTGCCGCGGCAGCCCCGGCAGCCCGACCGGCTCCATGCCCAGCACCAGCAGCGCGAGCAGGCCGGCCGCGTGCGGCGCGAACTGGTGCATGAGCTGCATGCTGCTTGCGCCCAGCTCCTTCTGCTTGGAGCCCGCCCAGATCTGGTACACCGCCGTGCAGACAATGGCCGCCAGCGCCACGGCCAGGCCCGCGACATTGGTGCGCACCTGCGCGCGCGCGGCCCCGCCCACTGGGCTCCCCCAGGGCGCTGGCACCAGCAGGGGCATGCGCGGGGCGGCGGCACCCACGCCGAGTTGGCTCTCGTCATGGCATGTCCCGGCTCACCCAGCCACTGTGGCAGGTGCCTGGGCTGCGGCAGTGTGAGCAGGGCATGCGCGCCACTGGTTCGCAGCCACCAGCGCGCCTGGTCGTCCGTGACCGTGGCCAGCATGACGCCGACGCACAGCAACGCCACGGCCGCCAGCTCGTAGCGCGTGGGGCGCTTGGCGTAGCACGCGGCCTCAATGACGATGATGGCGGGCGTGATCGCGATCTTGGCCAGCTGGTAGAAGCCGACCGGGTTGAGCTGCAGGCTCAGGTTCCACAGGACCACGTAGCCGACAAAGGCCGCCGCCAGCGGGAAGACCTGCGGCCTGTCTCTCCTCAGCGCTCGACGCCGGGCGCAGCGCACGCTCCGCGAGCGGGGCAGCGGCTGTGGCGGAGCGCATGCAGTTCGGTTGAGCAATGTTCAGGCCGAGGGCAAAAGCCGCAGGAGTTGAAGGGAGCGGGCTGCAGGGCGGGTCGTGCACCTGCAGCGCCTGCAGCTGCTTCACCTCGTACATGCCCGCCGCAGCGAACGCCCACATACCAAACATGGTGACCACGCTGTGGATGAAAGTGAGCGCATACACCTGCGACGCTTGGGCCCCACAGGTGAGGAGGGCGGGGGCACCAGCACTGCCTGCCTGCTTGTTGGAGCTTCGCGGTCTGAAGGCTGGCGGCACATGAAAAGAACGAGCGACAGCCTGTGGTGGGGAGGGTCCAGCTCCTGGCCTGCGGCGCACATAGTGGAACTCGAGGACGCTCAGGACCAGCTTGTTGGCAAAGACGATGCCGGTCCCCGACAGCAGGTTGAGCAGCACGTACGCCACAGCCCGCGCATGTCCCGGCCGGAGCTCCATGCAACGGGGACGGTGGAGAGGGGCGCTGCTCCGTGTGCAGGGAGCACTGTCAGGCACAAGGGCGCATATCAGCTGGTGCCTAATTATGCATGCGCAAGCACGGCCAATTCTCTCTGTACTCTTGCCGTGGCGCCCTGGAGACAAGTGTTGGTGCGTGAATCAGAGAGTGTATGCAAGTGCCCTGCGGCAGTGCTCTTGATGAGGTGACTAATTACCACTTGTAGTTATAAACAAGTGGGCACCTGCGACGCACCTAAGTTATTCTGGCAGGCGATAATCGCCACACGCGCGCAAGGCCGCCCCGGCTACGTGTAGAGTATGTACGCATGCGGGCACGCTTGGCCACGCACAGTGGCCGCGGCGGCGCTGCTGGTGGGCTGGCCGCACACGCATGCGGCGCCTCAGCGTCGCACCTGGGCAAGCTGCACTCCGCAGCACAGACCGCGCACCGTCCTGCAGGCCCCACGCGCCTCCTTCACAGCAGGGCCGAGGCACGCCGCAGGCCGATGTGATAAAGGCCGCTCTCTGTGCGCCCTAGGGCAGCAAGCGCGTATTGCCGGCGGCCACGCCTGCAGCATGTTGCCAGTGTGGCCTCTGGAGAGCTGAGGCGGTGGATCAGCGGTTCACCAGGCTGTGAGCAGTATGGTGGGGTGGTGCAGCGTATAGCGCTGCACTGCGCAGCCTGATCCAGCAGCTGCGCTGGCGCAGCGCCTCTGCATCGCGCTGTGTGGCGGCGCGGTGCTGCAGGAGGCTGGCAGGCTGGCGCACCGGACAGCCGAGGCGGGGCCGGACAGCGAGCCGGTCCGCGGCTTCCTGTTTGTGTACGAGCTCCCCGCGGAGCTCAGTGTGGACACCCAGGCGCTGCAGCCGCACTGGCACGACCAGCAGTTGACTGTGCGGCGCGCTCTCTGACACGGCCGCTCACTGGATCCCTACGCGTTCTGTTATACTGCTCACAGCCGCCGCCTGCTCACCCACCTGCTCTCGGCGGCCGCGGCACGTACGCCAGTCGCAAACGCAGACCGCCCGCACGCGCGCGCGCGCCGATGATGTCAACCTGCACGAGCACTTGCTGCGCAGCAGCCTGCGCACGCGCGACCCGGACGTGACCAGCCTCTTTTCGGTGCAGGTGTACCTGGGGCGCCTGTTCAACTGCTTCTGGAGCCGGCCGCACTGCGACGACAAGGACGCGCCGCCGCCGCCGATGTGCCGGCGCGAGCAGGCCCGGGGCGCGGCGGGGCTGCGCGTGTGTGCAAGTGTGCGTCGTGCTCGTGACGCGGCCTAGCGCATGCGTGCCTCGTGTCCTGCTCGAAATGCGCCTGGACGAAAGAGAGAGAGAGTCAGGGAGCGCGACGCGCCTCGTATGTGCTTAACGCCATGCCGCCAGGGCGCGGTGACTGTTGACACTCTCGAGCGAGCGCTGGCTGCTGTGGCGGGGGCGACTGAAGCGGCTGCACACACGCTGCAGGTGGGGGACTTCTGGCATGGCCTGTGGCTGGGCGCGCGGAATGCCACGGGCGACGCCGTGCGCGCCGCCCTGGCGCACATGCGGCAGCTGCCACTTTTAAGACCGCCTCAATGGCGCTGATCACTACATGATGTTCTCATTCGACCGAGGTGCCCGCCCTGCAGGGGAGCGGCGCCCCGGGGCCTGTCCTGCATCCTGGGTGTCTCAGCAGGCACAGGCTCCAGGCCACCGGCACAGGCTGATAGCCGCACCTCGAACCGAACCCGGCGGTGCTGCTGCTCATGCCACAAGCGCTTCTGCTTGCATCACAAGCGCTTGTGCCTGCAAGCGCATCAGGTCTGTTTTGTTCATGCAGGGCGCTGCGAGATGGCTGCGAGCCTGAGCGCGGAGGAGCTGGGGGAGTCTTTCGCCATACAGTCGTACGGCAACCTGGCCGCCAGGCACGCCCTGCACCCGCGCGCCGACCTGTTTGGATGTGCGTTAATGAGGATAGCTGCGATTGCACGCCAGCTGCAGACCTTCCCTTGCTGCTCGCATCTCTATTCAGCGCGTGCGCGTGTATGGGGACGCGCTTTGGGGCAGGCACCCCCCTGCTTCTGTAACCTCTGTCTCTGCTCTTTGCGGCGGCGCTGATGCACTGCTGCAGACAACTCGCTGAACGCTTTAGCTTTCCGGCTTGCTGGCCGCAGATCGGTCCCCTCAACGGTGACGTGGGTTCGCGCAGTCCCCGGCGCTGACGGGTCGGGCTGGCTGTGGGCGGGGCCTGTGGGCTGGCACTGCGTGCGCCCCGCTGTCCACGGCGGCACCTCAGCCTGCGCGCCTGCATGCTTGGGATGCCGGTATGTGCCGGCGCGCCCGTGCCTGGCGCAAGGCAGGGCCGAGTCGCTGCTTTTGTGGGTTGCTGATGCGCATCCACAACCATCGCCTCACCCATCCCCTTACATACTAGAGACCTGCCTGGCGCGCCCGCAGGTGCGCCCGAATGCGGACGTCATTGTGCCCTTGTACGCGCTGTACGCGCACGCGGACCTGGTCTCGCCCTTTGCCACGACGCGCAGCATCAGCGCGCTGCTGCGCTCTGAGACCACCACGGGCGATGGCAAGTACCTCATCGCCGACCACGGTGCGCGAGCCCGGCCTGCGCGGCGCGCGCGACGCGCGCGCGCCGCACCTCTGCTTCCCCGTGCGCGCAGATGCTGCATCGACAAAATGCCGCACTGCCTCCCGAGCTACAGCCTTGAGGCAGGCACGCGCTCTGCGAATGGGCTCTGCATGCGCTGCCGGGTAGCGTGCGCTCCTGCAGGCAGGCGCTGCCTGCAGCACCAGCCTCGCGCTGCGGGCCGGCGCGCGGGAGCTCTAGCCCGTTCTGCGCTTCACGCACGGCGTCGTCCTGCAGGCCACCGCCTCCGGCACGAGCTGCTCGCGTCGTGTGCGGCCGCGCCGCTGGCGCGCTCGGAGGTGGGCGCGTAGGCCCTGGCGCGCACCGAGGCCGACATGCGCGCCGCCGTCTCCTGCGTCTGCCCGCCTGGCGCGCCTGCTGCCTCGCCTTTGGCGGTGCCCACCCCACTGAGCCGAGCGTGCAGGGCCTGGCGCGCGCGGAGGCGGAAGCGCGCGCCGCCCTGTCCTGCGTTCTGGGCGCCTAGCGCGCTGCTGAGGGCTCAGACACTGCTCCTGTGCTGCACCTGCATCCCCCGCTCGCTTGCGTGGCGCTCTGCGCAACAGCTCCTCGCCGTCACAGACGAGGCGCCGCGTGCACCATGAGCAGGGAGGCTCTTGCAGGAGCGCCGGTCGTAGACGCCGATGCCCAGCCCGCGCGCTGACTGGGCCTCATGCCATGCATGCGCGCCCATGGGATGCGCGAGGCCGGGGCCCCTAGCACGCCGTGCGGCAGCACCATGGGAGCCAGGAGGCGCGCGCCGGGGCGCGCAGGCAGCACACAGGACAGCACACGCATGTGTCGCGCTCTCGCGCTCGGCTGCATCCCGGTCACGTGTTTCCGCGCGGCCGAGCTGCCGTTTGCGCGGCGCCTGGGCCTGGACTACACGCGCTTCGCTGTCAACGTCCAGCCAGACGACTACCGCGGCGTGCAGGCGCGCGCACGCGCACTGCGCGCGGCGCCAATGCGCAGGGCACGGGGTACGCCTGGGGACGTGCTCCCCTTGTGCCTGCCGCAGCGTTTGAAGATGGTATAAACACACACACCAAGGGTATGTGAGAGTGATCGGTCCGCATGCCAGCTGCTTGATCTTGTGGCACACCCCAGCCCAGAAGGATGGAGGGTCTGTGGCAGCGTGGCAGAAGAGGAGAATGAAATCATGGCTCTGCGTCGCACAAAGCGTCACGCTGCATGCCTCCGCCGGAAGAGCGGGCGGCCCTCTGGTGCGCCAGGCGCGGCTGGCGGCGCTGTTTGAGACGCCTGAGCGCGTCCGCGCGCTGCAGGAGGGCGTGCGGCGCTTATCAGGTGCCCGCCCTCCGTCATGCCTGCTGCTGCAGTGGGCGGCGCGAGCCTACGGGCTGACTGCATGAGCCCGAGCGAGGCTGCACACATGCATGCATCACGCGCATCTGCATCAGGGACCCGTGGATGCTCGGCACAAGGATGGTGTTTGCACACGTCGTCTGCTTCTCTCTCTGCTGTGTGCGCCATCGTCCTCAGAGTGCCGCGGCCCAGCAACAGCCGCGGCGTCGCGGCGGCCGGCGGCGACAGCGGCCACGCGCGCCAGGCGCGCTTCCTGGGGACCCAGCTGCGCGGCGGCATGCTTGATAGCATCGAGGCGGAGCTGGCGCTGCGGGCGGCTGCGCTGGCCTCGGGGACGCTGCCCTCGGCGGTGTGAGGCGGCGTGCCTGTGACTGTCCATGCCGTGCGCCCTGGTGGGCTGCAACCTGTCTGTATGCCCGGCGGGCTGCAACCGGCCTGTGTGCCGGAGCCGGTACACCTTGAGCTTTCCTGGTTTGTGTCCTATCCGATTTAGACTTGGGAGCTGACGTCTGTCATGGGCGCCGCTGCTTCATGCTAGAGGTCCTGCAAGCACTAATGACTAACAGCATGCACGCAGGTGGCAGGCATGTTTTTCAAGCTAAAGCCCCGTTACTTGCCGCACTCATATGAACGCGCCCATGCACCACTGACTCCAGAGACGCTAGACGTGCGCCAGGAAGGTGGTGAACGCTGCAAGTGTCTGGACAACCAACCGTGCTCTTCAAGTGTCTGGATGGCCAAACCGTGCTGTCCTTGCAAGACAAGGGATCGGTAGCAGCCTCAATGAAGGACCTGAGGGAAACAACTTTTACATGCAGAGCTTGCGTCTTACAGACCGCATGCATATATATATATATTAACAGTACAAGGGACAGGCGCATCCACAGGTTTCAGCGTGGATGCTATGCTGGCCACGCTCGGCACCCTAGAGCAGCCCGGCGCCCAACGGCCACAGCCCGCAAGTTCTAACAACAGCAGGTCCTTGCATGACGCTGCGTATCACGGTCTAAGTACACCCAGCCCCGCCGGCATGCATGAATGCAGCGTTTGCCATCCACAATGCTGTTGGTGAAGAGTTGCAGTACCTTGCTGCTCGTGAAACAGCTGTGCAAATCACGCGCGGGCAGCGCGAGTGGCCAAATGGTTTGTGATGCGCGTGAGCAAACGCTCAAATGGCGCACGAGCAGCCTGGGGGCCGAGCACTTGAAGCAGGCCGGCGCCCCCCCAACATTCTGATCAACAGGTGCGCAAAAGAGATAATACTGCCTGGAAAACCCCCGGTGCGTGCCGCTGCGCGACCTCCGCAAGCAGGCACGATGTATGAACCGGGAACCATCTTGACTGACAGCGCATGGCCTGTGAGAGCCCCAGGGGCTGACGGAGCAAGGCATCAACGGCAGCCTTTGTTCATGCAGAGCAGACAACCAAGTATCCTGTCCAAACAATCCTGGTCACAAGTGCTCAGGTAGCACCACAACGCCGGGTCGAGGCCTGGCGTTCCAGGTGCGACTCTGACCATGCAACTCTCTGCGCACTCGACAAGCAAGGCCACATTGCAAAAGCAGCACCAACGTGTACATCTACACACAAGCACCATCTCGGACGCGGCTGCGCGTCCAACTTTGCAGGCCAGGCAAATACGCCAGCACTGCTTCAAAAAGGGGAAAAATAAATAGCACCCCTCTGAAAGCAGGTGCACATGTGACGGCGCAGGCCGGGCCACACATGCGGGCGCTGGAATCCCCACAGCTATGCTGAGTACTGACATGCGCCGCGCGACTTTGTGCGCTGCTGTAACTTTGTGCGCTGCTGTCTACGAGCGGAAAAACAGGAGCGGAAAAACCATGCATCAAAAGCGGACGTCAGCTAGACTGTCAAGGGCGGCACAAGGTCACGCCTCTGTCGCATTGTTCGAGTTGTGGAAGACCATCACGTTGTTGCTCAGCCAGGACAGCTCGGTGTGCTCCCGCAGGCGCTGCGTGGTCTCCGCATCGTACAGGAAGCCGTGGCTCCCCAGAATGGAGATCACCTCCTCGTTGGACCTCAGGTTCACGTGGTGATGGCCGCCCTGCGGCGCGGATGCATGCTCATAAGCCTCGCCTCACGGCAGGCGTCGCACAACGGGCAAAGAGCACGCAGCTCGACGGCGTGCGCTCGCCCGCTTGCCGCCGGGCATCTGGCCATTGTTCCTCCTGGTGTCTGGCAGGCATGGCGGCTGCATACAGTCACATGGGCACAGGACAGGGGTTAGGTAGGGTAGGGTAGGATAGGGTAGGGTAGGGTAGGGTTAGGTATAGGGTATAGGGTTAG
>JAABUQ010003253.1_pt1 | contig 30242 bp, 25 predicted proteins | sample 5560001 | NCBI WGS metagenome assembly JAABUQ01 (sample SAMN10711888, study PRJNA513371) | rock metagenome | isolation source: Antarctica rocks | place: Antarctica: Victoria Land, Finger Mt nord | collected 2015-12-18 | reverse complement strand
GAGGCGAGCTTGAGCACCAAGGCGATCAGTGCGTCGCGATCCAGGGCGGACAGGTCGGTTGCGTTCATAAAGACCAACGTAAGCGTGACGCTCAACCAGGGCAAGAGGGGCGCTAATCAGTTACGACGAACCTGCCGAGCAACTTCGCGATCACGTCGAAGTCGATCCCCCGCTCCTCCGCCAGCAGCCCCTCGGCAGCGACGAGTTCTGATCCCCGGGGGGAGGCAGGTGGGCCCGCAGGGTCATCGACCGCGGACGTCGCGGATCGCGACACCGCCGGGGCATGACGCCACGATCGACCGAGATCTGCACTCCACCCGGCGTGATCGCGACTCGACGAATTGGGACAAATCTATCGTCGCGTCGGCTTCTTTCGCTTGAGGAGTCGGACCGCTTCCTGACCGTGGATGATGCGGACGGCTTCCCTGAGCGAATAGGAGGGGCCGCGTCCCAAGGGGGTGCTGGTCGACTTCTTCAGGTCGGCCAGCGCCTTCCGCACCTCCGCATCCTTCTCGATCTCGAAGTATCGCTTCATCGTCGGGTCGATGACGTATTTCGCCTCGTCGATGCTGTTGATGAGGGCGTTGAGGCCCTGGTCGTATCTGGCACCGACCTCCTGCCTCCGCTGCATCGTGGGCAACTGCGCTTTGGTACTATTGATCTGACGCTCGATGTCGGTGCGTGCGTCTCGGGACCGAATCTGGCCCGCATGTGCATCATTCCAAATTTTCATGGTCTGGGTATTCATATTGCGATCGACGCTATCTTTTCGGGTCTGGTATTCGTTGATGTCGACCGTCGTCTGAGCATGCGCCTGCCAGAGTTGATCGAGCTGAGTCTCGGCCTGGACGATCGCGTCGCAACTGGCCTCCGCCACCTTGAAATTGCGATACGCCTCCTCGTACGCCCTCATCTTCTGCTGGACGAGCCTCTCCTCCTCCAGGAGGAACATGTCCTGGATTCGCACGAACCCCTTGGCCCTGAGGACCTGCTCGGGGGGGCTGGGGAGGGGACCCGCGGCCGGATCCGGGCCGGCTCCCCGCGCCTGGTCGCTGACTGCTTTGGCCTTCGGGCCGGGTCCCGCGGCGAGGAGCCCCGAGTCGTCCGGCAGCCTGACCTGGGCGTCGTCCTTGTCCGCCGCAGCGAGGTCGACCGCGACCCGGACCGGGGCCGGTGGCGCGTCCTCGCCCCTGGGCTCCGGCCCCCCGCGCGGGCCGGGTCCCTCGGCGGCAGGCCGGCGTCTCGCGACCTCGAACCGTCGAGGCTTCGGGCGGACCTCCGCCGCCGTCACCGTCTCCGGCTCTCGCGTCTTCAGCGTCCAGATAAAGGCCAGGGATATCGCCACGATCGACCCGAAGACTCCCAGGCGGAAGGCCCAGGTCCGGGCCGAGGCCGAGGCGCGGCGACGGAGTCGCAACGAGATGGCGTCCCGCTCGGACTCCACGAATCCAAACGACTCCTGCAGCTCTTGATTCATCGGACGGCCTTTCGAGAGGCGGGCTACGGGGGAGGGGGGGCTGCCTCGCACTCGGGAGTGTCACCCGGGCGTCGCGATATGTTTCACGCGTGATTCCATGCCTGACGTGACGAGTCCGAACCCGGCGGGGGCTATCCCCGGCCACCTCGGCGTGGGATGCTCTTCGGGGCGATGACAGGTCTCGTGACGATCGCGTCGGGGCGTCGACGGGTCACGCGAGGCCCGAGCGCTCGGCCCTCGGGGTTCATAACCGTCTCTGGGGGAGGGTTCGGGGAAGTTAATCCGGGATATTTTTCCAAATTCAGTCCCGTGCTTTCGGTTTCGCTGCCCGACCCTGTTGCGGAGGTTGCACGATGGCCGGATCGATCTCGACCGACGACCAGGCTGCGAGCACGCACCTGGCCCCCCTCTTCGAGCAGCTCAAGGCCTGCGGCCCGGAGATCCCCGACGAGCTCGTCGAACGGATCGTCGTCGGGATTCATCGGCGTGCCCGCGAGATCGCCCACGCAAGCATGAATGTGACCCTGGGCCGTGCGAGGCCCTTCGAGACCGACGATGTGCTCCAGGAGGTGTTCCTGAAGCTGGTCGACAAGATCCGGCGACGACTGATCGACCCCGACTACTTGACGAACTCAACGTCGTTCTATCGTCTCGTCGCCCTGGTGATTTCCGACCTCGTGATCGACAACCTCCGCAAGGTCTGCCGCAAGAAATTCCGGGTCCAGCACCCCTCGGCGGGCCTCCCGGACGGCGAGGCCGCCCCGCATTCGAAGTCGTTCGATCAGGAGATCGCCTCCAAGGTCGAAGCGCACGAGTGGGTCGGCGACCTCCCCCAGGAGGATGCCGACCTGATCTACCTGAGCGTCTACCTCGGCATGACGGCCGGGGAGATCGCCGACCGGCTCCGGGGAGACCTGACCGACGGCGATCTCGTCGCCCGGGTCCGCCGGCGGATGGCCGGCAAGAGGACCGGGGCCGAGGTCGCCGCGCTCCTGCATCGCGTGTTGGACGCCGAGGGGGTCGACGGCCTCGTCGGCGAGACGTTGACCGATCGGGAGATCGCCGATCGGATCCGGCGGGCGACCGACGCCGAGCAGATGGCGAGGCTCGCGGGCCTGGACCGCAGCACCGTCTCGAAGCGGCTCCGCGAACTCTTCCGGGAGCTCGGGAGGCTCGGGCGAGGGGACCTCACCGGGGAGGTCTGCTGATCCGACCCCCCGACGGTGGCGCGGGTCGGCCCCTCTCGGAGGGTGGGCGCCGCGGAGGCCATCGGAGGGGACGACCGGCGCGGCGGCGCGGGCCCAGGTCGGGTCGATATCGGCTCCGGGATCGATTAGACTCGGTCGTGGGACGTGGGGCGTTTCTTGCACCGACGGGGGCCGCGATGGCACGGATCCTCCTCGGCGTGACCGGCTCGGTGGCCGCGGTCCGGACCCCGGCCCTCTATCGCGCCCTCTGCGGCGGGGGGCACTCGGTCCGCGTGCTCGCCACCAGGCCGTCGCTCTATTTCTTCGACCCGGCCGAGCTGGGGCCGCCCGGGGCGTCGACGGACGACGGGACGGTTCCCCCGGGGCCGCTGTTCCGGGACGAGGACGAGTGGCCGGCCCCCGGCTATCGGCGGGGCGACGCGGTCCTGCACATCGAGCTGAGGAAGTGGGCCGACCTGCTGGCCGTCGCCCCGCTCGACGCCAACACCCTGGCCAAGCTCGCCCTCGGGCTCTCCGACAACGCCCTGACCTGCGTCCTCCGCGCCTGGGACTTCGCCCGGCCGGTCGTGCTGGCCCCGGCGATGAACACGCGGATGTGGGAGAGCCCCGTCACCCGCCGGCACCTGGCCCAGATCCTCGACGACCGGGGCGACGGCCGGGCCCCCGACGGCTGGACGCTCGCCGAGGCCGACGCGGTCTTCGCCCGGCACGCCCCCGGGATCGTCCTCGTCCCGCCGATGGCCAGGCGGCTCGCCTGCGGCGACGTCGGCGTCGGCGCGATGGCCGAGGTCGCGGCGATCGCCGAGGTGGTCCGGGGGGTGCTCGAGAATTCGCCCGGTATCGGCCCGTGAACGGCCCGGAGGGACGGCATGAAGTTGACGACGCCGTCAAATCTCGGTTAACGTGAAGCAACCATGGCGAAGTCTCTCGCCGATCAACTTGGCCCTGATACGATCGTCCGATTCGCACGATCCGCGCCGCTACGCCTCATCGAAGGTGACTTGCTCGCGGAAGAGCATCCTCTGATGGCTATCTATTTGTATGGATACGCCGCAGAAATGACGATCAAGGCCGCTTATTTTACAAATCTCGGCTATGCAGCCCTTCAACCGATCGACCGAGACGCGCGTATTCGCGCAGAGGGTGTTGCGAGGCTCAATCAATTCATGAAATTTGAACCTCATGATGTCCTGGGTTGGGCAAGGCTTCTGGTGTGGGACAAAGAGGTCCTGCATACGCCACCTTACGAAGGCCCCCTGAAGCGTCAGATCGTGAGCAACGCGTCCGTCGTTTATCAAAACTGGCGTCCACAAATGCGATACAGGAACACTGTTCCGGCCGGAGGCGAAACCCGCATAGTTCGCAAGGCCGTGGACTGGCTCGTCAAGACTTTAACTTGAACATTGGGAGATTATCATGGCGCGAATTCGATCGAAGCCTGTTGAGGACGTCTCCGAGCGTTCGGAAGATCTGAAACGGTCGATCGTCAGAGCCTTGCGGGGGGAGCCCAACGCGGATGAGCCGGTGATCTTCGAAATTCCGGCAGGACGGCGTGGATTCTTTCAGGTCATCGTCGTCTGGGAGAAATGGGACGGGATCGACCCTACCCTTCGGACGGAAATTGTGGTGGATGCCTACAAGGAATTCGCCGAGGTCCAGACGGATGGCATGCGTGTGGAGCAGGTCTCGCAGGTCTTGCCCGTCACGCTCGCCGAAACGATCGATCTGGGCATCCTCCCCTACGCGATCCAGCACAGTGTCCATCGGACTCACCCGGGGTTTCCCCAGGTCGAGCGACTCTTGAAGCGGGAAGGTGCCCTCGAAATGAATTCAGGGCCGGAGCTCAGGCTTCCGACGCTCACGATGGCTAGAGAGGCCCGCGACCGGCTCCGGCTCGAGACCCGCGACTTCGAGCCCGAAGTCCACTGGCAGATCTCGCAGCAGGTCGGTCGCATCGTCGACGACTAGTTCGAGCCTTGCGTACACCGATCACTCTGTGCCCTGTTCCGTCACGTAGTCGACCGCGGCCTCGGTCGTCCGGCGGATGTCGACGACCAGCCGGGTGTACATCCCGTAGAGGATCACCACGCCGAGGACCAGCACCAGGGCCACCACGACGATCGCCGGGCCGATCCCGACCGCGGACTGGGCGAGCATGGTCCCGAAGAACAGGAGGAAGAGGACGAGCAGGCCGGCCTGGACCCGCTGCGTCTTCGCCAGCAGCCGCGCCGAGCCGAGATAGGCCGCCAGCCGGCTGAGGAACCGGAGGAAGAAGACCAGGCCGACGGTCGTGAAGATCGAGCCGATCTGCACCAGCTCGGCCGACGAGGCGTCGGCGCCGCCGGCCTGGCCGGCGAAGCTCAGCGAGAGGCCGATCGCGGTGCAGGCGACCGCCGTCCGGATGAACGGCACGGCGCCCGAGGCGGCCGGGATCGACAGGCAGAAGACCTTGCCGGCGATCCCCAGCACGTGGGCCAGCACGCCCAGGCCGAGCAGGACGGTCATCGCCGCCGGGTGCTCCCGGTTGAGCCGGGCGAGCATCGCCGCGAGGTCCGGGTTCGGCTCGGGCTTGACCAGCGTCAGCGCGACGACCAGGGCCGCGACCGCGTTGACCGCGAGCGTGGCCAGGCCGAGCGAGACCAGCCGGAGCCCGGCCCCGACCCGACGCAACTCCTCCGCGGCGGACTCCATCGCCCCTCCTCGCGCCATCCCCGGCCGGAGCCCGGCCGACGGCCCGGGCCCGCATCCCCCGGAATCGGATGGCGGGGCCGGACGGATCGATGAGGACCCCGGCGCCCCCGGCCGATCGATCATCATAGTGCAGCCATGATGCATCCGCCATGCCGACCGGCCGGTGGGCCGGTGCCGACTGGGGTTTGCGCCCCGGGCCGGGTCGGCTAGACTCCCGCCGAATCCAACGGGAGGGAGGCCCCCATGCGACGGATCGCGGTGCTGAACCAGAAGGGCGGGGTCGGCAAGACGACCACGACGGTCAACCTCGCCGCGGCCCTGGCGGGCGAGGGGAAGAAGACGCTCGTCCTCGACCTCGACCCCCAGTCGCACGCGACCCTGCACCTCGGCCTCCTGCCGGGCCGGTCGGGGCCGTCGCTGTACGAGGTCCTGACGCAGGGGATGCCCCTGGCGGAGATCCGCCGCGAGGTCGCGCCCAACCTCTGGATCGGCGGCGGCCACATCGACCTGGCGGCGGCCGACTTCGAGCTCAGCGGCACCGTCGGCCGCGAGGTGATCCTCCGCGACGCCCTGGAGGCCGAGGGGGGGGACTACGACTACATCCTCATGGACTGCCCGCCGTCGCTCGGCGTCATGACCCTGAACGCCCTCTGTGCCGCGCGCGAGGTCATCATCCCGTTGCAGGCCCATTTCCTCGCGCTGCACGGGCTCTCCAAGCTGCTGGAGACGGTCCACCTGGTCTCGAAGCGGATCAACCGCGAGCTGAAGGTCTCGGGCGTCGTGCTCTGCCTCTACGACTCGGGCACGAGGCTCGGCGGCGAGGTCATCGACGACCTGGATAAGTATTTCGACGGCCGACGCCACGCCACGTCCCCCTGGGCCGACGCCCGGGTCTTCCGGACGCGGATCCGCCGCAATATCCGGCTCGCCGAGTGCCCGAGCTTCGGCCAGTCGATCTTCCAATATGCCCCGACCAGCCGGGGCGCGGAGGATTACGCCTCGCTCGCCGCCGAGGTCGAGGGCCGGGCCCCGGCCGCCCTCTGGGCCGTCGACGAGCCGAAGCCGCCCGCCGAGGCCCCGGCCCATGCCCCCGCGAAGGTCGCCGGGGATGCATCGGCGGCCTGAGCCTCTCAGCTCGCGTCGAGGTCCTCCCACTCGGACGGATCGGGGACCTCGCCCACGAGCCGGATGGCCATCGCCCGGGCCGTGAGGATGAGCCGCTCGCCCGTGTTGAAAACCCAAGTCGAGCCGCACCGGGCCCGTCGCGTCGAACGGGAGGGGGATGACGCCGTTGTGTAGGATGCCTTCAACGTCGAGCGACCCGTCCAGGATCCACCCGGGCAGTTCCGGCCAGTCCCCGAGGATCGAGAGGCCGAAAAGGTCGAGCTCCACATCCTGATAGTAGGAGACCATGTCATCCCGCCCGGGCCTCCCGGCCGATTGGAGGATCGACGCCGGGGTCAGGCCGACGACAGTCCGATCCCCTATCGTCGTCTTTTCGCCGAGTTGCGAATCGTGGAGTTCGATCATCCGGCTCATGCGAGGCCTCCTCGGGGCGGGCGCGTCACTCCGTCGCCCGACAGAAGCCATAGACTACGTGCGGACTCGGGGTTGTCGCGAGGGTGGCCATGCTCTGGGCCGGGATCGACGAGGCGGGGTACGGGCCGAACCTGGGCCCGCTGGTGATGACGGCGGTCGTGGCCGAGGGCCCGGACGACCGGCCGCCCGACGTCTGGGCCGACCTGGCCGCGACGGTCGGCCGCGCGGGGGGGCGGGTCGACCGGCTCTGGGTCGACGACTCGAAGCAGGTGTTCAAGGGCCGCAAGGGTCGCGAGCGGCTCGACGCGGCGTGCCTGGCCGCGGTCAACGCGTCGGGGCTGGGCATGCCGTCGACGTTCGGGGCGCTGCTCGGGGCCGTCGGGGCCGGCTCGCTCGACGAGGTCGAGCTGTCCCCCTGGGTCGACGCCGACCCGCCGATCCCGCCCGTCGCCGTCCCCGCCGTGAACCCACTGGCCGGTGCCCCCTGGCGGGTCGTCGGGGTGCGCGCGGTGGTCCTCGGCCCGTCGCGGTTCAACGCGGGGCTGGAGGCGACCGGGTCGAAGGCCCAGGTCCACTTCGGGGCGTTCTCGCGGCTGCTGGCGCACGTCTGGGGGCTGGTCGCGGCGGACCGGCCGGCCTCGGTCACGTCCGACAAGCACGGCGGGCGGCACTTCTACACGGCGGGCCTGACCGACGTCTTCCCCGGCGCCCGGATCGACCGGGGCCCCGAGGGGCCGGACCTCAGCCGGTACACGATCCGCAACGGGCCGCGACGGCTCGAACTCTCGCTCCGGCCCCGGGCCGACGCCGGGGACGGCCTGGTCGCGCTCGCGTCGCTGGTGAGCAAGGCCCTCCGCGAGCGGTGGATGGACGCCTTCAACGCCCACTGGTCGGCGCGGATCCCCGGCCTCGCCCCGACGGCCGGCTACCCGGTCGACGCCGCGCGGTTCCGCCGGGCGATCGAGGCCGACTGCACGGCCCGGGGGCTCGACGCCTCGGCCTGGTGGAGGCTGAAATAGGGCCGCGTCCGCCGGCCGGTGCGGTCAGGCCGGGCGACCGAGGCCGAATGCGCGGCGCGAGGACTCGACACATCGGCCCGGCGGAGACTCAGGCCGAATCCTTGAGCCGCAGATGACGCAAATCAGGGCGGACATCCGGAAAATTCGTGCTCATTTATCTGCGCCCATCTGCGTCATCTGCGGTTCTTGAACCGATCCGTCCGGCTCAGCTCGCCGAGGCGGCGCGGCGGATGCCGGCGAGGACGGCCTCGACGGCGAGGTTGTAGGCGGTGACGACGTCGGGGTCGGGCTCGGTCCCGCCGTGGGCGTGGACCGGGCGCGCGAGGAAGTCGACGAGGACGCGGAGCCGCTCGGTCTCGGCCCGGTGGCGGGCGAGGTCGATCTGGAGGCGGGCATCCGACCCCGAGGGCATTGCGGCGGGCTCGGCCGCCCGAGGGGGCATCAGGGTGTCGTCGGCGAGGGGTGTCGTCGAAGCGGCATCGCGCTCGAGCACGGCGGGAGGTCCTTCTTCTCGGGAAGGGGGACGCGTCCATCCTGGCTGGCTGGGATGTCTTCTTACCAGAGATGGCGGGACGACACCAGGCCCGTCGTGTCCCTCGTGCCCCCGCGCGCATCCCCGCCGCGACGACACGCCCGGCGCGGCCGATCGCGGATCGGTCGTCGGACGATGGTCGCCTTGGGCCGGGCAGGACGGCTCGGTCGATCGATCGGTCGGTCGGTCGGGAGGGCGAGCGGGACGGGGTCGCCGGCCGATCAGCGCTCGCGGTAGACGATCCGTCCCTTGGACAGGTCGTAGGGGGTGATCTCGATCGTGACGCGATCCCCCGGCACGATGCGAATGAAATTCTTGCGCATCTTGCCGGCGATATGCGCCAGGATGCGGTGGCCGCTCTCGAGCTCGACCATGAACTGGGTGTTGGGCAGGGCCTCGACGATCCGGCCCTCGGTACGAATCGGTTCCTCTTTCGCCACGCGGATCTCCCCAGAACGGCGCCCCGGCCCCGGGCGGCCTTCGACACGGAAACAGAATCGCGGCGGGGAGCCGGACGTCCGCGCGAACCGCGCGGCGCGTGCCCCGCCCCGAGGCTCCACGGCCTCGACCGTCGATCGACCCATCATCCAGTGTAACCGCCCAGACCGCGATCCGCCAGCGCGGAAGGACGGCCGACGCTCACGCCGACGGCCGCCACGGCGGCAGGACGCCGCGGGCCCCGAGCCGGACCTGATAGACCTTGTCGACGGCCGTGATCGCCATCGACGACCCGTCGGGGCCTCGCCAGGCCAGGTTCGACGGCCGCTCGGGCAGGCCGAGGATGCCGAGCGGCGACCCGTCGGGCGCGTAGACCCAGACCCCTTCGGCCACCGCGACGTAGACCCGGCCGTCCCGGTCGACCTTCATCCCGTCGGGCCCGCCGGGCCTGGCCGGGTCCTGCGTCGCGAAGACCCGGCCCGAGGCCGCGACCGGCCTCCCCCCGAGGTCCACGTCGAAGGCCCGGACGTGATATCGCGCGGTGTCGCAGACGTAGAGCGTGCGCTCGTCGGGCGAGAACGCGAGGCCGTTGGGCTTCTCGAAGTCGTCGAGCAGCAGGTCGAGGCCGCCCGAGGGATCGAGGGCGTAGACCCCCTGGAAGTCCAGCGCCTTGTCGGCCGGGGCGACGCCGTAGGGGGGGTCGGTGAAGACGAGCCGGCCGTCGGACCGGGCGATGATGTCGTTCGGGCTGTTCAGCCGCTTCCTGCGCCACGCCTCGACGACCGTCTCGACCCCCGAGCCGTCGGGCCGCATCCGCGAGACCCGCCGGCCGTTCTGCTCGCAGAAGTAGATGAGGCCGTCGGGCCCGAACGTCTGGCCGTTGGCCGCGCCGGTGGACTCGCGGAGGGTCTGCACCGTGCCGTCGGGGGCCAGGCGATGGGTCCGCTCGGCCTTGAGGTCCTGGAACAGGAGCGAGCCGTCGGCCAGGTCGAGCGGCCCCTCGGTGAACTGGAAGCCCGAGGCGAGCAGGACGACGGCCTCTCCGGCGTCGAGCAGGGCGGAGAGGCCGGCGTCGCGGAGCACGGGGATCATGGTCGGCCCTCCTCGGGAGTGGTCTCGGCCCCGGCCGGGTCGAGGGGGAAGAGGTCGGCGACGGCGACCCGGCCGACGGCCCGGCCGTCGACCTCGATCGGGACTTCATCGCCCGTCGCATAGGCCCGGTCGACCTCATAACGCGAGTCCCCGCCGCTGCCGCGGGGCTCGCGGTGGACGACCACCGACCGGGCCTTGACGTCGACGCGCCAGAAGACCGGGATGCCCACCTCGGCGTAGCGGCGGAGCTTGTCGACGGAGTCGGCCCGCGCGGTGTAGTGATCGACCTCGACGACCAGCGCGAGCCGGGCGAGGTGGGGAGGGTGGGGCAGGTAATCGCCCTTGCGCCCCCGGCAGATCGCCGCGTCGGGCTCGGGCAGCGACCGGTCGCCGAAGGCGCAGGACTTCTCCTCGCGGACGTGATAGCCGTCGGGCGTCGCGGCCCGGAGCGCGTCGGCGACCTGCGAGGTGACGAAGTGGTGCAGCTCGCCCTTGACCATCCGGTAGAGGACCCCGTCCCAGAGCTCGACGTCCCCGCCGATGATCTCCCGTTCGACCATCGCGATCACCTGCGCGGAGGTGAACCGGTAGCGGACCCGGCCCCGATCCCGGTGTTGATCCCGCGTTGTCTCCCGGGCATTCATGGCCATCGTCGTCCCCGGGGTTTCGGGAGGGGCGGGCTCCGGACTCGCCGGACCGGAGCGGCAGGCCCAGTATCCCCCGCCGGGGCGCGTCGGCTCAATACCAGGCCGCCTTGTCGACGACGTTGACCAGGGGCTCGCCCCGGGCGAACCGGCCGACGTTCCCGACGAGGGTCGCCAGGTGGCGGGGGGCGATCGCGGGGGAGTATCCGGCGGTGTGGGGGGTGAGGATCACGTTGGGGAAGCTCCAGAGCGGGTGGCCGCCGGGCAGGGGCTCGACCTCGAAGACGTCGAGCGCCGCGCCGGCGATCGCCCGGGCGCGGAGCGCGGCGACCAGGTCGTCGAGGACGACGATCGCACCCCGGCCGATGTTGATCAGATAGGCTGTCGGCTTCATGTGGGCGATCGTGGCGGCGTCGAACAGGCCGGCGGTCTCGGGCGTGTGCGGGGCGGCGATCACGACGAAGTCGCTGGCGGCCAGGAGGTCCGGCAGGCGGTCGAGGCCCCATGCCTCGCGGACCTCGGCGCCGCTGACGGCCCGGTCGGGGTGGCGGTCGACGGCGATCACGTCGAGGGAGAAGGCCCGGGCCCGCGCGGCGATCTCGCGGCCGATGGCGCCGAGGCCGACGATCCCCATCGTCGCGTCGGGCAGGAAGATCGTCGCGCGGTCCATCGCGTTGACCGTGCCGGGGCCGGCGGCGTTGCTCACCCGGCCCGACTCGCCGCCGGCCGGCTCGTATCGATGCTCGCGCTGCTGGCGGATATACGTGTGCAAGTTCCGGGCGAAGCAGAGGACGTAGCCCATCACCTGGTCGGCGATCACGTCGCCGAAGAGCCCGCGCATGTTGGTCAGGGTGCAGGGGTGCTCGACCAGGGCGGGGAAGATGTAGTGCTCGAGGCTGACGGTGAACGACTGGACCCAGCGGAGCCGGTCGGCGCGGGCGAGCAGGGGGGGCGTGATCTTGCCGAGGAAGGCGTCGGCCCCGGCCATCGCGGCGAGGGCGTCGGCCTCGGTCGCGGCGTTGACCCATGAGGCTCCCGGGGCGGCGGCGGCGAGGGCGTCGAGGCGGCCGGGCTCGACCGACGGGTGGACGACGAGCTTCATCGGGCCGGCCCCCCGGTGAGGAGTCGGGTCAGGTGATCGGCCACGATCGCCGCGCCGTCGGCGGGGTAGGGGGGCGGGCCCGGCCGGAGGGCGAGGGCACGGTCCAGGGCGTCGTCGAGCCGCAGCGCGTGGAAGTCGTCCGCGGCGACCCGGACGCCTCCGCCCCAGGCCGCCATCGCGCGCTCGAGCGCCTCGTGCTCGGCGAACCCGGTCCGGGGCGGGTAGATCAGCGGGACCCGGGCGACCATCGCCTCGCAGACGGTCCCGTAGCCGGCCTTGGCCGCCACCACGTCGCTCGACGCCGCGAGGTCGGCCCCGGTCCACGCGGCGGCCGGCACGACGTGGAGGTTCGCGATCGGCCCCGGCGCGGGGTGGAAGCCGACGAAGTGGACCCCCCGCCCCCCCAGGCGGCGGAGCCGGTCCCACCCGAGGTCGGCCTGCCCGTACCGGCCGACATAGAAATAGACGACCCGGTCGGTCGCCGAAAGGCCGAGCCCCGCGCGCAGCTCGGCCCGGCGGTCGCGACCGGGCGTCACGACCATCCCGACCTCGATCAGCGGGGCCATGCCCACCAGCGGCAAGGCCGGCTCGGCCCGGAAGATCGCCGTCGCCTGCGCGTAGTCGGCGCGGATCTCGGCGACGAGCCGGTCCGCCTCGTCGCCGAGCGGGCGGGCGTGCTCCTCGTAGATGTCGGCCCAGGTGAAGTTGGCCAGGAGGAACCCCGGGATCGCCGCGCGTCGGGCCGCGACGAGCGGGAGCGAGGGGGCGTCGCAGAGGACGGCCGCCGCCCCGGAGGATCGCAGCATCGCCGCGTCGTCAACGAGCCGGGCGAGCGCGTCGCGGCGGGCGGCCAGGGCCCCCTCGATGGTCGCCGGGCCGTCGGTCGTCTGGCTGTCGCCGGGCGGGTTGTACGCGCCGAAGTCGGCGGGCCTCGGCTCGAGCCGGGCCGGGCGGGCCAGCCGCTCGCGCCAGTGGCCGAACAGGGACGGGTCGGTGTGGATCGCGATCGGGATCGTCGCGGGGATCCGGTTCAGGACGGCCACCGTCCGGTTCAGGTGGCCGAACCCGTGGCTCGTCACGAAGACCGCGAGGCCGCCGGGTTGGTTCGCGCTCGGAGTCATCTCGGTCGGGGGCTCTCGGGCCGCGGCGGGTCGGACGGCCCCCCAACCTATCGCGATCCGTCTCCGCCCGAAACCCCGAGGACGACCGGGCCTTCCCGGCCGTCGCCGTCGCCGACGGCGGAGGGAGCCGGGGCCGGCGCCGGGGCGGGCCGGCCCGACGGGCGGCTTGTGCCGAAGAGGCCGAGCAGGATCAGGCCGCCGCCGACGGCCAGCCCCGCCGTCAGGCGCTCGCCGAAGAGCAGGTAGCCCCAGGCCATCGTCAGCAACGGCGCGAGGTTGCCGAAGGTCGCCACCTGGCTGGCGTCGAGCCGATCCATGGCCAGGTTCTGGAAGAGCAGGCCGAGGACGGTGATGACCAGCGTCATGTACGCCAGCGCCGCCCACACCGTCGGCGAGACGGCCGAGAGCGACGTCCACGACGAGGCCGACCACGCGGCGACCGGCAGGTCCAGCGCCGCCCCGACCAGGAACGTCCCCGCCAGGGCCGGCAGCGACCCGTACCGGGCGATCAGCGGCTTGCTGACCGTCAGGTACGCCCCCCACGAGGCCACCGCCCCGATCAGGATCAGGTCGCCGACCAGGACGTCGCGGCCCGCGGCCGTGGCGTCGCCGAGGTTCCCCAGCGCGATGATCACCAGCCCCGCGACGCTGAGGATCACGCCGACGAGCCGCCCCGCCGTCAGCCGCTCCTGGCCGATCGCCGAGGCCAGGGCGAGCACGACCAGCGGGCAGGCGGCGTAGATCAGGGCGACGTGAGTCGTCGGCGCCAGCCGTGTCCCGTTCAGGAAGAACGCCTGGTTGATCGGCACGCAGCAGGCCGCCGTCACCGCCAGCCGCGCGGCATCGACGCGGATCATCCGCCGGAAGGCGTCGGACCGCCAGACGACCGGCAGCAGCAGCATCCCCGCCACGCCGAACCGGATCAGGGGGATCAGGCCGACCGGCACCTCGCGGACGATATATTTCGCCGCCGGCGCCGTGGTCGAGCCGATCAAGACCATCAGGATGGGGTAGAGATACGCCCCGGGATCGGCCCCCCGCCCGGCCCCGAGATCCCCGCCGCCCGCCGTCGCCCCGTCCGCCATGATGCCAGGCCGCCTTCCCGCGCTCGATCGGAAGCCGGCGGGGCGACGGGTCGTCCACCCCGCCCCGCGATCGGAGGGGCCGCCCCGGCCGGGATACGAACCATCCTAGGCGACCGGGCAAGCCCCGACGCCGCCCCGTTCGAAAACGAAGCCGCGGCGCCCGGGCTCGCGCGAGGCGAATCCGGACGCCGCGATTGTGGGTCGACTCGACGGGCTCAGTCCTTCTTCGGGGTCTTGCGGACGAGCTTCGAGAACTCCGTGTCGCTCCTGTCGAACAGGTGGTCGAAGACCGTCTCGTCGCTCCGGGTGTTGAAGGAGATCAGCCCCATGCTCTCGAGGGCGTCCAGGTCCTTCCGGCACTTGTGCGTCTTCGGATCCGTGTGCTGGAGCTTCGAGATGTTATCGTCGCGGAACGACTCATGCCCGATAATCTTGATCATCGCCGTATCTCCCTCGAAATGCCGTCGGATCGGGAAGGGCCGTCGTCGGCCCCGTCGTACTGGGGTGTCCTGGTGCGGGGCGGTCGTCGACGGCCGGCCTCGCGGTGCGATTCTTTGCGACGAAGGGGCGTGCGCTAGCACGTCAGGCGACAGAGGCGGATGGGCAGGTCCACGGCGTCCGGGCTGGGCTCGGACCGTCGGGTCCGGGAGGACGTTCGCTCGATCGGGATCGGTGCGGTCGGCAACACGCCGCGGTCGGCGGCCGGCCGGCGGTGACCGCAGACCGGCACGCATCGCAGGGCGATGCGGCACCGACTCCCAGGATCGCCGGCGCGATCAGGAGACGACAACCCCGCGGGGGGCGTCGCAGCGGCGACCGGATCATGATGGAGCCTCGCCTCGCACAGAGAAGGGACGGCATCATGCAAAATACCCGGGAGGTGCGGCGGGCGTCAAGTCCCCGCTTCGCAGCCGCCCAGGGGGCATCTCGCCCTCTCTTTTTCGGCACCGACCGCATCCGACCGCACCCTTTCTACGCGGCCGGGACCGGCCCGGTTCGCGGCCGATCCGGGGATGATGCACGAAGTCCGTCGGCGAGATGGCATTTTGCCGCCCGGCCCCGACGCGGCCCCCGACCCGGGGCTGCGGGTCGGCATTTGACGACGGCGGGGCCGATCGACTCTACTTTCCGTCCGGATATACTGACAGGATTCCGCCCTCCGACGGACGGGACGTCAGCCGAGCGGCGGGGCGTCCCCGGGAACGTCGGCACCACGGAGCGTCTGGAATGTCGTTGCATCTCATCCGAAGGGGTCGCCGGCCCGTGCCGGGCCTCGCGATCGCCGGCCTGCTGGCCCTGGGCATCGGCCGGGCCGAGGGGGCGCTGCCGAGCCTCAAGACCGAGGTCGCCTTCCCCAACCTGACGTTCAACCGCCCCGTCGTCCTCGCCGACCCGGGCGACGGCAGCGGCCGGCTCTTCGTCGTCGAGCAGCCGGGCTCGATCGTCTCGTTCCCGAACGAGCGCGAGACGTCCGACAAGGTCCCCTTCCTCGACATCCGCCCCGAGGTGAATAGCCAGGGCAACGAGGAAGGGCTGCTCGGCCTGGCCTTCCACCCGTCGTACAAGGACAATGGCCTCTTCTTCGTCTACTACTCGTGGAGGAAGGGGGAGGACCGCCACTCCGTCGTCTCGCGGTTCCGCGTCTCGAAGGACGACCCCCGCAAGGCCGACCCCTCGTCCGAGAAGCGGATCTGGGTCTCGGCCAAGGACCCGTTCGAGAACCACAACGGCGGCTGCCTCCTGTTCGGCCCCGACGGCTACCTGTACATCTCCCTGGGCGACTCGGGCGCGGCGGACGACCCGCTCACGACCGGCCAGAACCCGAAGGACTGGTTCGGCTCGATCCTCCGGATCGACGTCGACCACGCCGAGGGGAACAAGGCCTACGCCATCCCCTCCGACAACCCGGCCCGGCGCGACCCGGTCCGGTTCCAGGACTGGGCCCCCGAGGTCTACTGCATCGGCCTGCGGAACGTCTGGAAATTCAGCTTCGACAGGGCCCTCAAGACCCTCTGGGCCGGCGACGTCGGCCAGAACAAGTACGAGATGGTTCACGTCATCGCCAACGGCGGCAACTACGGCTGGAGCGTCCGGGAGGGCTTCCACCCGTTCCACCCCCGCGCCAAGGTCGACAAGGCCTCGCCGATCACCCCGCCGATCGTCGAGTACCCGCACTCGGCCGCCGACGACGCGAAGCGGACCGACTTCGGCCAGAGCATCACGGGCGGCTACGTCTATCGGGGCAAGGCCCTGCCCGCGCTGCAGGGGGCTTACGTCTACGGGGACTTCAACACCGGCCGGATCTGGGGCGTCCGCCTCGGGGACGACGGCAAGGCCGCCGAGTCGGCCGAGCTGATCGACATCGCCAAATCGAAGCCGCTGAACATCGCCTCCTTCGGGGAGGACGCCGAGGGCGAGCTCTACATCCTCGCCTTCGACGGCAAGATCCACCGGCTCGCCCCCCGCTGAGTCGCGGCCGATCGGTCGCCGCCCCTCCCCCGGATCGCGGGGGAGGGCGGGACGGGGCCTGACGTGACGGACGTCACTCGAAGTCGAGGTCGTCGACCGGACGGCCGGTCGAGGACGACTGATCCTCGGGCCAGCACTCGTCCGGCGACCGGGCCAGGACCCGGTCCTTGAGGAGGTCGCGGAGGACCAGCGCGAACACCCCGGCGGCGATCGGCAAGGTGATGCCCACGGCGGCCCCCAGGATGCCGTCGAGCCGGCGAGGGGCCGCCCCCGGGCGGCCGGTGATCGCCGCGAGCACGGCCACCGAGATCACGAGCGCGATCAGGACCAGCGCCGCGACCGCGATGGTGGTCGCGGGGGCGGCCCGGTTTCCCCGGGCGACCGAGACCTGATCGCCGCAGGGGGGCCATCGGCCCTGCTCGCGGGCCCGTCGCGTCTCGGGGCCGAGCCAGACCTTCCGGCCCGACCTCCAGGCCTGGTGGATCGCCGCCAGGCTGAAGACCGAGGCGAGCGCCACCCCGGCCAGGCCGACGCCGATCGCCCCCACGAGCTGCGCGGCGACCAGCCGCTTCGGCCAGCCCCACCGGGCCCCGAAGATCCCGGCCGCCGCGGCGATCGCCACCGCGGCGAGGAACCCGGTCGAGCCCGCGCGGAGCGAGCCGACGCCCAGGCTCATCCAGGAGCAGGCCCGCCCCCGCCGCCGGTCGGGGTCGACCCGGCGGAGCCAGGCCGCGTCCCGCGCGTCGTCCCAGCCGAACTTGAGGCAGGCGATCGCCACGCCCAGCGACGCGTTGGCCGAGACCTCGACCACCAGCAGGCCGACGGCCACCAAGGCAACCGTCCCGAGCCGTCGCCGCCACCGGTCGGCATCGGGCCCGGCATCGCCGTCGGCGTCGTGCCCATCACGCGGGTCGTCCGGGTCGTACGGATTTGGCACGGAAGCTGCCTCTCCAGACGGATCAGTAGCCGAGAACCTTCGGCATCCGTTGGGGATGTCGAGGCTCCCCCAGATCGACCCCAAAGACCGATGCAACCGGGAGATCGAGCTATGCGGAACCTCAAGCACACCACGCGGCGGGCGGCCATCGGCACCCTCGAGCAGCTTGACGACCGGATCGCCCTGTCCGGTGCCGGCGCGGCCTTCGAAGCCCCCCAGACCCCGCTGCCCCCGTTCGTCTTCAACCACTACAGTAACCTGTACACCCCGGACGGCCATCTCCGGAACACCCCGGCGCCCGTCGGCCAGGGGTCGTCCGGCCACGCGGCGGTCGCCGCCGCGACCCCGGACGCCTCGGCGTCCTCGCACACCCGTGACCGCAGCCCGTTCTTCGGGCCGACCCCCCCGACCCCCGCGGCGGACGGCCACTTCGCCAAGGCGTCGGTCGGCATCACCTCGAACGTCACGGTGTTCCCGCAGGTCAACTCCCGGAACCCGTTCTTCGGCCCGACCCCGTCGGTCCCCGCGGCGGACGGCCACCTCATGAGGTGATTTGATCGCACCCCTCGACTCCCGGTGAACCGTCCGGGAGTCCGTCAGGGCGATCCGCGAGAGGACACCCCCGGCCGTCGCCCTTCCCTCTCCGACGGCCGGCTCCCCTCCCGTCTCGCGGCCAGGCCCGCGATCGGACAGGTCCCGGATCGGGCTGCCGTTTATCGTAATCGATGTCCGTCGCCGGAGGCCGGGGCCACCCCCCGGCCTCCGGTCGTTGATCGGATCGACCTCCTGTTCGGCGGCCGAAGCTCATTGACGGGCCCCGGGGATCGATTTAGGGTTGGGTCGACGGCCGCCTCCCGCGACGGCCGCGTGGTTCCTCCCTTTGCGCACCCCAGGAGGCAGGTCGATGGCAGACTCTTTCCCGAACGGCATCCCCGACGTGTCGCGCCGCGAGTTCGTCAAGGCTTTGGGCACGGCCGCCCTGGCAACGTCGGTCCCGCTGATCGGCGGCGGGGGTCGCGCGGCCGCCGCCGACGGCGTCGGGCCGCCCCGGTCCGCCCCGGCCGAGACCGCCGTCGCCCGGTTCTACAAGACGCTCAAGCCCGAGCAGAAGTCGCGCATCTGCTTCCCGTTCGACCACCCGAAGCGGTCGGAGGTGCAGAACAACTGGGCGATCGTCGAGACCGAGATCGGCGACTTCACCCCCGAGCAGCAGGCCCTCTGCAAGGAGATCTTCAAGGGCCTCTGCTCCGAGGAGGGCTACGACCGGTTCGAGAAGCAGATGCAGGGGGACGCCGGCGGGTTCGAGAACTATCACGTCGCCGTCTTCGGCGAGCCGGACTCCGACCGGCCGTTCGAGTGGGTGCTCACCGGCCGGCACAACACCCTCCGCGCCGACGGCAACAGCGTCGAGGGGGCGGCCTTCGGCGGCCCGATCTTCTACGGCCACGACGCGACCGGCACCGGCAACGACGACGCCAAGCACTCGGGCAACGTCTGGGGCTTCCAGTGGGAGCAGGCCAACAAGATCTTCGCCACCCTCGACGACAAGGAGAAGGCCCGCGCCCTGGTGACGTCCAAGGCCGAGGCCGACACCCCCCGGTCGATCCGGCTCAAGGGCGCGAAGCTCCCCGAGGTCGGCCTCCCCGTCGCCGACCTCGACCCCCAGCGCAAGGCCATGGTCCAGTCGCTCCTGAAGATGCTCACCAGCCCCTTCCGCGCCTTCGACGCCGACGAGGTCCAGCAGTGCCTGAAGGACGCCGGCGGCGCCGACAAGCTCCGCCTGACCTACTTCAAGGACGGCGACATCGGCAAGGATGGCGTCTGGGACATCTGGAAGCTCGAGGGCCCGGCCTTCGCCTGGTTCTTCCACGGCTCGCCGCACGTCCACACCTGGGTCAACATCGCGAGGCAAGCCCCGGCCGAGGGGCCGAAGGCCGGCTGATCGCACGTCGTCCTATCCCGCCCCGGCCGGCCTCAGAGCTCCGGGTGCGGGACCTCATCCCGCCGTCGTGAGGAGTTCATGGCAACGATCGCCTCGACTTTCGCGGTCTCACCGCCCGAGACGGGCGAGATCCCGACCCTCCCCGTCTATCGCTTCAGCGTCTCGCAATATCTTGCCCTCGCCGCCGCAAACATCCTGACGAGCGACGACCGGGTGGAATTGATCGATGGGTGGATCGTCCCCAAGATGACCAGGCATCCGCCCCATACCGTCGCGACCCGTGCCCTGTACGTGGCCCTCACCGCGCTCGTCCCTGACGGCTGGTTCGTCACCAAGGAAGATCCGATTGCGTTGGACGAGAGCATGCCCGAGCCGGACCTGGCCGCGATCCGCGGAAGGTCCGGGGACTTCCGGGAGTCGCACCCCGGGCCCGAGCAGATTGCCCTGATCGCCGAGGTTGCGGAGAGTTCGCTTCACCGGGATCGGGTCGAGAAATTGCGGATTTATGCCGCCGCGGGTATCCCCCGCTACTGGGTTGTCAACCTCGTCGATTCGACCGTCGAGGTCTACGCCGACCCGAGGCGTGATGCCTCGCCGGCTAATTACGAACATTTGGAAATTTATGGGATCGACGCGGTCGTGCCCGTCATCCTCGACGGCCGCGAGGTCGGGCGGATCGCGGTCCGCGAGATCCTGGCGTGACGCCGGGCGAGGTGTCCCGCCGGCGAGGCGGAAAAGCGAGCGGCCCGGATCGCGAGGATCCGGGCCGCTCGACTCGACCGCAGGGGGGATGGGGGCTCAGGAGCAGCCCATGCTGTTGCCGCAGTTGAAGCAGCGGTAGCAGGTGCCGCACCGGACGGTCAGGGCGCCGCAGTTGTCGCAGGCCGGCGCGTCGCTCTGGAAGTGGGCGAACTGCTCGTCGCGCCTCTCGAGGATCTCGACGGGCGAGTGATAGGCCGGGGCGGGGGCGGCCGGGGCCGGCGCGGAGTGGGAGCCCAGCTCGGCCTCGGCGTGGTCGAGGTCGGCCATGGTCGCGGCCCGGTGGCCGTTGACCTTCACGGCGGGGGCGACGGCCTTGGGCGCCTCCTCGGCGGCGGGGCGATTCGGGGTGTTCGCCTCGCGGTAGCCGGGGATGAACTCGATCCCGAGCCAGCGGAAGATGTAGTCCGTGACGCTCTTGGCGATCGGGATGTCCGGGTTCTTGGTGAACCCGGCCGGCTCGAACCGGCTGTGGGCGAACTTGTTGACGAAGACCTCGAGCGGGACGCCGTACTGGAGGCCGATCGAGATCGCCGTGCCGACGACGTCCATCAGGCCGCCGATGGTCGACCCCTCCTTGGCCATCGTGATGAAGACCTCGCCGGGGCGGCCGTCGGGGTAGAAGCCGACGGTGACGTAGCCCTCGTGGCCCTGGATGTCGAACTTGTGGGTCATGCTCCGCCGGGTGAGCGGGAGCCGCTCGCGGCGGGGCTGGACCGCCGCGACGGGCAGCGGCGGGACGACCGGGGCCGGTGCCGGCGGCGGCGCGACGACGGCGGGCTCGGGTGCCGGTGCCGCGGCCTGGGCCTGGGTCGGCGCCGGGGTCGACTCGCTGGAGTCCGACTTGGTGCTCACCGGCTGGCTTCCCTTCGAACCGTCGCGGTAGATGGCGATCGCCTTGAGGCCGAGCCGCCAGGCCTCGAGGTAGGCGTCCCGGATGTCGGCCACGGTCGCGTCGTGGGGGACGTTGCACGTCTTGGAGATCGCGCCCGAGAGGAACGGCTGGACCGCCGCCATCATCCGGAGGTGGCCGAGGAAGTGGATCGACCGGCCCCCCTGGGGCGGCGCGAACGCGCAGTCGAAGACCGACAGGTGCTCGTCCTTCAGCCCGGGCGCCCCCTCGATCGTATCGTGCGCGTCGACGTAGTCCAGCATCCCGCGGATCTCGGGGTCGTCGTACCCGAGCTTGCCGAGCGCCATCGGCACGGTCCGGTTGACGATCTTGAGCATCCCGCCGCCGGCCAAGCTCTTGTACTTGACCAGGGCGATGTCGGGCTCGATCCCGGTCGTGTCGCAGTCCATCATGAAAGCGATCGTGCCGGTCGGGGCGAGGACCGTCACCTGGCTGTTCCGGTAGCCGTGCTTGCGGCCGAGGTCGAGGCACTCGGCCCAGACCCGGCGCGCCTCCTCGACCAGCTCGGGCGCGCCGGACGGGTCGATCGCCTCGACGGAGTCGCGATGCATCTCCATCACCCGGAGCATCGGCTCGCGATTGAGGGCGAACCCGTCGAAGGCCCCGAGGTTGCCCGCGTGCTCGGCGCTGGTCAGGTACGCCTGGCCGTGCATGATCGCCGTGACCGCGCCGGCCAGGGCCCGGCCCTCGGCCGAGTCGTAGGCCAGGCCGTTGGACATGATCAGGCTGCCGAGGTTCGCGTAGCCGAGCCCGAGCGGCCGGAACTTGTGGCTGTTGGCGGTGATCCGGTCGGTCGGGTAGCTCGCGTGGTCGACGAGGATCTCCTGCGCCGTGATGAAGATCCGGCACGCGGCGCGGAAGCCGGCGAAGTCGAACGAGCCGTCGTCCTGGCGGAACTTCATCAGGTTGATCGACGCCAGGTTGCACGCCGAATCATCGATGAACATGTATTCCGAGCACGGGTTCGACGAGTTGATCGGCGCGGTGTTCGGGCAGGTGTGCCAGCGCTGGATCGTGTCCTCGAACTGCATGCCGGGGTCGCCGCAGAGCCAGGTCCCCTCGGCGATCGCGTCCATCAGGCGGCGGGCGGGCATAGTCTCGACGGGGCGCCCGGTCGTGACGGCGCGGGTCGTCCACTCGCCGTCGTTCTCGACGGCGCGGAGGAAGGCGTCGGTCGCCCGGATCGAGAGGTTGGCGTTCTGGAAGAGGACCGAGCTGTACGCCTCGCCGTTGAAGTTGGCCTCGTAGCCGGAGGCGATGAGGGTGTGGGCCTTCCTCTCCTCCTTCGTCTTGCACTCGATGAATTCGAGGATGTCGGGGTGCCAGACCTTGAGCGTCTGCATCTTGGCCGCGCGACGGGTCTTGCCGCCCGACTTGACGACGCTGGCGACGGCGTCATAGACCCGCATGAAGCTCACCGGGCCGGAGGGCCGGCCGCCGCCGGAGAGCTTCTCCTTGCTCGACCGGAGGGTCGAGAGGTCGGTGCCGGTCCCCGAGCCGAACTTGAAGAGCATCGCCTCGGCGGTGGCCAGCCGCATGATGTCCTGCATATCGTCGCCGACCGACTGGATGAAGCAGGCCGAGCCCTGGGGATACTCGTAGGCCCCGGTGGCGCGGACGACCGACCGGGTCTCCTCGTCCCACCGCCAGTTGTTGGCCGGGCCGTTGATCCCGTAGCGGTGGAAGAGGCCGACGTTGAACCAGACGGGGGAGTTGAACGAGCCGTACTGGTTCAGGCAGAGTGAGGTCAGCTCGTCGTAGAACCGCTCGGAGTCGCCGGCGGAGGCGAAGTAGCCGTCCTCGCGGCCCCAGTCGGCGATCGTCCGGGTCACGCGGTCGACCAGCTGGCGGACGCTCGACTCGCGCTCCGCGGTCCCGTTCTCGCCGTAGAAGTACTTGCTGGCCACCACGTTCGTCGCGAGCTGGCTCCAGCCGGCGGGGATCTCGCAGCCGAGCTGCTGGAAGATCAGCCGCCCGCGCTCGTCCTTGATCTCGGCCGCCCTGGAGGTCCACTCGACCTGGTCGTACGGGCTCACACCCTGGGTGCTGAAGACGCGGGGGACCGCCATCCCCGATCGTCCCCGGGCCGGGCGCGCCTCGGCCCGACTCGTCACGCTCACCGCCCGATCTTCTGCCGTGGCCATTGGGACCTTCTCCGATGAATCGCTCGAGATCCTCTCGCCGGACGGCGGGGTTCCTTCCCGGCCCGCCCGGCCCGATGTCTCCCCACCTCGAGGCCGACTCGCGTCTCACCACCCGGTGCGGCGGAACCAGCCCGTCCTTCCCGAGATCGAACTGACCGGTCGAGAACGTATCGTGAATCGCCGACGGGATCGCAGGTCCGGGTGGGCGTGGCCCGGCGAGGATCTCAAGGCTCATCAAAAGTCCATTCTGCCACGGCCCGGGCAAGTTACCAATTTTCTGGGGCCTTTAAGATTCGAGGTAGGGCGGATTTTATCAGCGATGCGTGATCTGTCGGTATTGATCCCATGTCCAGAGGAATATTTGTATAGTCGGCCGGATACGGACCTGTCAATGAGGCTCCCTCCCGCGCCGGGCCGAATCCAACAAAAACCGCCCCGGTCCCCCGGTCAATCGGGGGAGAGGGACGGTTTCGTAAATCCGGGAAAGTCTGGCCCGTTCAGGCCGGGCCGACGATCGAGGTAATCTGGATCCGGGTGTGCGACTGGCGATGGCCGTTGCGTCGGCGGAGGCCCTTACGCCGGCGGAACTTCTGGATGACGATCTTCTTGTCCTTGAACTCCTGGACGATCTTCGCGACCACCCGGGCCCCCTCCACGACCGGGGCGCCGATGACCGGCGAGCCGTCGCCGGCGAGGAGCAGCACCTTGGGGAAGACGACCTCGCTGCCGGGCTCGCCGTCGCGGCGGTCGACGACGATCGTGTCGCCCTCGCTGACCCGGAACTGGTGACTGCCGTCCTCGAAAATCGCGTACATCCGTCGAGACTCCTCGCGGCCGGACGGGCCGCCGGCACCGAGACTGGCCTGGGTCGATCGTGTGGGGAGGTCCGTCGCCCGGGACCCGGTCGGGCCGGGGCGATGCGGTAAGTCCGGATTATAGCGAGACCGCGTCGCGACGGTCAAGCCGATCATCGCCGCAGCGGGTGGCGGGGCTCGTCCTCGCGAATTGAGCTTGACAAAGGCGGTTGGCGCACCCTTTAGTATTAGCTTTCCCGATAGATCGCCGGGGTTGTATCGAGAATTACGGGGAAGCACCGCCTCCATGCAGTGGGAATCGCTGAAGATCTTCTGCGACGTCGTCCGTTGGGCCAGCTTTTCGAGGGGGGCCCGCGAGAACGGCATTTCCCAGTCGACGGCGAGCCAGGCCGTGCATCAGCTCGAGCTCCGGCTCGGGGCGAAGCTGATCGACCGGTCGAAGCGGCCGCTCCTGCTGACTCCGCACGGGGAGGTCTATTACGAGGGCTGCAAGGAATTGGTCGGGCGGTACCAGGAGCTGGAGCATCGGGTCAGGACGCTGGAGGACGACCGGAACGTGGTGGGGACGGTCCGGGTCGCGTCGATCTATTCGGCGGGGCTGAACCACATCCAGCAGTTCGTCCACCGCTTCCGGGAGCTGCACCCGGCGGCGAGCGTCCGGGTGGAGTATCTGCACCCGACCCGGGTGATCGAGAGCGTGACCGGGGGGGACGCCGAGCTGGGCCTGATCTCGTTCCCGAGGAAGTGGCCCGAGCTGACGGTGATCCCCTGGCGTGAGGAGGAGATGGTGGTGGCGGCCCCGCCGTCGCACCGGCTGGCGTCGCGGGGCGGGGTCGTCGTGGAGGACCTGGACGGCGAGACGTTCGTCGGCTTCGACGCCGACCTCTCGATCCGCCGGGCGATCGACCGGTTCCTCCGGCTCCACGAGGTGCACGTCAAGGTGGCGCTCGAGTTCGACAACATCGAGAACATCAAGCGGGCGGTCGAGATCGCCTCGGGGCTGGCGATCCTGCCGAGGCCGACCCTGGCGGGCGAGGTCCGCGCCGGGACGCTCGCGGCGGTGCCGTTCCTGGACCATCGCCTGGCGCGTCCGCTGGCGATCGTCCACCGGCGTTGCGAGCCGCTCGGGCTGACCGCGTCGCGGTTCCTCCGGCTGCTCCAGGCCGGCGCGGACGCCCCGACGCCCGTGGGGGCCGCCCGGACGCCCACCTCGGCCGACGGCCGCCCCTGAGGCCGGGGCGACCGGCGGCACGAAAACCGAACCGGCCCGACGCGACCCCCCAGGGGGACCGCCCGGCCGCCCGACTCCGACCGACGATCGAATCAACCGCCGCGCCCCACCGTCCGGGCGCGGCCAGCTTGGAAGGGTGACGACCGATGAGCAACGGTTTGCCGGGGCCCCAGGGGCTCTACGACCCCCGATACGAGCACGACGCCTGCGGCGTCGGCTTCGTGGCCGACCTGAAGGGCCGCAAGTCGCACGGGCTCGTCCGCGACGCGCTGACGGTCCTGGAGAACCTCAACCACCGAGGCGCCTGCGGCTGCGAGGACAACACCGGCGACGGCGCGGGCATCCTGATCCAGATCCCGCACGAGTTCCTGGCCGAGCGGTGCCGGGACCTCGGGATCGACCTGCCGGGCCCGGGCCGGTACGGCGTCGGCGCCTTCTTCGCCTCGCCGATCGTCTCGCAGCAGGGGTTCGGCCAGCGGCTCTTCGAGACGATCGTCGCCGAGGAGGGGCTCGAGTTCCTCGGCTGGCGACGGCTCCGGACCGACAACGCGAGCCTGGGCGAGGGGGCGAAGCTGGTCGAGCCGGCGATCTTCCACGCCTTCGTCGGCTCCCCCCACGACGACCCCGACCGGTTCGAGCGGAAGCTCTTCGTCGCCCGCAAGCGGTTCGAGGCCGCCATCGAGGTCTCGGGGCTCCAGGACCACAAGTTCTTCTACTTCCCCAGCCTCTCGTGCCGGACCCTCGTCTACAAGGGGATGCTCACCCCCGAGCAGCTCGGCACCTACTTCGCCGACGACCTGGCCGACCCGAGGCTCGCCAGCGCCTTGGCGATGGTCCACTCGCGGTTCAGCACCAACACCTTCCCGAGCTGGGAGCTGGCGCACCCGTACCGGATGGTCTCGCACAACGGCGAGATCAACACCCTCCGCGGCAACATCAACTGGATGCGGGCGCGCGAGGCCCTCTTCGCGTCGGACCTGTACGACGAGGGGGACGTCGCCAAGCTCCTGCCGATCATCCGCGAGGGGCTGTCCGACACGGCCTGCCTGGACAACGCCGTCGAGCTGCTGGTGAAGTCGGGCTACCCGCTCGCCCACGCGATGATGATGCTCATCCCCGAGGCGTGGGAGAACCACGAGTCGATGCCGGCCGAGAAGCGCGACTTCTACCGGTATCACACCTGCCTGATGGAGGCGTGGGACGGCCCGGCGTCGATCACCTTCACCGACGGCAAGGCGATCGGCGCGGTGCTCGACCGCAACGGCCTGCGGCCGAGCCGGTTCTGGGTCACGAAGGATGACCGGGTGATCATGGCGTCGGAGGTCGGCGCCCTGGGGGTCGCCCCCGAGGACGTGGTGAGCAAGGGGCGGCTCGAGCCCGGCAAGATGTTCCTGATCGACCTGGAGCAGGGCCGGATCGTCGGCGACGAGGAGCTGAAGCGGTCGATCGTCACGGCCAAGCCCTACGGCGAGTGGCTCGACCAGTACATGGTCCCGCTCGCCGACGTGCCCGACGCCCCGCACGTCCACGGCCCCGACCACGAGACCCTGCTGCACCGCCAGCAGGCCTTCGGCTACACGCTGGAGGACCTCAAGTACATCCTCGCGCCGATGGGGAGCAACGGCGAGGAGGCGATCGGCTCGATGGGGACCGACACCCCGCTGGCCGTGCTCTCGGACCGGGCGCAGCCGCTGTTCAACTACTTCAAGCAGCTCTTCGCCCAGGTGACCAACCCGCCGCTCGACGCGATCCGCGAGGAGCTGGTGACCTCGGTCCTGACCGGCGCCGGCGGCGAGGGGAACCTGCTGATGCCGACGCCCGAGAGCTGCCGGCAGATCGCGCTGGAGTCGCCGGTCCTCGACAACGACGAGCTGGCCAAGCTGAAGCAGCTCGACGGCTGGCGGGGGTTCAAGTCGGCCGAGGTGCCGATGCTCTTCCCGGCGGCCGAGGGGGCCGAGGGGCTGGAGCGGTCGCTCGACGACCTCTTCCGCCGCGCGACGCTGGAGGTCGAGCGGGGGGCGAACCTGATCGTCCTCTCGCACCGGGGGGCCGACGCCAAGTTCGCCCCGATCCCCTCGCTGCTGGCGACCGCAGGCCTGCACCACCACATGGTCCGCCAGGGGCTGAGGACCCGGGCCGGCCTGGTGCTCGAGTGCGCCGACGCCCGCGAGGTCCACCACTTCGCGCTCCTGCTCGGCTACGGCGCGGGGTCGATCAACCCGTACCTCGCCTTCGAGACCCTCGACGATATGATCGGCCAGGGGTTCGTCAAGGAGGGGGTCGACCGCCACGAGGCCATCAAGCGTTATCGCAAGGCGATCAAGAAGGGGGTCGTCAAGGTGATGTCCAAGATGGGCATCAGCACGATCCAGAGCTACCGGGGGGCGCAGATCTTCGAGGCGATCGGGCTCGACGGCAAGTTCGTCGAGAAGTACTTCGACAAGACGGCCAGCCGGATCGGCGGGATCGGCCTGGCGGAGGTCGCCGACGAGGTCCTCCACCACCACGGCCGCGCCTACGCCGACCGCGAGGCCGGACCCGAGATCCTCGACTGGGGCGGCCAGTACCAGTGGCGACGCGGCGGCGAGCACCACCTGTTCAACCCCGAGACCGTCTTCCGGCTCCAGCACGCCACCCAGTCCGGCCGGTACGAGATCTTCCGGCAGTACACCCGGCTCGTCGACGAGCAGGACGAGCGGCTCTGCACCCTCCGCGGCCTCTTCGAGTTCAAGGCCGACCCGTCGCACGCCATCCCGATCGACGAGGTCGAGCCGGTCGAGTCGATCGTGAGGCGGTTCGCCACCGGCGCGATGTCGTACGGCTCGATCAGCGGCGAGGCGCACGAGACCCTCGCCGTCGCGATGAACCGCCTGGGAGGCCGGAGCAACACCGGCGAGGGGGGCGAGGACCCCGACCGCTACCTCCCGATGGCCAACGGCGACAACCGCCGCAGCGCCATCAAGCAGGTGGCCTCCGGCCGGTTCGGCGTGACGAGCGAGTACCTGGTCAACGCCGACGAGATCCAGATCAAGATGGCGCAGGGGGCGAAGCCGGGCGAGGGAGGGCAGCTCCCCGGCCACAAGGTCTACCCGTGGATCGCCAAGGTCCGGTTCTCGACCCCCGGCGTCGCCCTGATCAGCCCGCCGCCGCACCACGACATCTACAGCATCGAGGACCTGGCGCAGCTGATCCACGACCTCAAGAACGCCAACCCGCGGGCGCGGATCAGCGTGAAGCTCGTGGCCGAGGTCGGCGTCGGCACGGTCGCCGCCGGGGTGGCCAAGGCGCACTCCGACGTCGTCCTGATCTCCGGCCACGACGGCGGGACCGGGGCCAGCCCCCTGACCTCGCTGAAGCACGCCGGGATCCCCTGGGAGCTCGGCCTGGCCGAGACCCAGCAGACCCTCGTCCTGAACGGCCTGCGCGACCGGATCGTCGTCCAGGCCGACGGCCAGCTCAAGACCGGCCGCGACGTCGTGGTCGCCGCCCTGCTCGGCGCCGAGGAGTACGGGTTCGCCACCGCGCCGCTGGTCGTCATGGGCTGCATCATGATGCGGGTCTGCCACCTCGACACCTGCCCGGTCGGGATCGCGACCCAGAACCCCCGGCTCCGCGAGAAGTTCAACGGCCGCGCCGAGCACGTCGTCAACTTCTTCCGGTTCGTCGCCGAGGAGGTCCGCGAGCTGATGGCCCGGCTCGGGTTCCGCCGCCTCGACGACCTGATCGGCCGGTCCGACCTGCTCGACACCAAGCGGGCGATCGCGCACTACAAGGCCCGCGGGCTCGACTTCTCGAAGATCTTCCACCGCCCCGAGGTCGCCGAGGGGGTGGCCGTCCGCAGGACGATCGAGCAGGACCACGGCCTCGCCGCGGCGCTCGACCAGACGCTCGTCCCGATGGCCGCCCCGGCGCTGGAGCGCGGCGAGCCGGTGGCGATCGAGATCCCGATCCGCAACGTCAACCGGACCGTCGGCACGATCCTCGGCTCCGAGCTGACGCGCAGGTACGGCGCGGCGGGCCTGCCCGACGACACGATCCGGATCAGGTTCACCGGCTCGGCCGGCCAGAGCTTCGGCGCGTTCGTGCCGCGGGGGATGACCCTGACCCTGGAGGGGGACGCCAACGACTACGTCGGCAAGGGGCTCTCGGGCGGCAAGATCATCATCTACCCGCCGAAGGTCGCGACGTTCGTGGCCGAGGAGAACGTCCTGGTCGGCAACGTCGTGCTCTACGGGGCGACCGCCGGCCGGGCCTTCTTCCGAGGCCGCGCCGGCGAGCGGTTCGCCGTCCGCAACAGCGGGGCCCTCGCGGTGGTCGAGGGGACGGGCGACCACGGCTGCGAGTACATGACCGGCGGGACCGTCGTCGTCGTCGGCCCGACCGGGCGCAACTTCGCCGCCGGGATGAGCGGCGGCGCCGCGTTCGTCCTGGACGAGGCGGGCGACTTCGCCTCCCGGTGCAATCGCGAGATGGTCGACATCGAGCCCTTCCGCGAGCCCGAGGACGTCGCCCTGGTCCGCGACCTCTTGATCCAGCACGCCGGCTACACCGGCAGCGCCGTCGCCCGCCGCCTCCTGGGCGACTGGGACCGGTCGATCGCCCGGTTCGTCAAGGTCATGCCCGTCGACTACCGCCGCGTCCTCGAGCAGCGCAAGGCCGCCGAGGCCTCCGCCGAGGGGGTGACGGAGGCGGTCCATGGCTAGCGAACGAGAAGGGAAATCATCCGCAGATGTCGCAGATGGACGCAGAGGAATTTCCGGGGGGTCGTCCCGCTCGCGACCCGCAGACCTACGCGATCATCGGCGCGGCGATCGAAGTGCACCGCCAGATGGGACCCGGCTTCCTGGAAGGCGTCTATCAGGAGGCCCTCGGGTTTGAACTGACCGATCGGGAGGTCCCCTATCGCCGTAAGCTGGACCTTCCCGTTGTCTACAAGGGGCGGATGTTAGCCTGTAGTTGGGATTGTCTCATTTCGCATTTCGTGTAGTTGACAGTCTTTGTGTCAGGTGTGCCGGATCAGTCTGGAGCAGCGTCCAGAAGTCGAACGTGGGCAGGTCCAGGCCCAACGCTCGGTACGGGCAGGC
>JAABUQ010003252.1_pt1 | contig 30249 bp, 21 predicted proteins | sample 5560001 | NCBI WGS metagenome assembly JAABUQ01 (sample SAMN10711888, study PRJNA513371) | rock metagenome | isolation source: Antarctica rocks | place: Antarctica: Victoria Land, Finger Mt nord | collected 2015-12-18 | reverse complement strand
AACAATAGACATTGTGTTTTTCGTTTCGCCTTCGCATTAATTTTCTTCAAAATTTTCTTATTTCGTAGCAATCGAGTTATGACGATTGCTAGCAAAGCTTCATCTTTAGCGATCTTGACAAAAAGATTTTCTCTATTGTGGTCGAGAAAAGATCAAGACATGTTCACGCACGATTTGTTCGCACAAACACATTTCGAACACTTTAAACGAAACGAGAAGTCTTTCATGGCGATACAAGAATAATTAGAGCGAGAGCAACGTTCATAGGCGATATCTATTAGTGTATCGTAGCGTTCGATTTCGAATGCAACACGAAGACGACTTTGTTGCTAACAAGACATGATGAGAGACGTTTAGCTTTTAGGACAAAAATCTTTAAGAAGAGAAATAGTGTTACGAGTCTAGCTCGAAACAGCGTGATATGTTAATTACAACGCAACATGTAGCACGAAGCACGACTATTTGCATGTTCGACGACTTGGCGAACGAGCAACGTTCGACATGTTCGACATGCTCGATAGCGAGTTGAGCGAGTAGTGTTCGACATGCTCGATAACGAGCTAAGCGAACGATGTTCGACATGCTCGATAGCGAGCATAGCGAGCAAGAAGAATCTTCTTTAGTATATAGATCTCCTAACACGATTTCCTTATGAATCGTATTTAATTTATCTTAAGTCTTGACTTATTGTTATGATTGCCAAAGTTGCAAACTCTTGTTATCAAGTGATTGCTTGCATTGCCTAAAGACGTCTACAAATCTCTTCAATAGCATAACTCTCTCTAATATCTTCGTGGGAAGTACTAGCGTAACACGTATATTATATTTAGTAGATTTTTCGATAGCAAATATTGTCTAAAATAAAAAGAATTTTTTTAAGAAAAATAATATAAATTAAGATTTTCTACAATAACGTTTTTGTTTTGCATATATAGAGTTAATTTTATTATTAAAAAATTGCTTTTATTAATTGTATTATTATAACTATTAAGAGATAAATTGTAAATATTGTAAATGTTAACAAGATTATATCTTGTAATATTGTTGTCGAAATTTTGTAATTATAACGTAATTGTTTTTATATCTTTAACATATTATATATTATATTAATTATTGCTATCGATGCGTTTATTAATATAGAAATATATTCTTTTGTTATTATTTACAAGCATAAAGTTTGCGCTTCTTAAATTATATACTTTTATCTCAATATAATATTATTACAATTTTTGTATTACTAGTATATTATATTTTTGTATTTTCTCTTCTTGAAGCAATGCAATTATTATTTTATTTCTTGATTTTTAAATATTGTATTGCAATATTCAAAGCTTATTTTGTATTTCTATTACAATTTCTTTGTATATTATGTCTTAATATTTATTAAGTTCTTTAATTTTTGCGTAAAAAATACGTTTTATATCGATGCTATTATTCTTTTGTTATTCTTTTGTCTTATTAAAGTAAACTAACTTTTTAGCAATTTGTTAAAGCGTTTTTTTTTAATTAATTGCTAAATTATGCTTTCTTTTGTTGCTATAAGAACGCTCTATATACAACTTGTTAAAATCGAATATTTAACTACTTTTGTTTTGTGTTTTGTTCTCTTCTTCGATATCTAATTGAATATTGTTACGCTCTTAAAAGTTATTAAAGCAATTATTGTTTGTTTTAATTCTATTGCTTTTACAACATAATATAGCGATTTTATCTTTATTGTTTTTTTTATCTTTATTTTTTCTCTTTATTTTCTAGAATATTTGAGATCGAATACTTTATAAATATCTTTGCAAACATTGCACTTTTACTTCGATAAATTCTACTAATATAAGCATTTTTCGAAGCAATAATCTCGCGCATAATAAGAGTATTGTTGTTTATTCTTGCATTTGTATATTAAATCCTTATATTTTTAACACTTTATGTATTGCTTTATTCTATATATTATATTATAGTACTTTGCGATCTTAATATTTAATTTATAAATTATCTTAAGTTAAATTAATTTGTTTGTTGTCTTTGCGCAATTTACTTACATTATTATAAAGAAATATTTCTTCTTGTCGCTTTTCTTTGTAAGTTATATTATCTCTTCGATCTTTAATTCTTAATATATAATTTTGCATAATCTTTTTATTGTTTTTGCTCTCTTTTTCTTTATGTTTTTCGACATATCTTGAACTCTAATATTATATACTATTATTTTTGTGCGTTTTTAATATAGAATTGTCGCAATAAATACGTTCTTAACTTAGAAATTGTTCGATCTTAAAATCCTTTTATTACTCTTGCTTCTTATTTTGAAGACTATTATTTTTTTAAAATATCTTATTTTTTGTATATTCTTTTGCGCATTTAACGTGTTAACAATATCTAAATTGCGCGTTAATACTAGTACTTTTATTGCGCTTATTTTGTGCATTCTTTTTGTTTCTTGCTTTCTCTTAATTTATATTATTAGTTTTATCTTTTTAATCGATTGTTGTTTCAAAAGTGCTTATTTAACGTTTATCTTAATTGTTATTTGTGCGATCGATAATAAGTTTTCTGCTATATTTGTTTATATGTTTGTACTCTACGTGCATTTCTCAATTCTTTTTATTCTTTTTAATTGATTTTTTTTTTAGTCTTTTCAATATCGAAGTTATGTCGATTCGTCTATTCTTTGCAAAGAATTTGCTAAGTCGACACGTTAGCTTCTTAATAAAAACGCATTATTTAATTAACGTTGTTATCAAAATTATTTTGAACGCGTTCTTCTTCTTCGATTTATAGAATCTCTAATCTTTATTATTTTCGCGATAATCTTTTGTCGCAATTTGTAATAATTCGCGTTAAGACACATTAAGTGCTCTTCGATTACTTGTTAACATTATGTTGATTACGTTTATCTTATTCTAATAGTCGAGATAAATCGTGAGCTTTATTGCCAATGAAATCTTCTCTCTTGTCTCTTCTTATATAATAGAATAGTTACAGTAAATCTCGATTCTCTATATAAATATTAATATTAAATATATATCAAATTATCTTAATATCTATAATAAATGATTAATATCAATAATAATTTGATATTTCTAATTAAGTGTAACGCCCTTGGGGTAACAGGTGCCCAGGGCCCACCGGGCCGAAAGACCACAGTAATCGCCACCTAACAGGGGCGACTACCACCTATTACACTTTTATACTAGGAGGCAGCCCATGCGCCCGGGGATTCGTCCCGCAACGGTATGACATTAAGAAGAGGCTATACTAGATAGATTGCATATTGCGAAGATAACAATATAGCTTGTTTAATCAGATGTTAGCCAAATGAATGCGTGAAGTGTTCTGTCCCGAAGCAACTTGATCTTTGATATCAAAGGAATGTCATATATACAGACTTCCACCCAACACGGACGGAAATCTGAGCCAGTACGCCTTCAAAAACCGAGATGTCTGCTGTAGGCGCAGGCTCCGTCATCTTGCTTAGTGGCGGTCGTCCTAGAGCTTGAATACACGACGCCCAGTCTCACCAAGGTAGATCTGGGTGGGTCGAATTATCCGAGGTGTTTTAGCTGGGTTGATTTTAGCTGCAATCTCAGATTCTGGACAATTCAACTCAGTACCCGAGAATTCGCGCCAATGAGCCAGGAAGCCTTGAAGACGGCTCAGAGCAATCAGAAGAAAAACCATATCTTGTGGGAGTCCTCTATGGATATATCGTTATTCACATACCTGAGAGTGTGATATGGGTGAGAGGGACTCACATCGCCGTGCAGGCGAAGTTCATATAGAGGTCGGCATTGATTCTGACACCTCGTTCTTGGAAAAAGGAATCCTGTGAAGCCAATCTATCAATTTCTTCTGCGATCGCAAACAGCGGATCCACTGTCCGCCCTTCGGCCTGGATTTCGTGCAGCAAGTCTAAGAGTATCTGCGCTCTTGGATCTCTAGCAATGTAAATGCGATGTCCAAATCCATAAAGGATCTCCTTCCGCTTTTTCACATCTGCCATCAAGTTAGGCACATTGTCTAAATTACCCACACGTTGCAACATTAGGTAAGCTGCGTCGACCGCACCCCCGTGTATGACGCCGTACAGGGTAGTGAGGCCCGCGAGGTAACAAGAAAGCGGATCCGAGTGTGCTGAGGCCGCTGTGAGGAAAGCAAAGGTACCACAAGACATTTCGTGATCGGCATAGACCAGGAGGATCTTTTCAAACCACAAAACATGCTTTGGATCTGGCCTCTGTGTCTTCTCGTTGATGAAGCTCATCATCAAAAGAAGGTTGTAAGTGAAGGATTGATTCGGGTCGGGCTCGGCCAGCCTCCTCCCGTAGCGATGACAATACACTGCTGCAAAGATTACTTGAGCGGCCCTCAATGTACGCACTATTGACGAGTCAACCAGGTGCATATTCTTCGAATACATATCTTTTCCAACGAAAGCTGGTATAGCCGAGCCTTGGGCCGCAAGCATGGCTGAAAGGCCTGCTTGGAACATGGTGGCGGAAGGGGCATCGCGTCTGAACAATTCAGCATCAAACACCATGGACGCTGGACCTGTCAACTGCGGACTTACGGAATAATACCGATGATATCAAACACGAGTTGAGGGACTTGTACAATCGAAGCGGCCAGGTTCTGTCGAAAAAGGATTGCCTCCGCCAAGGATGGCCAGTCTCCCCAGATCAGACAAAAACAGAATTCTTCGTAAACTTTCTTTCCGAGAATGCTGGTAATGTCGTAGCCTCTGTAGTAAAGGCGTCCTCTTTCTGCATCCAACAGTGTGATCCGGGAAAACCCGACTGCTGTATGTCTAAGACATTCGTCTACGATGCGAAGAGCCTTTGGCGTTTGGCTGCCGGGATCCAGGATTTCTGCGAGATCAGATGCCTGCACAGCATTTTGTTTGATGGGTATCTCGTAGTTTCTACCACTCCGACCATCTGTGACGTATAACTTTTCGGTCGTTGACATGTTTATGAAGGTAGTAATGACTCGGATATCTGGCGTCAGGGGATTGGCGCCCAAGAGTTTTCAACGTAAGCCTTGACCGGACAATGCTTTTCTGGCGACCTTATGTGGGGTCTCCTTATCTCGTATCCCCAGCGTGGCTGCGATCGAACAAGTATGGTAAGTAAATCGCACCATCAGGACAAGGAAAGGCTCACTGGAAGAGCTGCTTTTGCGTATTGGTTGCTACCCACAGCCTCTGTCCAGAACATGCAAACGGACGCGCATATGCATGATGCATCGATAATCAGCCTGTGAGGTCGACAATGTAGCACTCTACGCCCGAAGATGTGGATCATCGGACCTGAAGGGGGATGAACCTAAAATCCGAGTGGATGAATAATATGATCAGGAGATGCAGGGCAACGTTTTTTGATGCAGATATTTGTCTGTGATTCGCTGTTCATTATGGAACAATCGCCTTGTTTGGCCATGTGAATGAATCCAAAATGGTGTGGAGTTATGTCTTAGGCGGCGTTCACCCTCGAACAGAGAGTACCTGGAACACTAATAGATAATTGTCAAGCGACACAGAACAGACCATATCCCCTAGTCCTTCCGTCCTAGGTAGCTGCCAGTAAGCTCCACAATTCAATGGCGTCGAGAAAAAGAGCAACTGCCGCTCGGTCTATAACCAGGCATCTACGCCTCAAGAAACAATCGGGCAATTCTCCGCTTACATGTTTGGGAATCTGGTTGGCATATGATTAAGGCGCGCCCCACACACACAGTATCCTCGACGTCAGCGGCCGGTTTGGTGGACATTATCCAACATGATGGTGTGGAGCAGCTGAACATCTCAAACAGTCTTGGCTTGCAGGATCTGCATAGCCGCATCATTTCAGAAGCACAGCCTTCGTTCGGACGGCTGGAATGGAATTCGCGAAGGGTTCCCCGAGAGGTCATGCTCGTTGTCGATGATGGCTGCGGTCTACGGTAGAAATGTTCGAGATGCTCTTGGATCATTGGAACGCATCGCAATCTCGCTCGCCAAGTCCATTTCTAAGCATATTACTCGTGACACTTATTGATAAATTATTTAGCTAATTGGGCTAAAACATTGTCGCTTAGTTGCGATATCGAGATTAAAGCCAACAATCGAAGAATTACTCTTGTTCTTCTATGCTATTTCGATTGTCAATTAGTTGCTTCTTATAACAAAGTATTTATAACTATTTAATATTTGCGTTTTTCAAAACATATTATATTAAAAAAATTTAAAATTTAAATAAGTCGAAACACTTGTTTGTTTTGTTAGAAAAATGCAATAATATTTATAATTGCAATAAATATAAAGCTTTAAATCTAATAAGATAATTTTAGAACTAATTGTAATTTAACTTTAAATAGTAACTTCGAAAAAACTTTATATATATTCGAATCTAGTTTTTGAATTTTTATTATTTAAATATACTTGAATTTAATCTAATTTGTATTAGTTATCAATAATTCAAGAAAGCGATTTATTTGATTAATTTAATTCTACAAAAAAAAATTTAAGAACATCTTGTACTAGATAACGCTTGCTTAATTAAGTAATTTAAATATTATATTACGATTTGAACTATTTTGTAATGTACTTAAAAGCTTTAACTTAATCGAGTTAGTATCAAGTATATAATCAATTATTATCAATAAGAATATCTGTTTTTTTTTTAAAAATAATTATATTCTTAACAATTAATTGTATATTTAATACTTATTCGATTATATTAAAAATTCTAAATATATTAAAAAATAACTTGAACTATTGTACGATATTCGAGTTACTTAATTAAATTAGCGCTATTTGATATAAGAAGCTCTCGAGTCGATATTCTTATTATAAAGTCGAATTAGTTAAATAAGTCACTTTCTCGAAATATTGATATAAATTGTACAACTTGTTTCTAGTTATCTTTTAGACTTTAAACGTAAAATTTTACTTAAAAGTTATTTTATCAAATAAGACTTTGAGCGAAAATATATTATATAAATTCGAGTATTTTATATATTAATTATATATATATATATTCGATATAAATATTATACAATTTATTTTAGTTTTAATACTATATTAAGTTATAAACTATATCTGTTATTATAATATTAATTAAGTGTTACGCTTATATTAAATTAACAAAGAAAATCAATATATATAAGCAAGTTGTGCGAGCTAGATTACGATTATTATGTTAAGTACTTTTACTTTTAATTTTTTTTTAATTATATTGTTAGAGTTTCTACGCAATATTGTACGTTGCGCACGTCTTTAAGATAAGAACAATCACAATGAAAAAGCATTGATCTAGAAGAGTACTAGTCTCGAGTAATTAAAGTAAGAGAGTGTAGAAAGCCCTCTAAGAGTCACGCGCATGTCTGCGGGCCGGTTCCCAGATGGAACACACCACGACCACGAGCACCACCAGCTCCAGGCGGCTGTCGCACTTCCCTGTCTGTCTGATCAACGCGAGTAGCCCGATCAGACTTAGCATTCAATTTACCAACGAGCGGCACGAGTACCTTGATGCGTGCAGCAGCTTACATGCCTGTGCTGTGATAAGGTACATGTAAGTAGTCGCCTTGTTTGCCCTATCCGTAGCTCCGAGCGGTTACGGGACGGCTCGACTGGGCTAAATAGCCTATCGAAGCCTCTTTCGAACGAGATTCCAGGCTTAGCAACCCGGATGACACACTCGCACACTGCCGATCGGAAGAGTCAAAAGGGCAAATGAAAATTCATGCTGAACTTGCTCTGCAGCCGATCGAATTTCTTCCATGCTAAGCCTGCCGTATGACGGGAGGACATGATGTCCCTGTTACACGTGCACGATGATTCCGATACCAACGACACTGCAGGACGTGGTAAGTCAACGATATCCGTCTACGTAGTCGTATATGCTTTTGAGGGATCGAAACTGTAAGAACATAGTAGGAGCCTTGACTCCGCATCCCCTACGGCGTAGTCTTTACATGCCAGGCACTCCATTCCCTTCATATCACTCATACACATGTCGCACTGACCGAGTAAGGTCAATGGCTTGGAAGAAATATAATACCGGGGTCACACCCTAGGAGATTCCATACACTCCATTTGCCGCTTGCTCGCGTAAGCCCAAGAAAGAGGAAGCGGAAGTCTAAGTCTTAGCTATCTCTCGATTGTTGATATTTTGACATTCACTTCCAGACGCATAACAAATCTCCATTATGAGCGCTCAGACGCCCGCTTACAATTATCAGCTTGCCCATATTCATGAGGACAAGGGTCCACGAACCGTTGCCGCCAGTGGCTTCTTGATTGGCGTTACCACTCTTGCTGTTGTGCTACGATTATTGGCACAACGCATAGTCAAGCCTTCATTCACAGCAGATGACTATTGTGCTTTCTTTGCACTGGTAAGTGTGATCTCTCTTTAGCGGACCTGTCGGCGGCATATTGACTTTCGGGCAATAGATTATCGCCATTGCCCTCTGCGGGGACTTGATCGCCTGTGAGTGATCTGAAATGACTTGTGAAGCATGCACCAATAAGGCTCACCAATCACTATAGGTGTGCATTACGGTCTAGGAAAGCATGTGCTCGCAGTAGAGAACGAGGATCGATCACCGCCTCAAGATATTGTGAATGTCTTCAAAGTCAGTGGCTTCAGAAATCATAGTGGTGGACGTGCGGTGGGTGTTGACACATCCTCCAGACAGGTTACTCCATATCGATACTATGGATACCTGATCTTTTCCTGGTTAGGTTTTCGTTGCTGTTATTTTATCGCCGAATCTTCACGACCCGTGTACGACGAGTCAACATTGCGACATGGATAGTTGGAGCTTACGTCATTGCTTGGGCTATCGCTTCGCTGATAGTTTTCATCTTTCAATGCTCCCCGACCCACTATTTCTGGGATCGGGCTTACTTGCTTGTTGGACTCAAATCCCCCAGTCGAGGCACTTGCCTCCCTTCGTACAGCCACCAGGCTGCACCGATGACACTCAGCGCCCTTTCTGACTTCTTGCTATTGTTCCTCCCCGGAATTGCCCTATGGCCGTTGCAAATGCGTCGATCGAAGAAGGTTGGCCTCTTCCTGTTATTTTCACTCGGCGCTTTGTAAGTCACTGCCTCGCAGATGCCAGTTCAAAGGTGCTAACAATCGATATCAAAGTGTGTGCGGTGCAAGCATCGTGAAGATCTACTTTGTTTTCGCTGTTGACAACTCCAACGATTCAAGTTGTAAGAATTTTAGAAATGTGGAGGCCTCTACCTGTTGCGCTTCTGACGTGATTGTAGGGCTCAATACAGAAATACTCCTGTGGACCATTGTCGAGTGTTGCATCGGACTCGTCTGCGCATGCATTCCATGCATGACACCTCTTGGTCGGCTCGTTACTTTAGGCCCTGTGACTGCTTTCAGCGCGAAGAAATCCTCGATAAAAAAGGCAAAGCACTCTCGAGCCTGGCCTGGCGGTCGGCGTTTGCCATCTGCGGAGGACAGCAGAGTGATACTTGCTGGAACTAATCATGAGTTGGGGCAATGGTCCGATCACAGACACCTTCCAAGCGATATAACTAGGGGCACCTCGCCAGAGATACCTTCGCACCCTGCAACGTTGGCAGAACTTAGGGTCACTGAAGCAGACGGTGCTACTCGAACACACCCCAACTTTGGAATGCCAAAGAACGCCGTTGATATGAGACAAAAGCATGGACGGGGATCTGGGGCTGTGATCGAGGAGATAGCTTGACGCACCTTGATCTTGTGGTGTGTGTTATATGGCAGGATCGGCACTGGAGGTGGGGATCCGCCGACAAATGGTGTGGGATTTGCGTGTGTTTGATATTCTACTGGCCATTGCGTGACAACCGGATTAGATATGTCAAGCCGTCTGGATAAATAGTGGTTCACGACTGCGCATGGAATGTACTATACTTATCGAGCCCATCACTTAGAGAGCATATTTAATACCACCATTCTGCTGATCCTGGATGATCGACCTGGAAACTTGATTCGCAGGGGCGTTCATGCGAGGGCTATGCTGCCCTGCAGTTCAAGCTGCGGGGAATCTGTAGGTCTTGTTGCCTGCTTTGCCTTATTATCGCTGAGCTCGTTTTTACCGTCCTACCTCCATTCCCGCAGCCTTCTCCCGTCTTGTTCTCTTTGCTTGCACTGCGAAAGTCTGAGTCCTAGAGTAACGCTAGGCTTCATTTCTTTGGTAACATTTTTCTAGCATCGCTGAAGCGAAGACACCGAACATCTTGGGCCTAGCATGCACGATGAATCCTCTACCCAAGCAGCCAAGAAGTTAGACTTTTGTGACTCGTGGTATTACCATGACATCAAAGACCTGCCAGACCCAACGCGTCGGCTGTTCGAGGAGTACAGTGGCATACCTCCAGCGCAGATCATTGACCACCTTCAGCAAATGGTCTGATTACCCTCATTCCTCTTTGCTACCAAATTTTCACGAGTGCTCAGCTTCTCACTATTGAAGAGTTAATACTCTACACGGAATTTTCACTGACCATCTTCCGGACTACAGAGATCCCGAGCATTCGCAGTATATCCTTATCCCTGCATTGGGCAACTCAGGTTTCTCAATCTGAGCTTGAGCCGCCACCCTCTCTACCCCGAGGTGCTCACACGCCTTTGTCAGAATTCCGAGAATAGTACGACTTGGCATGGGAGCCTTGCTATGAATGGACAAGACAGTGGCATAGACTACCAGCTTTCGAAGCCACAAAAGTTTCTTGATTTAGGCTGCTGCCTTGCGCAAGACTTACGCAAGCTTGTCTTCGATGGCGCGCCGTCCGAGAATCTGTACGGCTTGGATATCGAAGAAGGCTTCATCGCCCTCAGCTATGATCTCTTTCGCGATAAAGGCACACTGAAGGCCCAGTTCGTTGTGGAGGATATGCTCCTGGCAGACGATGAGAAAACCGATTTGGACAGGACAGGGACGTCTACCAAGGAAGCTTCCAAATCTCCAACGACCTTGATACCTTTGGCTTCACTGGACAAAGGAGTCTCGATCATTGCCGCTAATTCCTTTTTCCATCTTTACAACTATTCGGAGCAGCTCAAGCTGGCTAAACGTGTGGTTCAACTCCTCTCTCCTGAACGTGGTTCTCTGATCCTTGGCCGCCAGGTCGGCAGCAGCGTACCAGGGGAGTACACCGCTGTGAACAATAAAGGGACGCGCTACTCACATGATGTTGCTTCCTTTCAGCGTTTCTGGGATCAGGTAGCAGATGAAATCGGAGATGGGCGCAAGTTCCGGGTGGAGGCTACGCTGGATGAGGAGGAGCTTGGGGAGAATAAGAACAAGGGACAAAACTGGTCGGAGCCTAACATTCGCAGATTACGGTTTGGAGTTTGGAGGGAATAAGGAGTACAACCCGTTCTTCCATCTTGTATGTGGTTGAGCACGAGTTTCCACCACTGACAGTGGTAAAGATTGAATTTTCAACCCGAGAGGCGATGGGGAAATGTGCGAAGCTAGCAGTAATCCATCAATCATTTCATCCTAGATGCTTCTAGCACTGTAAAATGCTGCTCCTGCATCCATTGCCCATAATCAGCCTATCTTTGTCCAAGACATTCGATAACCTCAGCCTACAGCTTGCTCCTCATCCACCTCTCGACCTCCGCCGCGATCTCAAGGTTGTTTCTCTCCAAAAATAGAAAATGGGCGTTTCCATGGATTCCGGCTTTGGGGAGATCAAGGAAATCGACTGGCACGCCAGCCTGCTGTAAATAGCGTACGGTGCAGTAATCGTACACAGCATGGAAGCTAGCTTCTGTTGTTACCACCAGTTGTGGAATTCTGGCGAGGTTGGGCAACTGTTTGGCTGGTGAAGCCTGCAGCACACACTGGCTCAGATCGGAACCTGCGGGTGGAATGGTCACCCGCAATAAATCTGTGTCTGGATTCACCACGGGAGGTCTGTAAGTAATAGGAATGTTGGTGATGCCCCATGGGCGTGTGGTAGCGGTACTGTTCGTGATTACACGGTCTTCAAACGGGGGGCCTTGAGGCTCGAGGCTGATGAGGGCTTTAACTTTGGAAGGTCGTGCGTCTGCGATGAGGAAGCCGAGGGGCCCGCCTTGGGAATGCGTGATCATGATTGCGGGACCGACAACGTCTAGAAGAGCCGCACCAGCGCGTTGGTTCACGGTCTGTACCGTGACCTAGGACTTCTTAGTTTCCAGACAAGGGACAGTGAAGAGCACTTGAAGACAGTCACAGAACCTTACCGTGTCACTTTGAAATTCAACCTGGGAGCGGTAGAAAGCGTCATATACTGGATCGCCCATCTTCCCTGTCTGGTTTGTCCCCACAAATTAGTCTTGACGATTAGTTCCCCTCAGAAATATCGTCCTATGAAAATTTACGGCGGATTATGACTTACCCCGGGCCATTGGTTATGCAAGCGGGCCTGAGGCCATAAGTTGTTATACTGAACTCCAGTGAAGAGCTTAGAGATGAATTCTGCTGAATATGTTGCTAACGTGCCGTCGCCGGGCATGTAGGCTGATCTACCTCGTTGCGGCTGATCGATAATATAGACTGTGTATCGCTTTTGCAGGAACCAGGAGGCCCAGCCTCTACGGCCATCAGGTGTATTGAGCCAGTTCTAAGGCCACGGTATCCAATCGGTTAGCTTTTCTTCAGTGCTACGCTGCTCCGTCAGCAGCCTGATACAGGGGCTGCAAGACTTACGGTGCCGGTTTGGGCCTGGCCATGTATAAAGATTATAGATTCTGTCTGCCATGCTCCACCCTGTGGTACAAGCTTTTCGACGTACATCGGATCCCTAGAGATATGCATGCCTGTGCCATCCTGCAACATCTGTCAGATGACACCGACGTCGATTGGTAGATATGCAGAGGGGAAGAGTACATCTACATATTCTCCACCAACGTAGAAGTAGCTCCGGGAGGCCAAAGCTTCGGGATCTATGCTCGCATTTAGGAGAGCGTTTCCGAAGATGGATGCTTGAAGCAAGACTGAAGCCAACAGCAACCGCCTGAAATTGAACATCTTGACAGCTAATGAGATGGCATTCAGTCCAATTGTAGCAACACAAAAAACCGATAACAAATGGGAAGATGGGAAGAGGGCGCTGAGCTGCTCCTAGATGCGCTCAGACACAAGAGTCACAGCCAAGGATCGGGAGAACATGACGAAGTGATTGGTAGAGAACACATAAAAACCCTCACACCACCTTGCCTGCACGTTTTCAGGCACGTCAGGGTTGCTTTCCTAGTCCATGCAGATCCGAATAGGAAGGTGAGACGGTGATCAGTCAGCGTGGAAAGCGCAAACGGTGGGGTCCGAATTTTCGAACGTATGATGCTTAGTCGGGAAATGAAACTCTTTCCAGAGGCACCGAGGCAGCTAATTTTTGCTTGCAAAGATATTGTATAAATGATTATTTTTATCTATATCTTTACTAGCAAGTATAATAGATAAACAATAATTATTTATTTGATATACAAAGTTTTATAAAATATTATACAACAAGCAAAAATTACTAAAAATATAACTAGTTTTCGATTTATAAAGATATTATTTAAATATGTAGTTTTGATTTATATTTTAATTACTAATATAAATAACATATTTATATTATATATTATGTTGTATTTATGTTAAATATTATGTCAATATACTTAGATTCTATTTTATAATTATAAAAAAGCAATTAATATTATATCTTGTAATTATTTTTGAACTTGTTATAGCTAGTTTATTAAATATTAATAATTTAAGTACTTTATACTTATTTTATAACTTATATCAATAAGATATTACTTTTTTCAAATAAATAAACAGTTATTTAAAAATATAACCTGATTTTAGAATTGTAATATTTTGTTTCTTTACTTTTAATATATTTTATTTTATTATCAAAGCGATTTTGAATTTAATTGAAAAAACTAAGTTATAATTATAATCTTAGAATTATAGCAAGAAATACTATTTTATCGGGTAAATTAAGCAAAGGGAGTGCGTCTAAAGTTCAATTTAATCTGCTCAGCAGGAGGCAAATTATGGGTACAACCAAGGGTGGGTGAGCTGGTTCAGCGACGAAGTTGGAGAAACACACAAGGACGGTACCGACTGCCCCAATCGTTTCGCTGGCGGCACATGTGCTCCGCTTCTGAAAGCTGCAGCTGCTGAGAAGGAGCAACTTGCATGAAGGCTGACATCCATCCTGCTAGACCTGCTCCCCCAGCAAAACTGCCTAGCCTCTCTTGCAATTGATCCGCTGGGCGCAACACAGAATGACAGTCGATTGCCAGTCATTGAGTGTCGGTACGATCAGTCAATTGCCTTGTTGCCCACTTGCCATGATCCTGTCTCACTTCTGGTGGCGTCGATTCCCGGGGGAAGTGCAAATCCGGGTGATGTTGTTACGGCGTCCAATTTCACTACCCTGTCTTAACCTCCTTCGCCCTGACCTTTTTGGTAGAATTTCAATGGTCATCCTCTCAGCTCTGTCCTTGTAATTGAATTTTTCCGTCAGGAGAGTACATTCGCCTGCAGTAAACAACCTCCTCGACACATCAATCCAGGACATTCTGGCTCTATCGATTCTCTAAATACTGTCAATATGCGATTAGTACGCTTGCTTCTTCCCGTCCAATGGGCCCTCGTCTGGAGCTCTGAAGCGCTCGCTCTGCGTACTTCAAATTGCTCAAGCATCACAAATGTTGAGATCGAGTACACCCTCAATCTATTCGCCTATCTTGTGGACACGCACAATTACACATCGCTAGATATGGTATTCACTTCCGATGCCATGGCTAATTTCGCAACGCCCATTGGTGCCATCGTTGGCCGTCCCATGATCGAGCAATATCTGCAAGAGGAGCTCGGTAGAATAATCAGCCAGCATGCACTCTCCACGCACATAATTAGAACACTGGAAACAGACTGCGGAAGGGCCACTGCAATCACATACCTTCAGGGGACCTTCTTTGGTCAGGGAAATGCCACTGGTCAATATATGACCACCTTTGGCTTGTGAGTTGTGCATCTTCAAGCGTGTTTGTGAGATGTTTAGCTCACGAACGTTGAAGATACCTAGATCTACTACAGATGACGGGATCAGGCTGGAGGATCTACAACAAAACCTTGGTTATTACTGTTTGTGCCATCATAAAGACATGCTGCTAGCTTTGCCTAACTTGATCCAGGGCCAAACGGGCAACCCGCGACTTTTTATGTCATAAATCCTATAGAGAGTCTGTGCCCGCATGAGCAAGCAGCATACTGTGGACAAGCGCGATGGAAGACAATCTTTGAAGCGAAAGAAAAGGATCGCAAAGCACCTTTAAGACTGTAGAGGTTTTTTCCACCTGAAACAAGAATTATCAATCGGATCTCGATTGAAATATATCGTGCAAATCAGGTTTCTTGGTCATAAGCGAAAAAGTGATCGACCAGTTCACCCGCGAAAACATATTCAAATTCTCACTTTGCAAGTCTATTATCAACGCAATTGATTATAATACAATGTCAAAATATTAAGAGTATCACAACTTAATATGTTCTACAATTTATGTCTAATTTTAAGATATAAAACTCAACGTACGTTGTAGTATTAAAAGTCTTAAGAATTTTGAAATATTAATTAAAAGTTGATTTATAACTTACAATTCTAACAACTTTATAAAATCTTTTTTAATTTTTTTTTGTCAAGAAAAACCTAAGTTGAAATAGCAACGTTTTGAGAACTTACGTCAACATATACTTATATATTTCAAATATCACACAAATTGTAGAACATATTAAATTATGTTAGTATTAAAAGTTTAACAATATATTATAGTTAAAAGCGTTAATAATAGATTTGCAAAGTAAAATCTTAAATATGTTCTCGCGAGCGAAAAAATCGATTACTTTTTCGCTTGCGATCAAGAAATCTAATTTATATAATAAGTATATAATAGAGAAGAATACGAATTTTCTATATTATAGTAGTAAAGACGCTACTACTTAAGAGACTTACAAATAGATAAACAAGAGCTAAATAGATTATTTTCCATATAATAAAGAGATACTATTACGAATTATAAAAAAATCTAATAGAAAAACGCTTTAACGTTATAACGTTAAGCGTATCTCTATATATTTAGTTTGCTTCGTCTATTACTTTCTAGAAGATAATTTAATATTATTATATTTTACTATATATATTGCTTTATATTCTAGATTTATAACTAATTCTTAATAAATACTTAATTTCTAATTATTATATAATCTTTTATTATTATTTATGAAATATATAGAAAAGAACATTAAAAAACATTATTGACAAATTCAAAAATTGTTTCGAAATTAATTAATTTTCTTCTATATAGATAAAAGAAGCAAAAGAAATAAAAAAGCAAATTTAAAAAAATATATAACAAGATAAACAAAAGAGAAATATAATACATAATAATTATATTATATAACAAATAATATAATAAATAATCAAGTATAGCTTTTTTTTATTTTTTTGTTCTTAATACTAGTTTCTAAAGAAAGATTTCTTAAGAATCGATATTTACTATATCTATTCTATTATACAAGAAGAGACAAGAGAGAAGATCTTACTAACAATAAAGCTTACAATTTATCTTAATTGTTAGAGTAAGATAAATGTAATCGACGTAACGTCGATAAGTAATTAAGAAGCACTTAATATATCTTAACGCTTATTATTACAAATCGCAATAGAGATTATCGCAAAAATAATAGAAATTAGAGAACTCTATAAATCGAAAAAGAAAAACATGTTTAAAATAATTTTAATAACGACGTTAATTAAATAACGCGCTTTTATCAAGAAACTAACGCATCGACTTAACAAACTTTTTGCAAAAAACAAATTAATCGATATAACTTCGATATTAAAAAGACTAAAAAAGATAATAAATTAACTAAAAAGAGTAAAAAAAATTAAGAAACGCACGTAGAATGCAAACATATAAGCAAATATAACATAAAGCTTATTATCGATTGTACAAACAACAATTAAGATAAATATTAAACAAGTACTTTCGAAACAACAATTAATTAGAAAGATAAAACTAATAATATAAATTAAAAGAGAGCAAGAGACAAAAAAAATACATAAAATAAACGCAACAAAAGTAATAATATTAACGCGCAACTTAAATATTGTTAACACGCTAAATACGCAAAAGAATATACAAAGAATAAAACGTTTTAAAAAAATAATAGTTTTCAAAATAAGAAGCAAAAGTAGATTGATCGTCGAGTTGGGTTTTGGTTCCAAAAGTTGGAACCAAAATCCAACCCAAATTTTTAGCGTGAAATCGAATTGCCAAGATTGATAAATCAAGCTACTTGATTAACTCGCTTAGAACGAATCCTTTCGCTTAATTGCCAAGAACTCGAATCTAACGTCATGAAATCAAGTCACGTGATAAATTTGGCTTTTCGCAATTAGTCTAAGCAAAAGCAACAAAAAAATTCTAAAATCGAACAATTTTTAAATTAAAAATACATTTATTGCTACGATTTTACGTCAAAAACGCGCAAAAATAATAATATACAATATTAGAGTTAAAAATATATCGAAAAACATAAAGAAAAAAAGAGCAAAAACAATAAAAAAATTATGCAAAATTATATACCAAAAACTAAAAATCGAAAAAATAACATAATTTACAAAGAAGAGCAATAAAAAGATTTTTTTTTATAGTAATATAAATAGACTACGCGAAAACAACAAACAAATTAATTTAACTCGAAATAATTTTTAAATCAAATGTTAAAATTGCAAAATATTACAATATAATATATAGAACAAAGCAATATATGAAGTATTAAAAATACAAACATTTAATATACAAATGCAAAAACAAACAATAATACTTTTATTATATGCGAAATTATCGCTTTAAGAAGTACTTATATTAGTAAAATTTATCGAAATAAAAGTGCAACGTTTGCAAAAATACTTATAAAGTATTCGATTTTAAATATTCTAAAAAAAAAGAATAAAAAAAAGAATAAAGACGAAGTCGCTATATTATATTGTAAGAGCAATAGAATCGAAGCAAACAATAATTGTTTTAATAATTTTTAAGAACGTAATAACATTTAATTAGATATCGAAGAAAAAAACAAAATGCAAGACAAAAGTAGTTAAATATTTAATTTTAACAAGTTGCATGCAAAGCGTCTTTATAACAACCAAAAAAAAATTTAGCAATTAATTAAAAAAAGACGCTTCGATAAATTGCTAAAAAATTAGTTTACTTTAATAAAACAAAATAGTAACGAAAAAGCAATAGCGTTAATATAGAATATATCTTTTATATAAAAGATAAAAAATTTAATAAATATCGAAACAAATTATACAAAGAAACTATAATAAAGATACGAAATAAACTTCGAATATTGTAATATAATTTTTATAAATTAAGAAATAAAATAATAATTGCATTGCTTCAAAAAGAGAAAATACAAAAATATAATATATTAGTAATACAAGAATCATAACAATATTATGTTAAAGCAAAAATATATAATTTAAAAAGCGCAAAGTTTACGTTTGTAAATAATAACAAAAAAATATGCTTTTACATTAACAAATATATTGATAATAATAACTAATATAGTATATAATATTCTAAAAACATAAAAATTATTATACTATAATTACAAAATCTTGACAACAATATTACAAGATATAATCTTGTTAATATTTACAATATTCACAGTTTATCTCTTAATAGTTACAACAATAGAGTTAACAAAAGTAGTTTTTTAACAATAAAGTTAACTTTGCATATGCAAGACAAAAGCGTTATTATAAAAAATCTTAATTTATATTATTTTTCTTAAAAGAGCTCTTTTTATTTTAGACAATATTTGCTATTAAAGAGTTTGCTAAATATAATGCGCGCAATCGATATTGTATTAACACTTTTGCAAGAAATTATAATAAAAGATTATTAAAATATTTAAATTACAATCGATTTATTATTTGTTATAAGAGAGATAACAAATCGATTAATATATTGCAATATAAATAAAGAATTAAAAAATTCGTTCGATTATTTTTTAATGAAAACAATATTAAATCTTAAAATACAAAATTAATCTTTGCGTTATCTTAAACAAAATTAAAAAGTTATAAATCTAAAAAAGTTCAATAATATATTAAAGAATATATTATCTAAATTACTATTAAACAATTTAATAAAAAAAGACAATATTAACAAATACACAACTAAACTACTCGATATTTTGAAAAAAACTATTGATAATTTTACTTTGTAGACAAGATTATACAAGAAAGTTAAACTAAAATAAACAACAAAATATACAAAAATAATTAAGAAAATCAAAAAATTGTGTCGACAATATCGCATTTTCTATAAGTAAAAAATATACGTTCGAATATATAATAAAAAGAGCAAGATTCTTAAGAAATATAAACGAGACAAATTTCGCAATTAAATATAAATGTCGAAAAATATTATTAAAAGTCTTTTTGAAATAAGAAAATAAATTAGAAACGCAATAATCGAAACGTTTATTAAATTTATTATATTATTATTACAAATTAATACAAATATTGCGACTACAAAAAAAAGATCGAAACAATATTTTAAACTTACTTCTCTCTTTTATCTATAATTTTAATAAATAATTTAAAAGAGTTTCTATATTTATTTGCAATAAAAGACAATAAAATTGTGTTAAAGCGCAAGATAATAAAAGCAACGCACAAAACAACTCTTAATAAAGTATTAGACATTAACAATATAATTAATTAAATATTGCGACAATTACTTTACATTGTTTCGAAACAAATAAAATTCTTATTTAATAAATATATAAAAAAAAATGCAATTGTCTTATTTTAAAAAAACAATTACAATAATGTTACGCAAATTAAACAAAAAAAATTACTTCAAATTATTATTTTATAAACTTATTGTATTGTTAGATACGTTAAGTAAAATATTAAACTTAATAATATTAAAGCGTTTTCGCTACGTTGCTAAAGCGCACAACATTTTATCAAATATATAAATAAAAGCTAAAAAGTAATATTTAATTAATACGATATTGCAATTAATTATAGAAAAAATTTATACAATATAAAGTAATTAAAAAAAGAAAGTAGTGTTTTTATTAAATTTCGACGTATTTAACGCATTTAATAATGTATTATATATTTGATTATTTTGTAATATAAAAAAGAAAGGAATTTCGATTTGTTTACTCAAATAAGTAGAAAACTTTTTAAAAAAATATTGTATTATTTTAATTATTAACAATTATACAATAAAAGAGCGCAATATCGATATAAATATATTGCAAAGCTTTTTTTTATTTTCGATCTTATATTTATTTTACAATACAAATTTATTAGAGAAATGCAACAATATTAGACTACAAATCAACGCTACAAACTTCGTAAATAATATTAATATATTAATATACAAAAAATTGATTAAACGCAATTGCAAAGTATTAAGTTAAATATACAATAAATGCAAGCATTAAGCACGTAATTATAACTTTAAATTTGCAAAAAAAAAGCACAAATTAATTTACTTCTTACACACTTCGAAGAGATTTAATATAAACGTCAATTTAACCCAAACAAAATACAAGATAATTGTTATATTAAATATTAAAGTATTAAAAGTTTAGTTTGACTCAAAATTAAAATAAAGAACTTACTTATAACAAATAAAAGCAAAATTAATAATTAAATATAAAAATGCTTCGATAATAAAAAATTCGATTTTTAATATTTTGTTAAAAACAAATAAGCGCAAATATATTATTATCAAGGAATTAATAATAATTTACGACGTTGTCGCGTAATATACGTTTACAATTTTCAAAAACTTAAGAAAAAAAGTTATCTTAAAGTTGCAATTGATACAAAATCGAATACTTTAATATATAATAAACATTTACAAAGTAATATTTACAAAAGCTCTATAAATTAAAACTAATATATTTTTTATCAATATTTATTTCGAAAAATTAATATAAAAATTGATAACGATTATAAATGTACAAGAGTTAAGCAAAATTATTAACGTAACAATATTATGTATACGCAACAATTTAATATCAAAAAAAGAACAAAAATTAAAGCTTAGAATAATATTACTATAGTTTAAAAAAAAATACAGATAAAACTTAAAACAACAACAATATTGCGACAACAATTATATACAATAATCTTATAAATAAAATCTTTTAAAATAGTTATTGCGTATAGCAAAGAAATAATTAAAAAAAAGCATAACGCAAATAATTTCAATTTGTATTAAAGAGCATACTTCGATAAAAGTAATTAAAACAAAAATATTATTGTTGTCTTAATAAGAGCGAATTGAAGTATTAAGAAATATCTTAAGAGCGTCGAAATAACATTTATATATTACGACGAGCTTAAAAGACTTACAAAAGCAATAAAAAAATTGTCGAAATATTGCGAGACTTTTACTAATTTGCGAGAACAAATTTATAGAATATATTTAAATAGTTAGACTTTACTTAAAGTTATAAAGAAAATAAAATCAATGTTAAATTAAATATATCTTAGACAAATGTAGTGCGTATACGAGGCAATACAAGGTTGCGATATAACATTAAAGTTGCACTAAATATCGAAATATAAGAATATAAAGAGTAATAAAATCGCAAACAAAGTTGCTAATAAAGTATATAAATAGCGTTTATTTTTTACAAAGCAATTGACGAACAAGCTTGCTATTAGAAAATTACTTATTTAAGACAAGACTCGAAAGAAATAACAACAAAAATAACAAAGAGACAAAAATAACGTAGAGTATTGCAAGCTTATATCGAAAATTACGTATAAGTATATGCAATTGCATTTCGATTGTTTCAAATTATATAACACGCTTCTAGTACAATTAAAAATAGACAAAATCGATTTTAATTAATTTTTATGCGAACAACAAGTATTTAAAATTATAACGAAAATTTACGATTGCAATTAGAAATGCATAATTGTCAAATATGTTCTTTTAGCTTATTTTAGATAACAACAAAAAAGAGCGCAAATATAACAAAAAATTAATATTACAAATCTAAGACAATTACTAAACGAAGTCAAATTCGCAATTGTAGCAATACAAATAATTTTGTTTATTAATTTATTAAGTTAGTTTTAGACAACAATATTATTCGAGATGCGCAAATTCTTCTAAATTTATAGAATTCTCGATTGAAGAATTTTCTTGTACTACGAATATTACAATAGAGAAAAAAAGAACGCTATATTGTTAAGACAAAATATCGCGAATAAGATTTGTAATTGTTGATTAAATTTCGATTTGCAAAGTATATAGATCTTGCGTAGACTCTTAGAGATATTAAATTAAGTATAAATTAAAAAAAAAAATATATATATATATAATTAAATTAATATATATTATTAAATAATTAATAATAATTATATTAAATATATTAATGTTTTTTGTATAAAAATATATTTTATTTCATAATTATTTTTATATTTTATTTTAAATATTATCTATTTAAAAAATCTCTTTATTAATATATTTTTGTTTTAATAATATATTATAATATAGTCTTCAATTTTAATAAAATCAAAATATATTTGAATATTAATTATATTTATTAATATATTAAAATTAATAGCGATTTATTACTATTCTAATATAAATTTTGAATTAAGTTTCGAATAATTGCTATTTAATTTAATATTCTCTTCTTCGCTTTTATAAATAATATTAATTAATTAACTTTAAACTTTACAAATAGTATAAATTGATAATTAATTATTCAAATTAATTCGAAACTTGTTTAATATATATTTAAGTTTATAATAATAATTTTTTTCTTAATAATAATTTCTTTTATATTTAACATACTTTCTTATATAGTTAATTATAAAATTATTTATTCTTTCAATTTTATTTTTAACAAATTTACTAATAATCTTAAATAATAGAACACAAAGTCTTTAGAATAAATCTAGATTAATATAATAGATTAAATAGATTTGATTATTAATTGTTATTATAAGTATTTTTATATTGTTAAGTTTTATAGATCTTTTAAGTTTAACAAAAAGTAAATATTTTTAATATTAATATTAGTAATAACTTTAATAGAGTCAAAAAATTCTAGGAGTAAGACTTTGATCAAAAATATATTAAATAAGAAAGTTGAAAACGTTTTAATTATTTAGATTAATCTATATTATAGTAGAAGCTAGCAAGCAATAAAACTTATTTTAAATATTTTAAAAGTCGAGTTACATATTATTTATAAAAATTTAAATATTTAAAAAAGTAAGAAGAAAATAACGCAAAAATATATTTAAAACGTGTTTTTTTTATAAATTTCGCATAAATTTATTAAATTTTAAGAAAGAAAATAATATAATAATTTTCTTTTTCGATATTATTATTTTATAAAGTCTAATATTTTAAATCTTAGTTTTATAGCTTAATTATTTATAATTTGTTTTTTTACAATAGATTTTATCTTATAATTAGAATACTTTTTTAATTTTATATTATTCTTTTACGTATTTGTAAGTCTTAATATTACTATTGTTAATTATAATTACTATATAGCAAAATATACTTAAATTTAATAGTAAACGTAAATTTAATAACTTAAAATAATATTATTTAATCTTAATTATATAGTAAATAACGTAGTTTATTAGTAACTCGCGTATATTAGTAACTTGCGCACTTTTCTATTGCGTTACTATTCTTTATCTTCTATATGCAATTTCTTTACAATTAAGAATGATAGTTCAAATTCAAAAAACACAAGTTATCTTAACTATCAAGACTATTCGATTTTCTTATAAACTAAGTTGTTGCGCAATTGCAAAGCTCTACAACGTACTCGAAACAATATTTTGTAACAAAATAAACAATATAATCTTAAAGAACAATTCTCGATTAAATATTTAATTATTAATTAAGATTAAAAAAGATATAATAGTTCAATATATATTAAATCTAGATTTGCGAGAATTTTTGCTTCTAATTAACGATATGCAAGAAATAATTAATTATATTCTTAAGTTGCGAGATTTGCGACGCGTTAAAAAGCAATAACCTTATCGATTTATTTAGCGACAAGATAACCTTTTTACGCGTTTCTTTTGCGTCTACAACTTCTAAAGAGCTCTCTACAAAAATCTCGAGCTTATAAATGCATAATTTTGTCTATTTAAGAATATATAAACAAAGTACAATATTTAAAATTGCGATTTATATAACTTCGACAAGACGAGCTTTATAATAAATATAATTTTAAGTTATATTGTTGTTACGTGTTTCGATTGTCGTAAAAAAGACAAGCAAGTTCAATCTAATAATTGAGAATAAGTAACAACTATTATTTGTATTAGTAGTAACAACTTCGACGTCTCTTCTTTTCTAATTGTTAAAGACGCCTATTACTTGTTTAATTAATATATTGAGAGCAATCTTCTTAACTTGTAAGCTATTAAGTTTATCTTTAATAAATAAACAAACAACAAGACAAATTTAAATTGAATTAAATACTTCGATAAGTATACTAGAGCGCAAACAAAGAATGTGTATCAAATACTAGTACTAGACAAGTATAAGAGTTATTAGTCGATCAATTTTGAGAGCTATTGTCAAAGCAATAACATCATTTCAATTTTTTTCTCTTCTTATTTCTCTTATATTATTTAGCTTTTCGATGTCGAATTCTTTAGTTCTTTAAAAAAGATATACAATAAAGAAATTAAATTGTTTATTTAAATTTATGTTAATTATATTATTAAGTTCAAGTTTTTCTTAATATTTTGTGCAATATACAAGACTTGTATAATTTCTCAAAATATAATAAATAATTTTAGAAAAGTTAATTTAATTTTATTCGATTTAAAAGCTATTATTTTAAAGCTAAATATAAAGCTACGAACATTAATATTAACAAGACTTCTAAAGATAGATGTCGACTCTTAAATCTCTCAAATATTACACAACTTGATTAAAATTGTTTCGCAAAGTATTTTTATAAAAAATCGAATTAATAATAATTAAGAAAGCTCTTTAACTTTTATTTTCAATACTATTAAGCATATAATCAAAGAAATAGAGACAATAGTTTACAAGATAACTTTTATGTGAACAAAAGTCTATAATGTTCGAAGAGCTAATAAGAATAAGATTCTAAATAAACGTCGAAGAACTAAAAAGACACGTATCTGTTAAGAAGAAATACTTAATATCGAGAATGCACAAAATATTTTAGCTCAAAAAAATACAAAACAACAATTAAGACAAAATAGACGCACAAATAATAATAGAGAAGATACAAGATTAGCAACTATTTGACAATATAACAATTGCGACAAATCTAATTATAATATACAAACGTATTAGGTCGATGTAGAAATGACTAATATATATAGTTTCGAGTAGTTCTAATTAATTGAATAGATTATAATTGTGCAATTAATTATAAAAGTCGCGATATATTAAGAAAGTGCGCAAGTTACTAATATGCGTGAGTTATTAATAAATTACGTTATATAAATTGCAACTTTACAAGAATCTTATAAAATCTTATATAGAATTAATATTAAATATTTATTATTTTAACAATATTATAAGAATTTGTTCTTAGGTCTAATATTAAAAAAAAGGAAATTAGAACATTATAAACTTTAGCTTTATTTTCGAATAAAGTTTAAGAATTAAAATAAGCAATTAAAATATTATGCAAATTTAATTCTAAATACTTAATAAAATATATATAGTATTTATATCTTTAATTAACAAATTAGATATTATTTATAAGACTAAACTCTTTCTCGATTTATTCAAATAGTACATAAATATATTTAATAAGATTTTCTATAATAATATAGTATTTTCTATAACACTAATTCTTTATCTCTAGAGTCTTTCTGCTAGCGCGTTGCATTGATAAATAGATTGCATTAATAGATAAAATCAAATAGCTCTCGCAAAGCATTGAATAATTCGATTAAATTAATATGCGTAATCTTTCTATTGAGAGGTTATATTGAGTAGCCCTCTTGTTATGGAACGCTTTCAATCTACAAACATGCTGCAGACACAATATTGGAGCAGGACAGCCACCCACCTATTCGCGCATGCGCGCGCACACACACACACATCCCCGGCCCTAAGGTAGTGTCTACTGCAAGAACGCTTTCTTGATAGGTGTCGCATCTCGCCTCTTGGTTTACTTCATGCGGGGAGAGGACTCACCGACTTGTTCTTCCGAAATCAAGGCATTTTCGGAAGACAATATCGCTTCTACGCTCGATGGAGGTAATCTTTCAGACTCGGTAATGCAGTGGAGTCCACCACAGATTTCATGAATCTCTGGAAGTACGAGTCTGAGGTTGTCAGAAGCCGTTCCCATCTCTTCGAGATCGCGTGAAAAAGGATTCAACATCAGCCTCGTACTCAGTTCTGCTGCCCATGTCCGTTCGCTTTTTGAATAGTCAATAGACCCCGTGAGCACCATTTACCAGGTGGAGACTCAGCAATGGACGAATATGCAACGTCTATTCCTACTGACGAGGGTAAATCTTCAGCGACCGATCGCGTTCTGACGGACATCGCTCATTATGTCTACCACTACGAGATAGAAAGCCCACACGCAATGGATAGGGCTCGACTTGCCTTTCTCGATGCTCTTGGTTGTGCCATGGAAACCCTGTCGAGTGATGAATGCCCTTCATTTCTTGGCCCCATCGTCAAGGGTTGCACGACACGGCAGGGTTTTCGCCTACCTGGCACAGCCTTCGAGCTTGACCCGGTAAAAGGCGCTTTCGACACGGGCACCTTGATTCGATACCTCGATCATAACGACGCTTTTACGGGCGCAGAATGGGGTCATCCCTCAGGTATGCGTAGATTCTGAGTCATCTCTACATGTACTAACAATGTTCGATAGACAACATTGGGTCCATCCTCGCCGTTGCAGACTGGCTTAGCCGGAACCCGTCGGAAATTTCAGATACTGCGCCCCCTTTGACTATTCATACTGTCCTTTGTGCAATCATCAAGGCCTACGAAATCCAGGGGTGCTTCCAGATCTCGAACGCCTTCAATTCTGTGGGTCTCGACCATGTTATTCTTGTCAAAGTCGCTTCGACTGCTGTGGTCAGCTGGCTACTTGGTCTCACTGAGACTCAAGCGGTTGACGCAATCTCCCATGCTTGGATGGATGGCCATCCCTTAAGAGTGTACCGCCACACAGGGAATACCGGTCCCCGAAAAGGTTGGGCTGGGGGTGATGCATGCATGCGCGCTGTCCAACTTGCTCTACTCACACGTTCGGGGCAGCCAGGAGCCCCGACAGTACTAAGTGCAACCCGCTGGGGGTTCTACGACGCTATCTTCCAGTGCAAAGCCTTCAGTCTCCCACGACCGTTTGGGACCTGGGTGATAGAAAATACTATCTTCAAAGTTGTCCCTGGCGAGGCACATGCGTTGTCCGCCATAGAAGCAGCACTGTTACTTCGGCATAGACTCACCGAGCAGGCCATTGATCTGGATACAGACATCCGAAAAATCAAAATTCGCACCCATGCAGCGGCGTGTCTGATTATTGACAAACCTGGTCAACTGAACAATGCAGCGGACAGAGATCATTGCATGCAGTACATGGTTGCTGTAACAATATTGAAAGGTGAACAGCCCGCATATTGCGATTATAGCGACAGTAGCCCCTGGGCGACTGACCAAAGAGTTACAAATCTTCGTCAAAAAATGGAGATAATTGAAGACGAGCAGTTTACTAAAGATTACCTCTTTCTACAAAAGAAATCCTTGACAAGTGCCCTGTCTATAGAATTTGTTGATGGGCGCTGGACGGAGGAGATTTGCATTCAATACCATCTTGGTAGCCCAAGCCATCCCGGGACTAACGAAGCCGTCAAAGCAAAGGTGAAGAGGAATTTTGGCTTGCTATTCGAAAGCGCCACACATGAGCGGATCGAAAGAGCCGTAGCCACGGAAAAAGTTACGCCGGTCAAGGTATTTGTTGACCTTTTGTGGAAGGGCCCATAGTCTCAACATTGAAGCCACATTCATCAAGATACTTGAAAGCTCATGCAAGCGGATGGCAAGGAGCTGGACGAATGACTTTTCTACGCTTGGCTTTTTGGGAGGTAACGCTCATTCCGCTGCATCCTAACGCTGCTCGAAGCCTTGAAAGAGCAACTAGATAATTGCTGCAATCCACTTTTCCAGCATCTCTATGATACTCAGATTATTCAACTCGAGAAACTGCAGGTGTCCATTTCCGCGTATCCCTTTGTCTGCAAGCTTCAGGTGTTCGACTTTTACGCCGGCTTGCCGTAGGTACTCCACTGTGAATCCGTCATACGAAGCATGAGAGCTTGCCTCACCAGTCTCCAACAGCACCGGAATTCCGAGCAGGTTTGTAAGTCTCTGTGCTGGCTCGTGTTGCAAGATGTATGTTACGCCATTAGCGGCAAGGTGCTCCTGTCTTCGCAAAGGCCATCCGCCACGATCCACCTGGTCAGCTGGTGGGCCATATGTGAGTACAATGTCTGTAATACCGTACATTTTGACGTCAGGACCTTTGGCAATGGTGCTCTGAAATGGGGGACCGGAGGGTTCAACCGCGACAATAGCTTTGACCAACTCGGGACGTGCGTCCGCCCACAGCCAGCCATGAGTACCGCCTTGAGAATGCGTGATCAGGATTGCGGGGCCGATGCGGTCCAGGAGGCAACTTCCCGCCAGCTGCATGAGGGCTTGTTCTGCGGCGTAGTCTGTCATAGAAGCGACAGTACTAGCGTAATAAGCATCGAAGATCGGGTCACCGATGCGACCGGAGCCGGGCCATTGCGTGTGAAGGGCGGCTTCCGGCCAAAGCAGGAAGTCACTACACGCGGTCCATCGTTTCTCAGCCAGTTCAGCCGGGTAAGTGATTGTTGAGCCACTGGAGGGATGATAAGAGGAACGACCTCGGCAGGTCTGGTCAAGGAGATACACAACATAGCCCTGATCTAGAAGCCATGATGCCCAACCTCTGCGGCCATCAGGGGTGTTGAGAAAGTTCTGCCCATGACGGAGTCAGCTCGATCTTTAAGCGTTGTCCGTTGCATTTGTGCATGATCCATTGAACCGACCTCTCCTTTTATGCTAATCTCCCTTGATTTTCTCTCAACAAGCCGATCCTATGATCTGAAGGGAAACAAGACGCATGGCAGGGTTGAAGCTTACAGTTCCTGTCTGTCCTGCCCCCTGAATGAACACCAAAGGCCAAGGATGTTTGGCACCTTCAATTGGTAAGAGTAGTTCCACATACATTTGGCCTGTCAGTATATGCTGGCCATCGCCTTTGTCGTTTTCAACATACTGGCCACCCACATAGAAGTAAGAGCGATGTACTGGCGACTCTGCTGATCGATAGACCGCTTTTCTGGGCGAGGGAGACGAGGACATCGTTCATTGCCCACTTTTGAGTGCTGCGCTCGATATTCGAGAACATAGGCGTAACAGCTAAGACGTCTTGGTGACATATCTTACGGCAGGAGATAAGTAAGTACTTATGGCTTGGCTTCGGGAATTTCCGAACTAGTAACATTACTTTAGTGCAGATCGTGTTACTAGAAAAGCTCTACATAATAGAAGAACTAATACTAAAACTAGAAAATTACTAAGAAAACAATACTTGATTGTCTATTATATTATTTCGTATAATAATCGTTTATTATATCTTTCTTCTTTTCTTCTTGTTATAATTGTTTCTTTAATAATTAAATAATTCGCTTTTTACATTTATTATAATTATCTTTTTTTAAATTTTAAATTTTAAATATTATATTTATATTATTTTATTAAATTTTTATAAATAATTAATTTTTTTAAAATTAATTTTTCTTATTATTATTATTATAATTATAAAATAAAATAAAATATAAAAATATTATTAAAAGTTTTTTTATATTTCTTTTTAAATTGTAATTTGAATCAGTTCCTAGTTTACCATTATGTTGGCTAGCTCAGATGTCAAATTAACTTTATAGCGCTAATATTGAATAACTAAGATCTTGGCAGATTTTAGGCTCTCTAGTGCCTAGACTGACCGCGTTGACCCGAAAATGTCACGTGCAAATGCCAAGACTCGGGTCAAAAAAAATTCGAAGAATCGAATCGCTCAAAGTAGTTTAGTCGATTACTATAAGTAGTTTAGCGCGCTTCGCGCTAAACT
>JAABUQ010003251.1_pt1 | contig 30255 bp, 28 predicted proteins | sample 5560001 | NCBI WGS metagenome assembly JAABUQ01 (sample SAMN10711888, study PRJNA513371) | rock metagenome | isolation source: Antarctica rocks | place: Antarctica: Victoria Land, Finger Mt nord | collected 2015-12-18 | reverse complement strand
ACGACGAGGTGATGGTGGAGTCCGACTATACGTTCGGCATCAGTGAGTACACGACGATGCCGTGGAGTTTCGAACGCGATCTCGAGCGCTTTCCCGCGCTCGGTGCACGCGCGATTGAACTGTGCGAGCAGAAACTCAGTGAAGATGCCGGCGAGCGGGGCGAACAGCTTGAGCGCCTTACCAAAAGCGGCCTGACGGTCGGGTCGGTGCAAGGCAAGCTGCACACCGTTTTTCCGGACAACATGAATCCGACACCGGAGAAGCCCGAGGAACGCAGTGCCAAGTTTCGCACGACGATCGAGCACCTTGCATCGGCGGCGCGGAATGCACCGTTCGTCGTGAACACCGGGCATGCGCCGAAAGGCAACGTCGAAGAAGCCTGGAGCATCGCGGTGCGCGAATTTCGTGGACTGTGCGCCTTCGCAGCCGAGCATGGCGTACGGATCGCACTGGAACCGCTCAATCCTCAAGTGATGAATAAAGATACGTTCGTATGGTCACTCCCGCAGGCCCTGGACATGCTCCGCGACGTGGACCATCCCGCGTTCGGGGTCTGCGTGGACGTGTGGAACCTATGGCAGGACCCGCTACTCGCCGAACATATCCGGGCATGCGGCGACCGCATCTTTGTCGTTCAAGTGAGCGACTGGCGCCGGCCACGTTCATTCCTGGATCGCACGATCGTGGGCCATGGGCCGATCGACATGGCCGGTTTCATGGGCGCCGTCGACGCGATGGACTTCAAAGGACCCTATGCCCTCGAGATATTTTCTAAGGACGTTCCGGATTCACTATACGACGACGACCTCAACATGGTCGTCAGCGAAAGCAAACGAGGTCTTGACGTGGCTTGGCAACGGAGAACGAAATGAACGGCGAGCAAAGACTGAGCGGCAAGGCGGCTATCGTAACCGGAGCGGCGACCGGTATTGGAAAAGCGACGGCGATCCGGCTGGCAAAAGAAGGCGCGCACGTCGTAGTCAATTACGTCACGCAGCCCGACAAAGCGCAGGAGGTGATCGCGACGATCGAACGCAACGGCGGCCGCGCCGTGGCGCTGCAGGGCGACGTCAGTAAAGAGAACGACGTTGCGGCGCTCGTCGATCAAACGGTTCGTCAGCTCGGCCGCATCGACATCATGGTAAACAACGCGGGCGTCGAAAAAGAGCTTCCGTTCCTCGAAACGCCGCTCCACGAATGGGATCACGTCATCGCCGTCGATTTAACGGGCCCGTGGTTGTGCAGTCAACATGCGGCGCGCCAGATGGTAAAGCAAGGCGGCGGAGGACGGATCGTCAACATCTCGTCGGTTCACGAGGACCTTCCGATGCCGACCAACGCACCGTATTGCGCGGCCAAAGGGGGTTTGCGGATGTTGATGCGCACGATCTGCCTCGAGTTGGCGCCGCACAAGATTACGGTGAACAACATCGCCCCCGGGGCCATCGATACGCCGCTCGACAAACAGACCAAAGAAGACCCCAAAAAGCATAAACAGCTGCTCAGTGAGATCCCGCTCGATCGGATGGGTCAGCCCGACGAAATCGCCGGGCTTTGTGCCTTTCTCGCAAGCGATGAAGCCGCATACGTTACCGGTTCGACGTATTTTATGGACGGTGGGATGATTCGCCACGCGAAGAGCCTTTGAGTGCGTTTGGCTGATCGGTAAAGGGCCAACCTTTTCATGAAAGAAACGTGAACCTCGGACGCGGCATTGCGGCTGCGCGAGGAGAGGACCATGCGAGGCGCTTACCTCACGACGATGATTGCTCTGGCGACCGCGGCTTTCGGCTTGATTGCGGCGCTGGCGTGGAACACGGCGATCACCGATCTCATCAAGGTGTTCCTCCCGGCGGGCAAGGGACTGGCGCCGGAATTCATCTACGCGATCGTGGTCACGATTCTTGCGGTCGTCGTCATCAACGGCCTCGGCAAGTACGCCGACAAGGATCAGTCGATCATCAAATAGATTCTCGCATCCGTCAGGGAAACTTACCCAGGGCGAATCCGCACAGTAACGTTGCTAACAGCAGCGCACCTCCGCCGAGCGCAAAGGGGAAGCTGCCGTCGACGCGGCGCTTCTCCCACACGGTTTCCAAGACGAGACCTCGGAACGCCTCGCGCAGGGACGCCGCGTCGCCGGCTTCGACGTACCGGCCGCCGCCGTTTTGCGCGATCGATTCGAGCGCGCCGGCGTCGAGATCGGCCTGTTCGTTCGTGCCGGGGATCAATTCGCCGCTTCCGCTCGAACCGACGCCCACGGTTTCGATCCGAATGCCGTGTTGCCCGAGGTTTTGCGAGACGCCGATCGGATCGGCACCGCGATTGTTGATGCCGTCGGTCAACAGCACGATGATGCGCCGGCCGGCAGGCGGCATCGCTTGTGCGGCGACCGCGAGCGCATCGCCGATCGCGGTCGCACCGTCGGGCGGTGGAATGCGCGCGAGGGCCTCGTGCACGGCATCGCGATCGTCGGTAGGTGAAAGAATGGCGTTCGCGCCACTCGAGAAGCTGACGATTCCGATGCGCGTGCCGTCGGGAACGGCGTCGACAAAGGCACGCGCCGCCGCTTTAGCAGCCTCCGCCCGCGTTGGTGAAAGATCGGTGGCGCGCATCGAACCCGACGTATCGATGCACAGCACGACCGTGCCGTCATGCGTCGGTACGCGAGCGATGAAATGTGGGCCGCCGAGCGCGAGGGCGAGCACGGTGCAGCCGCACGCGTACGCGGCCAGCAAGAGCGCTGCTGGCCAGCGCGCTGGGCGCAGGGCCTCGAGCGCAAAGGCGAGATTCGAATATGCCAGCGCGTTCGAGCGCGAGCGGCGCTCGATCATCACGTACAGCCACACGAGCAGCGCGGCTGCGACGAGCGAGGCGGCGAGTTCGCTCGGCCGCGCGAATGTCACGCAATCACGCCGGCAGGGCTTGGCGCACGTCGGCGGGTATGGCCTGCGCGTCGCCTCCAAGCACCGGACGAATCAACGTCATGCCGCTCTTGGTCAACAGCATTCGTCCAGCGGGCGAGAATAGGAACGCGACGAAGCGCTGCGCCGTCGAAGGATGTACGGCGACGATCGGAATCGTCAAGGCGTAGGCCGCGATGCCGCCCGTGTGAGTTTTGCCGTCGATCGTCACGCTGGCGCTCGCGTAGTGAGCTGCCTGCGCCGGATCGCCGAGATTCGCACTCGTCGGCAACTCGACGAAGGGTACGTCGCGGGCGACGGCTTCGGTCGCATACAAGAAGGCTGCATCGACGTCGCCACTCTCGAGCCGCGCGAGCAAGGTTTCTTCGGGGAGAATTTGCGTGGGGTTGCGATCGTCGCCGAGCAGTCGCTGTGCGAGGTCGGGCGGTCCGCCGTCGGCCGCAAGCAGTTTGGTCGCGATGATCGACCGGTAGCCCTTGGGATCGAGCGCCGGGTCGGTGCGGCCCAGCCGTAGGCCCGACTCGAGCAGCACGTCGCCGAGCTTCTTCTCTTTGCGCGCAACGCTTTGAAACTCGCCCGCGAAACGTGAGCCGCGCGCGTAGCCGATGACCAGGCGCGTCGTCGCGAACGTGATCCCCCAACGCGCCAGAGGTTTCGGGCCGCCGATCAACCCGTCGATCACTTTGGGATCGGCGCTGATAAAAACGTCGGGTTGACGCAATCCGCTCGCGATCAGATTTGCAAGAGCGAGGCTGCCCTTGGCTTCTCCCCGGAAGTCGATGCCCTGCTTCGCGAGTGCCGGCGCAACCGATCGCTCCATCACGGTAACGAGCGACCCGGCATACAGGACGCTGACGGGTTCCGACGCTCGAACGCTGCGCGGCCATCCGATGGTGCACGTCGCGATCGAAGCGACCGTAAACGTTGAGCGTCTCATCGGCGACCGGTTCGCTTCCCTATTCGTCAGGCCTGGGTGCGAGAATTCGGGCAAGAACAACGCGGTGAAGCACGCACGTCACGGCATCATACTCGCCGCGAAAATCGCGACGGCGGTTGCAGGACGCTTGGCGCTCATGCCAGCCCGAAAGCGGCGGCGATTGCCGACTCCGGAGCGGCATCGGCGTCGAGCACGGCCACGCGGGCGCCGATGTCGCGGAGCGTTGCCAAGACCGTTTTCTCGCGAGCCGCAACCGCTTCGCGATAGCGAGCGCGCGAGCGGGCGTCGACGTAAAGTCGCTCGGCGCGACCCGATTCCGCGTCGCGTAAACGGACGAAACCCCGCAACGGCAACCCCGTGCGCCACGGATCCGCTGCCAGCAACGCCGTGAGGTCGAACCGGTCCGCGCACGCGCGGAGTTCGTCGCCGAGTATCGCCAGATCGTAAAAATCGCTAATGAGGAGCAGTCGCGCCCCGCGCGGCAAAGCGACGAGGGTAAGACGCAAGGCCTCGCGGGGAAGCGTTCCGATCGGATCGCGGACGGCCGCACAGACGGCTGCTGCTGCGCGCCCGCGCACGGCCGGAAACGTCCGTGCGTGTAACCCGATGCGCGCGCACCGATCGTCGTCGATTGCGGCATCATACCAAACCCGCGCCGCCGCGCAGCCGGCAGCGTAGTTGCTCGTCGCCCGGCCGAGGTGCATCGACGCCGAGCCGTCGACGACGGCCGCCAGCACGAGGGTCGCATCCTCCAGCATCACACGTGTTTGCAGTGCGCCCGCGCGTGCCGTCGCGGCCCAGTCGATCCGCCGCGGATCGTCACCGTCCATGTACGAGCGCAGCTCCGCGAACTCGTAGCCGTCGCCACGCCGCGGCGCTACGATCCCGTAGCCTCGCACGTTCGTGCGCCGCCCGGCAAGCAATGCGGCCCGCAGACGCGGCCCGAAGGCGTTCACGCCCACTCTTTCGCGGCAACGGATGAGTTTGCCGCGTTTTATCGGACCATAAACGCCGATGGAGTCTCTCGTTGCTGCTTTCGACGTGCAAGCGGACTGGTGTCGCCGCTTGGGCTCGCCGTTGTACGCCGCGCTGCTTGAACGTTGCGCCGATGAACTGCGCGCCGGAAAAGGGCGGCTCGTCGAATTGCTCGCTCCGTATTGCGATGACCCGCCCCAATCGGCGCTGGCTCTGCGTTTGATGGCCGCCGTGCACCGCTTGACTCTCGCGGGCCAAGCCGCGGAACTCGCCGCACATTACCCGTCGTGCGGAGGAGACGGCGATGCGGCGGCGGCGTGGGCAGCCTTCAGCAACGCCATCGTTGCGCACTATCCGGTGCTACGCAGCGCACTTGCCGAGCCCGTGCAGACCAACGAAGTCAGCCGTGCGGCGGCACTGTTCGGCGGATTTCTAACGGTCGCGGCGCGTTATAGGCGGCCACTGCGGCTCCTCGAACTTGGCGCGAGCTCCGGGTTCTTGCTGCGCTGGGATCGCTATCGATACTGCGCGCGCGGCTGGGCCTGGGGACCGCCAAGCTCACCGGTTCGGTTGGAGGAGCACTTTGCTGATGCAACGTTGCCCTTCGATGTGCAGTCCGTTCCGGTCGCTATTGCAGATCGAAGTGGCTGCGATCTTGCACCGATCGATGCGGCGAGCGAAGCGGGAAGCCTGCGATTACGATCGTTTGTGTGGGCGGATCAGCTCGATCGCTTGGCGCGGCTCGCGGCCGCATGTAGCGTAGCTCGCACCATACCCGCGACGGTGGACCGCGCAGACGCGCCGACGTGGTTAGCAGAAAAGCTTGCAGAACCAAGCCCCGGAACAGCGACCGTCGTCTTCCATGCGGTGGTCATGCAGTATCTCTGTGAACGCGACCGAGCGCGCGTAGCGCGCGAACTGGAACGGGCCGGCGCCCGTGCGACGAGCGACTCGCCACTGGCGCGGCTTTCCTTAGAACCGCGCTCGGGCGCCAACGTCATCCTACAACTCTGGCCGAGCGATGAAGAACTGGGCCTAGCACGCGCGTCGCTGCACGGCCGCGACGTCACGTGGCTCATGTGAGTCGCAAGGCAATCTGGTTACGCTACTGTTGGAAGCCGCCGGGACAAGCGACGCACGGACCTTCTACGCGTGGCGCCGCCGAGATCTCCGTATCATCGTAGCGGCGTAAGCGGTAGACGAGCGTCGAGATGCCCCAGCTCAGTACGAAGATGCCGACGATGATGTAGCCGAGGATGCCGAAGTTGTTGCTCAGGTTGCTCAGGCCGTTCCACATGCCGCCTCGCAAGTTGAGCTGACCGGCCAGGATGCTCAGTGCCTCGATCGTGCCCACCACCAGCGCAACGAGGACGGAGACGAGCGTGATCGTCATGTTGTAATAAAGCTTGCGGATTGGTTTGACGAAGGCCCAGCCGTAGGCGCCGAGCATCAAGATGCTGTCGCTCGTATCGATCAGCGCCATGCCGGCGGTGAATAGCAGCGGGAAAATCAAGATCGCGAAGATCGGCAGCCCTTTTCCGGCCTCGACCGCCGCGATGCCGAGAAGCCCGACTTCGGTCGCCGTGTCGAAGCCAAGACCGAACAGAAAGCCGATCGGATACATATTGACGCTCTTGCCGACGATGCGCAGCAGCGGCTTGAAGAAACGTCCCATCAGCCCGCGCTGATCCAGAAATTCCGTTATGCTTTGCTCGTCGTAGCCTTCGCCCCGCCGCACGCGACGAAAGGCGCGCACGATCTCGACCAGCACGAGCAGATTGATGATCGCAATCACGTACAAGAACGTGGCCGACACCGACGTTCCGATGAGGGCGCCGACGTTTTGCAGGTTCGGAATCGTGTGCTTGATGGCGGTTGCGGCAAGCGCGATGCCCACGGTCAGTGCGACGACGACGGTCGAATGACCGAGCGAAAAGAAAAACCCCACGCCGACGGGCCGCTTTCCGTCCTGCATCAGCTTACGCGTTACGTTGTCGATCGCCGAGATGTGATCGGCGTCAACGGCATGCCGCAGACCGAACGTGTACGCAAGCACCGCCGTGCCGAGCAGAATCGGGCGGCTCGAGAACGCCGCGAACGCCAGAATCCATCCGGCAATGTTGAGAACGCCCAGAATGATGTAGAGGCTGATGACCTTCGCGCGAACGTCCCGGTCGCTGTCGTCGAAGACGCTCGCCAGCGCCGAGAGGCTAAAGCTGCGCGCCCTAGCGGTTCGGGGCAGCGGGTTGTCGGCAACGAGCATCGGCGAATGCAAGTGTACGCCATACGGCGCGCAACAGACCACTTGGGCGGTATTTGTATACGGTGAAGACGTTAGGGGTGTCTCGAAGCAATCTCCAGCACGCGGGCCGGCGCCTCCGCCCGAACGGAGGGCGCGTAGCGCACGACGAGAATCGCGAGATCGTCGGCGATGCGTCGTGAACGCCGGCGCAGGCGACGCACGATCGTGTCGGCCATCGTTTGCGCACTGCCGTCGAGGTCGGTAAACCACCCCGCGGCACCCTGCACGCCCAGAAATGCTCGATGAGCGTCGCGCGATTCGGTGAGGCCATCCGTCGTCACAATGAGCAGGTCGCCGGGTGAAAGCATCAGCTCGCACGTTCCGTACTGCGGCTCGTCTTCGATACCGACGATTGGGCCCGTCGGAGCGAGTTGCGTGACCGCCCCCGAGCGCCGCAGCCAGGCCGGCTCATGCCCCGCAGACGCATAGCGTAAGCAGCCGGTTTGCAAATCGATGGCGGCGAGAAAGAGGACCACGAAGGTTTCCGGGTGGTCCGCCGAGCGCGCATACAAGGCGCCGAAGCGGGCCAGAACTTCGCCGGGATCGCGATGCTCGGAGAAGAGCGTTCGAATGCTGTACTTGACCAATGCCGTGTCGACGGCGGCGGCAAGCCCTTTTCCGCTAACGTCGGCGACCAAGAACATGGCGTGGCGCCGGTCGAACGTAAAAGCGTCGTAGGTATCGCCGCCTACATTGGAGCCCTGCGTGGCCGACAGCAGCACGCTGCCGACCTCGACGTTCGGCACGTCGCGACGCTTGGAGAGAACGGCCTTCTGCAAACCTTCGACGACGACGCGGCTCTCGTCTACGACGCGCCGTAAGCGCCCGACGACGACCGCGAACAGCAGCGCAACGACCGCGAACAGCCCGTTTGAAACATCACGCGTGCGTGTGTTGGCGGAAACCGTGGACTGGAATCGGCGCTGTCCGAGCGCCTCACGCGTCAACAGTTCGGCGGTAAGCCGCTCGTACTGATCGCGCCCCGCAGGAAAAGCAAAATGCGGCGCGCGTTTGCCGTCGCTCTGTGCGATCGCGTCGATCCGCTCGAGATCGCTTGCCAATAATTTCTCGTACGGACGTACGTCTTCAGCACTTGAACGCCGCTCGAACTGCTCGACTTCGAGCAACTCCGAATCGCGCTGCGCGGCGACGACGGCCGACTGGTATGCGAACGCATCACGGATGCCGACGCCGCCCCAATACGATAAATACGTCGCGAAGGCGAATGCGGCGAGCAGTCCGACGAATAGGACCAGCGTCACCAGCGTCCGGCGCGTCACCATCGGTGCTGGCCTTCGCTGCCGATCACCTGACAACTTCGTCTCCGCGCGAACACGGAAGAACCGGGGAACTCAGCGCCCAGCGTCGGACATTGGCGGAAATCGCGTTGTCGGGAGCAGGCGCCATGATCGTTCATAACGACCTTACCATCCGCGTCGGCGACGGGCAAATGCCCGCATATCTGGCGCGGCCCGGCAGCGCGGGGCGGTATCCGGCGGTCATCGTGCTCGAAGGCGTGTACGGGTTCGACGACGAGCTGCGCCGTATCACGGACCTGCTCGCGAGCCTCGGGTACGTTGGCCTCGCCGTCAATTATTTTCACCGCACGCATCCGTCCTTACGGTTGCCGTTTACGCCCGAAGGCCGGGCTCGCGGCGAAGAGGCCGCCGCGGCCGTGCAGAGAATTCAGGTTTGCGGTGACGTTGCGGCCGCGCGCGATTGGCTCAACGATCAACCTTTCGTCGAAGCGGGGCACATCGGCACCTGGGGCTTCGGATTCGGCGGCACGGTCGCGTTCGTGACCGCGACGCTACCGGGCATCAATGCGGCCGTCGTCTTCTACGGCCAGAGCATCGCCTCGCTCATGCCGAGTGGTGAAGCAGCCCCGCTCGAGGATGCCCCTGACATCCGAGCTCCACTGCTGCTCGTGTTCGGCGGGCGAGACGAATTGATCTCGCAGAGCGACGTGGAGTTGACCGTCGACACGTTGCGCGCGAGCAACAAGCGCTTCGACGTGCAAGCCTACCCAAACGTGGGACACTCCTTCTTTCGCACGACCGGAAACTCGGTGTCGACGCGCGAGGCCGCCGACGCCTGGGACCGCGTGCAATCGTTTCTGTCAAAGAACCTGATGTAAGCAGAGACGACTTGGGGAGGCCCTAAGAACGGCCGGAGCCGAGCAGGGAGTGATCGAACGTGAATTGGGGGACTTCGCTCGGGAAGTGGTAGTCTACGAAATCGAACTCGAACTTCGGAACCGACGTGTCGAGACCGAAGTGGAGCGGCGCATCGGCAACGATTTGCTGCACGTAGTTGTGTCCGTTCAGCAGGACGTAGCGCACGGTCCATTCGACGCCATCGTAGGGCTTGCCGCCAAGCAGTCCTTGCACGTTGAGTTGCACCGTACGGTACGTCGCCGGGTCGACCCACAGGTCGCGTAAACGGTTGGCCTCCGGCTCACGCAGCGGCGTCAACGTCAAGTGAAGCGCCGGTACGCCGACGACGCGTTCCGTACCAGCCAGCTCGATCTGGTAGTCGCGCGTATTCGCTTCCACGTGCGCGATTTCACGAAAAGCATCGCTCGGTTGGGGCGCCGGGCTCGCGCTGCCATTCGGGCTCGCGCTCGGTGCGGGAGTCGGATGGGACGCTGGGAGCGATGAGCGGCCCAGAACGCCACGGGTCAAGATGCCGAACGAGGAGACGGGGTCGATGCGAGGCTGGTCGAGGCGAATCGGCTCGGCATCAGGATTCGTGTCGAAGAACGTGAAGCCGAAAATCGAGAACGGGACGCCTCCTAGGCGATGTTTCTCTTCAGCGATGTCATGGAGCGGCTCAAGCGACAGCGCTCCGTCGCGGCTACGATAGTACGCGTCCCACCAGTTGTCGAAGACGTGGCCGTTGTGCAGGTAACGCACGAGCGCGCCATAGCGTAAATACGGCACGCCGCTTTGGCCTCGCCATGCATCACGCGCGCGCGCAAAGATGCGTTCCGCTGCGGGGTTCGGGCTCGGGGTAGGGGTCGGCGATGGTTCTGCCGCCGCCCAGGCGCCAGTGGGATGAGTGACGACCGCAAACGCGACCAGAAGCGCACACTCGAGCGCGAAGCGGCGAGGCATCGTCGCCAGCTTCGTCCCCGGCGTCCGGAATTCCAGCGAAGCGACCGAAACGAAACGCTGTGATGGCTTGAACCGCTGCTTAGAGCTGCTGAGGCATTCGGTAGGCGTCGTGGATCTCGCGCTTCGCTTCGAGCAACGCCGCCGTGACGATCGCCTCACGCGTTTGGCGGCATTCGCAACGCGCCGACGCGCAACCGTCGCCTGAATGCAAGGTGGCACCATGCCGACAGTACTCGCATAAAACCAAGGAATCCATGGACCCGTTCACTCCGTAAGGCGACGACCCGGCGCGCAACGCCGGGCAGTGTGCCTACTCTATCTCCCGGCAAGGCACCAGTCAATCCGGCTCTCGGTTGCCCGCAGGCGCTACGGCACGGGAACGGCGGCGATGAGGTCGGCCACGGTGGCCTCGGCGTCGATCCGTTCGGTCAGCAGACGGTAGTTGAACGTTATTCGGTGGCGCAGGACGGCGGCGGCATTCGCACGTACGTCGTCGGGCGTAACGAAGGTACGGCCGTCGACCAGTGCGCTGGCGCGCGACATTGCGGCCAGCGCCAGCGTCGCCCGCGGACCGGCGCCGCGCTCGACGTACGCATGCGGCTCGCGCGTCGACCCGACCAAGGCGACGATGTATGCGGCAACGCGGCGATCGATGAAGATGCCGTGCGCCTCCGTGCGCCACCGCAGCACGTCGGCCATCCCCGCGACGTGCCGCTCGAACGCCGGCGCTTCCCCGCCGAAGCGTTCCAAAATTGCCAGTTCCTCGTTACGGTTCGGATAGTCGACGACGATCTTGACTAAGAAGCGGTCCATTTGCGACAGTGGCAGAGCGTACGTACCGTCACCGTCGAGCGGATTCATCGTCGCAGTCACGATGAAAGGATCGGGCAAGGCGTGCGTCTGGGGACCGATTGTCACCTGACGCTCCTGCATTGCTTCGAGCAGCGCCGACTGGACTTTGGCTGGAGCACGATTGATTTCGTCGGCGAGTACGACGTTCGCGAAAACGGGGCCGACGACCGTCGTGAAATCGCCGCTGCGTTGATCGAAGACTCGCGTTCCGACAACGTCGCTCGGCAGGAGGTCGGGCGTGAATTGCACGCGTTTGAAGGTACCGTCGAGCGCAGCCGCCAGCGCTCGGCACGCCAGCGTTTTTGCAAGGCCGGGTGGGCCTTCGAGCAAGACGTGACCGCCTGCAATGGCCGCGCGCACCAACGTATCGAGCGTGTCGCGCTGACCGACGATCGTATGCGCGAGCGCTTCGATGAGTACGGCCGGCTTCAGGAGAGGTATGGCAGTGCCTCGCGCGCCGCTTCGGCAACCCGGTCGTCTTCACAGAAACTCGCACGTTCGACGGCGGCCAGCGCTGCGCCGACGCGGCCCTGCGTCGCGCCGCGACGTGCCAAGTCGGAGAGCGTTTCATCGTCGCGCGCGCCCGCCCGCTCGCGGAGTGCGGCGCGCACCGCCACCGCATGCGAACGCGTCGGCTCATGGGCGAGCATCCCCACGAGCTGACGCAGATGTTCGTCCGCGTCCGGCGGCGGAACGCAGGCCGTTGGGGCCTGCGGAATGGGCTGCCCGCGGCGTGCGCGGCCGCGGACCCACGCAAGCGCGAACGCTGCCGCGACGAGGAGCACACCGAGCGCAGCACATCGCGCCGCGAGCCACGCGGCCTGCACGAGCGTGTCATGCACGGCGTTGACGAACGGCACCGGGACGACCCGGACGCGCACGGGATTGGTTCGAAAGCGACTGGGATGGCCAGTGCGTCCGTCCACGGCATCGAGCACCGCGGGCCCAATCGTTATGTCGCCGGGAGCGGCTGCGTCGAGCGTCAGCGTCTCGAAACATTCGGTTCCGCGTTCCGTTGCGGCGCAACGGCGTTCGCCGCCGAGTTCTTCAAAGGCGGACAAGTTGGGCAGTCCGATCTCGTCGAGCGACGTCACCTCTTCGGCGACGGCGGCGTGAATCGTCAAATGAAACAGTTCACCGACTTGGACCTGGGGGCGATCGATGCCCATCGAAAAATCGCGAACGTGCAGCGTACGCAACGTTTGTGCCGCAGCGGGCGCCGGGCCGACGAGCGCAGCCGCCATATACACGCTCAGCACCAGCGCCGACGCTGCGCGATGCGCGAGGAGACTGTCGGACTTCGTCCGACAGCCGACGACGCGCGGATCGGCCGTAGGCCGAACGCAACAGATTCGACGAAGTCGAATCCCTATGGTAATGAACCAAGCCACTCGGCGAATAAAAACCGGGCGTCGGAGGGACCCGGCGACGCTTCGGGATGAAATTGGACCGCCGTTATCGGCAAGGTGCGATGCCGGAAACCCTCGTTCGTGCCGTCGTTGAGATTGACCATCGTCGGTTCCAAGTCGACGGGCAGCGACGCCCCGTCGACCGCATAGCCGTGATTGTGCGCCGTTACGATGACGGCGTCGCGCTCGAGGTCCATGACCGGCTGATTGCCGCCGCGATGGCCGTATGGCAATTTGTAGGTTCGTCCGCCGCAGGCTAGCGCCAAGAGTTGGTGTCCCAGACACACTCCGAACATCGGCACGCGGCCGACCAGTCCGCGCACGGTTGCGATCGTGTCGGGCAGATCGGTCGGGTCACCGGGACCGGGCGAGATGACCAGTCCATCGGGTTCATGAGCCAGCACCTCGGCTTGCGAAGCGCCGTACGGTAGCACCGTGAGTCGGGCGCCTAGTGCGGTGAGGTCGCGAACGATGGCCCGCTTCACGCCGCAATCCAGCACGACGACGTGCGGTCCGGCGCCGTTGGCATCGATCCTCTGCGTCGTGCGGCTAGCGACGCCCGCCACCAGCCCAGCCGTACTGCTTTCGCGGGCGAACGGGACGAGGGCTTCCTCCATCTTTGCGATCGCGTCGGTGCCGACGGCCAGGGCCGCGCGAAGCGTTCCGTGTTCGCGCAACACCGTCGTCAGCGCGCGGGTGTCGATACCGGTGATGGTCGGAACGCTCTGGGCGACGAGCCAGGCAGCGAGATCGCTCGTGCTGGCGTGATGGGACGGGTGCCGCGCGAGGCGTTTGATAATCGCGCCCGCGACGCAGGCCCGCGCATGCTGCATTGCGGTGCCGGAGACGCCGTAGTTGCCGATCATCGGATAGGTGAACGTCAGGAGTTGTCCCGCGTAGGATGGGTCGGTCAGCGCTTCTTCGTAGCCGGTCATGCCGGTGTAAAAGACCGCTTCTCCCAAGGTCAGTGCATTGGAACCGACGCCCTCGCCATCGAAACGCGTGCCCTCGGCGAGCAGCAGCGCAGCCGGAGTCGACACCTTACTTATAGACGGCACCCGAAATGTTGACGTAACTGCTGCGGTGACCCGGAACGCGCGCGTCTCCAAGCGCCGCGAGCGTCAGCCGGTGCAGCCCCTGCGACAAATCGGGACTCGTAAAAACGACGGCGCGCACCGTCTTGTGAGGTGCGTAGAAGTCGAGGTCGCGAAAGCGTTGACCATCGAGCGTGATGATCGCATGGCCGCCGCCGGGACCACGCACGCCATACAACTGAACGACGGTCCCGACGAACGACAACGTAACCGCGGCGCCGAGTGACGCGGTGCGACTGCTCGTTCCGAACAGGCGACCGTCGCGAAAGTGACGGACGTGTTCCCATCGCCCGTAGTACTGAAAGTGACCGACTCCCGGGCCGACATAAGTGTCGGAAACGAACGTGGCGCCCTTCGCCACGGCTGTCGCGCTCAATGCGAGCACGAACAGCGTAACGAACGGCCACGAACGTTTCACGGGTTAGCGCTTACTCTTGAAAGCGCAAGACTACCTTGGCAGCCGGCGCCGGAGCGTCGTCGCTCAGTGGTGCGGGAGGCGAAGATTGAGTTGGAAGTTCGGCGCGTCCGCAGTGAGGCCGAGGTCGAACTCGGTGATGACGGTCTGGTGCGGGTCGCGGGCATAGCCGGCCGAAATGCTCAGATAGGCGGCGTTCGTGCCGCTCCCGATCACGCTCGTGCGTTTGCCGTGAAGCGGTTGCAGCACCGTTTCACCCGTGGTGATGTCGTCGAAGGCAAACGACAGCGACGTTTTCTCGTTGAGTGCGAACGCCGTGCCGAGTTGATATTGGAAGGCGTTACCGGGTTGCGCGATGCCGGGTTGGTGCACGGTCGGATCGGTGCTCAAGTCACGGAACGAGGTCGGCTGGTTGTAATAGACGTTCGCGCCGCCGAAAAAGATCGCGGGGTCGCTCGTTTTTACGAAGCTCGCGCCGAATTCGTACCCGAGCGCACCGGAGCCGGTCGGAAGCGAACCGGGATACTGGAGGCTGGAGTTGCTCGCATCGTTGACGAGCTTGATGCCGTACGGTGAGCGTCCGGTCGGCAGCGAGACGTGTGCATTCAGCGTGACGCCCGGAGCGTTCCCCTTCTCGTGCGCGAGCTGATAGTATCCACCCAGCAGAACGTCACCGATGCCGCTGCTTTGGACGCGGTCCTGCGAGGGCGACGAGCCGGACTCGTTTGCGCCGACCGACGAGAACGTCGTCGAACGGCTGAAGTACGGTACTTGACCTTCGATTTGCAGGCGGTCGCTCAAGCCGTACGTCGCGTTGAGCCCGAGTTCCGTGATGTCGCTGCGCTGTTGCGTAACGTTGACGTTACCCAAGAAGATCGCCCCGAGCGCCAAAAAGCCATTGAGCGTGAAGAAGCGATTGTCGCTGTACGCGCGAGTGATGCTGGGCGTCACCGTCAGATTGCGGCGAAACAGCGCATTCTGCTGCTGATAAACGGATTGTACGCTGGCATCGGTGGGAGCGGTCGTCAAAGCAGCCTGTTCGGGGACGCCCGCCGGCACCGTAGCGTTGGCGACCGTTTTGGTGGCGGCGCCGGAGGCCGGCGATGGGCCCGTCGCAGCAGCCCTGCGCACGGCCCCGGCTCCAGCCGGTCTGACCGCCGCCAAGCTGCGCGGCGAAACCGGCCCGACGACTCCCGCGGCGCGCATGGCCTTGAGTTGCGCGATCTCGGAACGAAGCTCGTTGATCTGCGCTTGTTGGTCACCGTTCTTGGCTTGCAGGCGCTCTTCGACCGCGAGCAGGGTGGCTTGAAGCGCGGCAGCGTCCGCCGTGCGCGGAGCGACGGCGACGACCTTCGAGACCATCTTGGCACTAGGTTTCTTGTGCTCCGACGGGGCGACGGCGACGACCTGAGCCGCGAGCTGAGGTTTGGACTGGTCCGCGACGTCCGCGTCGGCCGAGCTTTTGGGCGCTGGCGCGGCACCAACGAGCGGCGTCGCGAGCCCGAGCAAAACGCTACAGGCTGCAAAACGGCGAAGTGCGGTTGGATTCATGACAATATGCTTTCTGTAGTGGCGGATCGTTTGCTAATGAAGCAGCTGCAGCGTCGGCGGGATGAGGTTGAGCGGTGCCGTCACCGAACTCGTGGTGCCGGGCGCGACTTGTAACGCCAGCTTCAGTTGATTTGCAACCGCGTTGCCGCTGGTCGTGAGCTGGACTTGTTGATAGACCGAACCGCCGGCGATGCCTTGAGACACCTGGCCGCCCGGCAGATTGATCGCGACCCCGAGCGCTCCCGGGTCGACGTTCACCTTGCAGGGCGAGCCGCAGGCCGTGGTGCCGGCCAGCGTGCCGAGCACGAGGGTTGGGCGCACGGCCGAAACGTTGACGCTCGCACCGTTGGTCACGGTATTGCCGTTGCCCGCGATTTGGATCGTCTGTCCGACGCCCGCGATGCGGCCGTCGGCGATCGTACCGACGGCACTTCCGCTTCCCGCGGCGGCATTGCCCGGAACGCCGCCGCGCGAGGTGTACGAGTCGATGGTCACCACCGGCTTCGCGCCGCTCAGATCGATACCGACCGCTTCGCCCACGCTATAGGTTGTTGCACCGCCCGGACCGTGCGTCGTCCACGCGGAACTCAGATCGAAACCGAAGTAGACGACGCGGCCGCCGAGCCCGTTGCCGGAAACCGGCGCGGCGGCGCCGCCGCTTGCAGTTGCCCCCGTTGCGGCTTGCGGCGACCGCACCGCGCCGGCATTGAGAGCGCGGCCTGCGACCGGGACGCTTTGCGATTGCGGCACGACGTAGCGCCCGCGCACGTCGCGTAGGGCGGCATCACCGAGGGGCGCGGCCGCGGGCTGCTTAGCACCGAAGGCTGGATCGACGGGATCGTCGGCCCGGACCGGCGCGGCGGGAAGAATGATGCTCGCGAAGAGCGCCGCGGTTACGATCGTACGCTTCATATCCGTTGCACCGCGGGGGCGCCGATAAACATCAACGTGGCGTTCACTTCGGGCAGCGCCGTCGTCGGGGCGGCCGCGAGAAGATCTCGGGTGCCCAGCGGCGCGACCGTCCGCGCGAGGACGTTGTCGGTGCGGTAACCTTTGCCAAGAATGACCAGCACGATACCATTCCATTCTGACGTGAAATCGGGCAGTGAAAGAACGCGGTTTCCAAGCGCCGGATCTGCGACGTACGCATACTGGTCGTCGACATGGCGCAGAAGTGCGAAATGATGATAGCCGTGATAATTGAGTAGCACGACTGCCGGTACTTTGAGATCGCCGAGCGAGCGAAGGGGAAGGTTGAAGCCCTCCGCTCCCAGCCCAACGGTCTTGGCATAATTCTTGATGTCGAGCAGCGAAAAACCGCGCCGGCTTACGGTCGCGGCATCGGAGGCGTTGAGCATCCCCGCAAAGACATCGCGCTCCGTGACCGGCGCCGCATAACCGTCGCGGAACAGCGTCGCGAGGACCGCCGCCCCGCAAGAGAAATCGAGCCGCTCTTCGACGATGCCCTCAAAGCGCCGCTCGCGCATGCTCAGTACATGGTGATACGCATCCTCGCCTTGCACCGCGACGAGCGCGCCGACGCTGTCGTTCGCGCGAACCGGTTGCGCCGACCATAGGAGCACCGCGCCGAGCGCGGTGAGAACGAACCAAGATCGCTTCACGGTGGAATTCCCCGATGGAAAAGTTTGCCGGGCGGCGACGCGGTCAACACCGCGCCGCCGTCCGTTTTGGTTTAGGGTTGAACGACGAGGGAGTTGCTCTGTTGGTTGCCGACGCCCGCGGCGACGTTCATGCTGAGGTTGCCGGTTGCGCCGTTGAACGTGTTTCCGCCGGCGCGCGCGTTGGTGTTGGCCGTCAGGATGTTGCGCAGCCCGGACACCTTCTGGTTCGCGCTGATCGACGCGCTGCTGTGGCCCATGCTACTCGGGGCGGTGATTAGCGTCGCGTTGGCCTGGTTGTTGAAGGCGCCCGCCGCAACGTTGACGCCGATGTTCCCGGTGGCACCCGCGCCGACACCGTCGGCGATGGCATCCACGGATCCGGTCGCGGTGAAGGTCTGCGAGGTCGTGACCGTGTGCGTCGCCGTACCATCGAAGTTGTTCGAGTACGTGCTCGAGCTGTTGCTCGCCGAACTCGAGTTGCTCGAGGAGCTCTTGGAGCTGTTACTGGTGTCGGCCGTCGAACGCTGACTTTGCGAGGCGCTATTCTGCGAGTTCGACGCGTTGTTGGTCGCCGACCCGTTGAAGTTGAAGGTCGCCGAAGCATCGTTGTGGTTCGAGGCATTGTCCGACGAGGATGACGAGTTATTGGCGGAACGGTTGCTGTTCGAGTTGTCGTTGGCCGTCGCACTCGCGCCGGCGTTGAAGTCGCCCGACGAGTGATTGCTGCCGGAATGGTTTTCCGACGAGCCGTTGTTGCCGCCGCCGTTATCGTAGTGTGAATGGTTTGAAGAACGCGAATTCGACGAATTGGAGTTGTTCGAGCCATGAGCCGAGACGTTGGCGTCGGAATGGCTGTGATCGGACGCGCTGCTGTTGGACGAGGAATCACTCTTCGATGCTTTGCTGCTCGATGAGTTGCTGTTGCTGGTTGCGCTCTCGGACTCATTCAATGTCGCCGAGGAGTTGGACGCCGAGTTGGACGCGCTTGAAGCCGAGCGCTGTTCCATGTGCGTCGTGCTCGAGTTCGATGACGAGTTGCTGTTCGAGCTCGACGTCGAATTGCTGGCGTTGGTGGAGTTCGTATTCGCCGTGACCGCCAGATGGTCGGTCACCGTGGTCGTGTTGTTCTCGGTCAGACCGTTGCCCTGAACGCGCACGCCGTTGAGATCGGTCGTCGACTGGTTGAGCCGCAAGCTGCCGTTGGACGAGCTGTTGATTGAACCCGAACCCGACCCGGAAGCGGAACCGGAACCCGTGATCGAGCTGAGGCCGGCGCGCCCGCGGATGATCGTCAAGTTCGTCTGGCTGTTGCCGACGCCCGAGGCAACGTTGACCCCGGCATTGCCGGCGGCCGCTTTAAGGACGTTGCCCGTAAGGACGGCAGTCGGATTGATCGTTATGACGCCCGAAGCGCCGGAGCTATTCTGATTGGTGGTTCCGTCGGCGAGCACCGGAGAGCCGGCTGCCGCGACGATGGCTACCGTGCCCAGCACGGAGAGGAAAGATCGGTTCACGATGACCTCACAGTTCGGAAGGGGGAAGAGTCGCTAGGAGTCAGGGGTGGACTTGCAGTGTGAACGCGTTGGTCGAAGCATTGCCGTTGCCGGCGGTCTGATTGACCTGAACGAGGCCGCTGGCATGAGCGAAAGCGCCGGGCGTCACGATGACCCGGTCGTGCGCGCCCACGTTGACGGTTTGAATCGGGCCTATCCGTTGACTGGTGGAGACACCGGCCAGCACCGCGTCCGAAGCCGCGCGGCCGAAGCCGATCGTAGCGGCATTGATCTGCTCGTTACCGACGCCGGCAGCCACATTGACCCGCACCAAGCCGATGGCACGCGCGAATGCGGAGCCGTCGAGCGTCGCGGTGTTGGTGATCCCGGCGAGCGGCACCGGGTCGGCAAACGCCGCGACCGGGAGCGCTAAAAGCATCACCCCAGTGAGAGCTACGGGAAATCGAAACACGTTCGTCTCCAAACGATGGGTTCACACTAACGATTCCGCCGCTGGAAACCCCCGCGACGGGATTCGAAGATACCCGAAGACCCGATAAGCCAAAAGTGCCGATGAGCACTGTCCTTAGGGCTAATTTGGGCCTTTAGTGGTACGAGTATTTAATAGAAACAATCGATAATAAGGGTGCCGGCGGAAAGAACGAGCGGCCGTGCGCGATAATGTGGCAGCATCGATGACTGCACAAATCGAAGATTACGCGTTGATCGGCGATACGCACACCGCGGCTTTGATCGCCAACGATGGTTCGCTGGACTGGCTGCCGTTGCCACGCTTCGACTCGATGGCCGCGTTTGCGGCGCTGATCGGCGAAGACCGTAACGGAACGTGGACGCTCGCGCCATGCAATCCGGCCGCCGCAACGACGCGGCGGTACGTTGACGATACGCTCGTGCTCGAAACGACGATGCGGGCCCGCGAAGGCATCGTGCGCGTGGTGGATTTCATGCCGATGGAGACGGCGTATCGGCGCGTCGTGCGCATCGTCGAAGGCGTTGAGGGCAGCGTGCCGATGCGCTCGACGTTCGAACCTCGCTTCGACTACGGAGAGGTCGTTCCATGGTTCAGTTCAAGCGAGCGCTCGGTGTTGGCGGTCAGCGGCCCCATTGCGCTGACGCTGACGGCGGACGTCGCACTCGAGCGCCGCGGTACGACGATTGAAGCCGCCTTCGACGTGCATGCGGGGGAACGGATGAGCTTCGTCATGTCGGCCTTTCTTTCGCACGAGGCGCGGCCCGATGCCATCGATCCGGAGACGGCGCTCGCCGAGACGCTCGCGTGGTGGACCGGATTCGCACAGCGTTCGGCCTATCGCGGGCGCTATCGCGATGCGGTGATGCGCTCGCTCTTGACGCTCAAAGCCTTGACGTACGCGCCGACGGGCGCAATCGTCGCTGCACCAACGACGTCGCTGCCCGAAGCGATAGGCGGCGTGCGCAACTGGGATTACCGCTATTGCTGGTTGCGCGACGCAACCTTTACGTTGATCGCCTTGATGAACGGCGGCTACTTCGATGAAGCCGGTGACTTCATGAAGTGGCTCGTGCGGACGATTGCGGGCGACCCCGATAAAGTGCAGATCATGTACGGCGTCGGCGGCGAGCGCCGCTTAGCGGAATACGAGTTGAAATTCCTACCCGGTTATGAAGCGTCGTCGCCGGTTCGCGTCGGGAACGCTGCTTCCGATCAATTCCAACTCGACGTTTACGGTGAGGTCGTCGACGCGGGTTATGCCGCGCTCAAAGGCGGCATGGTCGCGAGCGACGAGACATGGGCGATGCTGCGCGGCGTAATCGACTACGTCGCGCACCACTGGCAGAACCCGGCCGACAACGGCATGTGGGAGGTGCGAGGCGGTCGCCGGCACTTCACGCACTCCAAGGTGATGGCATGGGTCGCCTTCGACCGCGCCGTCAAGATCATCGAGGACTTCGGCTACCCCGGGCCGCTCGAGGAGTACCGCACGATCCGCGACCGTATTCACCTCGAAGTGTGCGAGCGGGCATACGACGAGCGTCGCCGGACGTTCACGCAATCCTACGGGTCGCAACAGCTCGATGCCAGCGTCTTGCTGATTCCACTCGTCGGCTTTTTACCGGCCGACGATGACCGCGTGCGCGGAACGCTCGCGGCCGTCGAACGAGAACTCTTCTTCGATCCCTTCGTACTGCGCTATTCAACGGAACCCGGACTCAACGTCGACGGCCTGCCGCCCGGTGAGGGTGCGTTCTTGGCGTGCAGTTTTTGGCTGGCCGACAATTACACGCTCGCCGGCCGCTACGACGACGCGCGCCGGCTTTTCGAGAAGCTCCTTGCGCTGCGTAACGATCTCGGGTTGCTCAGTGAAGAGTACGACGTGGAACGCCGGCGGCTCGTCGGCAATTTTCCGCAGGCGTTCTCGCATCTCGCCCTCGTCAACACCGCGCTGAACCTCGAGCGGTATGAGGGCCCGGCGAAACAACGGGCCGATCAAACCGCCGCGACGGCATAACTGGACTCGGCTTCGCCGAATCCGTGCACGACTCGGCTACACCGAATCGTACACAAGGGTGGAAGTCGGGCAAAGCCCGACCGGGTCATATCAACGACCCGCGAGTTGGCTCGTGAAGAACGTCATCACGTTGGCGGCGTCGGTGATGTCTTGCTCGAAGGAATTACCGATGCCGTGACCCTGGCCTGCGTTTTGAATCAACAGAATCGGGTTGCGGGAGCTGGTCGCAGCTTGCAGCCGCGCCGTCATCTTGCGTGAGTTCATCGGGCTGACGCGCGGATCGTTTTCCCCCGTCGTCATCAACATGGCCGGATATGCGACGCCGTCGCGCACGTTTTGATAGGGCGATTGGCGCATGATGTAGGCGAAGTCGGCTGCATCGCGCGCATCGCCGAACTCCGGAATGTTCGAGGCGCCGTTGGGTGAGAGTTGCCAGCGCGGGATGTCGTAGATGCCGACTTCGCCGACCACCGCACGATACACGCTAGGGTTGCGCGTGATCGCCAGACCCATCAGGAAGCCGCCATCACTGCCGCCCAGAATGCCGAGATGCCGCACGTCGCCGTATCCATGCGTTTCAAGCCACCGAGCGCACGCGGCGAGGTCGTCGGAACTTTTCGTCTTGGTGGCGTGCAGCGCCGCTTGATGCCAAGCCTCGCCGTATTCGCCGCCGCCGCGCACGTTCGCATCGGCCAGCACGCCGCCGCGCTCCAGCCATGCTAGCCCCGTGCCGACGAAATAGGGCGCCGTAATAATGCCGTAACCGCCGTAAGCGTACAAGATCGTCGGGGCGCTTCCGTCGCTCTTGACACCGGGCAAGTGGATGATGGACAGCGGAATGCGCGCGGTCCCGTCACTCGAAGGGACGAAGACGCGCTGCACGACGAGTCGCGAATAATCGCCCGGCGTTTTCGTTTCGATGCCGGTCGGCGTCGCGGCATTCGTGGCGGGGTCGTAACGCAGCCAGCGTCCCGGCGTATCGTACGACGTGTAAGTGATGATGACCGGGCCGTGCCTCGGGTCGCCCGCGACGTCGCTGACCGCAACGTGGGGCGGGAGTGCGATTGCGCCCAGGAGTCTTCCCTTCAAATCGAAACGCCGCACGAGCGATTCGCCGCCGTCGCTGTAGGTCGCATACAGAGCATCGTTGGCAACGTACAGATCCTCGATCGGCAGCCGCTGCGCCGCGACGAAGGTGTGTGCCGCCGCGTAATCCGTGCCGGCATCGAGCGCGAGAATGTCGAACGTCGGATGAACCTTGCTCGTGCGCAGCAGCAGCGTGTTGCCGAGGAACGCCGCACTCTTGACGTGATCCGCGATGCTCGCAGCTTGTCTGAACGGCCCGGAACCTTCACGCACCCAGACCGCGTAGTCGCCGAGGTCGCCGGGTTCGATCAGTGCCGCGGTACGCGAACCGTCGCGCGAGCGTAAGAGCGTATACTCGGCAACCTTCGACTGGCCGTGCCCGAAGACGTAGGCATCGCTCGCGGGATCCGTGCCCAATGCGTGGTGGTAAAGCGCGATGTTGAAGTGCCGCTGCGCGGCCGGCACATCGCGTGGCCAGCGCGCGTAGAGGAAACCGCGACCGTCGCCGTCCCACACCAGCGCCGACGGACTGACGCCGCCACCCGCGTGCGGGATCGTGTCGGCAAGCCGTGAGCCCGTCGCCACATCCACGACGTGCATCGTTTCTTCTTCGGAGCCGCCGGCTTGCGTCGTGAACGCGACCTTGGAGCCGTCGGGGGCGGGAAAGATCGCTTCGATCGCTGCGGGCGTGCCGCCATGCGCGGCCGCGAGCGGATCGTACAGAACGCGTTCGTCACCGGCAAGCCCATCCCGCGCGACGAGCGCCGGCTGCGCTTGCGGCGGCGTCGTGCGTTCGTACACCAGGCGGTCGGCGTCGATCTGCAAGGCAAAGCGCGCCGTCGAGGTCGAGCTGAGCTGACGAATGCGGGCGCGCAGCGGCGCATAACTGTGACGACTGCGAAGATAACCGAGGGCGTAGGCTCGCTGACGCGCGGCCCACGCCTTCACGGGCGGCGCGTCGTCATTTTCCAGCCAGCGATAATCGTCGACGTACGTTCGTCCGAAGAGATGATCGACGACCGCAATCTTTGCCGTCGGCGGATACGGCGCAAGGCCGGTAGGCGTCGCGCCGAGCAGCGCGGCAAGCGACAAGAACGCGACGAAACGATGCGGGCGCATAGCGGCCCCTTCGTACGGTCTAATTGCGAGGCCTCGCTCGAGGGGGCATTGCGAGATGTTACGGGACTGCCGTATCGGGCGTGCGGACATGCTCGGGTCGGATCCCGACACCGATCGCTTGAGCGACAAACCAGCGAACGAACGGCGCCAGTTTTCCAATGAACGGTGCGCGTCGCACGACGACGAGCACGGCATCCAACAATCGACTCCGGCCGCGCATCGCCGGTGCAAGGAAGCGATTTTGAATTTGTACCTGCGCGGCTTGCGTAACCCGCGTCGGGAACATGCGCCTGCGCTGCACACGGGCGAGATCGCGTGTCGTAACATGACGCGAGAGCAACGGACGGCACAGAATATTCGCCGCTGCGACTGCGTCTTGAATTGCGAGATTGACTCCAACGCCGCCGGCGGGAGACATAGCGTGGGCCGCATCGCCGATGCAAAGAAGCCCAGGTTCAAACCAGCGTTTGAGGCGGTCGACGCGGACCGTGAGTAGGCGAATATCGTCCCAACCCAGTTCGCTCGTACGGTCCTCTAGAAACGGCGCAAGCGCCGCGATGCTTGCGCGGAAGGCGTCGATTCCTGCGGCCCGGATACTTTCGAGACCTGCCTTGGGAATCAAGTACGCGCATTGCCAATAGTCTCCGCGATTGAGCATCGCCATGAATTTACCGCCCGTAGCCGCGCCGAGCGTTTGCGCGGGGTCGCTCAGGCGGCGGCTGATCCGCATCCACAGCACGTCGATCGGCGCTCCCAGTGTCCGGACGGGAAGCGCGGCCGCAGCGCGGATCGTCGAATGGCGGCCGTCGGCGGCGACAATGAGGTCGGCTCTGATCTCCTCGCGGCCGGCGGACGTTTGCGCGACGATGCCGACCACGTCGCCGTGCGTTCGGACCAGGTCGCAGGCCTCGGCCTCCATCATGAGTCGAAACGACGGATAGCGCCGTGCCTGCGTCGCCAGCAGATTTAAGAAGTCCCATTGCGGCACAAAAACGATAAACTTGTGACGTGCCGAAATATGGCGAAAATCGGGACCGGATAAGGTTTTCCCGTCAACGCGGAAATAAAGTTGCTCCTCGCGCCGCGGCGACAGCGCAAGCATCTGCTCTCCGAGCCCAAGCTCGTCGAGTACGTCCAACGTCGACGGATGAACGGTGTCGCCACGGAAGTCGCGAAAGAAATCAGCGTGTTTCTCGAGGACGACGACCCCGATCCCGGCACGCGCCAAGAGGTACCCGAGCATCATCCCCGCCGGGCCGCCGCCGATGATGCAGCATGTCGTTCGAATCACGTTCATAGTGGCCCGATTCGAAAGCAAGGCGCGAGGTGCTTGCCGGGCCCCGAGCGCGTACCCTACCGTGTATGATTGACATGATGACAAGACAGGCCCAGCGCACGACGGCATTCGAGAGCGACGTGGACCGCTGGCTCGCGGTGACGCGCCGCGACCACGCCGCCGACGGCGCATTCTTGTATTCGGTGCGCACGACGGGCGTGTATTGCAGGCCTTCGTGCGCCTCGCGGGCGGCGCGCCGTGACAACGTCCGCTTTCATGCGACGTGCGAAGCGGCGGAACAGGCGGGGTTCCGGCCGTGCAAGCGCTGTCGTCCGCGTGAAGCCGGCCTCGCCCAGCGCCGCGCGACGGCGATTGCGCGCGCCTGTCGCGTAGTGGCGCAGGCCCAAGCATCGCCGACGCTCGACGAACTGGCAGCGGCCGCGGGCATGAGCCGCTTTCATTTTCAGCGCGTCTTCAAAATGATCTGCGGCGTAACGCCGAAAGCCTACGTCGACGCGCATCGCGCGCGGCGCGTGCACGAAGAATTGGGTGCCACGGCGACCGTGACGCAAGCGATCTATCGTGCCGGTTTCAACTCGAATGCACCCTTCTACGCGGCTGCAGAAAAGCGTCTGGGCATGACGCCGACCGCGTACCGGCGTGGCGGTGCAGGCAGCACGGTTCGCTTTGCGATCGGTGAATGTTCCCTCGGGTCGATCTTGGTTGCCGCGACCGACCGCGGCATCTGCGCGATGACGCTGGGTGACGACCCGGAGGTCCTCATACGGGAACTTGCCGACCGCTTTCCGCGAGCGCAGTTGGTCGGCGGTGATGCGGACTTCGAGCGCCTCGTCGCCGGGGCGATCGGGCTCGTCGAGGCGCCTGGCAGCGACGCCGACTTGCCGCTCGACGTGCGCGGCACGGCATTCCAACAACGCGTGTGGCAAGCGCTGCGCGAGATTCCAGCCGGGACGGTCACCAATTATGCCGAGCTGGCACGACGCGTGGGCGATCCAAATGCAACGCGCGCGGTGGCGCGAGCGTGCGCCAGCAATCCGATTGCGGTCGCAATCCCATGCCATCGCGTCGTGCGCACCGACGGCGCGTTGTCCGGCTACCGTTGGGGCGTCGGCCGCAAATGGACCTTGCTTGAGCGCGAGGCGCGCCGATGAAACTTGCACGTGACGCGCCCGGCACGGTCGCCTTCACGGAATCGCTCGAGCAACGCGTCGCAGCGCTGGATCGGGACGCGGTCGGCGACGCGCTCGACAACGAAGGCTGCGCCGTAACGGGACCGCTGCTGCGAGCCACTGAGTGTGAGGCGCTCATCGGCGCCTATGAAGGCGAGAGCGCCGGGTTCCGCAGCCGCATCATCATGGCTCGCCACGGTTTCGGGCGCGGTGAATACCAGTACTTTGCGAACCCGTTGCCTTCCACGGTTGCAACGCTGCGCACGGCACTGTATCCGGCGCTCGCCGTGGTTGCGAATCGCTGGAATGAGTCTCTTGGTGTACACGGGCGTTATCCGCAGACCCATGCCGAATTTCTTCAACGCTGCCATGCCGCCGGTCAGTCCAAACCGACGCCGCTGATGCTGCGCTATGGTGCCGGCGACTATAATTGCCTGCATCAGGACCTGTACGGCGAACATGTCTTCCCGCTGCAAGCGACGTTCCTCTTGTCGCGCCCCGATGGCGACTTCACCGGCGGTGAATTCGTGCTGACCGAACAGCGGCCGCGCATGCAGTCGCGCGCGCGGGTCGTCTCATTGGCACGCGGTGAAGCGGTCATCTTCGCCGTCAATCAACGGCCGGTTCGCGGCGCGCGCGGGGTCTACCGCGTCACCCTACGTCACGGCGTCAGCACGCTGCATAGCGGCCGACGCTACACGCTCGGCATCATTTTCCACGACGCCGCTTGAACGGCTCAAGCCGTACAAACAGCGTCGTAGTCTCGCTGTTAGCCTCCGCCGTTGAGGTCGACGATCAGTTCCGTGATGAACGCCAGCGCGAAGCCTGCGCTGACCATCGATGTGGCGGCGACGGTAACGCCGGTTTTCTTGAGGACTGACCACAGTTCGCCGATCACGAACACGAGCGCCCCGATCGCGGTCGCGAGGAACAGTACCGAGAGAACCGGCGAACTGAACACATAGCCGACGAGCGTTCCGAAGAACGTCGGACCGCCGGCGATGAGTCCCGCAAGCCCGATCTGCGCCCATGATGGGACGACTTTACCGGCGAGCGGAGCGGCGACGCCGAAGCCTTCGGTCGCGTTATGCAGCGCGAAGCCGACGATCAATCCGGCGGCGATCGCCGTCGCCCCCGAGGCCGCGGATGCGCCGATCGCCAGGCCTTCGGCGAAATTATGTGCGCCGATGCCCACCGCAATGAGGGCGGCCAGCACGAGCGGACGTTCGACGGCGGTCTGGGCGCTGCGCTTGACCAGCGCCGTGGAGGCAGCGCCGAGTCCGACCAAGCCGAACACCAGTCCCGCCGCGAGCGCAGAGACGAGCGCGAACGGGAACGCCGCACCGGTATGCCAAGCCGCCACGGCGCGGTTGACGGGGATGATCGCGTTCATCGAAATCTCGATGACGAGATACACGAGAATGCCGATCGCAAAGGCGTTGAGGATATTGACGGTCGCGGGCTTGAGTTTGCGAGCACGGGCAATCGGCAGACCCAGGAAGATGGTCAGCCCGGCGAACGCGCCGAGCAGCGCCGTCATCCCGAACGACATCTTGCCGGCATTCGGGGCGGGGGCGCCGTGCGAAACGGTATCGCCGCCCTTCATCGTCCGCGTCATCGCGACGTACATCGCGGTCGTGCGGTTGGGCGTTCCGACGTAGTGCAGCGCGGTGATCAAGCCGTTCGGCATCCCTTGACCGTCTTCGATATGATCGAGCACGTGGCAGTGCACGAGCCATGTGCCGGGATGCGCATTGGCCAGGATCGTCGTATCGATGCGTTGACCGGGGCCGATCTCGACGGTGTCCTCGACGTCTTTGGTTTCGACCGGCATCGCGTCGCGGGCGATGATCGTCATATAGTGCCCGTGCGTATGCATCGTGTGAAAGTTTTCAGCGGAGATGTTGATCCAACGAAGGCGTATCAACTCGCCGCGTTTCACGTCGATCGGACGCGTAGCCGGATACTCCTTGCCGTTGATCGTGAACTCGCTCTCGCTCGCGCTCTTGATGTACCAAGCTGAGACGATCTCGAGGTAATCGCGCGCAACGTGCTCTTCGGGACGCGGATGTTTCGGTTGTACGATGATGCCGCCGTAGAGGCCGGAATCGAGCATGGCCTTACGGTCGTGCGTATGATAGATGAACGTGCCTGGCTGGTCGGCGGTAAACGCGTAGCGGTACGTGCCGTGCGGGGGAACCATCGCTTGCGACGATCCTGGCACGCCGTCCATATCGACCGGAAAGCTATGAATGCCGTGCAGATGGATCGTATCGGGCACGTCGAGTTCATTGCGGTAATTGATGACGACGCGATCGCCTTGATTGACGACGAGCGTCGGCCCGGGAACGACGCCGTTGTACGTTTTCGCTATTACGGTCAGGCCCGGTTTGAGCGTCCACGGCGCCGGCCGACCGACGATGGTAAACGTTTTCGTCGTCCCGCGAACCTGCGGAATCGCCGCGTAGGTACCGTCCGCTCGGCGCGTCAGCCGCGACTCGCCGGGAAAGGGCGTGGCCGTGGGTATCGGTCCCGTCAGTGGCTGCATTCCGACGGGACCGGCATTGGGATTGGGAGCAGCCGCCTCGTCGGCATCAGCCAGGGCCACGGCCGGGAAGGCCAGGACCGCGACGGCGACGATGAGGGCACGGATCAAGCACACGGCAGGCATGGACGCGAAGTCTCGTTTCCCGAAGTTAGGAATTCCTAACATCATCATGCGGCGGGCCTAACCCGGTTCCCTTGGTGGGCGTTGCCTATAAAAGGCAGCCTGCCCAAAAAAGAGCGCATCTGCCCATAAAGTACCGCACTGCGCCACGCTGAACGAGAATCGTGTACGATGTCCGTTCGTGTTCGATTTACTTCGTGCGACGCGGGATATTCCAATAAGGGCTCTTGCACCGCGGGCAGACCTTCGGGTCTTGACTCTTGTCGCGCGGGAGCCATTCGTGCTCGCACCGGTCGCACCGGTAACCGAGGAGCTTGACCTTTGCCATAATCGCATCCTATACCTAACTAACATATACCGTCAATATAGCCCCAAAGGGTTGACTCCGATACACCTATTAGGTATACTCCTAGTAGGTACAGCCGGAGGGGATTGGAAATGGACGAGCGCGAGCAGCGGGGCCAAGTCATCGCAGATGGTGGGAAGTTGCGCCAGAAGAACGGACTTTGGATCGTCCCGTCGCAGCACGGCGCCGGAACCTACGTTGTCGATCCCGCCGATGCGAAGGCGTCGTGCTCTTGCCCGGACTTCGAGACGCGCGGTCTGAAGTGCAAGCACGTCTACGCCGTCGAGTACACGATGCGCCGTGAGACGAGCGCGAGCGGTGAAACGACCGTGACGGAATCCCTCCGTGTTTCGTACACGCAGGAATGGTCCGCGTACAATGCCGCGCAGACGACCGAGAAAGAACGGGTCGCCGCTTTGCTTCATGGCCTCTGCGCCGCTATCGACAATCCGATCTATCAACGTGGACGCCCGCGCCTCCCGCTCGCCGATGCCGTGTTCGCCGCCGTTATGAAAGTGTACGGCACGACCTCCGGCCGTCGAGCGATGGTCGATATGCGCGACTACGCCGCAAAGGGACATCGACAAAGCGCCTTGCTATAACAGCATCTCCAACGTGTTGGAGAACCCCGCGATCACGTCGCTTTTGAAAGCGATGATCGAAGAAAGCGCGCGCCCTCTGCGCGCCGTCGAGACCGACTTTGCCGTGGACTCGTCGGGGTTCACGACTTCCGTTTATGCGCGGTGGTTCGATCATAAGTACGGTCGTGAAGTCTCGGCCTCCGAATGGGTGAAAGCGCACGTTATGATCGGCGTGAAAACCAATGTCGTGACAAGCGTCGAAGTCACTCCCGGCCACTATAACGACAGCCCGCAACTACCCCGGCTCCTTACGGCGACCGCCGCTCGTTTCCGCGTCGCCGAGGTTTCCGCCGATAGAGCGTACATCGGGCACGACAACCTCGCCGCCATCGACGCGGTTGGCGCGTTCCCGCTCATCCCGTTCAAGTCGAGCAACGTTCGCACGAGCGTGAAAACGCGCTCGCCCGAAAGCCGCGCGCTTTGGACGCGGATGCACGACTTCTTCACCCATAACCGCGAAGAGTTCTTGCAGCCTACCACAAGCGGTCGAACGTCGAGACGACGTTCTCCATGATCAAGGCGAAGTTCGGCGCGCGCGTTCGCTCGAAGACGCCGGTCGCCCAGGTGAATGAGGTTCTGTATAAGGTGCTTTGCCATAATCTGGCAGAGTCCGCGGACGGGTGTAAATTCGAAAACGCTTCGTAGCTGAATATAAGACCACCGAGCGAACGAGTGGAGTGTTGCAAACTCTTACTTCGGAGGCTCGATGGCTACGAATACGATACTGGA
>JAABUQ010003250.1_pt1 | contig 30267 bp, 36 predicted proteins | sample 5560001 | NCBI WGS metagenome assembly JAABUQ01 (sample SAMN10711888, study PRJNA513371) | rock metagenome | isolation source: Antarctica rocks | place: Antarctica: Victoria Land, Finger Mt nord | collected 2015-12-18 | reverse complement strand
TCGGAAGCGTCGCGGGGCATCACGCGACCCCTCGCAGGCTGAGGTTATGTTGCGGAGAAGCTGCCGATCCCTCGCAACACCGACGCCCAGCGCGGAGCCGCAACATAACCGTCGGCGCAACATAATCAGTCTTATGTGCAGTTGAACATAAGTGCGATGCCGCCACCGGCGAATACGGCGACCTGCTCGACATCGTCCGCCTCAGCCGCAACCTATCCACCGTCGTCGAGGCCATGGATGAAGCGCGCCTGTTCCTCAGCCTACCACGTCCCGAGCCGACACGGCTTCCACCGGCACCACGATCATCGCCCGAAGCATCGCGGCGCTTGTACGCCATGGGCAAGCCGGCCCGGGGCACGCTCGCGCACGACTATCTGCTCGGGCGCGACATCACCGCCGACGTTCGTTCGCTGCCGCTCCGGTTCCACCCCAACTGCTACCACCAGTCCGGCGAGCATAGACCGCGTGAGTCGAGGCCCGCCTTGCTGGCGGCCGTCACCGATCTCGCAGGCACGATCACCGGCGTGCATCGCACCTGGCTCAACCCGGCGCAGGCGACGAAGGCGCAGCTCTCGACGCCGCGCAAGGCCATGGGCCAACTCCTCGGCAACGGGGTCAGGTTCGGGGTGGCGTGCGACGTGCTCGCCGCTGGCGAGGGCCTCGAGACGATGCTGTCGCTGCGCACGGTCCTGCCCGCCATGCCGATGGTCGCCGCGCTCTCGTCCAACCACCTCGCGGCTCTCCTGCTTCCGGCGGGGCTGCAACGCCTCTACGTCGCCGTCGACGACGACCGAGCCGGCCGACATGCGGTGGAGCGACTACGCGACCGGGAGGATTTGCGCGGGATCGAGCTGCGTGAACTCATGCCGACGCTGGGCGACTTGAACGAGGACCTGCGGCTCCGGGGCCCGAAGGCGCTGATCGAGGCGATCGGGCCGCAGCTCGCTCCGGAGGACGCAATGCGGTTCCTGGTGCATCGACGCCGGGAGGCGATGGCGGGCTGAGAGGGGCTCGTCTGCATCGTGGCTGATCGGCGCGGACGGTCACCGTGTCTGTCCTGGTTCGGCGAGAGGCCGCCGCCCACGGCCTTCTGAGAGGGCGATTTCGGCCGGAAGCGCGCCAGGCCGGCAACGGCTGCGGGCAACTTTCTTCCCCTGGCGGCAGAGCCGCCATTCCTCGCGAGGCAAGAAAGCCGCCCTCCGCCGTCCTCCGCTACGCTTCGGCCGCTCGCTGCGCGCGGCGGTGCAAGCCCGTCCCGCTCCCGGCTTCGGATCGCCACGAAGGCCGCGATGGGCGCGGTCTCGAGCCGAGAAGGACGACCCCGATGGCGACCGACCGCGACACCCACGACTACGAACCCCCGCACGCCAGCAGCCCCACCGCCCACATCGTCGAGGAGCTGGAACTGCACGGCTTCCACCCGGTCCGGGGCGAGCACGACCCCCGGCCGATGCCCGAACCGCTCACCGTCCAAGGCGCGCTGGCCGACGTCTTCGACGCGCTGGTCTCGACCTTCACCGACACGCCGCTCGAACGCGACCTCGAACAGCTCCTCTGGTCGACGGTCCTCGTCTTCCACCGCATGGGCGAGAAGGCGCAGCGCGACCTCGACGACAACGAGGACGATCAGAAGCGCAGCCAGCGCGAGCAGGACGGCTCCGAGGTCAAGTCGGTCGAACTCGAACGCCTCCTCGTCGAGGGGCAAGACCGCATCGACCGCCGCGACATCTACGAGGCCATCCGCGACCAGGCGGCCGAGCTGTTCGAAGCGCACATCGGCTCAACCTGGAAGCCGCTCAGCGGATCGAGGGTCAACCGCAAAGCCCTGACAGCGGCGATGATCGACAGCCGAGACTTCATCTCCGCCAAGCGCCGGGCCGAGACCGAGGTGCTGATCCCCAAGGGTGCCAAGATCGCCTTCACCGGCGGTATGGACTGCAACGACCATCAGGCCATCTGGGCCGCGCTCGACAAGGTCCGCGCCAAGCACGCCGACATGGTGCTGCTGCACGGGGGCAGCCCGAAGGGTGCCGAGCTGATCGCGGCGAAGTGGGCCGACGCTCGGAAGGTGGTTCAGATCGCCTTCAAGCCCGACTGGACACGCCACGCCAAGGCTGCACCGTTCAAGCGCAACGACCAGCTGCTGGGCGTCATGCCGATCGGCGTCATCGTCTTCCCCGGCTCTGGCATCTCCGACAACCTCGCCGACAAGGCCCGCAAGCTCGGTATCCCGCTGTTCGACTTCAGGAAGGGAGGCGGCGCGTGAGCGCCGTTTCCCTTGCGCCGCAAATTAGCCTTGTCGTGGAGGTGGCTCGTCGTGGAGCCGTCTCCACGACCCTGTGCATCGTCGGCTTTGCGACGAACCGCGACAGATCGCGGGAGACAACCGCCCGCGACGGAGGCAGAATCAGCATCGAGGAGGATGTGCCATGTTACTCGGAATCATCTTCGGACTGGTCGGCATCGGGATCATGATCGCGTTCATGTTCCAGATGGCGATCTTCGCGCTGCCGCTGTTTATCGCCGTCGCGGTGGGCCGCTTCGCTTACTCGACCGGTTCGGGCGTGCTCGGCGCGATCGTCGTCGGCCTGGTCGCTGCGGTCGTCGCATTCGGCGTCGCGCAGCTCGTGCTGGCGACGACCCGCTCGACGGCGCTGCGCGCCATCATCGTGGTTGCGTTTGCCGGACCCGCCGCGTTCGCGGGCTACCACGTCGTGCTCGGCCTCTCGCACATCGGCGGCGCTCATGGGTTGTGGCAACCAATCGTCGCTGGTATCGGCGCGATCGTGGTCGCGGGTGCGTCGTTCGCACGGCTCGCCATCCCGCTCGTGACGACCGCGCGCACGCCTTCGCGGGGTATAGTCGAAGGTGTATAACGACTACGGTAACCGAGTCGCCTACAGAGAATACGTCGAGGCGTTCAGCGAAACGAAACTCCCGCTGCGCCTGCCGGTCGCGCCGCCAATCTCGAGCCGCGCGACGGCATCTGGCCAACCGAACGCGCGCCAACGCCGGCCGGCATGGGGGATGGCGTGGAACTGGGTAGCTGCGCTGGCGCTTCGCGCCTCAACATCTGAAAAAGTTTCACGCCGAGGAGGTCTTGCCTAAATCATGTAGAGCGTTCACGTTGATGCTCATGACCAGCCGCATCCTGCTGTCGTTCGCGTCATTACTTGGTCTTGCCTCGGGCCTCTGCACGTCAGCGCTCGCCCAAGCACTTCTGCCAGCACGGGAGTTGAGCGTCGCGGCCGCCACGGAAGCAGCACTCGCTGCGTTGTCTGAGTGTAAGGCTAAAGGCTACACGGTCGCGGTAGCTGTCACCGACCGCAGCGGCAACGTCAGGGCCATGGTGCGCGGAGACGGGGGCGGCCCGCATCTCCTCGAAGCCGCTCGACGCAAGGCGTACACGGCGGCGAGCTCAGGCAGCAGCACGCTCGTTTGGGCAGAGAACCTGGCAAGGGGATTGCGCGCTCCGGACCCTAATCTCGTCCATCTTGATGGCATTCTCATCATCGGCGGCGGCCTCCCAATCAAGACCGGGGGGGAAATCGTCGGAGCGATCGGCGTGGGAGGCGCACCCGGAGGCAACTTTGACGACGGCTGCGCGCAAGCCGGAATAACTGCAATTCAGGGACAATTACGCTAGACCGTACGATCAGGCGGCGTGGCTGGCTATAACGCTGCCAGACATAATTGCTGCGCGCGTTGCCGGCGGGGAACTTGGACATCGTAGAGGTGCGATGATGGGAAGGCCGGGAAGGAAGGGTGGGCGTCGCCCTGCGGGCCGCGCTCGTCGGCTGCGCTCGAACCGGCTTCGCCGTTTCGCCCCTGTCGGGCTCGATCGCTGACGCGGGAAGCGCGTGAACATCCCCGTCCGGGCGGAACAGGCGCGGTCGTGAAGGTCAGTCTGCCGCGGCAGGACGATACCTCCGTGCAGCCCGCGTCGGGTCTACCAAGGTGGCGGTGATTACGCGGCTTGGATCGGCGGGGTGGCCTCGGTGCGCGGCCACTTCACTCTTCTCCCGGCTGGGTCCGCCCCCACGGCGTAAGGGCCAAGCGCGAGTTTGAGGCTGCCATTGTCGATGTCGACCGCCGCCGTCTCTGCGCTGTAGCAGGCCATTGCACGATCGAAGGTATCGCGCCTTGCTGATCCGGTGAGCGTTCCGCCAGTTCGCTTCCATGTCTGTCCGGGCACACGGCTCACGCGATCTCTCACGGCTTGATCTGGCCGAAGGACGGCTGCGCCTCGATCGCCTCTGCCGCAACGGCGTCCGGCAACTTTCTTCCCCTGCGCGTGCCGCGCATTCCTCGCGAGGCAAGAAAGCCGCCTCCCGCCATCCTCCGCTGCGCTGCGGGCCTGACGGCTGCGTCGTCGATCGCCTCCGGCCGGACGATCGCCATCGAGACCGCGATGGGCGCGGCCCGATAGACAGACAGGAGACTTCACCATGGCGACCATCGGCACCTTCACCAAGTCGGGCGACACCTTCAGCGGCTCGGTCAAGACCCTCAACATCAACGCCAAGACGACCATCAAGGCGGCGGACAAGGGCAGCGACAAGTCCCCCGACTACCGCGTCTTTGCCGGTTCCAACGTCGAGTTCGGGGCGGCCTGGAAGAAGACCTCGAACGAGGGCCGCGGCTATCTCTCGGTCAAGCTCGACGACCCCAGCTTCCCGGCTCCGATCTATGCCACCCTGGTCGAGGGCGAGGACGAGGGCAGCTACAGCCTGATCTGGTCTCGCCGCAACGGCGACTGACCGACCCGCCCGCGCCCCGCTCCACCCGGAGCGGGGCGTTCGCGTGCGAAAGAACTTACGTTGCGCTGTTGATTACCCAGTATATTGGGTGGCAGTATATTAGGTAGCGCGGCCGTCTCTCCGCATGATTCTGCGGGAGGTCGTCGCCAGAAACCTACGCCAGCTGCGTAACGCCCGCGGGCTTTCGCAGGAGGAGCTTGCCGACCGTGCCGATATCAACCGCAACTATGTCGGAATGCTGGAGCGGGCGGAACACGCCGCGACCGTCGACATGCTCGAGAAACTTGCCGAAGTGCTCGGTGTCCAGCCGGCGGAGCTGCTTACCCGGCCCTAGCCTTCGTCTCGAAGCGATTGCGCCCGACCACGTTTCGCCGGGTCGCGATTGCAGCTGTCACGATCGGGTTGGTAGTCGACCGCACAATCGCTGTTCGTAAACGTCGAGCTGGATCGGGGCACGCATGACTTCGCAGACCACTATCGCGGAAGCGCCGCCAGCCTCCGAACATCTCACCGACTATGATCGCAGCCACCTCAAGACGTACGCCCGCCTGCTCGACGCGGCCGCCGAGCACGCCGACTGGCGGGAGGTCGCTTCGATCGTCCTCGGCCTCGACCCCGCGAGCGCGCCCGATCATGCCCGCCGTGTACACACGGCGCACCTTGAACGCGCGCGCTGGATGACAACGACCGGCTACCGCGACCTGCTCGGCGGGCTTGGGACGCACTGATCGCGGTGCGTCCCAAGCAACGCCCGTTGCTCGACGAGAGACTCCGCAACCGCGCAACACGCTCGTAAATTCCACGATCCGGCGTGTTCGGCGATCATGCGACGCGGCCGCCCAGAGTGGAGCGGGTACCATGCCGAGTATCGGCGAGTGGCGCAGCAGCGCCGATTACGACTACTTCGATGAGCTGACCTCGGAGCAGCTCACCTTCGAGTTCGTGCGCCGCAGCGGCGACTACGCCGCTAGCTGCCGGGTTTTGGACGCGAGCGGCCCTGCTGAGGCGGCGGCGTTCAGCGCCCGCTGGGGGTTGCGATTTCGCGGTCGATCCGGCGCTGCGTGGAGATCAAGTCGAACTTGTCTGGCTTGCGCGTCACGACCCCAACCTGGTCCTCCTCACCTCGATCCAAACGGAACTGGCAGATGGGCCATCTCTCGCTAACGCGCGGCCGAGCTTAGTCGCATCGGGTGAGGAGGGTACGTACGCGAGGCTGAGCGCGCTCCCTCCCGACAACCTCGGCCTGCTCTCGCCAGGCATGAGCGACGGCAGCGCGATCGCCGTGGTATTGCCGCTCGATGCGATGTTCGACGACCGCGTACAGACCGCACGACGCGTCTGGCGGGCGTTGGCGCGCCGCGCCAAGGTCAAGCCGACCGGCATCACCGCGCATCGCCGCCGTCGGCTCAAGCTCGTCTTGCGCGCGCTCGACGCCCACCTAGCCGGTGAAAGCTATCGCAACATCGCGTACGGCCTGTTTCCCGGCCGCGTGCCCCACGACATCGCCTGGCGCTCGCACCCGCTTCGCAGCTTCACGATCCGCCTCGTCCGCGACGGCCGCGCGCTGATGCAGGGCGGTTACCTCCGTCTGCTTCGTCCGGACCACCGAGACCGCTGACGCCTGCCTCGGCGGTGCCCGCCTTGGCGCCAGGGTGCCGCACCCCCGCCGACAACTCCGGCATCAACCCCGCCGATTGCGCTTCGCCAGGATGTCCCACGAACCGCCGCCGACCAGCGGCGGCGCTCGCAGACATCCGGAGGCGCTACGATGCCAGACCCACTCACCGGCTTTCCGCCACGCTACCTGCGCACGCCCGAGGCGGCGCGCTTTCTCGGCCTCTCCGGCCGCACGCTCGAGAAGCATCGCACCTACGGCACCGGCCCGCGCTATGCGAAGCTCGGCGGCCGCGTGGTCTACCAGGTCGAGGACTTGCAGGCCTGGGTGAACCGCGGCGCAAAGGCGTCGACCTCCGACACCTGCAACACCCCGGTGCTGCCCGCCAAGCGCCAGGAGCCGCTGGTGCCCTACGCCGGATCGCCGGCGCTGCGTCGCTGACGTCCCACGTGACCCTCACCCCCGCCAACCGTCGCCGCCTACCGCCTGCGAGCGAGCGCGCCACGCTCGACCCCTTCGAGGCGCTCGCCGGCAATGTGCCGCCGCGCGACCAGCGCGACCTCATGGAGCGGCCATTCTTCAGCCTCGCCAAAGCGAAGCGCGTCACCCCGATCCACTACAAATCCGGCAATACGGAAGTGCAGGTCTACGCCGTCCCGGAGCACGGCATGGCGACGATCTGGGATGCCGACGTGCTGATCTGGGCGGCCTCGCACCTGGTCGAGGCGGCCGACCGCGGCCTGCCGACCTCGCGCTTCTTCCGCTTCACGCCCTACCAGCTGCTGACAGCGATCGGCCGTGCGACAGGCAACCGCGAGTACCAGCTCCTCCGCGGCGCGCTCACGCGACTGCAGTCTACGGTGATCCGCACCACGATCCGCCACGGCGAGCATTGGCGGCGTCAGCAGTTCTCGTGGATCAACGAGTGGGAGGAGCTCGTCACCCATGCCGGACGCGTCGAAGGCATGGAGTTCGTGCTGCCCGATTGGTTCTACCAGGGTGTCCTCGACCGCCGGCTCGTGCTGACTATAGACCCTGGCTATTTCGCGCTGACTGGAGGCATCGAGCGCTGGCTCTACCGCGTCGCGCGGAAGCACGCCGGACGGCAGGCTGAAGGCTGGCGCTTCGAGCTGCGCCACCTCCACGCCAAGAGCGCCAGCACGGCCCGCTTCTCCGACTTCGCCCTCGACCTTCGCCGCATCATCGCCCGCCAGCCGCTGCCCGGTTACGCGCTGGCGCTGGAGAGAATCTTCGAGGTCGACCGGCCTCCGCGCGACTTGATCGTCATGCGGCCAGCGCTTGTGGACAATGCTGTGGATAACCTTGGGACATCTCTCGTTCCTATCGGGACTTCGGGCGCAACCACTATCGGGACTTCGGGCGCACGACTATCGGGACTTCGGGCGCAAGCCGTAAATACAGATGGCTCTTTTTTCAAACTGGATCAGCAGCTTACGCTGGCGCTTTGCGCGCTTAACTTCTCTAACTTAGAATCTAACTCTTCTATTGTAGTAGGCGACCCAGATCTCTCTCGTTCCAGCAGTCCCGCCGGGAAGGAGAGCGGGCGGTGATCGTCGCGCTCCTCAATCAAAAGGGCGGCGTCGGGAAGACGACGCTGGCCCTGCACTTGGCGGGCGCATGGGCGGCGCAAGGGACACGCGTGCTGGTCATAGACGCAGACCCGCAGGGCTCGGCGCTCGACTGGTCCGAGCAGCGCGGACGCGAGGGCCTGCCGCGCCTGTTCGGCGTGCTCGGCCTCGCCCGCGAGACCTTGCACCGCGAACTGCCCGTGATCGCGGGCGACGCCGATCACGTCGTCGTCGACGGGCCGCCGCGCGTCACCGGCATCGCCCGCTCGGCGTTGCTTGCCGCCGACCTGTTGCTCATTCCCGCAACGCCTTCGCCGCTCGACGGCTGGGCGTCGGGCGAGATGCTGCGCCTCTTCGAGGAGGCGCGCATCTTCCGGCCCGAGCTGCTCGGGCGTTTTATCCTCAACCGCTGCGCGGCGCGGACGATAATCGCGCGCGAGACGGCCGAAGCGCTCGCCGACCAGCAGCCGCCGGTGCTGGCGTCGCGCGTCGGCCAGCGCGTCGCGTTCGTCGACGCCGCCCGTACCGGGCGGCTCGTCTGCGAGTTGGACGCGACCGGGTCAGCAGCGCGGGAAATCGAGGCGCTCGCTGCCGAGGTCGCGGAGCTGGCACGGTGACGGCACGCGATTCGAAGCGCGGCTTGGCCGCCAGGCCTCGCGACCCCGACGCTTGGGTGCGCGCGCCTGAGACTTTGGCGGTCGCACCAAAGCTCGATGTTTACACCGCCCGGTTGACGATCGACATCACGCCCGATCTGCGCGGGCGGATCAAGGTCACCGCATTCCGGCGTGGCCTGACCGTCGCCGACATGCTGCGCATCCTGCTGGAGCGCGAGTACGCCGACGACGCGAACGGTGAAGCCGGAGGCGCGCGATGAGCGCGCTGACCAAGGTCGAACTCTACTGGCTGGAAGGGCGGATCGAGCGCTGGATCCGCTTCGGCCAGCAGGTCGAGGAACGCATTCTCGACCGGCGGCGGCGCGTGCTCGCGTTCGCGCCTGGAGCGGTGTTCGCGTTCGTCCGCTGGGCGTCGAACGACCACGGCACGCTCGTCTCACGCATCGACATCCTTCGCGCGGTTGAGGCGGGCGAGGCGCGGACCACGATCCCCGGCGTGACGCCCGGCGCCGAAGTTCTCCTGCGCCTTTCAGGTTGGCCGCGTGTGCAGCGCGTGCTCGCCGCAGTCGACGTCGTCGACGAGCTCGGCGTCGATCCGGCCGACATCGACCCAAACCATTGGCAGCACGTCCACAATCGTCTCGCCGTCGGCCTCGAGCCGCGACCGTATACGCGCGACCGCCACCGCGCATGGCTCCTCCGACAAAGGATCGAAGCATGAGAAAGCATTTTGCGCTCGCCGCAATTTCGGGCGCCGCTGTCGCGATAGTCGCGCTCACGGCACTCTGGCGACCAACGCCGCTGCTTGTTTGGAACGCCAGCGCCAGCGTGCCGATCGGTCTATATGCAGTGCGGCCAGTCGGTATAGCGCGCGTCGGCGAGCTGGTCGTTGCTCGGCCGCCTGAACCTCTCGCCGCCTTCCTCGCCGACGGCCGCTACCTTCCCGAGGGCGTGCCGCTCATCAAGCATATCGCGGCACTTCCGGGCCAGACGGTCTGCCGCGACGGTTTCGCCGTCAGCGTGGACGGGAGGGTGGTTGCCGACGCACGCAAACGCGATCGCGCCGGACGTGAGCTTCCGTTCTGGAGCGGTTGCCGCAGCATCGCGCCGCGCGAAGTCTTCCTGCTGAACGCAAGCGAACCGGCGTCGCTGGATGGGCGCTACTTCGGTCCGTTGCCCGACAGCAGTATCGTCGGCCGGGCGGTTCCGCTCTGGACCAACGAAGCGCGCTGACGATGCGTTCCTTCACTTTTTGGGTGGCCCTACTCGGGTTGCTCGCGACGTCGTGGGTGATGCCTTCAGCGCTCGCGCAGCCTGTCGCCATTCCTTTCCAGCCAACGCTTTCGGCTCGCGACCAGATCGCCGATTACGTTTCCGAAGCGTCGCGCCGTTTTGGCATTCCGGAGGCGTGGATCGCGGCAGTGATGCGAGTCGAGAGCGCAGGAGATCCAACGGCGACGTCGCGCGCCGGTGCCATCGGCCTGATGCAGGTCATGCCGCAGACCTACGCGACACTGCGTGCCCGGCTCGGCCTCGGCGTGAACGCCTACGACCCGCACGACAACATCATGGCGGGCGCGGCTTACCTCCGCGAACTGCACGATCGCTACGGCGATGTCGGCTTCCTCGCGGCCTACAATGCTGGGCCCGGACGGTGGGAAGACCATCTGGCCAGCGTGCGACCGCTGCCGCCCGAGACGTTGCGCTACGTGGCTCGACTTACACCGATGCTCGACACGCGCGAAGGGAGGACGCTGACTTTGGCAGTGGCTCCGCTGCCGATCAGGCCTGAGACGGCTCCAATTTTCGTGGCGCTTGGGGTGCGGCGAGCGGCTGATCGGCCCCTCGCGATCTCGCCGGGTGTCATCCAAGTTGCCGCAGCGGAAGCGCTGACCGACGCGCAGCCGAACGGCTTGTTCGCGCCATCTCGGCCCGCAGCCGCCCAACAGCCAAACGGCGGCGAGCGAGCGGTCGGCTTACCCTCCTCCTCTTGGCGGCCCGTTGCTCCAGCGCTCGATCAGCGGCCGTTGATGGCAGCAACGGACTCGCTGTTCGTGCTGCGCACTCCTTCGCGGCAACCCCAGCAATGACGGAAGCTGCAATTGGCGTAACGTGGCGCGCTCCATCGGGACTTCGGGCGCATCTCGGCGGCATTTGGGTAGGATCGCGACACGGAAGAAGCGGCTCTCAGGAGTACGGCAGAATAGGACGGCAAGATTCAAGCCGCGAGGTGCGGCCCGGTCGTTCAGGGGTACAGCGCAGTATTTTCAGGCAGTTGGCGCGATGTGCGCCAGAGCGCGATGAGGTGTCGGCACCCGCAAACGCCTGTTCCACCACGCTTTCTTGCACATCGCGTGAAGAACCGTGACCAGGGACGACGATCTTCGCATTCGCCCGGGGCGGGTGCGCTCACGGGGCGATGCCAACACCCGCTCGTTCGTTGCCAAGGCACTCGCCGCCGCCGAGCGAGCCGGAGGCCGAGCACCGCGCATCGCCTCCGCAAAGCGAGCGAGCACCTTTGGGCGCGGCCGCTCGGCGAGCCTGACCGCCGGACATCGCCAGGGCCCGCGGTCCCGCGTTTGCGTGGTCAAGGCGCGTATTGTCCGGCACGGCTCGCGCACCGCGCCGCTCGGCCCGCACCTGAAATACCTGCGCCGCGACGGCGTCACTCGCGACGGCGCGCCGGGCCAGCTCTTCAATGCCGACCGTGACGGCGTCGAGGCCGGCGAGTTCGCCGAGCGCTGCGACGGTGATCGCCACCACTTCCGCTTCATCGTCTCGCCCGAGGACGGCCCCGAGTTGGCCGACCTGAAGGCGTTCACGCGCGACCTGATGGGCCAGGCCGCCAAGGATCTCGGCACCGGCCTTGAGTGGGTCGCGGTCGAGCATTGGGATACGCAGCACCCGCACGTCCATCTCCTCGTTCGCGGCCGGGTGGACGGCGGCCGCGACCTTGTCATCTCGCGCGATTACATCAGCGAGGGGCTGCGTGCCCGCGCGCAGGCGCTCGTCACCCAGGAACTCGGGCCTCGCACCGACGTGGAGATCCGGCGCACGCTCGACGCGCAGGTCAATGCGGAGCGCTGGACATCGCTCGACAAGGCGCTCGTCCGCGACGCTGTGGCGCGAGACGGCGTGATCGATCTCCGGCCCGACGCGGTGTTGCGCCCCGACGACGCGCACCGCCGCCGGGTCGGCCGCCTCGAAAAGCTTGGCCAACTCGGACTCGCCGAGGAAGTTGCGCCGGGACGGTGGGCAATCTCGCCTGACGCCGAGACGACGTTGCGCGCGCTCAGCGAGCGCGGCGACATCATCAAGCGCCTGCACCACGCGATGGCGGACCGTCGCGCGTCCGAATTCGTGCTCGCGGGCGAAGCCGGTGCCGGTCCGGTGATCGGTCGACTGGTCGCGCGCGGACTCGACGACGAGCTGAAGGGCACAGCCTACGCGATCGTAGACGGCGTGGACGGGGGCGCGCACCACCTGCGCGTCCAGGACCTAAATGCGACGAGCGATGCCGCGCCCGGTTCCGTGGTCGAGCTCCGCCGCTTCACCGACGCTGGGGGCCGCGAGCGGGTCGCGCTCGCCGTCCGCTCGGACCTGGCACTCGAAGCGCAGGTGTCTGCACCCGGCGCGACCTGGCTCGACCGGCGGCTGCTCGATCGCACGCCGATCCCGACGAGCGAGGCCGGTTTCGGCGGTGAGGTACGCGCGGCGCTCGAAGCCCGGACCGAGCATCTGGTCGGGGAGGGTCTGGCGCGCCGGCAGGGGCAGCGCGTGCTGTTCGCGCGCGACCTCCTTGATACTTTGCAGCGGAGCGAGCTGGACAGCGCCGCCGCTCGCCTTACCGAGGCGGGCGGACTGCCTCACCGGCCCGTCGCCGATGGGGAGCACGTCAGCGGCCTCTACCGCCAGCGCCTCACACTCGCGTCCGGCCGTTTCGCGATGATCGACGACGGGCTCGGGTTCAGCTTGGTGCCCTGGACGCCCGCATTGGAGAAACACTTGGGGCGGCAGGTCACCGGCGTGGCGACGGCGAGCGGGGTCGACTGGAGCTACGGCCGGAAACGCGGTCTCGGCATCGGCTGACCCGGCAATTGCGCGCGGCGGTATCCCGCAGCGCGCCGAGCCGCCTCCGCCTCTTGCGCTCGCGCGCTGCCGCATCCTGTTGCCGATCCGTCCAACGACGGAGCTGTTATGTCCGCGACCAAGATCCTGTGGGGCCAGTTGTTCGTCGTCGGCCTGATCGTGCTGGCCTTCGTCTGGGGCGCGACCGAGTGGACGGCGTGGCGGCTCGGCTTCCAGGCGCAGCTCGGCGCGCCGTGGTTCGAGGTGCGCCATGGCTGGCCGGTTTACGCGCCGCCCGCGTTCTTCTGGTGGTGGTTCTCGTTCGACGCCTATGCGCCGAGCATCTTCGTCGAAGGCGCCTATATCGCCGCCTCGGGCGGGTTCGCGTCAATCGCCGTCGCGATCGCCATGTCGGTGTGGCGCGCCCGCGAGGTCCGCGAGGCGACCACCTACGGTTCGGCGCGCTGGTCGACCGAGAAGGAAGTGCGCGCGGCCGGGATGCTTGGCGAGACGGGCGCGGTGCTTGGCCGGCTCGGCCGCGACTACCTGCGGCACGACGGGCCCGAGCACATCCTGTGCTTCGCCCCGACCCGTTCGGGCAAGGGTGTCGGCCTCGTGGTGCCGACGCTGCTGACCTGGCCCGGCTCGGCGATCGTCCACGACATCAAGGGCGAGAACCACACGCTGACCGCAGGCTGGCGCGCTCGCTTCACGCGCGTGTTGCGCTTCGATCCGACGAGCGACGATTCCGACTCCTACAACCCACTCCTCGAAGTCCGCCGCGGCGACCGCGAGGTCCGCGACGTCCAGAACATCGCCGACATCCTGGTCGATCCGGAGGGCGCGCTCGAGAAACGCAACCACTGGGAGAAGACCAGCCACTCGCTGCTGGTCGGGACGATCCTTCACGTCCTCTACGCCGAGGCGGACAAGACGCTCGCCGGCGTGGCCAACTTTCTCTCCGACCCCAAGCGGCCGATCGAGACGACGCTGCGCGCGATGATGACCACGGCGCATCTCGGGCCGCAGGGCGTCCATCCCGTCGTCGCGTCGGCAGCGCGCGAGCTGCTGAACAAATCCGAGAACGAGCGGTCGGGCGTGCTCTCGACCGCGATGTCGTTTCTTGGCCTCTACCGGGATCCCGTCGTCGCCCGGGTAACCAGTCGCTGCGACTGGCGCATCGGCGACCTGGTCGAGGGCGCGCGGCCGGTCACGCTCTACCTCGTGGTGCCGCCGTCGGACATCGCGCGCACCAAGCCGCTCGTGCGCCTGCTGCTCAATCAGATCGGTCGCCGGCTGACCGAGGAGCTCGAAGCCAAGCGCAAGCGGCACCGGCTGCTGCTCATGCTCGACGAGTTCCCGGCGCTAGGCCGACTCGACTTCTTCGAGAGCGCGCTCGCCTTCATGGCAGGCTACGGGCTGAAGGCGTTCCTGATCGCCCAAAGCCTCAACCAGATCGAAAAGGCCTACGGCGCGAACAATTCGGTGCTCGACAACTGCCACGTCCGCGTCTCGTTCGCGACCAACGACGAACGCACCGCCAAGCGGGTCAGCGACGCGCTAGGCACCGCGACCGAGATGAAGGCGCAGCGCAACTACGCCGGCCACCGGTTGTCGCCGTGGCTCGGACACCTGATGGTGTCGCGCCAGGAGACCGCGCGGCCGCTGCTGACGCCGGGCGAGGTGATGCAGCTGCCCCCCGCAGACGAACTGGTGCTCGTCTCGGGCCTCCATCCGATCCGGGCAAAGAAGGCGCGATACTACGAGGATGCGCGGCTGAAGGCGCGTGTGCTCGACCCGCCCAAGCGCACGGCCGCCAAGCCGCGGCCTCAGCTGGCGAACGACGAGTGGAGCGCCTTGCCCGCACCGATCGCGCCCATACCCCAGGCCTCAGGGTCAACGGCCGACGCTGCGGAAACCGAAGACCCGGCGAACGCCGGCATCCGGCGAGAGCCCGAGCTACCCGAACATGAGCAAGTTGCGCCCGAGCCGCCGAAGGCCGCGAAGGAATTCGCATTCGATGAGGACCAAGCAGACGAGAACGAGGCGGCGCAAAAGAGCCGCATACTTCGGACGCAGTTCCGCGCCGCCGCTCGCCAGGCCTCGATGGACCCCGGCGACGGGATCGCGCTGTGACGAGGGTGAGGCCGTGAAGGAGCGCCTGTCGGTCTATCTTGACCCTGCGGTGATGAAGCAACTCGCGGCTTACGCCGACCGCCGCGCCAAATCGAAGTCGCTGGTTGCCGAGGCGGCGATCGCGTCGTTCCTGTCGGCGGACGGGCCGGACAAGCTGGAGGCGGCGTTCACGCGGCGGCTTGACCGGGTGTCGCGCCAAGCCGAGCGGCTGGAGCGCGATGTCGGTATCTCGATCGAGATGCTCGCGCTGTTCGTGCGGTTCTGGCTGACCGCGACGCCACCTGCGCCCGATACGTCGCAGGCGGCTGCGCAGGCGAAAGGTCGCGAGCGGTTCGAGAACTTCGTCGAAGCGCTCGGTCGCCGGATGGCGAGCGGCCGCAGCGTCGTGCGCGAAGTCCTCGAAGACGTGCCGGGCCGCGATCCCGCCCGGAGTTCCGACGAGGGCTGACCGGCAACCCCGCCGTTCGCCTGCCGTTGCACGCCAGGGCACTACTACGCCCACGAGCTTGTTGCGAACGCCCAAGTCCGTCGCTCTTTACTCGCCGCGTTTCCAGACGAGCGAGACAACGTGGCGACTATCCCCTTCCGGACCGAGGCTCACGCGCGCGGCGCCCGCATGTTGCGGACCGCGCTTGGGCCCGACATTGCGGGCTGGCTCGAGGACGCGGGCGTGGTCGAGGTTATGCTCAACCCCGACGGCCGGCTCTGGATCGACCGCCTGAAGGAAGGTGTCACCGACACCGGCCAGCGCCTCTCTCCGGCAGACGGCGAGCGCATCGTCCGCCTCGTCGCGCATCATGTTGGGGCCGAGGTCCACGCCAGTAGCCCGCGCGTCTCGGCCGAACTGCCCGGGACGGGCGAGCGCTTCGAGGGCCTGCTCCCGCCCGTCGTCCAGGCCCCATGCTTCGCGATCCGCAAGCCCGCCGTCGCGGTCTTCACGCTCGACGACTACGCCGCAGCCGGGATCATGTCCGCCAACCAGGCGGCCGTGCTGCGCACCGCCGTCGCCGAACGCCGCAACATACTTGTCGCGGGCGGCACGTCGACCGGCAAGACCACGCTCGTCAACGCCTTGCTTGCCGAAGTCGCCAAGACCGGCGACCGCGTGGTACTGATCGAGGACACGCGCGAGCTGCAGTGCGCCGCGCCGAACCTGGTGGCGCTGCGCACCAAGGACGGCGTCGCCTCGCTCTCCGAGCTGGTGCGCTCGTCGCTGCGACTACGTCCGGACCGCATCCCGATCGGCGAAGTGCGCGGCGCCGAGGCGCTCGACCTCTTGAAGGCGTGGGGCACCGGCCACCCGGGCGGCGTCGGCACCATCCACGCCGGCACCGCGCTCGGCGCGCTGCGGAGGATGGAGCAGCTGATCCAGGAAGCCGTGGTCACCGTGCCGCGCGCGCTGATCGCCGAGACGATCGACTTCGTCGCCGTGCTGTCTGGCCGCGGCGCAGAACGACAACTGTCCGAACTCGCTCGCGTCACCGGCCTCGGGCCGGGTGGCGACTACTCCCTCACCTACACAGGAGACCTTTGATGCGCTCGCTCGTAACTACCGGCCTTCGCCGCCTGCTCACCTCCATTGCAGTCGGCGCGCTTGGCTTGCTCTCCACGGCGCCGGCCTATGCGGCCGGCTCGAACATGCCGTGGGAGCAGCCGCTCAATCAGATCCTGCAGTCGATTGAAGGCCCGGTCGCCAAGATCGTCGCGGTGATCATCATCATCGTCACCGGGCTGACGCTGGCCTTCGGCGACACGTCGGGCGGCTCGCGCAAGCTCATCCAGATCGTCTTCGGGCTGTCGATCGCGTTTGCGGCGAGCTCGTTCTTCCTCAGCTTCTTCAGCTTCGGCGGCGGGGCGCTGATTTGATGATCGCGCCCGAGTCCGTTCCCGGCTTCGAGGCGCCGGTACATCGCGCGCTGACCGAGCAGATCCTGCTCGGCGGCGCGCCCCGCGCGGTCGCGATCGTCAACGGCACACTTGCCGCTGCGCTCGGCTTAGGGCTTCGGCTCTGGGTGGCAGGCATCGTGCTCTGGGCGATCGGGCACGCAGCCGCAGCCTGGGCCGCGAAGCGCGACGCGCAGTTCGTCGACGTGGTCCGCCGCCACCTGCGCATCCCCGGCCATCTCGGGGTCTGACCGGCATGATGCACCTCGCCGAATACCGGACCAAGCAGTCCACGCTCGCCGACTTCCTACCGTGGGCGGCGCTGGTCGGCGAGGGCGTCATTCTCAACAAGGACGGCAGCCTGCAGCGCACCGCGCGGTTTCGCGGCCCCGACCTCGACAGCGCCACCCCCGCCGAGCTGGTTGGCGCGACCGCGCGGCTCAACAACGCGCTGCGTCGGCTCGGCTCGGGTTGGGCGGTGTTCGTCGAGGCGCAACGCAATCCCGCCAACGCCTATCCGCCGTCGAGCTTCCCCGACGCCGCGTCGTCGCTGGTCGACTTCGAGCGGCGCGCGCAGTTCGAGGAGGCGGGCGCGCATTTTGAGAGCGCCTACTTCCTGACGTTCCTCTATCTGCCACCCGCCGAAGACGCCGCTCGCGCCGAACGCTGGCTCTACGAAAACCGCGCCCGCGAGGAGGGCGCGAACGCGCGCGATACTTTACGCGGCTTCATCGACCGCACCGACCGCGTGCTTCAACTGGTCGAGGGCTTCGTGCCCGAGGCCGAGTGGCTGTCGGACATCGAGACGCTGACCTACCTCCATTCGTGCGTCTCGACCAAGCGCCACCGGGTCCGCGTGCCCGAGACGCCGATGCATTTGGACGCAATCCTCGCCGACGAGCCGCTGACCGGCGGCCTCGAGCCGCAGCTCGGTCGCGCGCATTTGCGCACGCTGACGATCATGGGGTTCCCGGGCACCACCTATCCCGGGCTGCTCGACGACCTGAACCGGCTCGCCTTTCCGTATCGCTGGTCGACCCGCGCCATCTGCCTCGACAAGACCGACGCGACCAAGCTGCTGACCAAGATCCGTCGCCAGTGGTTCGCCAAGCGCAAGTCGATCGCGGCGATCCTAAAGGAGATCATGACCAACGAGGCGTCGGCGCTGCTCGACACCGACGCGCACAACAAAGCGCTCGACGCCGACGCGGCGCTGGTCGAGCTCGGCTCGGACATGATCGGCCAGGCCTATGTCACAGCGACCGTGACCGTTTGGGACGACGACGCGCGGATCGCCGACGAACGGCTTCGCTTGGTCGAGAAGGTCATCCAGGGCCGGGACTTCACCTGCATGGTCGAGACCGTCAACGCCGTCGAGGCGTGGCTGTCGAGCCTGCCCGGTCACGCCTACGCGAACGTCCGTCAGCCCCCGATCTCGACGCTCAACCTCGCGCATATGATCCCGCTCTCGGCGGTGTGGGCCGGGCCTAGCCAAGACGAGCATTTCGGCGCGCCGCCGCTCCTGTTCGGGAAGACCGAAGGGTCGACGCCGTTCCGGCTGTCGCTCCACGTAGGCGACGTCGGCCACACGCTCGTCGTGGGTCCCACGGGCGCGGGCAAGTCTGTGCTGCTGGCGCTGATGGCCATGCAGTTCCGCCGTTATGCGAACGCACAAGTGTTCGCGTTCGACTTCGGCGGCTCGATCCGCGCCGCAGCGCTGGCCATGGGCGGCGACTGGCACGACCTCGGCGGCAGCCTGTCGGACAATGCCGCCGAGCCGGTTGCGCTACAGCCGCTCGTGCGGATCGCCGAACCCGGCGAGCGCGCCTGGGCCGCCGAATGGGTCGCAGCGATTCTCGCGCGCGAGAAGGTGCCGGTCACGCCCGAGGTGAAAGAGCATCTCTGGTCGGCGTTGGGTAGTCTTGCGTCGGCGCCGGTCCATGAGCGGACGCTGACCGGTCTCTCTGTCCTGCTCCAGTCGAACAGCCTCAAGCGCGCGCTCCAGCCCTACATGCTCGACGGTCCCTGGGGCCGGCTGCTCGACGCCGATGCCGAGCGGCTCGGCGAAGCCGACGTGCAGGTGTTCGAGACCGAGGGGCTGGTCGGCACGGGCGCGGCGGCGGCGGTGCTCGCCTATCTTTTCCACCGCATCGAGGGGCGCCTGACGGGCGCGCCGACGCTGCTGATCGTCGACGAGGGCTGGCTCGCGCTCGACGACGCGACGTTCGGCGCGCAGCTGCGCGAATGGCTAAAGACGCTCAGGAAGAAGAACGCCAGCGTCGTCTTCGCCACGCAATCACTCGCCGACATCGAGTCGAGCGCGATCGCGATCGCGATCGTCGAGAGCTGCCCGACGCGCCTGTTCCTACCGAACGAACGCGCGATCGAGCCGCAGATCACAGCCATCTACCGGCGGTTCGGCCTCAACGACCGCCAGATCGAGATCCTCGCGCGCGCGACCCCCAAGCGCGACTACTACTGCCAGAGCCGCCGCGGCAACCGGCTGTTCGAACTGGGCCTCGGCGAGGTCGCGCTCGCCTTCTGCGCCGCGTCGTCGAAGGCCGACCAGGCCGCGATCGCCGAGGTGTTCGCCAGGACGGGGCTGGCGGGCTTCGCCGCCGCCTGGCTGCGCCGGCGCGGCCTCGCCTGGGCCGCCGACATGCTCGGTCCGGTCCCGCCGCTTGGCGGCGCCACACCCCGTCCTGCCCTCGTAGCCAAGGAGATGTCCCGATGATCCGTCCCCGTTTGCACACGTTGGCGATGGCCGGCGTCGCCGCGCTCAGCCTGTCCGTCACGCTCGCACCCGTTCCGGCCAGCGCGCAGTGGACCGTGTTCGATCCGTCAAACTTCAGCCAGAACATCCTGACCGCGGCGCGTTCGCTTCAGCAGATACAGAACCAGATCACCTCGTTGCAGAACCAGGCGCAGATGCTGATCAATCAGGCGCGCAACCTGACCAGCCTGCCCTACTCGTCGCTTCAGCAACTGACCTCGACGATCCAGCGCACCCAGTCGCTGATGGCGCAGGCGCAGGGCGTCATCTACGACGTCGGCAACATCCAGAGCCAGTTCCAGCGGCTCTACCCGCAGGGCTACAGCGGTTCGACCTCGTCGGCGCAGCTGATCGGCGACGCGCAGTCGCGCTGGCAGAACACGCTGAGCGGCTTTCAGGACGCGCTCAAGACGCAGGCGACCGTCGTCGGCAACCTATCGACGACGCAGACTCAAGTCGGTGCGCTCGTCGGCGCCAGTCAGGGCGCAACCGGTGCCTTGCAGGCAACGCAGGCCGGCAATCAGCTGCTTGCGCTCCAATCCCAGCAGCTCGCCGACCTAACTGCGGTGATCGCCGCGCAGGGCCGCGCGCAGAGCCTGGCCGGGGCGCAGACCGCCGCGGGTCAGGCGCAGGCGCGCGAGCAGCTGCAGCGCTTTTTGGCACCCGGCTCGGGCTACCAGGCCGCGCCCGTGTTGATGTTCCACAATTAATGCCGCGGCTCGACGCCAGCACCTGGCCGCGCATCGGTGCGTTCGCTTTCGCGGTTCTCGCCATCACGGCGAGCGCGCTGCAGCTCGGGCGGGGCCGGGAAGAGGAGCCGTCGCGGCCGGTGCGTGAAGCGCCCGCGCCCGACTACCTCGCGAGCGAGCTGGAGCGCTGTCGCACAGTGACGCCGACCGCACCGCGCGACGAGGCGTGCGAGCGTGCGTGGGCCGAGAGTCGCCGACGCTTCCTCGGCACGAAGACGACGTCCTCCGCGTCGCCGCAGGTCCAGATGTTTCCTGTGCCGACCCAGCAATCGCCGACGACCGCGCCCGTGCCGGTCGCACCCGCGCAGCCCGCGGGAGCGCCGCGATGAACACCGGCATCGTCGATACCTTCCTTAATACCTTCACCACCTACATCGACACGGGGTTCGGCCTGCTTCGTCCAGAAGCGGCGTTCATCGCCACCACCCTGATCGTGATCGACGTGACGCTCGCCGCGCTGTTCTGGAGCTGGGCCGGCGACGAGGACATCATCGCGCGCCTGGTCAAGAAGACCCTATTCGTCGGCGTCTTCGCCTATCTCATCGGCAATTGGCAGAACCTCGCGCGCATCGTGTTCGAGAGCTTCGCCGGACTCGGGCTCAAGGCGTCGGGCACTGGATTTAGCCAAGCGGACTTCCTCCATCCGGGCAAGGTCGCGCAGGTCGGCCTCGACGCCGGCCAGCCCATCCTCCAGTCGATCTCGGGGTTGATGGGGTTCGTCTCGTTCTTCGAGAACTTCATCCAAATCGCCATCCTGCTGCTGGCCTGGGCAGTGGTGCTGATCTCGTTCTTCGTGCTCGCCATCCAGCTCTTCATCACGCTCATCGAGTTCAAGCTGACGACGCTGTGCGGCTTCGTGCTCGTGCCGTTCGGGCTGTTCGGGAAGACCGCCTTCATGGCCGAGCGCGTGCTTGGCAACGTGATCTCGTCGGGCATCAAGGTGCTCGTGCTCGCCGTTATCGTCGGCATCGGCTCGACGCTGTTCACGACCTTCACCGCCAATTTCCCGCAGACGCCGACGATCGCCGACGCCATGTCGCTGATGCTCGGCGCGCTGTCGTTGCTTGGCCTCGGCATCTTCGGCCCCGGCATCGCCAGCGGCATCGTTTCCGGCGGGCCGCAGCTTGGCGCCGGTGCTGCGGTCGGCACCGCGCTCGCCGCCGGTGGCGTCGTCGCAGCAGCCGGAGCTGGCGCAGGCCTCGCCGCCGGCGCGGCCAGTGGCGCGCTGGCCGGAGCCGCGCGCGGTGGCGCGTCGGTCGCCGGCGGAGCAGTCGGCGCTTACCGGGCTGGCGCCATGGGCGAGAGTGGAATGCGTGCGGCCGCGAGCGGCGCAGGCGGCGTGGCCAAGGCCGGCTTCAACACCGCGGTCAGCCCGCTGCGCCGTGCCGGTGCCGAACTAGGTGAGCGCTTCCAGTCCGGCGCCCGCGCCGGGTTCGAGGCAACGGGCGGGTCCGTGAAGGGCGGCGAAGCCGCTGCCGCTGGCGGTGACGCCGCCGGCGAGGCTGGCAGCCCGCCCGCCTGGGCGCGGCGGATGCAGCGCGGCCAGGCGATGGAGCGCGGCGTCTCGACCGTCGCCCACACCATCAAATCCGGCGATGCCCATGGCGGCTCCGCTTCCATCGATCTTTCGGAGGGCCAGTCATGAACCCGTTCCGCCGACCCGACGTGCGCTACGGGCGCACGCCCCAGCCGGAGACCCCTTATCAGCGCGCCGCGCAGGCCTGGGACGACCGCATCGGCTCCGCGCGCGTCCAGGCGCGAAGCTGGCGGCTGGTCGCCTTCGGCGAGCTCGCCGTGATTGGGAGCCTCGCGCTCGGCCTCGTCTGGCAATCGGCGCGCGGCACCGTGACCCCATGGGTCGTGCAGATCGACCGCCTCGGCCAGGCGCAGGCGATCGCGCCCGCCGACGCCGATTACCGCGCCAACGACGCGCAGATCGCGTTCCATCTGGCGCGGTTCGTCGAGGGGGTGCGCGGCGTCCCGGCCGACCCGATCGTGGTGCGTCAGAACTGGCTGCGCGCCTACGACTTCACCACCGACAAGGGCGGGCTCGCCTTGAACGGCTACGCGCAGGCGAGCGACCCCTTCGCCAAGGTCGGCAAGGTCCAGGTGTCGGTCGAGGTGTCGAGCGTCATCCGCGCCTCGCCCGACAGCTTCCGCGTCGCCTGGGTCGAGAAGCGCTACGAGAACGGCGCGCTCGGCGGGGCCGAACGCTGGACCGCGATCCTGACCATCGTTCTGCAAACGCCGCACGACGCCGAGAAGCTGCGGCGCAACCCGCTCGGCATCTACGTCACCGCTATCAACTGGTCCAAGGAGCTCGGCTGATGTCCGTTAGATATAGTTCGTTCGGCCAAACGTCGGTGCATCACGAACGCATCGACGAAGCCCCGCTCGGGATGAGCGAACGCTTCGGGAATTGTCCCAACGATCGCGAACCCCAAGGATCGCCAAAGCCCAACTGCGCGCGCGTTCGAACTTACGACGAAGTTGAACTGCATTGCACGAAACCCTTGCTGCTTCGCCATTTCGATAGAGTGGAGACACATACTCCGCGCGATCCCACGGCCGCTGGCTTGCCCATCTACCATGTAGCCGCAATTGGCGACGTGGCTACCTCCGCCCAACTGGTTCCGACGAAGGTAGTATGTTCCGACAACCTTCTCCCCGATCAGCGCGACTTGGGTTATGTTCCCGTGTGCACACCAATAGGCGAGCGCCTCCTCGCGCGTCATATCAGGGGGAAGAGTGTAAGTTTCGGCGGCGACTATGATCGGCTCCAGAATCGACCAGACTTCCTCCGCGTCGCTTGCATCATAGGGGCGGATCTCGATCATCGTGTTTCAGCTTTCGTCACGCGTGTCGCGCCAACAGGGAAGGCGTCGGCGCCCAGTCGCTGTTTAGCAATTCGTCGACCAATGAGATCAACGTTAGTCGCCACTTTAGCGCTCGCGTTGACGTCGTGCGCCCACTATCGCCCGCCCAAGATCGATTACGACGATCCCGCGCCGATGCAGCCCGCGACGCTGCAGGCCGAGCTGCCCAAGCCGGTGGAAGTCGTGGCGCTGCCACAGCCCTTGCCATTGCCGGGTCAGCTCAAGCCGCTGCCGCCCACGCGCCGGACCGAACCGCCCGAGTCCGCCGACCCGCAAGCGCGCATCGCGCAGGCCAATGCGGCGGCACGAATGCAGCCGACGCGCGCCGGTTACGTCAACGCAGTGCAAGTCTATCCCTACTCGGCGGGCGCGCTCTACCAGCTCTACGCCGCGCCAAACCAGGTAACGGACATTGCGTTGCAAGAGGGCGAGCAGCTCGTCGGCGCGGGTCCCGTCGCCGCCGGCGACACGGTGCGCTGGATCATCGGCGACACCGAGAGCGGGTCGGGACCCACCAAGCGCGTCCACATCCTCGTCAAGCCGACCCGGCCCGACTTGCTGACCAACCTCGTCATCAACACCGAACGCCGGACCTACCATCTCGAGATGCGCTCGGCCGAGCGGACCTACATGGCGTCGGTCTCGTGGCAGTACCCGTCCGACCAGCTGATCGCGCTACACGGGCAGAGCGCTGCCGCCGACGCGGCCGCGCCGATCGACGCCGGGATCGACGTCGCGCGGCTGCGCTTCCGCTACCGTATCGAAGGCGACAGTCCCGCCTGGCGACCGCTATCGGCGTTCGACGACGGCCGGAAGGTCTACATCGAGATGCCGCGCGGCCTCGCGCAGGGCGAGGCGCCGCCGCTGTTTGTGCTTGGCCCCGACGGCAAGGGCGAGCTCGTCAACTACCGCGTTCGCCAGAACTACTATGTCGTCGACCGCCTGTTCGGCGCGGCCGAGCTGCGGCTCGGCGGCGAGCATCAACAGACGGTGCGGATCGTCCGTACCGACGGGCGGCGCGCGTCGTCATGAGCGAGGATCTCGACGGAGCGGCCGAGCCGCCGCGGACGGAGCCGCCGCCGCGTTCGGAACGTGAGCTCGCCGCCGCACTGAAGCTGCGACCCGAGCGGCCGAGCGTCACCCGTGTCTCCCGCAAAGTATTGGTGACCGCGGGCGCAATCGGCTCGGTCGCGGTCGTCGGCGCGGTTCTGTTCGCGCTGCAGACGAGCCGGCACGGAGGCCCGGCGCAGGAGCTGTACTCGACCGACAATAAGGCCACCGCCGACGGGCTCGCCAACCTGCCGCGCGACTATGCCGGTATTCCACGCAACGTGCCCGTGCTCGGGCCACCTCTACCCGGCGACCTCGGCCGGCCGATCGTGGCGGCGCAGAACCAGGGCCAGGCCATGCCCCTCCCGGCGAGCGGACCCGTGCCGGCGAATGGTCCGCCGCCGGTCGACCCGGAGGTGCAACGCGTCGCGCTAGAGCGCGAGGCGGCGCGGCTGTCGAAGCTGTTCTCTGGGACCGCGATCCGCGAACAGGGCGCAGTCGGCGGCGGACCTGCCCTGGCCGGACTCGGAGGCGGGCAGGCAATCGCGCCTGACGGGTCCGCCGCGCCGTCATCACCGACCGAGGACGCCGACGTTCGCCAGAACGGCCAGGCTGGCAAGCTCGCCTTTCTCAATGCCGCGTCCGACAAGCGAACGGTCAGTCCCGACCGGCTGCAGCGGCCTGCATCCCCCTATGTGGTGCAGGCGGGCGCGGTCATCGCCGGGGCGCTTGTGACCGGCATCCGCTCCGACCTGCCCGGTCAGATCACCGGCCAGGTGACCGAGAACGTCTATGACACGTCGACCGGCCGCTTCCTGCTTATCCCCCAGGGCTCGAAGCTGATCGGCACCTACGACAGCCAGGTCGCGTTCGGTCAGTCGCGCGTGCTGCTGGTCTGGACGCGGATGATCCTGCCCAATGCCACGTCGATCGTGCTCGAACGCCAGCCCGGGGCCGACACGCATGGCTATGCGGGCCTAGAAGACGGCGTCGACGAGCACTGGGGATCACTGTTCAAGGGCGCGCTGCTTTCAACCCTGCTCAGCATCGGATCGGAGGCGGGTACGAGAGGCCAGGAGAATAGCCTCGTGCAGGCGCTCCGCCGCGGCGCGTCCGACAGCATCAGCCAGACGGGCAACCAGGTCGTGCGCCGCCAACTCGATGTGCAGCCAACGCTGACAATCCGACCGGGCTATCCCGTGCGGGTCATCGTCAACCGCGACCTCGTGCTCGCGCCGTACGGCCCGTGAGGAGCATGTCATGCCGAAATTGAAATTAGGGCCAATCGCCGACGAGAAGCCGGTGCGCGTGACCGCCGAACTCCCCGCCGTCGTGCATCGTGATCTTGTCGGCTATGCCGAGGTGCTGGCGCACGAAACTGGCCAGAAAGTGGAGCCAGCGCAGCTGGTCGCGCCGATGCTGGCGCGCTTCATGGCGACAGATCGCGCCTTCGCGAAGGCGCGCCGGTCTCGACCGAATGGTTAGACTAGGCCACTTCACGGTCCCGACGGCGCTCCCGCGCGCGTAGACGCGAGGCGGCCAGAAACCGCCTGAAGGCGGGATTGTCGTTTGTCACCGACCAGACGAGGCTGAATGGAATCTCTTCGTGATCCAAAGGCCGAAATACCACGCCAGGGTAGCTCACGCCGGCCTCGGCTTCGCCTACGAGGCTCAGACCCTGGCCTAGTCCCACGAGCCCCAAGAGCGTTTCACGCTGAACGGCAAGCTGTTCGACCTGCGGATGGCGGCCAAGCTCGGCGAGCCCGCGAATGATGTAGTCCTGAATTTCGGGACCAGGATCCATACGGCTTACAATGAAGCGCTCGCCTTCAAGCTGGTGCCAAAGTACGTTGGGCGAGCTGCTCAACGAGTGATCTTGAGGCATCGCCACAATCACCCCTTCGCGCCACATCTCTTCAAGTTCGCACCCCGGGGATAACGGCATGCCCGTGACGAAGGCGAAGTCAAGTGTGAGCGCTCGGACGGCCGCGATGCTCTCCTTCGCCGAGCCTTCGAAGACGTCTAACTCCAGACCGGGATGATCACGGATAAACGACGCTAGCAGATGCCGCGCGAAGCTGGATGCAATCGAAGCGACGACGCCGAAACGCAACTGGCCCTCGGTGCCGGTGCCGTTTTTCGCTGCGACGCCTCTGAGCGCAGCCACATCGGATAGGATGCCGCGAGCCTGCTTAAGTATTCGACCACCCGCAATCGTCGCCTGAATGCCGCGGGCGGTTCGGTTAAAGATCGACACGCCGATGTGGTCCTCGAGTCCGCGCACGCGGCGACTGACAACAGACGGCCTGACTTGCAACGCTTCGGCGGCCTTGCGAAAACTTCCCTGCTCGAGAACGAGAACAGCGCATGCCAGCGATCCAAGATCGATTGTGTCGATGATCTCTGTTTGCAATGGCATCAGAATTGAACCCAAGCCACTACTTCGGTTTGACTTCCCCAAGACGAGCTCACGGCGAGGATGTAGTCACAATCGTCGAGCGCGTTGCCAGCCGCAGGCGACGATTTGACTCCATGCTTCGGTCCCTTGAGCGATCCGACTGAAAGGATGCCGCTCGCCCGACCCACCGGTTGCATCTAGGCCGGTCCGCTGCGCTGTTGTTCGAGGGCAGCGACCTGATGCTTGAAATCCCGCAGCTCGGTTTCCAGATTGGCGATGCGTCGATCCTGCCAGCCCTCATAGCCGAGGGACATATCCTCCTCGATCTGAGCCAAACGGCGCCAGAAGCTCGTCCAGCCAGAGGTATGAGGCGCAAGTGCAGTTACGGTTTTCATAACCTTCTCCTTCAGTTGCGGGATCAACGGCGTTCGGCCAGCGCCGAGAGGATCCCGATGCGGCCCTCCTTGAGGTTGCGCCCGAGATTCCCGGTGAGCGCCGGAAAATCCGGGCCGAGAATGACCGCGAGCGTGGGTCCGGCAGGCGGGCCGCTGGCGGCCAGCGTCGCAAACCAGCCCAGCGCGACCTCGCTGTCGTCGCGCCAGGCGAGGGGATCGAGTCCTCCCGCGATAAGCGCTGAGCGTGTCTCGTCCTCGGTGAGGAGAAAGCTCGCTGAGGCGTTCCGCGCCCACGGATTGGGGTAATGGACGTCGCCGGCCTTGAGGATCACGTCGTAGGTTGCGAGACGACCGCCCGGCGTCAGCACGCGTGCGATCTCGGCGTAGAGACCGGCGCGGTCTTCGATGTTCATGGCGACGTGCTGAAGGAAGACGAGGTCGAACGATGCCGCTTCGAAAGGCAGATCGAGTGCGTTCCCGACCTGGAAGGAAACCTGATCCTCCATCGCGCAGCGCTCGGTCAGATAGTTCGCGGCATCAACGAAATTCTCACTGAGGTCGACGCCGGTCACGTGGCACCCGAATGTCGCCGCCAGGAACCTCGCGGGGCCGCCCACGCCGGAGCCGACGTCGAGCACCCTCGTAATCGGTCCGATGGGTGTCATCGCAGCGAGATCTTTGGTCGCGAGCATGCCACGGGTATGGAACTGGTCCATGGCGGCGAGTTCGCCGACGGTCAGACGCTGGTCCTCGGGCGCGATCTTGGCGAGCGCGTCGCGGATCTTCGCGGTCACACCCGTGGCGTTGTAGTGGGCGCGGGCGATATCGACGGTGTCGGTCATGACGGATTTCCTATTGGCTGGATGGGGAGGTTCAGGGCGAGGGTTTCAGCCGAGCGCTGCGGCTGCGGCGTTGACATCCAAGGCGTCGGAACGCCCTGCCGCCCGAAGCGAACGGATGGTTAGGACGTGCAACATCACGGCGAGCGGAGCCATGAAACCGGGGATGAAGGTGAACGGGAACGTACCGAGCGCGGTGTTCAGCACCTCGCCATGGAGGAAGTTCAGCGGCCCGGGCGCGCTCAGCACGGAACGTGCAGCGACGTTGAGGAGCGACGCGAGACCCACCACGTTCCACAGTAGGGCGACCCTGCGTCCACTCGGGCTCCGCGTGGCGATCAAGGCGAAGAGGGGCGCGCTGAACCCGACGAGAATTTCGAAATTGCCCCCGGCGAGCGTCATGAGCTTCGGCACCGAGCCGAGTTCCCAGAGCCGGTGCAGCGTCAGCTCGGCGCCCACTCGAAACACCTGCAAGCCGATCAAAAGGCCGAGCGGCACGCTGGTGGCGAGGTGTCGACCTACCGGCGACCGAACCAAAACCAGCGAGACGAAAGCGATGATCGGGGTCAGCAGGATGAAGATGCCGGGAAAGCGAAGGGTCGTGTCGCCAACGACGCCGAGATAACCCAGCGCTCCCGCATAACCGAGCCAAAGCGCGAGCCCGATCAATCCGGTCAAGGTAGCGCGCGCCGACAGGGTGCGGGCCAGCGTGATCGCGACTACGGCCGCGACGAGGGCGACGTACGCGATAAACAGATTAGAAAGTGACATGGCAGTGGTCATCACGCCCTCCTTCGAACTGGTTTGAGAAGCAAAGTCGGCGCGGGCCTCATGCGCTCTGCGCCACGCGTCGATCGGGAACGGGACGCGGACCTGCAGCCCTTGGCGAGGTCGCCGCGTCCTTGGCGGGAATGCCATGCTCGCGACGCCAGAAATCGGAATCTGCGCTGAGCACGGGCCGGGTCGGCTGCGGCGTTAGAAGGGTGCGGCTGAAGCGATCCGGACTGAGCCCCGGCCGCATCGGCACGCTCATGAAGCCAGCCAGGGTCTTTATGAAGTTGCCCGCCGTGCGCTGCGCCTGCGGCTGGGCGGAATAGCGCCGGGTGATGGCCTCGAAGCTCTCCGGCGAGCGGCCGGTGACATCCAGCACATGGGTGGTTGGCCCGCCCATCTCGAAGGCACCGCGATCATGATCCTGCATGTAGGCAGCCAACTGGCTGAGCAGGAAGCGGTCGATCCCGTCCATCCGCGCCGCCTTGTAGAACATCCACAGTGGCAGCTGCACGTGTCGCACGCTTCGACCGAGCACTTTGCCCATGATCTGCGCCATCTCCGTCACCGACAGCATGTCGGGGCCTGTCGGACGGTAACTCTTGCCGGCGTGCTTTACCGGGTCGATCAGCGCGCCGACTGCGACGCGGGCGATGTCGTCGACCGACGGCGGGGCATTCCTGCTGGAGCCGCGCGCCGGAAAAGGCAGCACGCCCATATGCGCCGCATATTTGAGGAGGATCATGTACGGCAGATCGGCGAAGAAGCCGGGGTTGACGATCGTGAGCGCCGTGTCGGGCAGCATCGCGAACAACCGGTCCGCCAGCCAATGCTGGCGCGTCTGAAGCGCCGGGTGCGCCGGGCTGGCCAGCCATTGGCTCAAGACCACCATCGATTCGAGCCGAGCTTCGCGCGCGGTGACCGCGAAGGCCGAGGCGCTCTGAATCATGTAGGGGTCGATCGGCGGCAGGAAAAAGCCGCGCTGCACGCCGCGCATGGCATCGAGCAGCGCTTGCGGATCGGCGAGATCGCCAATCGCGATCTCCGCACCGGCGGCCTTTAGCCTCGCGCTGCGCTGGTTTTCGCGGCGGACATAGGCGCGCACGGGATAGCCGGAAGCCAAAAGCTGCGCGGCGACCTGGCCGCCAGTCTTGCCGGTCGCGCCGGTCACGAGGATCTTGGGTAGGGTCATGGCTCGGTTCCTTTTCTGCTGAACCCGATATATCCGCGCTTCCGTTGCGCGATAATGCGGTGTAATCTGCATAAACCATGAAGCAGAGCTACACTGTTGAGCGAGGGACACTGGAGGGCGTCGAGGCGTTCCTGCGAGTCGCCGAGCGCCAAAGCTTTCGTCAGGCGGCGGATGATCTTGGCGTATCCGCGTCGGCGGTAAGCCAGACGATCCGAAGCTTGGAGGCGCGGGTCGGGGTCGCCTTGTTCACCCGCACGACACGCAGCGTCGGACTGACCGAAGCCGGCGAGCGATTCCTGGCGCACGCCCAACCCGCATTCGATGCCATGCTTGCGGCCAGCGATGCGGCCAAGGGGCTGGCGGAGCGACCGTCCGGACTACTGCGGCTCGCCGTTCCCCGCGCGGTCGTACCTTTGATTTTGGAGCCCATCCTTGCCTCGTTCTGCGCGGCCTACCCCGAAGTGACGATCGAGATCGCCGCGAGCGAGGAGCTGGTCGATCTCGCCAAGGACGGGTTCGACGCCGGGATCCGCATGGGCCAGTTCATCGCTGAGG
>JAABUQ010003249.1_pt1 | contig 30279 bp, 29 predicted proteins | sample 5560001 | NCBI WGS metagenome assembly JAABUQ01 (sample SAMN10711888, study PRJNA513371) | rock metagenome | isolation source: Antarctica rocks | place: Antarctica: Victoria Land, Finger Mt nord | collected 2015-12-18 | reverse complement strand
GATCGCTCCAGAAGGCCGACCTGAGCCCGATTCCCACATCCCGGACCTTGGGCCGCCCTCGATCGCCGAATCGAGCGATGCTGGACGCACCCGCGACCCCTTGCGGGCCAGTTCCGGCGAGCCTTCGACGCCCGCCACGGCCGAGGCGTCAACGCCGGAGAGCCAGCGTTTCCCGGCCGGAAACGCCGAGCCCTCGCCCCTGCTGCCGGACGCCGACGTCCGGCGACGCTCGCGACCCGCCGCGCCGGCGCGGCGCCGGGCGCCGATCGAGCCGCCGGGGCGCCTCTCCCAGCCGGCCGAGCCGATCGCGATGGCCCGGGTGGTCCCCTCGGGCAGCCCGAAGCTCCCCGAGATCCGGGGCGCGACCGGCGGCCGGCCGCTGACGGACGTGCCCGAGGTCTACCGCTCGCGGCTCGATCCGAACCGTTCCTCCCTGGCCAAGCGAGCGGGCGCGACCGCGGCCAGCGAGCAGGCCGTGGAACGGGCCCTCAACTGGCTTGCGAAACATCAAGACGCCGACGGTTCCTGGGATGGCAAGATCGCCCGGCAGGCCGACGGCACCCCACTGCCCGGCGACGACGATTACACCGTCCATTGTCCCCCCGGCGACCTCTGCCCGGGGGAATGCTTCTACTGGGAGGCCGACACGGCCCTGACCGGCCTGGCCCTGCTGGCGTACCTCGGGGCCGGCTACACCCACACCGACGGCGTTTACTCCGACACGGTCGCCCGGGGTCTGGATTACCTCGTCCTCTCGCAGAAAACCGATGGGGACCTTCGGGGCCAGAGCCGGGCCGTCGGGATGTACTGCCACGCGATGGCCTCCCTGGCCCTCTGCGAGGCGTATGCGTTGACGGCCGACGACCGCCTGCGAATCCCCGTGGAACGCGCCGTCGCCTTCCTGGTCAGGGCGCAATCGCCCGGAGGCGGCTGGCGCTACGCGCCCCGCGACCCGTTGGGGGATTCGAGCATTTTGGGATGGGCCGTGCTGGTGCTGAAATCGGCCAAATATGCCGGGGTCACCGTTCCCAAGTCGGCCGAGGCCGGCTCCCTCGCCTGGCTTGACAAGGTTTCCGACGGGCAAGACGGGGGTCTGGCCCGCTACCAGCCGGCCAAGGCCGTGACGGAGACGATGACGGCCGAGGCCTGGGTCTGCCGCCAGTTCCTGGGCGTCGGGGGGCGGGGCGCCGCGGGCGCCGAGGCGTCCGCGTACCTCATGGCCCGCGCCCCCGACCGTGGCGAGTACAACGTCTACTACTGGTACTACGGCACCCTGGCCATGTACCTGCATGGCGGCGAGGCGTGGCCACGCTGGAACGCCCAGGTCCGCGACCAGCTCGTCCGCCGCCAGAAGACCAAGGGTCATCAGGCCGGGAGCTGGGACCCGGACGAGACGGCTTACGGATCCCGAGGCGGCCGGATCTATGGGACGGCCCTCGCCGCCTTGACCCTGGAAGTGTACTACCGCTACCTTCGGCTCTACGACGAGCCCTCGGCCGCACCCATTATCGCCCCGGCCCCGGAGCGGCCGGCCGACCCGACCCTGCGACGCGCCGGCGCCGCGAGGCCGTCGGGGCGGGGCTGGAAGAAAAAAGACTGAGGGCTGGGGTGCGGAGCCCGGTTCCGCTAGGATTTCCCGTCGGGCCTGCCCTTTCCGAACCGGCGGAGACGCGGCGTTGAACATGCTGGCGGGGCTCCCAATCGCCTGGGCGCAGGCGACGGGGACGGACCCCGACTCCCTGGCGATCCTCGCGCTGAGGCGCTGGTGCGCAAGCCTGACGTTGTCGTCCCCCGAGGCGACCCCGCGGCCCTTTGGCCTTTGGGCCTGGCTGCTGGGCCTGGCTGTCTTACTCCTGTTGGCTCTGTTGGCGCAAGGGCCGTCCCGGGCGTTCGGCCAGTTCTTTGACGTCCCCGGGCACGCCCGCCTGTTCTCCGCGGCCTCACGACGACTGCGGCGGTCGGGCCGCCTCGTGCCGACGATGCTGGGGGCGACGGTGCTGGCCTGGACCGCCAGCCAGTACCTCTCGCATGCCAAGGCGGAGCGCCTCGCGGACCTGGTGCTCTTGAGGAAAACCAAGAGCCTCGGGGAGATGGCCTTCGAGCAGGGGACCCTCGCCGGTCTGACCCCCTGGCGCGACCTGTTCGGGCTGGGCGACGTCCTGGTCCTGGTGGTGGCCGCGACGGCCCTGGTCTTCAAGCTGTCCGCCGACCGTTGGGGTTCGCCTTCCGCTCGCGCCCGGGAAGCCGGACCCTGGTGGACGACTCCCTGCTGGGGCGCTCTGGCCCTGTATGCGATGTATCGCATGGCCTGTCTGCTCGCCGACGGCAGCGGCCTGCCGCTCGGGGGTTGCATGCTCGCGGAGGCCGCGATCGTCCCGATGTTGACGAGCCTGGCCGACGGTCTGCTGCTGGCCTGGGTCCTGGTGGAACTCCGCGATGCCGACGCCCCGCAAGGGGCCCCTCTGGACGTGGGGGGCGCCGTCGGCCTGCTGCCGGGGGCGGCGCTGGCCTGTGTGGCAGGCCTGCCCGCCCGCTATCTTGCCGCCGGGGTCTGGCTGGCTCTGCCCCACCTACCAGCCTGGGCCGCCCGGCCACTGCTGGCGAACTTCGTGCGCGGCTGGGGCCTGGTTGGCCTCCAGGGGTGCGCACTCGCCCTCGTCGGCATGGCCGGGGCGGTGGCCTGGACCCGGGGCTCGACGGGCGCCGCGATCCTGGGCTATGGCCGCCTCCTCCGGGCCGAGGGGGGCCATCTGGTCGCCCTGTTGACCGGATCGACGCTGGCGGCCGGGGGTGTGTCGGCCCTGGCCTACGCGATCGTGCTTTCGCTGCCGGCGCAGGCGTGGGTCCTTTCGGCGGCCGACAGCTACGCCCATTACGCCACGCTGCCGATTGGCCTGGTGCTGGCCTCGGCCCTGGTGGAGTTGGGGCGGCGGGCGTCTCCGCAGACCTCCGCCGATGCGCTTCCGGCCTCCTGATGCCCCTGGGCGGGTGGCGCTCGGGATTCCGGAGTTTCACCGACCCCGGCCGCTCGGAATCGCAATCGCCTCTCCGGAACCCAGGGCGATCCTCCACCGGTGTCACGTCACGGGGTGTTTGTGGCGTCGGTCCGCTTGACAGAGCCGCGCATGAGGGATGTAATGAAACGGACGGCCTGGCCGAAACGACGCTGAAGGCGTCGCGCCGACCCCCGCCGCGGAAGCCGCGTCGCCCGCCCCCTGCAGGGACCGGCCCCCGCACCATGCCCTAGGATGGCAGGCGCTTCTCGACTGCTGGCTTCTCCCCAAGATTGTTGACAATTCGGCAACGCCTCGACACCGAGGACTTTCGCCCGTTGCGCGGGCGACCGGCCAGCCCGGAGTGGCGGCGCCAGGTCCCGCGCCTCTGCAATGCGCCCCGCCCGACGGTTCCACCGTTCAGGAGGAGACCGCTTATGTCGGCAGGAACGGATTTGATCGCCAAGATCACCAACCGCCAGAACCTGGCGGATTACCAGAAGAAGCACTGGGTCGGCACCTTCGCCGAATACCTCGACATCGTCCGCCGCGACCCCAAGGTCACCCGGTCCGCGTACCAGCGGCTCTATGACATGATCCTTGGCTACGGCGCCGAAGAGGTGGTCGTCAACAAGGAGAAGACGCTCCGCTACAGGTTCTTCGACGACCCAGAGTGCGGCGGCCAGGACGCCATCTTCGGGCTCGACCGGACCCTGATCAGCCTGGTCAACGTGCTGAAGAGCGCCGCCAACCATTACGGGACCGAGCGCCGGGTGCTCCTGCTGCACGGGCCGGTCGGGTCGTCCAAGAGCACCATCGTGCGGCTGCTGAAGAAGGGTCTGGAGCACTACTCGCGCACCGACGCCGGGGCCCTCTACACCTACGGCTGGCGCGAGGAGGGGCTCGACGGCTCCGAGGCATTCCTCGACTGCCCGATGCACGAGGACCCGCTCCACCTCGTTCCGTCGGAATTCCGCGCCGAGGTCCTCGACGAACTGAACCGCGAGGCCGAGGGCTTCCAGGTCCAGGTCGACGGCGAGCTTTGCCCGTATTGCCGCCAGATGTTCAACGAGCGGATGGCGCGCCACAACGGCGACTGGTCGAAGGTCCTCTCGGACATCCGCGTTCGCCGCCTGGTCCTCTCGGAGCAGGACCGCGTCGGCATCGGCACGTTCCAGCCCAAGGACGAGAAGAACCAGGACGCCACCGAGCTGACCGGCGACATCAACTACCGCAAGATCGCCGAGTTCGGCTCCGAGAGCGACCCCCGCGCCTTCAACTTCGACGGCGAGTTCAACATCGCCAACCGCGGCCTGATCGAGTTCATCGAGGTCCTGAAGCTCGACGTCGCCTTCCTGTACGACCTGCTAGGGGCCAGCCAGGAACACAAGATCAAGCCCAAGAAGTTCGCACAAACAGATATCGATGAAGTTATCATTGGGCACACCAACGAGCCCGAATACAAGAAGCTCCAGTCCAACGAGTTCATGGAGGCCCTGCGCGACCGTACCGTCAAGATCGACGTGCCCTACGTGACGCGGCTCTCCGACGAGATCCAGATCTATCAGAAGGACTACAACAGCCGAAAGGTCCGCGGCAAGGCGATCGCCCCCCACACCCTGGAGGTCGCCGCCATGTGGGCCGTTCTGACCCGGCTGGAGGAGCCCAAGAACGCCGGGCTGACCCTCCTGCAAAAGCTCAAACTCTACAACGGCAAGACCTTACCGGGCTTCACCGAGGACAACATCAAGGAGTTGCGCGAGGAGGCCGAGAAAGAGGGGATGCACGGCATCAGCCCCCGCTACGTTCAGGACAAGATCTCCAACGCCCTGGTCGTCCACGCTGACGAGCGCTCGGTCAACCCGTTCATGGTCCTCAACGAGCTGGAGGCCGGGCTCAAGCACCACTCGTTGATCAACAGTGAGGAGGTCAAGAAGCACTACAAGCACCTCCTCGCCGTGGTCAAGGAGGAGTACGAGGACATCGTCAAGAACGAGGTCCAACGCGCCATCGCCGCCGACGAGGACGCCCTCTCGCGGCTTTGCGGCAACTACATCGACAACGTCAAGGCGTATACCCAGCGGGAGAAGGTCAAGAACAAGTACACCGGCCAGACCGAGGAGCCCGACGAGCGGCTGATGCGCTCCATCGAGGAAAAAATCGACATCCCCGAGAGCCGCAAGGACGACTTCCGCCGCGAGATCATGAACTACATCGGCGCCCTGTCCCTGGACGGCAAGAAGTTCGACTACAAGACCAACGAGCGTCTTCAGAAGGCCCTGGAGCTGAAGCTCTTCCAGGACCAGAAGGACACCATCAAGCTGACGAGCCTCGTGTCCAGCGTCGTCGACAAGGACACGCAGGAGAAGATCGACATCGTCAAGGGCCGCCTGATCCGCAGCTACGGCTACGACGAAGACTCCGCCACCGACGTGCTCAACTACGTGGCCAGCATCTTCGCCCGCGGCGACGTCAAGCGCGGGGCGCACTGATCGACCGGCAGGCCCCGGGGCGGCGACCGCTGACGCCCCGGGGTCGGAAGATGGAGGGGGGAACCATGTCCACCGCCACGATCCGGGAAACGTTCGCCTCCGGGGAAACCACGACCCAGACGCCGGGGCTTCGGCCCTATCGGATCACCATCGATGTCTATCAGCGGATCGTCGCGTCGGGCGTCTTCGGCGACAAGTCGTCGATCTTCCTTTGGAAAGGCCAACTCGTCGAGAAGATCCCCGCAATGACCAAGGGTCGCCCCCACGTCTACGCGGTGAACAGGCTCGACCAGCTCCCGGGACGCCTCGTCCCCGAAGACTGGTTCGTCGAGCAGGATCAGCCGTTGGCGATGGATGACGACAGCATGCCGGAACCCGATTTGAAGGTGGTCCGTGGCGCCGTCGCGGATTACCAGGACCGAACTCCGACCGCGCAGGACGTTCCCCTGGTCGTCGAAGTCTCCGATTCGAGCCTGGGTGACGACAAGCGACGGATGCTCCGGGCCTACGCCTCCGCCGTCATCCCGGTCTACTGGATCGTGAATCTCCCTTGTCGACAGATCGAGGTATTCACGAGGCCGAGCGGCCCAACCTCGGCACCCTCCTACGCGGACCATCACGTTTACGGCCCGAAAGACGAGGTTCCCGTCCTCCTCGACGGCGGCGAGGTCGGACAGGTCGCGGCGAAGGACATCCTGATTTGAGGGCCTCGCGACCGGGAATCCGCGAACCCGGGGCTTCCTTCCGCCCCGATCCGGAATAGAATTTGCTCGGAGTGGTCCGGCCCGCATCGCCTTCCTCAGTCAGTTCCGTCTCTTCCAGCGAGTTCTCCCCGTTCTTTGAATCAGAGACATGGTCGAACCTCCCCAGGGCGCGGGCAGGGCGTGATGCGCCTTCGGTGCGCAGGGCGGACGATGTCGGGACGCTCGGCATGGCCGACGGTCCCCCAAACGGCGAGGGATACCGGCCGTGGTGCGTAAAATCGAGCGAGATCAGAACCGATTCAAGCAGATCGTGCGCGGCAAGATCAAGGCCGACCTGCGCAAATATATTACTCATGGCGAGATGATCGGCAAGACCGGCGGCGAGTTGGTCTCGATCCCGCTGCCGCAAGTCGACATCCCCGAATTCCGCTACGGGCCCAAGAACGGCGGTGGTGTCGGCCAGGGGCCCGGCGATGTCGGCACCCCCATCGGCCGCGCCCCGGATGGTGACCAGCCAGGCGCCGCTGGCGACGGCCCCGGACACCACATCCTTGAAGTCGAGTTGACTCTGGACGAGTTGGCCGAGATCCTCGGCGAAGGGCTCGAATTGCCCCGCATCCAGCCCAAAGGGCAGGCCAATATCATCGAGCAGAAGGACAAATACACCGGTATCCGCCAGGCGGGCCCGGAGAGCCTCCGCCACTTCAAGCGCACCTACAAGAAGGCCCTCAAGCGCCAGATCGCCTCGAACACCTACAACCCCAACGACCCGATGGTCATCCCGGTCCGCGAGGACAAGCTGTATCGGTCGTGGAACCCGATCGCACTGCCGCATTCCAATGCCGTGGTGCTCTACCTGATGGATGTCAGTGGGTCGATGACCGATGACCAGAAGGAAATTGTCCGCATCGAAGCCTTCTGGATCGACACCTGGCTGAAGAGCCAGTACGACGGCGTGACGACCCGGTACGTCATCCACGACGCCGTCGCCAAGGAGGTTGACCAGCACACCTTCTACCACACCCGCGAGAGCGGTGGGACGCGGATCAGCTCGGCCTACACCCTGGCCAACAAGATCATCGACGCCGACCACCCGCCCGCGGACTGGAACGTCTACGTCCTGCACTTCTCCGATGGCGACAACTGGGGCGAGGACAACCGCCACTGTGTCGCGATGCTCCGCGACCAGCTCTTGCCCAAGTGCAACCTCTTCGGCTACGGCCAGGTGGAGAGCCCTTACGGCTCGGGCGAGTTCTACCGCGAGTTGGAAGAAGCCTTCGAGGACGTGCCGAACCTGGCGCTCTCGGAGATCCGCAACAAGGACGGCATCTTCGACTCGATCAAGGAATTCCTGGGTCGGGGCCGCTGAGTCCAGGACCCGAGCTCCGAGGGGGAGAGCACGAGGATGGACCCGGAATTCGACACGCCTGAACCTGGTTCGAAGTGTCCGAAGTTCGGCCGCCGATGCTCGATGTGCGGTTTCCTCGAACTTGATGCGCGGTGAAGTCGTGAGCGAGACCCGTGCCGGCCTTGAACCCCGAGGGATGTGATGGCGACGACGAGCAGGACGATCCCAATTGAGGGCGACCATTCGGTCATCCTGCGCGCCATTGGCTGGGACGACTACTCGGAGATGCTCCGCATCAAGGGCCGGCGTGCCATCCCCTCAATGACCTACCTGGACGGGAGCCTGCTGCTCGTGTCGCCCTCTTCTCTTCACGAGCGACTCGCCAAGCGCCTCGGCCTGTTCGTCATGGTGGTGGTCGAGGAACTCGACATCCCCTGCGTCATGTCGGGGCATACGACTTTCCGCCGCGAGGAAGATGAAGCGGGGACGGAGCCCGATCAATCGTATTACCTCAGGGACAACGTAGCCCGATTCCGGGGCAAAGCGGATGATATCGACCTGCAAGTCGACCCTCCTCCCGATCTGGTCGTCGAGGCCGTCTACACCCACGACGCCTCGGCGGCCGTCGAGGTCTGCCGCCGGATCGGCGTGCCCGAGGTCTGGGTCGCCGACCAGGAAGGGATGGTCATCAAGGTCCGGCGGGCGAACGGCCGCTATTCGGGGTCCAACACGAGCGCGGTCTTCCCCTTCTTGACGATGTCGGAGATTTTTGAATGGGTCACGCGCCCCCAGACTTCCTCCGACACGGGTTGGGCCAGGGAGTTGAGGGCGTGGGTTCGGGAGACCCTGGGCCCTCGGGCGGCGAAGGCCCGCGGATAAGCGCGGGCGAAGTTGATGGATCTGTCTCTTAAACCGACCGAGACGAACGGCATGACCAAATTTCGCGTCCCCTATCCGAAGGAACCCGAGCGGCGCAGGGCCCTCTTCGAGAAGGCCCTGGCGCAACTCTCCCGGTTCGGCTCCTGCCAGGGGGACACCGAGTCGGGCACGTTCCGGGGCTCGACACCGATCGGCGGGTTCTCCGGTTCGTACCGAAGTCCCGAGGGCTCCGATGAGATCGAGGTTGAGATCCACACGAAGCCCTGGCTCCTCAGCATGACAATGGTTGAATCCGAGACGCGAAAGTTTATTGGCCGGGCCTGAGCCGGAGGAATCCGCGATGTCGATCATGAGCACCGAGCACAACTTGCCGGCCGACCTCCGCGCCCTCCAGGTCGAGATCGAGGCGCATGCCCTGTCCTTCGGCCTGGACTTCTACGACACCATCTTCGAGGTGCTCGACTACGACGAACTCTCGGAGATCGCCGCCCTGGGCGGCTTCCCGACACGCTACCCGCACTGGCGCTTCGGAATGGAGTACGAGCAGCTCGCCAAGGGCTATCGCTACGGTCTCCAGAAGATCTACGAGATGGTCATCAACAACAACCCCTGTTACGCCTATCTGCTGCGCTGCAACCAGCGGGTCGACCAGAAGCTGGTGATGGCCCACGTTTATGGCCACAACGACTTCTTCAAGAACAACGTCTGCTTCAGCCGCACCAACCGCAAGATGATGGACGAGACGGCCAACCACGGCAACCGCATCCGCTCGCACATGGAGCGGCACGGCGAGGACGAGGTCGAGAACTTCATCGACAGTTGCCTCTCGCTGGAGAACCTGATCGACATCCACTCCCCGTTCATCAAGCGTCGCGATGGCGACGACCGCTATGACTTCAAGCGGCCCGAGGATGACCGGCCCGAGGTCACGAAGTTCCAGAGCAAGCCCTACATGGACGGCTATGTGAACCCGCCGGAGATCCTCAAGGATCAGGCGCGTCGCCAGGAGGCCGACCGGCAGAAGTCCAAGCAGTTCCCCGAACACCCCGAGCGCGACATCCTCTTGTTCCTCCTGGAACACGCCCCACTGAAGCCCTGGCAGCGCGACGTCCTCGACATCGTCCGCCAGGAGGCTTACTACTTCGCACCCCAGGGGCAGACCAAGATCATGAACGAGGGATGGGCCTCCTTCTGGCACTCCACGATCATGACCACCCGGACGCTCGACCCCTCCGAACTGGTCGACTACGCCGACCACCACTCTGGCACGATGGCCACGCAGCCCGGACGCCTCAACCCCTACAAGCTCGGCATCGAACTGTTCCGTGACATCGAGGAGCGCTGGGACAAGGGCCAGTTCGGTCCCGAGTATGAGGATTGCGACGACTACGAGGCCCGACGCCGATGGGACAGGAAGCTCGGGCAGGGGCGTCAGAAGATCTTCGAGGTGCGCCGCGTGCATAGCGATGTCACGTTCATCGACACGTTCCTGACCCCAGACTTCTGCCGCCGTCACAAGATGTTCAGCTTCAAATACAACGAGCAGCACGAGACTTACGAGATTGAGAGCCGGGAGTTCAAGAAGATCAAGGACCGGCTTCTCTTCGGCCTGACCAACTTCGGGCAGCCGATCATCCGGGTCAAGGACGGAAATTACCGGAATCGGGGCGAGCTGTACCTCCACCAGGAGTACTTCGGCGTGGACCTGAAGTTGGACCACGCGCAGGACACCTTGCGTCACCTGAACCGCCTCTGGACGCGCCCGGTCCACCTGGAGACCTGCGTCGACGGGCGGACCACCCTCTTATCATTCGACGGCGCGGAGCACACGATCCGCCCGTTGGGAGGACCTTCCCATGAGCCTGAGCCGAAAGATCGTCGACGCGGTTGAGGCCCTCCCTGGGGCCGGCGACGCCATCGCGGAAGAAGGGGCGAACCGCCTGTTTCTCCGTGTCGAGGTCGCGGGGCCGGTCGGCCTGTCCTTGGACGCCCTGACCTTCTCGACGGCCGCCCGCCCCGAGTGGTCGAACGAAGAGTTGAAAGGCTGGGGCGACCGGCTATCCGCCCGCCTGAGCTACCTGATGGAACCGCTGATCGTCCAGGAGGCCGACCCGATCGGCGGCCAGGTCACCCTGCGCAGCAAGGCCCCAACCCCCCGCGAGGGCCAGAACGCTTTCTACGAACTCCGGCTCGACCGCCGAGGGACCGCGCATCTGGGCCGGTTCGCATTCGACGACCAGGCCCGTCGCCGCCGGCCCGAGTCGTGCCAGTTCACCCGGGAGGTCCTGGGCCGCCTGGCCGATGACCTCGTTGCCAGCATCGCCTGAGACCCCAGGCCGCGCCGGGGAATGCCCCGGCGCGGCCTGGGGCCGGTTGGTCTCGCCTCGTGGTTATGCTATAGTCGGCCCGGTGGCCGAACACTCACCCCCGGGACGACCAGACCGCGATGACGCACCCCTGGCACGACGTGACACCGGGCGAGCACTTGCCCCAAGAGTTCAACGCGCTGGTCGAGATCCCGATGGGGTCGAGCGTCAAGTACGAGCTCGACAAGAAGACGGGCATGCTCCGGCTTGATCGGATGCTGTATTCCGCCGTCTATTATCCGGCCAACTACGGGTTCATCCCGCAAACCTACGCCGAGGATGACGACCCGCTCGACGTCCTGGTTCTCTGCCAGGAACCGCTGGCGCCGCTGACCCTGGTGACAGCCCGCGCCATCGGCTTGATGACGATGGTGGACAGCGGCAAGCGCGACCACAAGATCCTGGCCGTGGCGGTCGGCGACCCGGAATTCAACAGCTTCCGCGAGGCCCAGGAACTTCCCCCCCACCGCCTGATGATGCTGCGGCGGTTCTTTCAGGATTACAAATACCTGGAAGGTAAGTCGGTGGAGGTCGACGAGATCCAGCCTTCGGAACTGGCCATGCCGATCATCGAGGAGTCTCTCCAGCGGTACAGCAAAGAGCGCCGCAAGGGATTCCACTGAGATGCGTGCGGTCGTCATCGGCGGGTCGGGTCAGATCGGCGGGTGGCTGCTGCGAACCCTCGACGAGCGGGGGCACGCGGGGATCGGGACCTTTGCCACGGTCCCCTTCGCCGGCCTGGTCCACCTCGACGCGTCGGACCTGGCCGGCTCGGTCGCCTGGCTGCGCGGTCAGAAGCCGGACGTGGTCTTCTATCCGGCCGGCTTCACCTGGGTCGACGGCTGCGAACGCGACCCCGCCCGCGCCTGGGGCTTCAACTTCGATCAGCCTTTCACTCTGGCCCGCGCCTCGGCCGAGGCCGGCGCCCGTTTCTGCTACTTCTCGACCGACTACGTCTTCGATGGCAAGGCCGGTCCGTACACCGAGGAGGACGCCGCCCGTCCCCTCTCCGCCTACGGCCGGGCTAAGCGCGAGGCCGAGATCGCCCTGGCCGAGGAACTCGGGGAGGCGCAACTGACCGTCCGGACCTCCTGGGTCTTCGGCCCCGAGCGTCAGGGGAAGAACTTCGCCTATCAACTGGTCAAGACCTTGCGCGAAGGCCGTCCCCTGCCCTGCCCCTCGGACCAGGCGTCGAGCCCGAGCTACGGGCCCGACATCGCGCTGGCCGCCGTCCGACTCGCGGAGCAACGCATCTCGGGCCTGATCCACGTCGCCGGCCCCGAGGTGGTGGGCCGGGTCGCATTCGCCAGGACGATTGCCGCCTCGTTCGGCCTCGATCCGGCCCTGATCGTCGCCAGGACGACCGCCGAACTCAGTCAAACGACGCCCCGCCCCCTGGTCGGCGGCCTGCTCACCCCTCGCCTCAACGCCATCGCCCCCGGACAGATGCGCCCGATGGCGGAAGCGATCGCCGACTTCCGTGCCCGCCTGGACGCGGGCGAAGGATGGGCCGACCCGAGGGGGTGATGACGCCCCTCGGCGACCGAATCGCGGAAACGTCCCTTCTCGACGCGGGGCCGTGTCCGCTAGGATGTGGAAGTTTGGCCGGGTAGGCCAGGATGAACCCGACACAACCAGGAGGTCACGGATGACTCTCTATGACGCGGCGATGTTGGGAGTTGTGGTCGCGGGGATGATCTGGGGGGCCATCCGGGGAATCACCTGGCAGGTGGCCAGCATCGCCTCGCTGGTCCTTGGCTACGTGGTGGCCGTCCCCACCTCGGCGCAGCTGGCTCCCAGGTTCCCCGGCGATCCCGTCGTCGCGCGGGGCCTGGCGTTGCTGGTGACTTATGCCTGCGTCTCCGGGGGCGTCTTCCTGGCGGCCTGGATGGTCCGAGAGACCTTGAGGCGACTGCGATTCGAGGCCTTCGACCGGCATCTCGGCATGATCCTCGGGGGCTTGGAGGGGGCGCTGCTGGGCGTCGTCGCGACCGTTTTCGTCGTGAGCCTCTCGCCCAGGAGCCGCGACCCGATCCTGACGAGCCCCACGGGGAGCGTCCTCCATGCGACCCAGGGGATCTTGCCCGCCGAGATTCGCGACCACCTGACTCCGGTCTGGGAAGGCGGGGGCGACGCCCTCGTGACGGGCGATCCCACATTTCCCGAGACCCCCGAGAATCCCGATGCCGCACAGCCGTCCGCACTGGAGGGCCTGATCGAGCGGGAGGGGGCGAAGGCCGGCCGGGCGATGGCCGAGGGTTTCCAGCAACGCGTCGAGCAGGCGGGCCGGTCCTATGAGCGAGACCTTGAACGTCGGTGATCGGGCCATCAACCTCACCCAGGTGTTGAAGCTCGTCGGCTGGGTAGAGAACGGCGGCCAGGCCAAGGCCCTGATCTCCGAAGGGCAAGTCCGCGTCAACGGCGCAATCGAGTTGCGAAAGCGGCGTCAGATGGCCGTGGGCGACACCGTGCAGATCGAGGGGGGACCGTCCCTGGTCTTGGCCTGAGCCCCCCTGCACCTTGAGAGAGGGCAACCATGAAGCGGATCGCGATCCTCACAGCGGGCGGCGATACCCCGGCCTTGAATGCGACGATCCTGGGGGCCGTCCAGCGGGCCAACCAGCTCCGCATCGAGGTCATCGGCATCATCAAAGGGTTCAGCGGATTGCTGAACCCCCAGGTGCCCCACGTCCATCTGAACCCCCTGTTCCAGTGCATCCCGGAACTCGACGCGACCCGGGGAGGCACGATCCTGGGGGCCTCGCGCGACTACGTCGATGCCAACGACACCGAGATGATCGCCCGCGTCGCCGGGCGTTTATCGAAGCTGAAGGTCGATGGCCTGGTCTGCGTCGGCGGCGACGGCACGATCAACGGCATGCAGCCCCTGGGACACCACCTGCCAACGGTCCTGGCCCCCAAGACCATCGACAACGACCTCGGCCTGAACTACCCTGACGAGCACTCCGAGTGGTCCCGCGAGCCGAACGACTCCCCCAAGGGCTACACTTACCGCAAGCGTCCGGGCCGTGACTTCGACCTCGATGAGATGGTCAACTTCGCGACCCCCGGCTACGCCACGGCCGTCTTCGTCTCGGCCCAGGCCATCCAGCGCATCCGGACCACGGCCGAGAGCCATCGCCGGATCGCCATCATCGAGGTCATGGGCCGCGACTGCGGGATGATCGCCCTGGGGACCGCTTACGGCCAACCCGACATCATCCTCGTGCCGGAGTCGCCCGTCGACCCCGACGCCCTGGTCGAGCGCGTTCTGGCCATCCTCGACATCCAGAAGCACGCCGTCCTCTGCGTGTCCGAGGGGATCGTGGACGTTGAAGGACGCATTCTCGGGTCCGTCACCGCCAGCAAGGACCCGGCCGGCAATACCCAGTACACCGGCGCCGCCTCCGCGGTCAAACGCCTGCTCGTCGAGCGGATCGGCGACGCCTTCTTCACCCACAAGCGCCGCAACGAGAGCGCCGACGCCGCCATCTTCGTGCGGAAAGTCGGCCACACCCAGCGCGGCGGACGGCCAATCCTGTTCGACCGTTTCTACGCCACGCAACTCGGCGGAAAGGCGGTCGACCTGCTGGCCGACGGACTCCACAACTGCGTCGCGACCCTCCAGTACCGCGACGGCGCGTTCCTGCTCGACAGCGTCGACGCCAACAAGCTCCGCGACCGCTGGGGCAACATCCACGCCCGCCCCCTGGCCTCGTCGCTCTATGACCCCAAGCGGTTCCAACCCTCGGCCAAGGGCGTCGCCTATCTGCGCACGATCTTCAACACGGCGCTGGGCACCGACGACCTTGAGTCGATGAGGTCGCTCTTCAGCACCGGAAATCTCGTCCATCCCTACGACTCGGTGAACGTCGACGTCAACAAGCGTATCCACCGCATCGACGGCACCGCCTGAACCTGCCCCCTCCGCCCTCCCGATCCGATCCGGGGATGCCCCTCCTCTCCCTCCCCGGCCCCCGGTTTGCTTGATTCCTCGAATTCAGCCGCCCCTTGCCCGAAGATCGGGGATTGCCTACACCTTGAGGACCCCGCGGCCTACGCCCGCGCGTGCGTGCGGGTCGATCCTTCGCTGCAATCTCGGCTGTGGCTCCGTGCTTGAGGTGCGACTTGCGGATTGATTCTCTTCCGGTCGGCTCCAGGCGGCTGTCGATCGTACGGATGCCCGACCCGGCGCCGGCGGAATCGTTCGCCGAGGCCGTCCGCGCTGGATTGAGTTCACGACACAAGACGCTGCCGTGCCGGTACTTCTATGATGCGACCGGCTCGGAGTTGTTTGAGCGGATCTGTGAGGCACCTGAATACTATCTCACCCGCGCGGAGGACTCGATCCTCCGCGAGCATGCCGCGGAGATGGTGGCGGGATGGCCGAGGCCCCCGGCAATGTTGGAATTGGGCAGTGGCAGTTCCTTGAAGACGCGACGGTTGATCGGGGCGGCGCTGGATGCCTACGGCGACCTGCATTACCTGCCGATCGACGTTTCCCCGACGATCCTCGAAGAATCGGCCCAGGACCTCGTCGAGGAATTTCCCCGCCTGCGTGTGACCGGCTATGCCGGCGACTATCGGGGTGTCCTCTCCGGCATGGCCGGGCGGCTGAACCGTCCGAAGCTCATCCTCTTTCTTGGGTCGAGCCTGGGGAATTATGAGGAGGCCACGGCGATCGACCTCCTCGGCCACATTGCCAAGGTGATGGGGCCATCCGACCGTCTCTTGCTGGGGACAGACCTTGCCAAGGACAAGGCCACCCTGGAAGCCGCCTACGACGACGCCCGCGGGGTGACGGCCGAGTTCAACCGCAACTTGCTCACCCGCATCAACCGCGAGCTTGGGGCCGATTTCATGCCCGAGCGATTTGGTCACGAGGCGAGATACCGCGCCGACCTCGGCCGGGTGGAGATGCACCTGGTGAGCCTGGCGGACCAAGTCGTGCGGGTGCCGGGGGCCGACCTGGTGGTCAAGTTTCGCCGGGGGGAATCGATCCACACGGAGAACTCGCACAAGTACACGGTCGAGGCTCTAGGACGGATTGCGGCGCGGGCCGGCTTCGCCGAGGAGTTGTCCTGGACCGATCGCCAGGGCACCTTCCGTGTCCAGCGTTGGCGTCTCAGGTCGGGGACCGGAACTCCCTGAGCCGGAGGGGGCAAGATGTGTCGCCTCGTCGCCTACCTGGGACCACCCTTGAGGCTGTCGGTCGTCCTGTCAGAGACGGAACACGGCCTGATCCATCAGAGCTACGCGCCGCGAGAGATGACCGCGGGGCTGCTGAACGCCGACGGATGGGGTGTTGGCTGGTTTCCCCGCGGCCCGGACCCGAGCCCCGGCGTGCTGAAAGGGATCTGGCCGATCTGGTCGGACGAGAACGCGACGGCGGCGACCCACGCCATCGTTTCGGGTTCATTCGTCGCGGCCATCCGCTCGGCGAGTCCGGGGCTGGGGATCGCTGTCGACAACACGCCCCCTTATGCTTCCAGGCGTCACCTCTTCGCGCATAACGGCCGCATCTGGCCCTGGCCGGGTCCCCTGTCCCGGGCCTTGCGAGCCCGGGTCTCACCCGAGGAAGAGGCGCTGGTACGCGGGACGACCGATTCGGAATGGTTCGCGGCCCTCTGGCGGACCCACCTCGGCCGATCGGTGAGCGGTGACGCGGCCCAGGCCCTGCGGACCGCGTTGCGAGAGGTCGTTGAACTGGCCTCCCACCACGGGGGCGGCATCACCGCCAATCTCATCCTCGCGGATGTCAACGGGTTTCTGGCCATCCGGTTCGCGGACGTGGGGCCGGCGCCTTCCCTGTATCTGTCGCGGGACGAGTCACGATGGCCCGGCGGGACGATGGTCGCGTCCGAGCCGCTCGACGACGCATGCGGCTGGCGAGAGGTCCCGGCAATGTCGCTCGTGAGGGTTGATGGGCGCGGTGCCCGCACCGAGCCCTTGTGGAATGAGACGGGAAGGGCATAGGCCATGGCCGGGGCGCAACGCACGCTGACGCGCGACCTGCTACGGTCCCACCTCCAGGCGAACGCCTTCCGTCCAGGGAGGGCGGACCTCGTGGGAGCGGAGGTGGAACTCACTCCGCTCGCGATCGTCGATGGCAAGGCCGATCCCCGCGCCGGTCAGGACGCGACGGATGGCCTTTGGGCAGATCTCGCGGGATCAAGCCTTTCGGCGACAATCACCTGGCGAGGCGGCTCCCTGAGTCGCGAGCCGGGGGGGCAATTGGAGTTCAGCGGCCCCCCCTTCCAGACCCCGGAAGACTCCGCGACCGCGACAACCGCGGCCGTCGAAGGGCTCCGCTCCCTCGCGCGTCGGCGACGCTTCGAACTCCTCGCGATCGGCCTGCATCCCTGGGCGTCGCCCCGGGCGATCGGGTTGCACCGGGCGACCCCGCGATATCGGGCGATGCAACGCTATTTCGACGCGATCAACATGCAGGGCCGTCGCATGATGCGCCAGACCGGCTCGGTGCATCTGGCCATCGACTTCGGAGCCGGGGCCGAATTCCGGGAGCGTTGGGAACTGGCGCAGCGGCTCGCCCCGGTGCTGGCAGCCGTCTTCGGCAACTCCTCCGTCTGGGGCGGCCGGCCCGGCTTCGCCGTCGCCAGCCTCCGCGGCTTCGCCTGGGGCCGGCTCGACCGCGGTCGGACGGGCGTCCCCGCCGGTTTCCTGCAAGACCCCGATTCCGATCCCATCGAGCAATATCTCGACTTCGCGCTGGCCGCCCCGGTCATGTTCGTGGTCCATCCCGACGGGTCGCACGAAGTCCCGGATCGGCATCCTGCCTTCGCGGACTGGATGAACAACAGACTGCCCCAGGGATATCCTGACCTCGACGACTGGCAAACGCATCTCGGTACGCTCTTCCCAAACGTCCGCCCCCAAGGCTATCTCGAAATTCGCACGATAGACGCTCCAGGAGCCGCCTGGGTGGGCGTCCCGATTCTCCTGGCCGCCCACGCCCTCCGCTCGCCTCGCGTCCGGCGCGACTTGCTGGAGACGTTACGTCCCCACCATGAGACGCTGATTGTGGGATCGTTCGCCGAAACCCGTGGCCTGTCCGACCCCATCCTCCGCGACCTCGCCGAGGAGCTTTTCCGATCCGTACGCCCTCTCCTCCGGGGGGCGTCCGAAGCTTTGGTCGCCTCGTTCCACGAGCGCTATACCCAGCAGGGTCGGACTCCGGGAGCGGAGCTCTCAGGACGCATCCTCAAGGGACGGCGCCTCGACCCCACCGATCTGCTCCGCCTGGAGAGGGAGCGTGCCTCCTCGATCCGGGTCGAAGCCCCGACGCCGGCCATCGGTTGAGCGAACGGGCCGCCGAGTGAAAGTGAAAATCCTCGCGATCCATGCGGACAATGCGACCGCCCGCCGCGTCGGGGAATTTCGCGCCGATTTCGGCTCTCGCCGCGATGGTAATCAGGGGCAGGTCGGGACGGCGCCCTCACGGGGAACGCGTCCGGACGATCTCAGGAATCGGCCACCCTCGTGATTCTGGAAAGCCTGCGCCGGAAAGCAATTACGTCCCAGACCCTTCGCGAAACCCGGCCGGGCGCCTCCCTAAAAGGCGGTGGCCCCGCCCCAGCAAGGTGCCACTCGATGATTTACCGGGCCGCCCTGAGACAGCGAGACGACGAGGACCAGGATCGAATCCCCTCCCCGCCACCGCTGCCGCCGAATGCGAGCGTCGGCAAGCGTTGGAGGTTCCGGCGGAATGTAGTGATCTACGTCGCCCATCGCGGCGGTCTCTCCCAGCGGCACCTGGCCGACGTGTTCGACCTGCCGCGGTCGCGAATCGCGGAGATCATCCGGGAATTCCGGGCCTACCACGGGCATGCGGGAGACGAGGCTTAGCGCCGCGGATCACAGATTCACCCATCCCGGATCGCCCGAAGGGCCCGGGCGGGTCGACCGAGACACACTCCATGAAAAGTCCCCGCCGTTCTCCCAGCGAGCTGCTGCGTGAGACGCCCCCTCGAAAACCGCCCCGGCTCCGGTCATGGATCGAGGAATACACCGGCATCAAGATCGCCGATTCGCCGGTGTGCCGCGGCCACGACGCCCCCTGGAAATTCTTCGCTGAACTGTACCACCAACGCCCCCCCATCGTCCTGGTCCTCGGGCCTCGCGGCGGGGGCAAGTCGTTCCTGTCGGCGTTGCACACCCACCTGGTCAGCCGCTGGAATCCGCGGCACGAGACGCGAATCCTGGGCGGGAGCCGCTCGCAATCGGAGCAAGTTTACCGGGCCTTGGGCGAGATCGCCGCGATGGGCCGGTCGCACTTCGGCGCGGACGACGAGGCGATCGCCAAGCTTTTAAAAGGGGGTGCCGTCTACAAGAACGGCTCGCAGGTGCAGATCCTCGCAGCCTCCAGCACCAGCGTCCGCGGGCCGCATGTGCCGAGCCTGAAGCTCGACGAGGTCGATGAGATCGACCCGGATTGCCGCGAGGCGGCGATGGGGATGTGCATGAACCGGCACGGGATGTCGGCCTCCGTACTGATGACTTCGACCTGGCACAAGGTCAACGGACCGATGGCCGGCCTGATGGAGCGGTCCCGCGCCGGGGACTTCCCCTCGTACAAGTTCTGCGCCTTCGAGGTCCTGGAGCGTTGCCCGGAATCGCGCAGCGGCCATGCCCTGGAGAACTGCCCGGCCTGCCCGCTGGTCAAGTGGTGCCATTCCGACCGCGACGACCACCCGAAGGGGCTTCCCAAGGCGAAGCGGTCGAACGGGCACTACGGGATCGACTCGTTGATTCAGAAAGTCCGGGCGACCAGCGTGCGGACCTTCGAGGCCGATTACCTTTGCCACGGGCCCAGGGCCGACGGCCTCTGGTTCCCCGCGTTCGACCCGGCATCCCACGTCGCCGCCCGCGCGGAGTACGAACCGCTCCTGCCGGTCCACCTGGCCCTGGATTCGGGCGTCTTCACCGGCGCGGTGTTCTTCCAGATCGCGCGGGGCATCTCCGGGGGCGAGGAGGTCCGGGTCTTCGCCGACTACCTCTCGGAGAATGTCCCAGCCGAGCAGAACGCGCGGGCGATCCTCGATGTGTCGCGGGTGTGCTGCAACGGCCGGATCGACTCAGCGACGACCGACCCGGCGGGCGGGTCGCGGAACCCGGTCGGCCCGACGGTCATTGGCGAATTCGAGCGCGGCGGCCTGCGTCCCCTGCGGCGCTGGCCGGGGGGCTCGGTGGCCGACGGGCTGGCGCTGCTGGAATCGTTCGTCCAGCCGGCCGACGGCCGCACGCGCCTGGCCATCCATCCCCGCTGCGTCTCGCTGACGCGGGGTTTGCAGAACTATCGCAGAGCCAAGCGGGGCGGCCAGTGGATGGACTATCCAGAGGACCCGCAGCACCCGCATGAGGACCTGGTCGATGCGCTCCGAGGCGGCCTGCGGGCCTGCTTCCCCGAAGGCCGACGTGTCCAACCAAACTTCGCAAGGGTCCCAGCCCGACAGGTTTTCTGATGCGTCCCACGCCCGAAATTACGGAAATTCTCGCCCGCCGCCATCCTGAGTGGCACGAACATCAATTACGCTGGCGATGGATGCTCGACTCCCTGGAAGGGGGCGAGCGCTACCGGCAGGCCGTCTACGGCATCGATCGCCGCGGCCTGCCGATTCGCAACCTGGTCCGGCACAAGCGCGAATATCCCGACCCGCGCGACCTGGCCGGTCTCCCGGCCGACCTGGCTTCCCTCGTCGCCGGGGACAACAGCAGCGACCCGTCGGCCCTCGCGACCGACGACGATTATGAGCTGAGGAGGGCCCGCACCCCGGTCCCCACCTTCGTCGCTGAGGCAATCGAGACCCACCTTTCCCGCCTGTTTGCGCGGGAGGTCAAGCGGACTGGCCCCGACATGCTGGCAGCCTGGTGGGCCAACGTCGACGGCTGCGGGGCGACGATCGACAACTGGATGACCGAGACGGTCGCCCCCCTGCTCCTGACCCTCGGTCAACTCGACCTCTGCATGGACCACCCCCCCATCCCGGAGGGTGAGGAGGTCGAAACGCGAGCCGACGCCGAGCGATTGGGCCTCGGCCGCTGCATTGCGTCGGTCATCCTGCCGGAGAACATGCTCTGGTGGCGACTCGACGCGACGGGTCAGCGCTACCTCGAATGCCTCGTCCTGGAAGCCATCGAGGATGGCGACGAAGCCATCCCCCACTTTCGCCATTGGACCACCGAGGACTCGACCCTCTTCACCAGCAAGGGCGAGGTCGTCTCGATCACCCCGCATGCCTTCGGCCGGGTGCCGATCGTCCGCGTCTTCGACGGCCGCAAGCCGCGTTGCCGGAACATCGGCCAGTCGCGATATGAAGGGGTCGCCGAACGCCAGCGCGAGTATTACAACCGCGACTCCGAGCTGATCCTCTCCGACACGACCCAGGCCCACCCGCTGCTGCAAGGGCCCGAGGACTACGTCCAGGAAGACGGCACGATTCCCGTAGGGCCGAGCTGGCTCTTGCCGAAGAAGAAGAATTCCAACGGCGGCGCGGCCACCTACGAGGGCTTCGACGTCGTCGATTTCCCGAAGGGCGGCGCGGACTCGATCCGCAAGAACAAGGCCGACCTCCGCGACGACGTTGACCGCGACTCGGCCCTCGTCAAGCCGACCGGGCGGGACGGCGTCGCCCAGTCCGGCCTTTCCAAGGTGATGGACCACTCCGACGGCAACAACCGCCTGGCCAAGATCGCCAAGATGCTCGCCAAGGCCGAGCGCCTCGCCGTCGAGCTGGCGCTGACGGTGCTGGGCGACTTGGCCCCCGATCCCACCCTGCTGGCCTCGATCGAGGTCGCCTACCCGACCGAATTCGACCTGTATACCGCTGGCGACATGGCCGACGCGACGGCCAGCTTTCAGTCGCTGGTCGCCAAGGCCGGCGCCCTGCCGTGGACCGAAGGCCTGATGCTCAGCCGCCTGGTGCGGCTCTGCCTGCCGGGTCTGGATGATTGCCGCTACGCCGCCTGCGATGCGGAGATCGCCGCCTACCTCGGCGGCCGTTCCAACGAAACTGGCCGGACGCGGAATCCCTAATCCCTTGCAATTTCGGAGATTACGTCTTCGCAATTCCTTGTAAACCGTTCCGTTTGCTCGCCAAGGAGTATCAGGACGCCTTCGCCGCATGGTGATCTTCCCTCCGTCTCCGCCACTCCGAGATCCGCATGATCGATTCGAAAGACGTCTCGGCCTTGGCCGCCGCGATCGCCGTCGGATGCGCGTTGTTCGTCGCAGCCCGAGCCCTGATCTTGCCCGTGATGCTCGGCTTGTTTACGCGTCGCCCCTGATTCCTCCCCCGAGGACCCGAGCCATGCCCCTGTATCAACTCCTGAAGAACCCCGACGACGGACCGTTGACAGCGGGAGGGTCCGCGACCGACGGCCTCGTGACCATCTCTCGGGAGGAACTCGATGCCCTGAGGGCGATCGCCGGGGCGGCGGCCGTCGACGGCAAGAGCCAGACGGATGCGGCCCGGGAGGGGCGAGAGGAGGCCGAGGTGGCGGGGAGGGCCCGTGAGGCCGCCCATGCCGGGGAACTCGCCGAGCGCGACCGGAAGGTCGCCGAGTGGGAACGTGCCTTCCGGAGAGCCCTGCGCGACCGCGACCTGGCGACCGCGCTGGTCGATCGGCAGCTCGTCGCCGGGGCCGCCCCCCAGTTGATCCGACTCTGGAGCGAAGAGTTCGACGTCTTCGAGGACGGGGGCGAGTTCAAGGTCGCGGACCGGCAAGGCCGCACCGTCGGCCAGGCCGTCGCCGAACGCCTTGCTAGCCCCGAATACGCGCACTTCTGCCGGCCCTCGTCCCGCGGAGGCACGGCGAGCGCGGGGACGAACACGCTCGCCAGGCCCGCCGCGGCCCCCGCCCCCAAGACCCTAGGGGAAGCCGCCTTGATGCGCTGGCAGGAGGCCGCGACGCGGGGCAATCCCGCGTCGGCCCCCATCGGACTGGGCAAACGCCGATAGTCGAGCCAGGTGCCCCTAGTCAACACGAGCACGATCCGGGGGCAACAGCCCCGCCGGAACGGCCGGAGGCCCGCGTCGGCGCGGGTCGACGGCGTGCCAGACCCACCCGGGCGAACTGCCGCCGAATACCTTCTCAGATCCGCATCCCTTGAGGGGGACGCTGGACGCCACGCCTGAACCACCGAGGCAGGCCGGCGTGCCCCCCACCGCCCCACTCTGGAGCCCGCTCTCCGATGCCGAATGCTTATTTGCAGGGAATCCAAGGCGCATTCGACAACCAGGCGATGATCCGCAACGACATCTCGGTCGTCGCGATCAACTGGTATGTCAACCGCTGTCCGCTCGTCACCCGGATCCCCCGCGTGCCCAGCGGCTCAACGACGTTCACCATGATCAATCGCTCGTTCCGGAGCCGGGTCGCGACGCTCGCCGCCCCCGTGCTTGCCGCGGATAACCAGATCACGCTGGTCGACGCCAGCCCGTTCATGAACGGCGACGTGCTGGAACTGGCGTCGGGCGAGCGGGTCGAGATCGTCTCCGACCCGAACATCCTGACCAATGTCGTCGCGGTCCGTCGGGCCGCGGAGGGGACGACGGCAGGCACGGGCGCGGTCAACGACGTGATCCGGCTGATCGCCAACAGCCGGACCGGCGCCGAGATCAATCAGAGCGCCGTCGCATTCAGGCCGAGTGGCGTCGCCCAGTATTGCCAGACCTGGCAGCACCCGGTCCAGGTCGGCGGCTCGCTCCAGGCGTCCGCGGCGTACCAGACCCAGCCGGGCGTCAGCACGCCCTTTGACCAGAACAAGATGGACGCCCTCCAGAACCTGATGGACGACATGGAGTCGTCGGCCTATTACGGACGCGGCGAGGACCCCGCCGTCACCCTTCGGCCAAAGCAGAAGGGCCTGCGGGCCTTGTTAATCAGCAACAACGTCAACGCGCCGATCAACGCCGCCGCGTATAAGCCGACCGACCTCATCCGCGACACGCTGGAGACCTGCAGGACCGGCGGCGGCGACCCCGATGTCATACTGGTTTCGACAAACTTCATGACCGGGCTCGCGACCTGGGGCCACGCGGCGCAGCGGATCAACGCGGGCGTCAACGTCTTCGGCACGCCGATCGACGTCTTCGAGGCCCCCTTCCTCGGCGGGATCTCGATCATCGAGGCCCCACTCCTGAAGCCGTACACGGCCGTCTGCCTGACCTCGTCGGAGATCCGCCTCCGCATGAAGCGGAACGAATTCTGGAGCCCCCGCGGTTCCCGCGGCGACGCATTCGAAGGGGACTGGATCGCCGAGGGCGCCATCGAGGTCGAGAACCAGGCCCACCACGCCTGGATCGAAGGGATCACGGCGTTCTCCGCCACCTGAGCCGAGCCCCCTCGTTGAAACCTCCCCACGGGCGGCCGGCCCCGCGACGATTGACCGGCCTTCGCGGTCCGGCCGGCCGCCCGCCTCCCCTTTCTTCTCCAGGAGGTCACGTGGCCCGCCACCAGTTCCCCGGTTTCCCGGTCTTCCTGGAGGCCGCCGCGCGGCAGATCGGCCATCCCGAGGCCGCGGGTCCCGCGCGGCGCATCGAGGCCCTCTCCGCATTCGCCAACCTCTGCGCCCAGGCGGCCCGGGCCGACGGGGCGCACGTCAAGGGCATCCTGGCCAAGGCCCGTGAATTCCGCGACCAGTTGCACGCTGCGCACCGCGCCGCCGACTTGATGCTGGACGACCTCGGTTACGAGCGGGGGGCCGCGGTCCCCTCGCTGGCTCCCGATCCGCCGGGGCCTCCCGCCGAGTCGAATCGGCGTGTCGGCGGCCGGGCGATATCCCTCTCGTCTTGACCGAAAGGAGGCCCGCACGTGGCCTACAGCACCCCAGTAATCGTCCCTTCGGGGACGACGTTCGCGCAGCTCAAGGCCGGCGGCTTTCACGGCCAGTTGACGCGGCTCGCCAACTCCAACGGATACTCTCCCGCGGTACGAGGCCTTATCCTCGGCCCCCTCGACAAGATCGAGACCGGGATCGTGCATCTCCTCGACGCATTCCTCCGCGGGGAACCGATCTCCACGGCCGACGTCAACGCCAAGCTCCTGACCTTCGCGACGGCATTGAAGGCGGTGACCGCTGCCCTGGACGAAGCGAACGTGTTGGTGGATACGAACCCCGGAACCTTAGCCATGGTTGCGACCACGGGGGCCACGGGCAACCGGAAGCGGCGGAACTTCCAGTGACCAGCGGCCGGGGCCCCGGGCCCCGGGGCGGCCTCGTGCGTCCCGAAGGGTTACTTAAAAAACATGCAAATTCTTACGAAACTCTACGCTACGGACGAGGACATCGCCCTCCGCGTCCCGGCTGATTTTCCGATGCTCTGCCCCAGGGACCAGAAGTTGACGTCGGGGATTGACGGTTCTTTCGCGCCCTCCGACCCCTGGACGTTGCTGTCTCCATCCGTGGATTTCTCGGCCTGCGGACTTGCGCCCGGTCAGGTCGTCTCGCTGACCAAGCCGACGGCGAGCTTCAAGCCGCCGGGGGATGCCCTGGTCGTGGCGTCGGTCACCAACGGGGCAGTAACGCTTCGGAGGAAAGGCCAGCCGGCCCGCATGGGCCAGTCTCCGGGCACCGCGGCGGGCCTGACGGGAGTTGAATTCGCGGTTACGACACTCGCGCCCCAGATCGAGCGGGCAACCTACGACCTGAACCGCCGCTACGGCATCGACGATCTGGTGACGGGCCGGCGTACCTCCGACATGTACGACCCTCGCGAGGTCCGCGAGGCTGCGGTGCTGACTGTCCTTTCCAATCAATACCTGGCCATGAGCCGCGAGACGGGCGACCCGCGCGACCCCTTCGCCGCGAAGGCCGAGCTCGCCAAGTTGGAACTCGAAGATCTGCTCGACCGGGTCGTTGTGCACTGGCGTTCCGAGGCTTCCTCCCCCGGTACGAGCCGCTTCTGCACCCGGATCGTGAGGTAGCATGGCCCTCCTCTACAACATTTACGCCAATGATGGCCTTGGTGGGAGCGTCAATTACATGGCGACGGTCGCGACGACCCCCTCCCTGAGCTGGACCACCGGCCTCCTGAAGCCTTCCAGCGACACCACCTTCGCCGTCCGCTCGTACAACTCGTCCACGAGCCTCGAAGAGTCGAACACCGAGGCGCGAGTTCGGATCATTCTCGACGCAAGCGGCCAGGACGTGTCGGCCCGTCCGAATGCCCCCTCGGCCGTGGTCGCCCGGGCCGTCGCGGCCGGGAAATGCCTCGTGTCCTGGTCTTACCTCCCTTCGGGACAGGGAGGATGGCCGACGGCCTTTTCCGTTTACCTGACCCAGGGGACGACGGCCAGCTATACGGCCCCCGCGGCGAGCGTGCCGTTCATCCCGGGCCAGCTTGCCTACTCTTGCACCCTGTCCGGCCTGGCGGACGGCTCGATCTACGCAACAGCCGTTCGGGCCTTCAACGCGGCGGCGACCGAGAGCAACACATCCGCCGTAGCGACCGTGATCGGCGACTCAACCCCGCCCGACAATGTGGAATTCCTTTCCGTGATCCCAACGTTCTCTTCCCGGTAGATGCCCCGTTCCGGCCGTCGGAGGACGACCCGAACGCCGTGCGTCCGCCCGGTTTCCCCGCAAGGGTCGCGCCGACTGCCTGGTCCCATGCCCACGCGACTCTCGCCCCCGAGAATTGTCGGAACCTCTCCGAGGCCCGGCTCCAACGATAGGACAAATGCATGAGCCTGTCGACATCCACCACCTGGGAAGTCCGCACCGCCGGCTCCGACGCCAACGGAAGCGGCTTCGCGAACCTCGTCCCGGGGACTTCCGTCGATTACACGCAGCAGCCGGCCGCCCAGTTCTCGCCGACCGACCTGGCCTGCTCCAACAGCACGACCCTGACCAGCGCCACGGGCGGCTTCACGGCCGCGATGCAGGGGAGCGTGATCCAGATCACAACGGGGACCAACTTCACGCCGGGCTTCTACCAGGTCACCGCCTACACGGATCCGAACACCGTGACGATCGACCGCAACCCGACCACCGGGGTCGCCGCGAGCCTCGGGGTCGGGAACCTTGGAGGTGCCCTGGCTTCGCCGGTCAAGGCGTGCGGGGCGATGACGAGCGGCAACACCCTTTACATCCAGCAGGGGACCTACCTCGTCACGGCCCCGCTGACGCTCACCACCACCTCGGCTCTGAACAAGCCGACACAGGTCATCGGATATAAGACGGTCCGGGGCGACGGCGATGCAACCTACGACTATTCCAACGTGCCGATCATCCAGGCGGTCGCGGGGTTCCCCACGACCGGCAACGCAGGCGCGGCCGGGGTCGTCTCGATCCCGAATCCCTTCGCCGGAGTCCGGAACCTGATCCTTGACGGCAACGGGATCGCGCCGAAGTCGATCAGCGGGAGCGGCTCCTTCGGTGTCGACAACTGCAAATTCTCAGGGTTCACGTGGCGAGGCTGCGAGATGATCAGCGGCGGCAAGGTGTCGCGTTGCCTCGCGACCGGAGGGACAGCGACAGCGACGGCCGCGTTCTTCTCCGCGAGCAGCGGGAACAACAGCACCGTCTACTTCGGCTGCACGGCGACCGCCAACCCGTGCGTGGGATTCTCCGTCGACAACTCGGGCACCGTCCTGATCAACTGCCTCTCATTCGGTAACACGACGACCGCGGGGCACGGGCTGTACCAGACCTCGGGCTCTTACGGCGTGTCGGCCTACGGGTGTGTCTTCCAAGGCAACGGGGGCGACGGTATTCGGCTGGAAGGGGTCGGATTCTCCGCGGGTGGTGGTACGCTCCGCAACTGCATCCTCTCGGGCAACGCGGGATACGGGATAAACTCGCTCACTACCCACGCCTCGGCGGACACCGATTTCAACGCATTCTTCAATAATACCGCCGGTGCCCGACGCGGATTCAACGCGGGCCTGCGAGACGTGATGTTGACCGCCGACCCTTATGTCGGGGCGGGCGCCGGAAACCTCGCCCTCAATAACAGAAACCCGGGAGGCTCCCAGCTCCGGGCGGCCGGTTCACCGGGGCCGTTCCCCGGCTCGGGAACGGTCGGATCGCTGGACATCGGGGCGGCGCAGCACGCGGACTCCGCTCTGGCAGGCGGCGGGATCTCGAAATCCAGGCTCATCGGGGGGATGTAGGCCGTGAACGAACGCAAACAAGGCAGTACCAATTATCCCTATCAGTTCTTCATGGCCAGCTCGGCCGACCACGTGGCGGGCGTGACGGGATTGACCCCGGCCGTCCAGTTGTCGAAGAACGGCGGGTCCTTCGCCGCGGCCACAGGCTCCGTGACCGAGCTCGCCTTCGGCTGGTATTCCCTCTCGGCCAACACCACCGACCGGAATCTCCTGGGTGCCTGCGCGATCCATGCTTCGGCATCGGGGTGCGACCCGTTCGACGGCAAGATCACCGTCGTCCCGTGGGACCCGTTCGATCCCAACTTGAGCCTCGCGGCCCTGCCCAACGCGGCGGCCGGGACCTCCGGGGGTCTGCCGACCGTCGACGCGAACAACGCGGTCAAGCTCCAAGCCGGAACCGGGCCGAATCAGGTCAACCTGAGCGGGGGCAGCGTCTCGGTCTACGCTAACGGCGATAAGGCCGGCTATTCCCTAACACAGGGTTTCCCCGCCAACTTCGTGAGTCTGGCCATCGGCGCCGCGGGCTCCATCACCGCGGGCTCCGTCACCGACAAGGCCGGATATAAGGTCTCCTCGGATGGGCTGGATGCCATCACCATCGAGTCGGGAGTCAACGCGAGACAGGCCGTCTCGGCGATCCTCGCCTCGTCCGTCGGCGTCCTCAGCGGGGCCGCGAGCAACCGGATCACAATTCAGGGCGGGAATGTCTCGACGACGCGGATCACCGCGACGGTGGACCCGTCGGGCAATCGGCCGTCCGTCGCCCTGAGCTTACCGACGTGAGGTCTAATATCATGATCAGGTCATTCTTTTTCAGTTCCAGATATTATGCCGGCTGGTACGGCACCAGTCCGGCCCCGGGCCGCGTCAAGAAGTGGTTCCCCGGGCTGGCACGCCACCGAACTCGTTGAGGGGCGACTGAATCATGGGCTCCGCCCTCGGAACTTCGACATCCAAGCCGTCGCGTGGCACCAACTGGTACGACATTCGCGACTACGGCGCCACGCCAAACGATAACTCTTCCGACGCCCTCGGCCGCACGTCCGTCGATCGCGCCTGGGATGCAATCATGGCCGCCATGCCGCCGGCCGTGGGGACCAACACCACCCCCTCCACGATCTATTTCCCGGCGGGAACCTGGACGCACAGGGACCCGCTGCTCTGCGACCGGGATTTCTTGACGATCCGAGGCGAGGGGCGCGACACCACTCGCGTCGGCCCGGTGTACAGTCAGGCGCCTACGTGCTTTCAGTTGGGGCTCCGCCGCGCTCCATCGTGCGACTTCGCCGCGACGACGTTCGCGACCACGTCCCCGGCCGCCATCGCCCCCGGCCCGCAGACCGTCACACCCGGGTCGATGGGCTCGATCGCCGTGGGAACCTATCTGCTGATCGACACGGGCACCAATCAAGAGACAGTTCTCGTGACGGCGAAGACCGCGACGACGTTCGCGGCGGTCTTCGCGAACCCGCACCCGACGACGCCTGTCGCGATCAAGGTCCCGGCCATCAACCCCAACAACGGCCGGCCGTGGCCTACGACCTCCTCGCTGGGGCCGGAACATTGGGTCGACCTGTTTGGCATCCTCGACACCTCCATCGCGTTCACCCCGAACCGACGCTGGGGCTTCCGGACCAACGGCGACTCGCACCTCACCTTCACCGCCAGCCCATGGACCGCCGGCTTCTGCGATTACTATGGATCGAGTGCGTGCAGACAAGTGACCTTCGATTTTTGCATTGACGGCCACGGCAACCCGGTCGGCACCGCGACGGCAACCACGCCCGGGGCGTCCGACTCGTCCTGCTTCGGCATGGCCGACCCGCTCTACGGGCCCAACCCGTTTGCCGTCTTCGCCGTCACGTCGGTCCCGAACGAATTCCGAATCGAATTCCGCACGGCCGACCAGAAGGGAGACTTCCCGACCTACCGGAACTGCAACTATACCGTCCCCGCCGGGATCACGGGTGTCCAGCGGCACGCGGTGATGATCGACCTGGTGAACGCGAAGGTCACCGCGTTCGTCACCACCTCGCCGAACACGGTGACCCAGGTCGCGGTCACGCCCGTGGCGATTGCGAGCGGCAACGCCGACAGCGTCCCGGCCCTGCCCTGGGCCGCGTCGTCCAACCTGTCGTTCAAGGTCACTTACTACCAGCCATTCAACGTCGGGTCGCATTCGGTCACGAGCCTGATGTCGTCCAATGAGGGATACCAGGGGACAATTCCGGATATTAGTTTGTATGCGATGAAGGTCTCCATGGGGCTCCGCTACCAGGTGGGGTCGGTGGGGTCCGTGCAGAAGACCGCGGCGGGGACCGCGCCCAACGACTTGTATCGGTACACGAACCAGTACGACGG
>JAABUQ010003248.1_pt1 | contig 30280 bp, 23 predicted proteins | sample 5560001 | NCBI WGS metagenome assembly JAABUQ01 (sample SAMN10711888, study PRJNA513371) | rock metagenome | isolation source: Antarctica rocks | place: Antarctica: Victoria Land, Finger Mt nord | collected 2015-12-18 | reverse complement strand
CAATTCACCGCTAATACCATGGCCCTGGCACTCGAGTTCTGCGGCCTCTCGGCCATGGGAACGGCCGGCGCTCCAGCCGAGGACCCCCGCAAGGGCGACATCGGCCGCCAGTGCGGAGAGCTGGTCATGGATGTGCTGCGCCGCGGCGTCCGCCCGCGCGACATCTTTACCAGGCAAGCCATCGAAAATGCCATCGCCGGGGTAGCGACCACGGGTGGCTCGACCAACGCGGTCCTCCACTTCATGGCCATGGCCTACGAGGCCGGGGTGCAGCTCGACATCGACGATTTCGACCGTATCAGCAGCCGCACCCCCCTCCTCGGCGACATGCGGCCCGGCGGTCGATACGCAGCCGTCGATCTCGATCGAGCGGGCGGGACACGCCTGGTGGCCCAGCGTCTGGTGCAGGGTGGCTTTGCCGATGCCAAAGCCATGACCGTCACCGGGCGCACCTTCGGCGAGGAAGCCGCGCTGGCTCAGGAGACGTCTGGCCAGGACGTCGTCAGAGGGCTCGATCGACCCATCAAAGCCACCGGTGGCCTGGTGATCCTGCACGGCAGCCTGGCTCCCGAGGGCTGCGTTGTCAAAGTCGCCGGCTACGATCGCCAGGGCCACACTGGACCAGCGCGTGTGTTCGATGGCGAAGAGGCGGCCATGGCGGCAGTGACCGAGGGACGCATCGAGGCTGGCGACGTGGTCGTCATCCGCTACGAAGGCCCCCGCGGTGGACCGGGTATGCGCGAGATGCTCGGCGTCACGGCGGCCATCGTCGGTGCCGGATTGGGCGATTCGGTCACCCTGTTGACCGATGGTCGCTTCAGTGGCGCAACACGCGGGTTCATGGCGGGCCACGTGGCGCCCGAAGCCGCCGTTGGCGGTCCCATCGCCGCGGTGCGTGAGGGTGACACGATCACCTTCGATCTGCCCAACCGTCGGTTGGATCTGCACGTGTCCGAAGACGAGATTCGAGAACGCATGCGCAACTGGCGGCCGCGGGCGCCGCACTATACGCACGGCGTCTTCGCCAAATACATGGCCACGGTTACGTCCGCCTCGAAGGGAGCAGTCACCCTGGCCGGTCTGTGAAGCGGTCGGGCGCGGTGCCGGTGTGAAGCTGGGCATACTCGTCGAGACGGAAGAGGGGCTGGACTGGAATGCCTGGCGGTCGACGTGTCGCTCGGCCGAGCGCCTCGGTTTCGAGTCGATCTGGCTTTCGGATCACCTGGCCTCCGCGTGGTTCGCCGACAGGCACGGGCTCGAGCCGTGGGTCGGCCTCAGTGTGGCCGCGGCCGAAACGCGGCGGGTGCGACTGGGTCCGCTGGTGTCGCCGATCACGTTCCGCCAGCCAGCGCTGGTTGCGCGTATGGCCGAGGCCATCGCCGATCTCAGCGCCGGCAGGTTCGTGCTGGGGCTCGGTTTGGGCTGGAACGCCGACGAGCATGCACAATTCGGGATCCCGTTTCCACCGCTTCCAGCACGTGCGCAGCTTCTGGAGGACGGCATTCAGCGCATCCGACGCGTGCTCGGCCAGCGCCACCTTCCCGTGCTCATCGGAGGCAGCGGTCTCCGTTCGACCTTGCCCCTGGTCGCCCGCTACGCGGACGAGTGGAATCTGACCACGGTCTCGCTGGAGGTGTACCAGGCGCGCAGCCAGCGGCTGGCTGAGCTGTGTCACGCGCTCGGTCGCGATCCGAGCACGGTCCGACGCTCGGTAGCGGTGGGCTGCCTGATCGGACGCGACCAAGACGATATCGAGGCTAGAGGTCGGCGGCTGCAGCGCCTGGTTCCGCCGCTGGTCAGCTCGTCAGGGCAGAGCGAGTCGATAGTGGAGGCAGCCCGCGGCATGGGCTGGGTGGCGGGCACGCCGACCGAGATCGTCGCCACGTTGCGGCCGCTGGCCGATGCGGGTGTGGCCGCGGCGTTCGTTGGCCACTACGATCTAGCCGATGAGGCGGCTCTGGAGTTGATCGCCAACGAGGTCATGCCGGAGCTCGCGTGAAGCTCGCTGGTGAAGTGGTCGTCATCACCGGCGGCGCCAGTGGCATCGGGCGCGGCACCGCGCTGGCCATGGCCCGCGAAGGCGCGGACGTCGTCCTGGCCGACGTGAACGACGCGCGCCTGGCGGAGGTCACTGCCGAGATCGCCGGACTTGGTCGACGGGCGCTACCAGTCCATTGCGACGTCTCGCGCGACGAGGATGTCGAGCGCTTGGCCGACGAGGCGGAGGCGACGCTTGGCCCGGTTGGCCTGCTGATGAATAACGCCGGTGTTGTGCTGCGGGGCGCGCTCGAACAGGTCGAGCTGGCTGATTGGCAGTGGTGTATGGGCATCAACGTCTTCGGCGTGGTCCGCGGCATCCACGCGTTCTTACCCCGCATGATCGAGCGCGGCCGCGGCTACATCGTGAATACTGGCTCGATGGCTGGACTCGTAGCGCTGACTGGCGAAGGCGCACCCTACATAGCCTCGAAGTTCGCCGTCGTCGGGCTGACCGAGGCGCTGGCGCTGTACGCGCGTCCGCTTGGCATCGGCGTCTCACTGTTGTGCCCGGGCGGCGTGAATACGAACCTGGCTGAGACCGGTCGCTCCATCGGCATGACGCCGGCGCGGGAGCGGTCGGAGACGCTGATGGCCCAGGCCGTCCAGGGAGGCGAAGAGCTGCAGCCCGAGCACGTGGGCGCCCTCGTCGTCGAGGCCGTCCGCGCCGAACAATTTCTGATTCTGCCTGACGCGTTCCACGCCAACCTGGTCCGGCAGCGGTCGCAGGACCTCAACGAGTTTCTGAAGTTCCGCTTCGCCGCGATCGAGCATCTCCCAACCTGAGCGACGTGGCAAACAGCCCCAGCGCCGCGGCCAGGTAGATCGAGCCACCAGGAACCCACATGATGAGGCCGGCCACTTGCTGGTCGTCGAGCGGACTCATGCCCCAGGTCGGCGTGGTAGCAGCATGCCCGGTGTACCAGGCTACTGGCGAAAACGCGAGCAACGCCCCGAGGATGGTGCTCTCCAGCGCCAGGGCAAACACGTACACCACGCCGGATCGGTAGCCGATCCGGGCACCGTAGAGCACTGCCCACCAGAAAACGACAGCCGTGCCCAGGAAGCTGACGTGCTCCAGGACGTGCACGCCGCGGCTTTTCAGGGCAGCATCGTACAGGCTCGGAATGTGCCACACCCAGAGGGCCACGCTGTGCAACGTGAATGCGACGCCCGGACGTGCCAGGCGGCTCATTCGAAGCAGCCACCGCCCAAGCACGCGGCGTGACGCATCGGACACCGCCCAGAGCATGGGCACGAGTGGTGCGCCGAAGACCAGCAGCGGCCCGGCGACCAGGAGCAACGCGAGATGCTGCACCATGTGCGCGGCGAAAAGCTCGGCACTCAGCCCATCCAGAGGCGACTCCAAAGCCACCAGCAGGGTGAGCAAGCCGCCGCCAAAGCAGACCACCTGCCACGTGTGGATCACGTGGTCGCGCCCGGCCCGCTGCCACACGATCCGCACGCCGCGCCAGTACAGCCCGCCCGCAAGCAGCACGGCCAGTAGAGCGCTCGGTTCAGGCATTCCGAGCCTTAGCCTGTGCCGCGAGGCGCGCGCGACGGCTGCGCTGGGCGGGCGCTGGGGGCCAGGGTTTCGGTAGTACCATCTGGTCGGAGCCGATTGCCATGACCGCTGCTCTCGATCTGACGCTTACCGATCGTGCACCCATGACCGCGGGACGCATGGTATCGGCCGCTATGGACTTCCTCGCGTCGCTCAACGAGGCGCAGCGGCGTACCGCCACCCTCCCGTTTGGCGACGACCGTCGCTACATCTGGGACTACCGGCCGCCCGAGAGCACGGCCCGCAACGGGCTGCGGCTGATCAACATGACCCCGGCGCAGCAGCACAAGGCGCTGACACTGCTCGAAATCGGCCTGAGCGCACGCGGCGCGCACCAGGTTCGCCAGATCATGGACCTGGAAGTCCCACTGCTCATGCAAGAGCAGGCTGATGCCCGGGTCACGTCGTTCGTGCGTCACCCTCAGCACTACGCGGTGTGTGTCCTCGGCGATCCGGCGGGTCGTGCGCCGTGGGCGTGGCACGTCGGGGGGCACCATGTGGGCGTGCACTTCACGTTCGTGGACGGCGATCGCATTGCGTCGGTGCCCCTGTTCTTCGGCGCCAACCCGTCCGAAGTGCGGCACGGGCCGAGCTCCGGGCAGCGGACGCTGCCTGAGGAAGAAGACCTTGCGCGGGCTCTCCTGCGTGGCTTGCCGCGTGATCAGAGGCAGGTGGCAGTCATTAGCCAGACTGCCTTTCCAGACATTCTTACCGACAAGTACCGGGTCGCCAACGCGTTCGCTCCGCCGCGAGGCCTGGCATTTGCGCACATGGGTGGGGCGACTCGCGAAGTGTTGGTCAAGTTGCTGCGGCACTACGTTGAGCGCACCAGCGACGAATTGAGCGGTCCGTACTGGCGCAAAATCGAGGCCGACGGACTCGACGCGATCACCTTTGCCTGGGCCGGCGGCGAGGAACCTGGCCAGGGCCACTACTACGCTATCAAAGCGCCAAGCTTTCTCATCGAGTACGACAACACCCAGAACGAAGCCAACCACATCCACTCCGTCCTCCGCGACATCAGCGGGGACTGGGGCGAGGACCTGCTCGCCCACCACTACGCCCAATCTCATCGCTCGGGCATCCACCCCAAGTAAGAAAAACATCTGGCTCCACCCGATGGTCAGGCTGCGGCGTACTGGCTCACGACATTCCAGGACCCAGGTGACACCGAACTGGTCCTTCAGCATTCCGGCCATACGGGTGCGTATGCCCGCGACTCAGGCACCGCGTTGTCAGACGCCAAACCGCGGCAGTTCCTCAGTTGGTCCGCTCGTTGCTCGTTGGCGTGGTGCTCCGCGCGTTGTGTCGCGGACACGGCGGACAACTCCCACCCGTCGTCGTTGGACCAGGCACACCTATCACGGGTAGAGCGCGGCGAAGATCGTGGCCGGCGTGATCGCGGCGGCCTTGTCGCCCAACTCGAGCACTAGGGCCGCGATAGGCCCGGCACCTCGGTGTGTGCCCCTGACGTCGCTAGCCGCGAATAGTTCGAGCGTCTCGATCTCGGCTACGACCAGCAGTGCCAGTCTAGAGCCCTCGCCGACAAAGAAGCGGCACTTGGCGCGCAACTCGTTTAGGTCCTGGTCCGGGCTGGCGATCTCGATGGCGATCGTCGGCGCCCACTCCGGATACCGCAGCCAGCGGCCGCGTGGGCTGACTGGCAATTCGCGAGTCAGGTAGAACGCCACGTCAGGCACCTTCGAAGCTGTGGGCAACACGGTCCGCAACTCGGGAAAGGCGCGCCCCAGGCCGAGGTCATCGAAGAGCCGGCACAGGCGAGCTTGGAGCGCGGCGTGATCGGTGGTCGGGCTCACCTTCTGGGTAATCCGACCGGACTCGAACTCGAGCGCAGGCTTCGCCTCAGGTAGCCGCAGGAACTGGTCGAGCGTCCAGTCGGTAAGGATGGCCATCGGCTCACCTCACCGTTGCTGCATATGTTTGGATTGCATGTGAGTGCTCCTCTGACTCGGGCGCAACATCCCGCGCGGCGGGTCACTGGCTTCAGCCGTCGCTCTGTTTTCAAGCAGAGCGCTTGGTTTCGGCCGCTACCGAAAAGAAATCGACCAGGTCCGCACGTGAAGATGTTTGCGGAGAGTTTACGTCGCGCCGGTGTGGCGCAGCGCGAACACACCTCGGCGCCACCGCCGAGATCGTGCCCGGGCCAACCGTGGCCGGCGAAGCGGCTGGGGAGGTGTGGAGGGGCCGCGCCCCTCCGCGTCTAGAGCGAAGCCACTGGACGTGCGCTCAGACCGCGGGGTAGAGGGGCAGCGCCCCTCCGGCGCGTAGCGCCGTGCCAGAGCAGCGAAAGACGAGCAACCTCCTGAGCCTGGGCAGAGCCGCTCCGGCGCGTAGCGCCGTGCCAGAGCAGCAAACGCATCCTGCCGGTGGTGCTTAAGCAACGAAATTGCAGTGACTTCAGCTCCCGTTGTCAGATGGCGATGGGTGGGAGGTCGAGCGATTTGACGAGCTCGCCGAACGCTTTAGCAGGACCGTCGAGTACTTCTTTGAGCTTGCGGCGCTGCTCCTCGAGTTGGGAGCGTAGCTGTTCGTACACCTCCTGCGCCCCGCGCGTTGGCGCGTGGTCAGACTCGTCGATCATCGAGCTCAGCGCGTCCAACTGCTCCTTCACTCGGTTCGTGCCGGGCCGCGGCTTTTCGAAGTCGAGGTTGATCAACTCGCCTTCGATGGTCTTGAGCTGATCCTTCAGCCCGCGCCCCGCGTCCTTTACTTCTCCACGGTCGCCCGCCCGTTTTTCCCAGGCCTCGACCTGCTCGCGTACCTGGCGGATCTGGTTGATGGCGGTGTGCGTTTCTGAGCTGCGGTCGCGAATGGCCATCTTCAGCTCGAACTGCGCCTTCAAGTCGTCCAGCGTGACCGGCAAGCGCGGGTCCACCAGGATCGAAAAGCTCTGCGCCAGCGTCTGATCGCCGACCGTGAGCCGAACCTGATATTCACCCGGAACAGCCCGCGGTCCGCTGGCGCCCTCGAGCGCCTCTTCGCGCGCGCTGCGGCTCTTCACGTCGAGCTTGACCGGCTTTTCGTAGCGGTAGTCCCAGACGAAGCGGTTCATGCCAGGCGCGTTGGGCGCCCAGGGCCCTTCGGCTGCTGGCGGCTGGTCTTCGGTGCTGACCTCCTCCTCGCCTCCGGCTTGCTGGACCTCACCCTCGCTGGGCGGCGCCTGCTCGTCCGCCGACTTCTTTTCGAGCTTGCTGCTGAAGGAGCGGACCTCGTTTCCCGCGGCGTCGAGGATGCTCAGCTTCACCGCTTCGGCCTGTGGCGAATCGCGCAGCCAGTACTGAATGATGACACCCTCAGGTGGATTCTGACCGGCGTCGACGAATTGCTGGACCCTGGACCCGTTCGGCGCCTCGACGGTCCGAGAGGCGACGGTCACCGGTCCGGTCATTTTGTAGTTGAGATGCCCCGGAACCTTGCTCTCCTGAAGGCGTCCGTACAGCCGGAACCGGATCGTGTCGCGGGGCTTGAAGAGGTGGCTCGAGTCGACCGAGATACCAGGCTGAAGCTGGTGCAAGAGCGTGATGTCGTCGAGGATCCAGAACGACCGGCCGTGTGTGGCGACGACGAGATCCGTTTCTTTGACCACCAGGTCCCAGATAGGGGTGACCGGCAGATTGGTCTCCAGCCGCTGCCAGGCGGCTCCGTCGTCGAACGAGATGAGTAGGCCGCGCTCGGTACCGCAGTACAGCAGTCCCGGCTTTGTCGGGTCTTCACGGATCACGCGCGTGAACTCGTGGGCAGGTATGCCGCTGACGATGCGGGTCCACGTAGCGCCGAAGTCCGTGGTTCGGTACAGGTACGGCTGGGTGTCGTCGGACTTGTAGCAGGTCGCCGCTACGTATGCGGTCGCCGGCGCGTGGGGTGAGGGCTCGATCATGTTGATCATCGCCCACTCCGGCAGGTCCGGCGGTGTGACGTTGTTCCAGGTCTGGCCGGCGTCACGCGAAAGATGAATGCGACCGTCGTCGGATCCGGCCCAAAATACCCCGCGCTGGTGGGGTGACTCGCGGAAAGCGAAGATCGTGCAGTAGATTTCGGCGCCGCTGTTGTCAGCGGTAATCGGACCCCCGGAAGAGACGATCTTGCTGGCATCGTTGCGGGTCAGATCCGGACTGATCGTTTCCCAGCTCGTACCGTCGTCGGTCGACCGGTGGACGAAGTTGGAGCAGATGTACAGCGTCCCGTCGTCGTGCGGCGATAGCTCGACCGGAAACGTCCACTGAAACCGATACTTGAGCGACTCGGCGCCGCCACCCATGCCGAGCACTTCGGGCCACGGGGTGATGTTGCGCTTCTGTCCTGTCTCGGGATTCCAGGCGATCAGTCGCCCGTGGCCCAGACCGGTGCCGATGCCGCCGCCGAACACCATGTGCGGCGGTTTCGGCGAGATGGCGATGTACCCGCTCTCGCCTCCGCCTGGCTCGACATAATCTTTCCAGGAGATGGCGCCCTCGAAGCCGATGCTAGGCAGCCGCATGGCCCAGTTGTCCTGCTGCGAGCCGTAGACGTTGTAGGGGACTTTCTGGTCCGTGGCGACGTGGTAGAACTGCGCCGTCGGCTGGTTCAGCAGACTCGACCAGGAACGGCCGCCGTCGAAGGTGACGCACGCTCCGCCGTCGTTGCCCTCGATCATGCGACTCGAGTTGCGGGGGTCGATCCACAGTCCGTGGTTGTCGCCATGCGGGGTGGCGATGGTTTCGAACGTCTTGCCAGCGTCGACCGAACGCCACACATTCAGGTTCAGCACCCAGACCGTGTTGGGATCCTGGGGATCGGCGTAGGCGTGCATGTAGTACCAGGGTCGGCGACGCAGCTCGACGTCTTCGCTCAGCCGCTCCCACGTCTCGCCGTAATCGTCCGAGCGGAACATCGCGCCGTCTTCGGCCTCGACCAGAGCCCAGACTCGGCCGGGCTGAGCCGGCGACGCCGTGACCCCGATGCGTCCGAGTAGCCCCTTGGGCAGACCCTTGTTGCTGGTGAGCTCAGTCCAGGTGTCTCCGCCATCGAGGCTGCGCCAGATCCCGGAGTCTTCTCCGCCGCTGGAGGCGGCATGCGGGAAGCGGCGACCCTGCCACAACGCCGCGTACAGCACGCGCGGATTGCGCGAGTCCAGCGTCAGGTCCGCCGCGCCGGCACGGTCGCTCTTGTGGAGGACGAGCTCCCACGCGCCGCCGCCATCGCGCGAGCGGTAGATGCCGCGTTCAGGATTGGGTCCCCAGGCGTGTCCCAGCGCGGCGACGTACACCAAATCGGGGTTCGTGGGATGGACGACGACGCGGCTGATGTGCCGCGTCTCGGCCAGGCCGGTGTTGCGCCAGCTTCGACCGCCATCGTCGGAGCGATAGACGCCGTCGCCGTGCGAGACATTGCTGCGAATGCATGCTTCGCCTGTGCCCGCATAGATGACGTTCGGGTCGGAGTCGGACACGGCCAGGCCACCGACAGCGGCGGTGGTGAAAAAGCCGTCCGAGACGTTGTGCCAATGCGAGCCGGCGTTGGTGGTCTTCCACACGCCGCCGGCGCAGCTGCCGAAATAGAACGTGCCGGCATCGGTCGGGTGTCCGGCCACGGTCACACACCGTCCGCCTCGGTGCGGGCCAATGCAGCGGAATTGCAGTGATTTGAAGAGGCGATCGTCCATCAACGCTCCTTCGGAGGGGGTCTTCGTTCAGGGTAATCGCCATGGGCAGCGCCGCGACGGACACCCCGCGTGGGTCCAACAGGCCAGGCCCAGCGAGTACCTGCACGGGCAGGTCCGGTAGAGCGGCGCGCTCGGCCCAGGTGGGATCTGGTCGTTCAACTGGGGATTGTCCGGGTCGTGATCGCCGCCGGCCGCCGCCGCGGAGCGAGCTTGAAGGCGTTGGCCACTGGCCGCGGCGGGAAGCCCGCGGGCCGTCAACGCCGCCCTGACCGGCTTTCTCAGGGAACTGGTTTGAGAGAGCGTAGTAAATTTGTGGCATCGCAGCGCGTGTTTCGAGACGGTCCGACCATCGCCGGAGAATGCCTGCGTCGACGCATCCCCCGCTGTCTGCCGCGCTCCCGCCGCACTTGCGCGCGTGCGTCCGTCCGATCTTCGCCGTCCTGGTCGTTGCGGCCGTCCTTCGGTTCTGGCAGCTCGGTAGCATGCCCATCCTTTACTTTGACTCGGGTGCCTATCTCGGTGAAGGACGCTTTCTCGCCAGCGCCACCGAGCGCGCTGCCGACGCCTGGTTGCACCCGATGCCGGATGCGCCCGCGAATCCCCTGAGACGGGTTGTCGAAGGTGTTGCCACGGGCACCGCCGGGCACCCGCCCGATCTCGGCAAACCCGGCCACGCGATCCTGCTTGGTCTGGCGATGCTCGCCTTCGGCCCGACGACTCTGGCTGCCGGCAGCGTCCCGGCGCTGGCTGGGCTGGGTACGGTTGCCGTGACCTACGCCCTCGGCCGCACCGGCTGGAACCGACGCGTCGGTCTTGTTGCCTCCTTCTTGCTCGCCGTGTCGGCGGAGCATCTTGTCTATTCGCGCGAGCCCCTGGTCGAGTCGACCGGCCTGTTCTTTTCCGCCCTCGCGAGCCTGGCCTATCTCCGGCAGATCATCCGCCCGCGCGGCGGCTCGCCTGGTGGGCTGCTGGTCAGTGGCGTGCTCTTCGGTGCCTCGTTCGCGTGCAACAACCGACTCTCGTACTTGCCGCTGTCGCTGGGAATAGTCGAGCTGGTGCTGTGGCGGGATCGCGGCTGGCGGCACTGGCAACCGTGTTTGCCGCGGGGGGCAGCGCTCGCTGGCGGCTTCCTTCTGCCGCTGGTCGTCATCGAGGCAACCTTTCTGGCGGCCCAGGCCGTCGGCAATGCCTTCGGCGCCACACCCGGGTTCCTTGATTACGCCCATCAGTTTGCCAACTTCGCGCGCATGAATCCCCCCAGCCGGGCGCGCTTCGACCAGTGGCCGACGTTCTTCGCGGATCTCGGCATGATGGACGGGCTTCCCGTGCTGGCCCTCTTTCTTGTAGGCCTGGCGGTCCTGCTCATTCGGCGCGCGTGGTCGCGCCCCAACGTCCTACTTGCCACTTCGCTGTTGCTGCCGCTGGTCCTATTCAGCGTCTATTCCTCGGGCGAGGTCCGCATGCGGAACTTCTCCCTGGCCCTGCCCTGGGCGATGCTGGTAACAGCCCAGGGTCTCTGGTGGCTCGCCCAACACCTGCGCTACCCACGTGCTGTGGCTGCGTCCGCGCTCCTGCTCATCGGCCTGTTGGCGCTCCCACGCGACCTCGCCATCGCGTCCGCCCCAAGCGCTATGCCCGCCCTGCTAGCGACACTTCAGCGCGAGAGTATCGATCGCCTCGCGTCGACCAACGGCCCTGTTCTCAGCTACTACGTAGGCGAGGACCACACCAACGCTCGGTTGGCACAAGCCTTCATCAACACCGAAGCCGACCTGCGCCAGACCGCGGCCGACTACCCATACGTCGAAATCAACATGCAAGCGTACTGGACACCCGGTCCTGCTACGACGGCTGCTGAGCACGCGACGCCTGTGTTTCAGGAGTCGAACGGAAACGACGCGCTCTTCCTGGCCGACCTCCTTGAAAGCCAGGGTATTGCCTGGGGCGACTGGAACGGCGTTCTTGACGTATGGCGTCAGAATCGCGGCCCAGCTACGCTCTTGCGACTGTACCGCTCGGCCGACCTGGTGCCCACGCTCGCTCGGTCGGCCACCCGAGCGTCCTGATTAGGATCACCGTTGGACGAGTGGCCGCTCCAGCGGCTCGAGCCCGTTTGTCCAGCTCGTCGGCTCGTCCGACAGCTCGACTGCGCGTCTGTGAATCTGGTCTCGGAACGCCTCTATGACGGCGTCCTTGTGAAGCAGAAACTGGGACGGGCGGAACGCCCAGGCCCAGTTGTTCTTGCCCAGGTACTTCTGGCGACGCGCCGCCGCGGCCGCATCCTCCGCGTACACCCGCGCGTCGTACCGGCGCAGGTGTCCCTCCAACAACCTCCGCAACGGCCACGCGAAAAACGGTAAGTCGATGGCCACATCCACTGTCCGATGCACTCCGCCGTCCGGGCGCGCCGTGAACCGGGTATGCGTACGGATGGGAAACGGCTTGTCCGACAACATTCGGAACTCGCTGGGCGGCAGGTATTCGCGAAAGTGGCGCTGCTTGAACGTGATCCCCAGGTACTTGCTGTGCTGGACAATCCGCGAGCTGGTTGGCCCGTCTTCGAGAATCTCGTAGTGGCTATAGTTCCGAGCATGCAACCAGGCATAGTGCTCGCAGTCCAGGTAGGCCGTGACCGCCGTCAGCAGGTCGTAGTCGTAGTCACTCTCGGCCAGCCGGAACGCATATCTCATATACGCAGGATCCCGTCCTTGATCTCGAACGGTCGCAGATTCAGCTTAAGGTTGACGGGTCCCGGTCGATACGATGAGTACTGCGTCTTCAGTCGCCGCTGGATGTACCGCTCGTTCGGGTTGTCGAGGAACGCCCCCGAATCGGTGTCGAATTTGTAACCATGCCACGGGCAGCGGATGGCGCATCCATCGTCCTCCAGCCTGGCCTGGCTCAGAGGTCCGCCGATGTGCGGACAGATTTCGGATGCCACGACCAACCGGTTCTTCGCCCAGAACACGATCACCGGGCGGCCGCGCACCTCGAAGCTATAGATTCGCCCGCGGCGCAACGAACTGACCGGAACCTCCAGGGTACCGGTTTCGTCAGGCATCATGGTTCTCTACAAAGTTCATCGCTGGGCAAGGACCACCGTGGCATGCATTGCGAGTGTGCCCTATTGTGCCGGACGGCTGAGTCGACGAAGGCCAGTATGCTGGCCGGCTAGAAGAGCTGGAATCGCCCGTCGCGGACGATCTGGACGCTGGGCGGATACACGGCGTCGCGGCCCTCGTTGAACGAGAACAGGCCGAGCGGGGTGTCCAGCTTGCGAATGGCCGCCAGAGCGTCCCGCGCAGCGCGCGGATCGGTCACCGAGCCAGCATCCCGCAGCGCCGTCGCCAGAATATAGACCCCAGCATACGCTTGCGCAGCGAGCTGGTCGGGGTCGACGCCGTAGCGGGTGTGATAGCTCTGGATGAAGCGTTGGTTCCGGGGGCTCTGGTTGGCGGCGCTCCAGGCGCTGCCGACGATCAGCCCTTCGGCCGCCGGACCCGCGCTACGCAACACGGTGTCGGAGTTGAAGGAGCTACTTCCGATGATCGGGACATTCGCCAGCCCGTGCTGCCTCGCCTGGATCAGGATCGCCGCGGCCGAGTGGGCGGGCGACGTGATGAACACCGCGTCCGGACGACTGGCCCCAATCCCGTCGAGCTGCGAAGAGAAATCGGTCTGGTCCGGCGCAAAGACTTGCTCGGCTCCGACGTGGATACCCATGTCCTGCAGCGCCTTCTTGAATGCGTGCGAGCCGGCTCGATTGGGGTCGGTGTCGGCGTGCAGCAACGCCGCGGTGTGGATCTTCAAGTGCGAGCGAACCATCTTGATAACTTGAGGCGCAAGCTGGCTCTCGGTCAGACAATCTCGGAAAATTGAGTTGCCGATCTGGGTGATGCCGTTGGCCGCGTTGGAGATGGCCAGCACGGGCACGCCGGCTTGTTGCGCCAGCGGGTCGACGGTCAACGCGGTGTCGGAAAGGGTCGGGCCCAGGATTGCTACGACCTGGCCGTTTTCGATGAACCCCTGGAAGACGGCCGACGCCTGCTCCCGGTCGGAGCCGTCGTCTTCGACTTGCACCTCCAGGCGCGTGCTGCCAAGCAGGGGCGTGGCGTTTATCTCGTCCTGAGCGAGCCGGATGCCTCGGCGCTGGGCTGCGCCGAATAATTGTCCCGAACCCGTCAGCGAGAGCGCCGCGCCGATACGAGCTACGGTGGTGCTCGAGTTAGCATTGCCCTGGACTGCTCGACCCGCCGAGTTAGACCAATTTGGCGCGCAGCCGGACATTCCGACGAGCGCGATCGCGACCAGAACGGGCACGGCAGCGCGCGGCAGCCTCAACGGGCGGCACATCACGAATGCCTCACGCTGCCTCTCTTCATCCCCTGCTCAGAAGGTACGCAATTGTGACGCACTTGACCAGTGGGCTGGATGTGTCGCCCGGCGTGCCTCTAGGTGCGCAGTATGGTACGGGGAGTGTCATCGGTAACAGAGGCGGCGGAAAGGGTGCGGATCTATCTCGACCGTGTCGAATCCGCTCTGGCCGACGCTGACGCTGAGCTGACCACGGATCTTGGTGGCACGCACGAGGTCACGCGCGCTCGGCTCTGGCGCAATCAGGTGCTGGTCGATTGGGAGCCCGATTCGCAGGCAGGTGGGTGTTTGCTGCGACCGGCGCTCCTGCGGCGGCTGGTCGCCCTGAATGCGCGGGTCGAAACGGGTGCCACTGGCTTGAGCATCAGCGCGGCTGGCCGGGTCGTCGCGGCGCTAAGTGCCGAGCACGCCGATCTGGTCGCCCGTCTGGGAGGCGCTCGGCGAGTGGAGATGCGCGCCACGCTGCGGTTTGAAGCCGGGGTGTATCGGGGCGGCCAGGAGACCTACTACCTGGTGGAACGAGGCCAGCGGCTGCCTTTGCTGCGGCTCAGCGCTGAGGTCGCGCCGCGGCAGGCTCGCGAAGCGTTGCCGCGTACGTCGCCCGAGTCGACGTGATCGCGCCGTCGAGGCGCGTGTAGCAGCCGCTGAATCGGCCGCCGACCGAGAACGCGCCAACGCACGCGTAGCGCGGCCCCACCCGCCGCACGCGACGCTGCACGTCGTCGACCTCCACGTCCTCGAGAGCTGGCGAATCAACCGCCTGCTGGACGACGTAGCCGCCTTCGATGAGCCGCGCTTCCCAGCCCGCGGCGTCGAGGGTTCTGCCAAACACGACCGAATCTCCTTCACGGCCATTCACATGTTTGAGGACGCTTCGGGGCACCCAAGCGACCGCGGCGGCTTCGCGGGCAAGCAACGTGGGCGGCAGGTGGGCTTCGATGCTGCTTTGGGCCGAGATGCCGAGCCTGGCGCGGTTCGACCACAACCAGGCCAGGCACGCCTTGGACTGAGCCAGGAATCCGCGCAAGCCGTTGAGCAGCAGCAGCCGCCCGTCGATCGACGCATCGCACAGGCTCGCAAAGATGGCGTGTCGGTACAGGCGCTCGAAGGGATAGAAGCGGTAGAGGGCGTCGATTGGCTGGCCGCGCAGCGTGATCGCGCCCCGATGTGTGCCAAGGTCCGTCACGTCGCCGACGAGTGCAGGTTGTCCGGCTCGACGCAACAGCCAGGCGAGCCACGTCGCCTGGGCCGTGTCTTCGAGCCACGTATGCGACGAAACGATGCCGACCCTTCGGACAGGCCCGGGATGCTGCTCGAGGCGCTCGCGTAGTGTCCTCACGAGAAGACTGGAAAGTCGGCCGCTGAGTCCGCGCAGCGGCGCATGACAGCGGGCGATGGCAGGCTCGAGGCCGGCGGCCTCGCGGCCCCCAGACGGCGTGTCCGCGTTGTATTCGATGACTTTCCAGATGCCGCGCGCGTCGAGCAGGCAGTCGAAGCGCCCGTACAGGCTCGCCCGCCGGCCTGGGTGCGCCGGCTCCTGGCGCGCCAGTTCGATGGCTGGCCACGGCCAGGCGAGCGACGACCACCACTCAGGGTCGTTCAAGATGCCGTCGACTGCCGTGTCGAGGAGTGTGCTGAAGCGGACGGTCGTGTCCTGAAGTTGAGTCGCTTCGAAGTCGTTCAGCACCACGCTCGTCAGAGACAGGTACCGACGACCGCCTCCCCGCGCGTCGAGGTTCAGGTGCCGCATGCCGGCTCGCGCGACGCCGTCCCACGCCGACACATACCTGGCGTAGTCGGCCGGGCCAGCGACACCTCTCACGCCCTGGTCACCTTCCGCACCTCGCGGATGCCGTGTGCGCGCAGGTCGGCAAGATTGGGCAGATCGGCGGCAAGCAGGCGGTAGCGGTTGTCGGCCCGCTCGTCGTTGGCTGAGCGTCCATCGACCGGCCGGCTGCGCTCGGCGTCGAGCACGAAGGCCACATTCGGGAGGTGCTCCGCGTCGGCAAGTCGGCGGGCCTGGCTGACCAGAGCGTGTACTAGGGCGTCGACGGGCAGGATGGCATCGCGATACGGCCAGCGAGGCAGAAACAGCACCCCGTTGGCCACGCGCCACTCATTCAGCAGGGCTGCTACGTGCACGCCAAGGACGGGCTCCAGGTCCAGGACGACCAGCACACCGCCCTGCTGTAGTGAGCCGGCGAGGCGTCCGGCGAGCTCCCGCGCCGACGGTCGCCCAACTTGCCGCAAGGCAACCTCTTGAATCTCGGGGGCGAGCAGCGCCGGGCACACGCTCCAGCTCTTCCACACGCCGGCACTGGCTTGCCAGCGGTCCCAGGCTCGACGGGTGGTGCTCAGGCGCACGCGAGTGTGTGTTCTATTTCGACCAGAATCGCAGCCAGCTCGTACCGCAGGGGCGTAGGTAGTCGGGGAATCACCCTGCGCCAGTGTCGCCGGAGCGAAGCTTCAGGCACCAGCGGCGAGCGCTCGACTAATGCTGCCAGCCAGTCGTCGCTTTCGGGCGAACCCTCACCCATCGAAGGCGACCAGGATAGGGTGTGCCCGAGCGGCCAGCACGGCGACGGAGCGGCGGACGGCTGGATCGGGACACTCGCGCAGAGCGTCGGCGGCGGATCCAGCCAGACGGGCCATGCGAATCAGCGCTCCGATGATCAGTGGATCGAGGTCCTCGACCAGCAATGGCTGGTACTCGCGACCGCGCTCGATCAAGCCGGCTCCGTCGGGATTGGCTGTACCACGTAGGACGCGCGTGGCGATCCGCTGAATGCGTCTACGAGCTGCTGCTGCTGCCGCCGCTGACGCCTTTGCCACCGAAGCCGCCCGAACTGCCGGAACTTCCCGAACCACTCGAACTACTCGAGCTGCCGCCGATGCCCTTGCCGCCGCTGCTCGATCCAGACGAGCTACCGGCGCTACCGGTGCTACCGGCGCTGCGACTGGCCGTGCTCGACGAGCTGCCACTCGGCACCGAAGCGATGCTCTTGCCGGCCGACGAAGCGCTGACTGCCCCCGCCGCCGAAGCAGACTTGGCCGTCGCGGCACTCACGCGCGACGTGGCGTCGGCAGCCGACTTGTTGGTGGCCGCGACACCGCCGCCCGTGCCCGAGGACTGGCCTGACACCGATGACCGGGCCGCCTCCAGGGCGGTGCTGCGCGAGGCGGCCTGGGACGACGCAAGCGTGGACGGAGCCGACCCACTCGCGCCAGGTGAAGGCGCGTAGTACACGCTGCCAGGCGGCCGGCCGCCGTTGTAGACCGGGTAGTTGTTGATGATGGTGGTTCCGCCTCCGCCGCGGTAGAAGCCACCGTTGGTCAACCACATGAAGATCAGAAAGTCGCCTATGAAGGCCGACCCGTTGTTGTGGGATTGCTGGACGATGATCGGCTGCTGAACGGGCGCTGGCGCTCCGCCAGACGTGATGGTCGGCATCGGCGTCGAGCCGGGAGCGGGCGCGGCGGCGGCGTTGGCCAGCTGGTCTTGGGCTGCAAGGTCCTGGTTGATGACGTCCATGCGCGGTCGCAGGAGGGCTAGCAGATCGACCCTGTCCATCAGCTCGACGCGGGCGCCATCGAGCGCAGCGTTGGCGACGTAAACGGTTGTGGCCTGCCCATTGACATCGGTCGTCTGCTTGTCCATGACCACGTCGCGCAGGTTGACCACCTGGCCGGGTTCGTACAGCGACGTCTCACTGGCTCGAACGGCGACGTACACCAGGTCCTCAGCCTTTGTTGGCTGGCCGGATTCGAGCAGCGCCCGGTCGATCACTTCGACGACCGGATTGTCCGGCTCCACCCGCAGCACGACCCCGTTCAGGTAGGTGTGCGTGCCGCCGGCAGCCGAGGCCGCGGCGGCGTTGTAGGCGGCATCCAGGACCGTCGGCTGGCCGGCGATAGCCCGCGTGGCAGCCAGATACCGCTCGTCCTGGCCCCACTGTTGGACGAGCTGGTCTCTGGTCGCGCTGGCCGCCTGCGTGTCGGCGCCAGTCGAGACCGCGGGCTGCAGCGGATCGAGAAACTGGGATGGGCCGTCGCGGGTGTCGATGCCTACCGGCTGCGCCGCGACCCGATAGAGGTCTCCGACGGTGTCCAGACCTGCCCCGACGCGGTCGACCAGGACCGGCGTATCGCCGCCTCTGGCAGCCATCACCGCCCACGGCTGCGTGGCACCGCCAGGGTCGAGCAGGACCAGGTCAGTGAAGCGTGCCGGACTCGCGCGCGGCGGAGTCGTAATGGTAGGGCTGGATGCGCTGTCGGGTAGCTGAGTGATGGCCTGAGCAGTCGAATCGGGACTGGCGCTCGGTGGGGCGCACGCCGTCGCCACGCTGGCCAGCGCGACGCACGCGGCGAGTGAGAAGCGCACCACCAGGCGGCTGAATCGGCCGCCGAGCCGCGCCTGGCGCCGCTTGCCGCCGAGTCTCAGCGCAAATACGGCGACCTCCGCCGCCGCGCCGACATCAGGCGTTACCTGTTCGGCTGGCGCGAGATTCCAGACCGTGGTCGCCAGACGCACGTCGACACGCTCAGCAACCGCGTGGACTTCATCAGGCGACACGTACTCAATCTAACAGCTATCCAGCCCTCAGTCACTCTCAAAGATGGACAGGGCGCCGTAGCCAAGTGAAACCAGGAGCAGCATTCGCGACAGGTCTGAGCCTGTCGGCGAGCGCGGGCCGGCGGTACTGACTGGAATTCTGATCTCGAGGCCGAGGAAGAGCGCTGCCACGCCGAAACCAAGAAGAGCCACCCAGCGCTCCAGATTGCGTTTGTCTTCGACGTACGCTGACGAGTGCCGCGGATCGTCGGCCAGAATGTTGGTGACCGTGTTGGCCGACTGCTGCGCGCGTTGCAGATTGAGCAGGATGCTGGGAACGAAGTGTTCGATGCCTCCGCCGGCCAGCGCCAGCCGCTGCGGGCCGGCTTGTTCCAGGCGGGTCATGTCGGCATTGGTAAATAGCACGTTCAGACCTGCCAGCGCGGCCACAGCACCACCAATGCCGATGAGCAGACGTATCCGCCGGACGCGTTCTCTGACGGCCTGAGCCGCGTGGTACGTGCCATTGACGCGGCCCGCCTCGGGGACGACCATGCTCGCGAACTGCATCCTAACCCAGACGCTTCAGGATGACAGAAGCGGGAGTTGGACTGAGTCCGGTTTCGGCTCGAGTTTTGAAGCGCGCAGGCCGATCAGGCGGATGGGGCGGCGGGTCCAGGCCTTGCGCATGAGGGCGGCCGCGCCGGCGGCGAGGACGGCGTGCTCGTCCGTGGGGCTTCCCAGGCGCTGCTGGCGGGTAATCGTTTCCCACGTCACCCCGTACCGAACTTTGATCGCCACCTCGCCAGCCACCAGATGCTCGTCTTGCAGCCGCGCCGCGACGTCCTGGGCCTGTGCCTGGAGCCGCAGCCAGATCTCGGCGCGATCGCCGGTGTCGCGGTTGAAGGTGTGCTCCGCGGAGATGCTCTTGCCGGCCCGCTCGCCGACCAGCGTAGAGTCGTCTTCACCCCGGCTGGCTCGATACAGATACCGACCATACGCTGATCCGAACTCGTCGACCAGCCAATCGAGCGGCCGCGTGGCCAGGTCGCCAATCGTGCTGAGATCGAAGACCCGCAGACGCGCCTCCGACTTGGGTCCGATGCCAACCAGCGCTCGGACCGAGAGCGGAGCCAGAAATGCAGCCGCCTCGCCCGGACGCACCACGCAGACGTGGTCCTCGCGTGCCTTGGCTACCTCGGATGCCATCTTGGCCACCAGTAGCGAAGGGGCCAGGCCAAACGACACCGACAGGCCGATTTCGTGGAGTATCCGTTGACGCAGCCGAACGACGGGCTCGGTCTCGAAGCGGTTGTGGCGCCAGTCGAGGGCCGCCTCGTCGATCGAGCGCTGCTCGAGCAGCGGCGTCTCGGTGCGCAGTAAGTCCATGAGGCGGCGCGAGTAGGCGGCATACACGTCGTGGCGGGGGGCTACGAAGACCACGTCCACGCCGCGCTCGCGAGCGATCCGCGTAGCAATGGCGTTGCTCATGCCGCTGCTGATGCCTATCGAGCGGGCCACGCCGTTTGCGGTGGTCACAATACCGCGGGCGTAGTGGCGCGGATCGATGCCGATGATGACTGCACGTGTCTCGTCCGCCAGCGAAGGTGTCTCCAGCGCCTCGACGGAGTAGTACATCTTGTCCACGTCGCAGTGGAGGTAGATCGCGTGGCCGTTGGCGGGCTGGTCATCGGACGCGTCCACAGACTCATTTTGCCAGTGCGCCAATGCACCGCGTTTCTCGATACGCTTGACGCTAATGACAGCCGATTTGCTAAAAGCCATTGAATTTCGTCTGGTCGGCCCCTTCCGTGGGGGCCGAGTTGGTGCCGTCGCCGGCGACCCTGCGGCGCCAAGCGTGTTCTACTTCGGCTCAACCGGTGGCGGAGTGTGGAAGACCACCGACGGTGGCGTGTACTGGGAGAACGTCTCGGACGGCTTCTTTCAGCGCGCATCGGTCGGCGGCCTGGCCGTGGCAGCGTCCGATCCGAACGTGATTTACGCGGGCATGGGCGAAAGCTGCATCCGTGGCAACGTGTCGCACGGCGATGGAGTCTACCGCTCGACCGATGCTGGCAAGTCCTGGTCGCACCTGGGGCTGGCCGACACTCGCCACATCGCCAAAGTCCGAGTCCATCCCACCAATCCAAACACCGCCTACGTAGCTGCCCTGGGACATGCGTTCGGCCCGAACCAGGAGCGGGGCGTGTTCCGAACCTATGACGGCGGCAAGAGCTGGGATCAGGTTCTCTTCAGAAGCCCAGACGCCGGCGCAAACGACCTGAGCGTGGACCCGCACAACCCGCGCATCCTGTACGCGTCGTTCTGGGAAGCGCGGCGTGGCGCGTGGAGTCTGACCAGCGGTGGCCCCGGCAGTGGCCTGTTCAAGTCGACGGATGCTGGCGATACCTGGACGGAGATCTCTCGCAACAAGGGCCTGCCGAAAGGCGTGCTGGGCAAAATCGGCGTGTCTGTCTCTGGCGCGCAGAGCGATCGGGTGTACGCCATCGTCGAGGCTGACGACGGGGCCGTGTTCCGGTCGGACGACGGCGGCGAGACATGGGACCGACTGTCCGACGACCGGAACCTCCGACAACGCGCCTGGTATTACCACCACGTCATTGCCGACCCGCGCGATCCGGAGACTGTGTGGGTGCTGAGTATGGAGACGTGGAAGTCGAACGACGGCGGCCAAACGTTCGTCGAGTTTCCCATTCCGCACGGCGACAACCACGATCTCTGGATCGACCCGAACGATACGCGCCGCATGATCGAAGGCAACGACGGCGGGGCCACCATCACCTTCAACGGCGGGGCGACCTGGTCCTCGCTCTACAACCAGCCGACAGCCGAGCTGTACCACGTCACCACCGATTCGCGAACGCCGTATCGGTTGCACGGGGCGCAGCAGGACAACACGACTATTTCAGTGCCCAGCCGGTCACCGTTGATTGCGATCACCAACTCCGAGGCATGGGATATCGGCGGTGGCGAAAGCGGCTACATCGCCGTGCGCCCGGACGACCCGAACATCATCTTTGCTGGCAGTTATCTCGGGTTTTTGACTCGCTACGACCATCGAACAGGTCAGGCCGCCAGCATTGAGGTGTGGCCTGAGGAAGTGCTGGGCGCGGGCGCCAAAGACGCCAAGTATCGCTTTCAGTGGACGTTTCCAACGCTGTTGTCGCCGCACGATTCGAACGTCCTGTACGTGACCGGCAACCACGTGTTTCGCTCCATCGATGAGGGCGCGTCGTGGGAGGTGGTCAGTCCCGATCTGACGCGCAATGACGCGACCAAGTTCGAGTCCTCGGGCGGCCCGTTGACGCAGGACAACACCGGCGCTGAGTACTACGGGACGATCTTCGCCTTCGCCGAGTCGCCGATCGAGAAGGGCCTGCTGTGGGCCGGCTCCGACGACGGGCTCGTCCACATCTCGCGCGACAACGGCCAGTCCTGGCGCAACGCCACCCCCAGCGCCCTACCGGAGTGGACGCTGATTAGCATTCTCGAAGCGTCGCCGCACGATGCCGCGACGGCGTATATCGCCGCCACTCGTTACAAGTTCGACGATTTTTCGCCGTACCTGTTCAAGACGAATGACTACGGCGCGTCGTGGACGCGGATCACGACCGGTCTTCCCAACCACGTGTACACGCGCACGATTCGCGAAGACCCGACCCGACGCGGCCTGCTGTATGCCGGGACCGAAACGGGCGTGTTCGTGTCGTTCGACGACGGCGGCAACTGGCAGCCGCTCAAGGGCAATCTGCCGACCGTTCCGATCCACGACCTGGTGGTGCGCGAGCCCGAGGGTGATCTCGTGCTGGCTACCCACGGGCGATCGTTCTGGATCCTGGACGACCTCGGGCCCATACGCGCGATCACGTCCGAAACGGCCGAGCAGGCGGCCTTTTTGGTGAAGCCCAGACCCGTCGTGCGCTACATGTCCAACGGTGGGTTTTCGCACAAGGCGGTGCGCGGCAAGAACTACCGCATGGTCGGCGCGATCATGGTCACGTATCGCCAGAAAGAGGATCCGCGCACGGGGGCGAAGGTCGACGAGTACCTGGACGCCGGCAAGAATCCTCCGAACGGGGCGATCATCCACTACTTCCTCGAGGACAAACCCGAGGCGGACATCTCGATGACGTTCCTGGAGGCTGACGGCCGAGAGATTCGCACGTTTTCGAGTCGGAATCCGGAAGAGGCTGCGCAGACCGAGAAGGGCAACGAGAAGGACAAAGAGGCGGCCAAGCTGAAGGACCCGCGCATTCCCAAGGAAGTTGGCCTGAACCGCTTCGTCTGGAATCTGCGTTACCCGGATGCGACGAAAATCGAAGACGACGAGGTCGCCAATCAGCTGGTCGAAGGCGGTATCTCAGGGCCACCGGTGCCACCCGGCAGGTACAAGGTCCGGCTGCAGGTCGGCAGCCAACAGTTCGAGCAAGAGTTCGAGGTCCGCAGGGACCCGCGCGTGCAAGCCAGCGACGCCGACTTGCGGACCCAGTTCGACTTGCTGAAGCAGGTGCACGAGCAGCTCTCGAAAACGCATACGGCGATCAACGAGCTGCGCGCGCTGCGCCGGCGTGCGGAAGACTGGGCCGCCCGGGCGAAGGGCAACCTCGAACTCGAAGGCGTTGCAAAGGCAGCCCAGGCTGTCGTCGACCGCCTCAACCCGATCGAAGCCGAGTTGATCCAGGCAAAGGCGAAGAGTCGCGGGGACACGCTCAACTTCCCCGTCCGCCTGAACGGCAAGCTGGCCGCGCTGAGTGGGCAGATCGGCAGTGGCGATGCCACGCCCACGGCGAGTCAAGAAGCTGTTTTCGACGACTTTTCGCAGCGGGTCCAGGCTCAGCTGGACCAGCTCAGCGAAGCCGTGGTCACCGAAGTCGGCAACCTCAACGAGGCGATCCGGGCCGCCAGGCTGCCGGCCGTCGGGGTATAGAGAATCCTCTTTTGCCGAGATGCCTGATGCGCAACCAACGGACTACCGGGAAGGTGTCCGTGTAAGGAGTACAGTACGCAGATGCCACCCAGCAGCATTCACTTCAACGGCGGGATCAACCTCGTGGACGCTGAGACGGTCATGCGTGAGGTCGCCTCCCGCGTGCCCGCTGGGGTCCGGCGCATGCCTGACGGTGAGACCGGCGAGCGGCAGCAGTGGGTCTGGTTTCAACTCGCGAAGCTCTGGGAGACACCTGGCATCGAGAAGGCGGGGACGATAGACCAGACGACCGGCTATGAGCAGATGCCGAAGGTGCGCCTGACGCCAGGCGTGGACCCCGATAGCGTTGAGTGGCCGGACCTCGGCTACGCCGAGGCGTATGCTCAATCGTTTCAGATTTTCCGGCGGCTGCAAGAGGCGGGCACGATCCCGAGCGGCGTACGCTTCCAGGTTGAGTATCCAACCCCTCTGGCGACCATCAACACCTGGGTCGTCGCCGAGGACCAGGAGCGGCTCGAGCCGGCTTACGAGCGCGCCCTGTTTGCCGACCTGGACCGCCTGATCGGTCGCCTGCCGCATGAGGCGATCGCCGTGCAATGGGACGTTGCCGTCGAGATCGGCATCCTCGAGCGAGCCTTCGAAGCTGGGCCTGGTCAGAATTTCGACGCCATCGTCGATCGCCTTGTCCGCTGCGCCGGGCGCGTACCGCGGGACGTGCCCGTCGGCCTGCACCTGTGTTACGGAGACTATCAGCACAGCCACTACAAGGAGCCCGAATCGCTGGAGCTTCAGGTCCGCCTTGCCAATGGAGTTACCTCAGGCTCGCAGCGCTCGATCAATTGGATCGCGTTCACTGTCCCGCAGTACCAGCGTGCCTCGGCGTACTTCGCGCCACTCGGCGAGTTGCGGGTGCCGCCAGACACGGAACTCAACTTCGCGCTGGTGCCTTACCACCCGGCCCAGCAGGAACCCGGCACCACCGGCGAGCAGGTCCGCCTCATCGATGAGCACCTCGCGAGCCGGCCCGACGGCTATCCGGGCCAGTGGGGGATCTGTACCGAATGCGGCATGGCGCGCGCCGAGAGGGAGGAGATCCCGCAGTTGCTCGATCTCCATCGCGAGATCCTCGCCCGATACGGAGCTTGATTCAGATCAGTCCGCAGCTATAGCGGTCCCGCGCGCGTATTGAGCACTCCAGCAGCGCTGGCTGTAATCGCGCTGGGCGGGCGGCACATGGCTCGCCCGCGGACGCCTGCGGGGATCAGCCTGGTTGGGAAGCTCAGGCCGAGCCGGCAGCCGTGTCAGGTTCGCTCGCGGTCTGCCGATACTTGGGATGCAAACACGGACCAGCCACCTCGTGTCACCACCCACCCCGCACCTGCATCCCGAGAACGATCCAGTGCCGCCTGTCGTGCTGTCCGCGTTCCGCAACGGACGGACGATGGTGGAACGCGGGCTCGATCGCAGGATGCCTCTACGCCTCCTTCAGGCAATGCTCGCGCAGGCGACTGATGCGATCGTGCTGCTTTCACCGAAGAACCGCATTCTGGCCGCGGCCGGTGCGACTCAGGAGATCTTTGGCGTCGCTTCCGAAGGGCTCATCGGGCGCTCCTTTTCGCGGTTCGTGGCACCGGCCGCGCGCAGAGAGCAGAGAGTGCGGCTTTCGAGGATGCTGACGCTCCCGATCGAGGACAGCCGCCTCACGGTGGAGCTGCCAGTGCTGAAGAACGATGGCTGCATTCTGATGTGCGATGCCAGCAGCGCGACACTGGTGGAGGATGGCGAGCGCACTGGGCGACTGGTCCTGTTGCGTGACGCAACCGCCCGCCGTGCGGTGGAAGCGGCTCTGCGCGCAAGCGAGGCGCGGCTGCAGCGAGAGTCTGAGCGACTGCTGGCGCTACACGAGGCGTCCACTCTGCTCGCGGTCCAGACTGCTGGCGCGAGTGAGATTTTCGAGCAGGTGCTGCGCAGCGCCGTCAACCTTCTCGGCGGCGGCAGCGGCTCGCTGTACCGCTGGGATCCCGAGTCCAAGCTTTTGCGGTGTGTCTACAACTGGCAGGTTCCGGAAAGCGACGTCACACCAGACGTTCGGTCGGGTCAGGGGCTGGCCGGGCAAACGTACCTCCAGCGTGAGCCGATCATCGTCAATGACTACCCGAACTGGAAAGAGAGCATGCGAACGGGCCTGGTCGGGGGCATGAAGGCTGGTCTGGGTGTCCCACTCATGCGGCATGGTGCGTGTCTGGGGGTACTGCTGGTCAGGGTCTATACGGATGACCAGACGCGGCCATTCGATCAGGATGACGCTCGATTGGCCACGTTGTTCGGCGATCAGGTTGCCGCGGCGTTGTTAGCTGCTGAAGCATTTGAACAGCAACGCCAGGTAGCTCTGCACGACAGTCTCACCGGGCTACCCAACCGCACGTTGCTGGCCGACCGAGTGCAACAGGCCATTCTGGCGGCGCGGCGCGAAGGTACGCCGCTGACGCTTCTGGTGCTCGACCTGGATCGCTTCAAAGACGTGAACGACACGCTGGGCCACGCCGCCGGGGATCTGTTGCTCCAGGAGGTGGCGGCCCGCCTGAGCGCGGTCGTGCGTGCATCGGACACCGTTGCTCGATTGGGTGGAGACGAGTTCGCGGTCCTGCTGCGTGACTCGGGCGCGGGTCACGCCACCAGCTTGATCCGCAAGCTGACGGACGCGATCGAGCAGCCTTTCGTGCAGAACGGCCATGTGATCCAGGTTGGTCTCAGCGTCGGTGCGGCCATGTTTCCCGAACATGGTGACGACACCAATACGCTTCAACGCCATGCTGATGTGGCGATGTACGCCGCGAAGCGGGCTGGTGGCGGATACGTCGCCTATACGCTCGAAAGAGGCGAGCACAACCGCGACCGCCTCGTCCACCTGGGTGAGCTCCGCCAGGCGATCGACTGCGGTCAGCTCGTGGTCCACTATCAGCCCAAGATCCAGTGCGTCGAACGTCGCGTCACCGGGGTCGAGGCGCTCGTTCGCTGGGATCACCCTGAGCGCGGGCTGCTGGGACCGGACGCCTTCGTCCCATTGGCTGAGCAGTCAGGTTTGATCAAACAGGTGACCCGCCACGTGCTCGAGGCAGCCATCGGGCAGTCTCGCGCGTGGCGGGCGAGGGGTATCGAGCTGTCCGTGGCAGTCAACGTGTCGATGCGCGACCTCCACGATCCACAGCTTCCGGAGCTGATCGCTAGCCTTCTCGCGGCTGGCGGCGTGGGGGCTGGCTCGCTCGAGTTGGAGATCACCGAGAGTGCGCTTATGGCCGACCCGGCCCGAGCGCTGGCGGTGCTCCACAGGCTGCGGGTGCTGGGCTTGAAGGTTGCGATCGACGACTTTGGCACCGGCTACTCGTCTCTGGCGTACCTCAAACGCTTGCCGGTGGACGTCCTGAAAATCGACAAGTCGTTCATCCTGCAGCTGGCGACCGATCCGAGCGACCTGGCTATCGTGCGCTCCGTGATCGAGTTGGGGCACAACCTGGGACTGACGGTAGTTGCCGAGGGGGTTGAGGATGCCGCGAGTTGGCGGCGGCTGACCGAGCTCGGCTGCGACACCGTGCAGGGCTACTACTTCGGTCGGCCTGCGCCGGCGGCGGAATTCGAGCGCTGGCTATTGACTGATCAGGACGCTGCCGTTGCTCGTCTTGACGGACAGGACCGCGCCTGAGGCTGGTGTGCCGAGGGCGCCAGTCAGCCTGTTCTTCTGAGTAGAGCCGCCGTGCAGGTCGACCAGGCCCTGTGGAACCACGCTGCCGCTGTCTGTCGTGACGTCGAGCTGGACCGCGCTGCCGGGTAACAGTTTGACGGTCACGGTTCCGCTGGAGGCCTGGACTTGCGCGGCGTCGGTGAAGGTGCCTTCAAGCGAGATGGAGCCACTGCTGGACTTCACTTCTCGGATGTGGCGAACGGACGTAGCGCGGATCTGACCGCTACTGCTGTTCGCGACGATGTCTCCGGCGATGTTGTTGAGCACGACTGAGCCTGACGTGGAGCGGGCCTGGGCCGCGTCAGCCAGATTCATCAGCGTCAGCGTGCCAGAGCTCGTCTCGGCCTGAACGGGTCCGGCCACGCCATCAACTTCGATCGATCCACTTTCCGAATTGGCGTTCACGCGCACGCCCGAGGGGACCTCGACGCTGTAGTCGACCCAGCTTCTCGCGCCGCCGAATGGGAAAGGACGACTCGAGTTCGAGGCGCTCAGGGTCAGCCCGCTGCTATCGGGCGTGAGATGCACGTCCGCTCCGTGGCCGTCCATGCTGTAGTGCTTGGTCGCCACGACGTGGACGTTCGGCCCGGTTCCGGCCTGGATCGTCGTGTGACCGGTTGGGTTGTCGACGTGGAACGTCTGCCCGCTAGCGATCGGTGCATCGAGCGTCGCCGTGTCGGCAAAGGGGGACGGGCCGAAACTCGTCGCCAGCTCGTTGCCGGCCAGCGCTCTGCCGGTGGCTACACTGGCCGCGGCAGCCAGGATGCCATACGCAAGCAGTGCGATTCCGCCCAGCCTAGCGATCGGCCGTCGCAGTGGCCGTGGCACCTGGTCCCGGAAAAGGAGCCACAAGCCCAGCAGCACCAGCGCCATGGGCCAGTAGGCCACGATCCAGCTCAACGAGGCCAGCGAACCGAGCGAGCCCACCCCGAACAGCACCAGAGCCAGCCCCAGAAAGACGGCGGCCAGGAAGAGCGGCCAGACGGCCGATGGTCGCAGACCGATCAGGTAGACCAGCGCGAAGCCGAGGCCGAGCAGAGCGAAGAACCACCCGCCGCCTTGAAAGGAGCGGTGGCCAAGCATGCCCTGAATGGTCACGTACGTGCCGATGGCGATCAGGAGTCCGGCCGGGACGGCGAAGCCGTAGCGGCCTGTGGCCAGGCGTGCGACGACAAAGGCCGCGCCGAGCCCGAGCACCACCAGCCCCCCACGTCCGGCCGCGGGCACGAAGTTGCTAAGCAGGAGCACCACACCAACCGTGATCAGCGCCAGCGGCAAGAACCTGCGCGACACCCCCGGCCGCGGCTGATACGGCTCGGTCGGATACGAGCCAGCGGTAGTAGTCATCGCGTCCCAGCTTGGACGCCGCGCGCCCCAACCCACGGAAGGCGGGCCGACAGCTTCGATTTACCACTTGCGCATTCTCGTGGCGCTTGTCACACTCGCCCGATTGGCGGTGCCTCATGTCCGAGTCTCGCTCTCCTTACCTCGAGCTGCTTGACTGGCGCCGGCAGGTGTCTGAGTTGTTCGGCGACCTGTGGCGGCGGCCGCACGCTGCTGAAACGCTGGCCTGGTTCCGCGCCGAGAAGGACAGGTTGTTTCGCGAGCATTCGCAGAGCCCCATCCCAGCAGCCGACCGGCAGCACTTCGCCGGCCTGGCCTACTGGGACTTCGATCCGTCGGCGCGTCTCGAGGCCCGTTTCGTTCCAGTGGACGAGCAGCCACCCGTTGCTGCTCCAAGCGAGGTGCCTTTCAAGCGGATCGGCCACCTCGAGCTCGAGTTTCACCGCACCCCGTTGCGCCTGGGCGCGTTCTGGATCGAAGGCTACGCTGGTGGTCTCTTCGTGCCGTTCACTGATTCGACCAGCGGTCACGAAAGTTATGGTGGCGGTCGCTACTTGCTGGACACGATCAAGGCGGCCGATTTTGGATCAGACTCCAAGGCTGAGCTGGTAACACTCGACTTCAATTACGCCTACCACCCGTCGTGCGCCTATGATCCACGCTGGGTGTGTCCGCTGGCTCCCCCAGACAGTCGATTACCGATACCCATTCGAGCCGGGGAGCGCCTCTAGATGAACCAGGCGACCGTCGAATTCCGTAACGTGAGCAAGCACTACGGCGCCGGCCAGGGCGCGGTAATGGACCTGTCGCTGCTGGTGCCGGCGGGCGACATCTGCGTCCTGGTCGGCCCGAGCGGTTGTGGCAAGACCACCAGCCTGAAGATGGTCAATCGGCTGGTGGAGCCAAGCAGCGGAGAGGTGCTCATCGACGGTGAGGACGTCATGAGTGTCGACGTGACGACGCTTCGGCGGCGCATCGGCTACGTCATCCAGCAGATAGGTCTGTTCCCGCACCAGACCGTAGCCGACAACATCGGCACGGTGCCTCGCCTGCTGGGCTGGCCCAAGCCGCGCATCCAGCGTCGGGTGGAAGAGCTGATCGACCTCATTGGTCTCGATCCGGCCGTGGTTCGCAATCGCTATCCATCTCAGCTCTCGGGTGGCGAGCGTCAGCGCATCGGCGTGGCTCGAGCAATGGCCGCGGAGCCGCCAGTCATGCTGATGGACGAGCCATTCGGCGCGGTTGACCCGATTGTGCGCGAGCGTTTGCAGAACGAGTTCCTGCGGTTGCACCGTAACCTGGGCACAACCGTCTTGTTCGTGACCCACGACATCGACGAGGCCATCAAAATGGGCTCGCGCGTGGCGGTGATGCAGCAGGGCGGGCACCTGGCGCAGTATGCCCCGCCAACTGAGTTGCTGCTGCGGCCAGCCAGCGATTTTGTGGCTCGCTTCGTCGGCACCGACAGGGGCCTCAAGCGGCTCACCTTGCTGACCGTTGCCGACGTCAGCATCGAGGCGGGCACCTTTGCCCGGGTAGGTCAGCCGGCTCGAACCGCGTGGGCGCATGCGCTGGACGCCGGCACCGAGTGGGTGCTCCTGCTGGGTGGCGACGAGCGACCGCAGGGTTGGATCAAAGCCAAACAACTTACGTCTGACGACCCGCTCACGGCTGACAACGTCGACGCTTCGTCGCCGCTGGTCACTTTTGAAACGACCTTGCGTGATGCGCTGTCGATGCTCCTGGCCTCGGCAGTGCAGACCGCTGTCGTGGTCGACGAGCGTGGGCGGTACCAGGGCGTGCTGACGCTGGACGGCCTGGGCAGCGCGTTCCGTTCCGAACCGAGGCCAGAGGCGGCGACCGTCGCGTGAGAGCCGGCGAGCCGCTCATCTTGTGGGACTGGACCGCCGACCACCTGCCGGACATCGCCCAGCGGCTGATCCAGCACCTGGAGCTGACTGGCATCGCAGTGGGCATCGGCTTCGTCTTCGCGTTTGCCCTCAGCCTCGCCATTCGGCAGGTGCCACTGCTGTACTCGCCGGTGACCTGGGTGGCGGGCG
>JAABUQ010003247.1_pt1 | contig 30289 bp, 30 predicted proteins | sample 5560001 | NCBI WGS metagenome assembly JAABUQ01 (sample SAMN10711888, study PRJNA513371) | rock metagenome | isolation source: Antarctica rocks | place: Antarctica: Victoria Land, Finger Mt nord | collected 2015-12-18 | reverse complement strand
AAGTGGTGGGGTTAAGGGGGGGGGAAGGAAAGGGTGGAGATATGGCTTGCTGTTCTCTTGTAGCGATTGGATCGAGCGCTTAGGCTTGGTAGGGATCTGGTCACGGTGAGTGAGGGGGGGAAGAGGGAAGGGGGAGATTGGGCTTGCTGTTCTTTTTGGAGGCGGGGGGGTGATATGTGTGTCTGTGATGGCGGGGGGGTTATTGGTATGGTCTTGAGTTGTGGTTTTGATTTTTTTTGGATGGGCAAGGGTCATTCTATGTTTTATTGTCATTTAGATAAATGCTTTGCGTGTTAAGAACATTCTTAGTATGTCTTCGGTTCGTCGTTTTCCTTCTTTTGCATAGCCCGGACGTAGCTTTTACTCGCTACGAGCATTATTATTTTGCCTTTCACTTACCCTCTTCCTTTTTACACGCAGCTCAGACATGCCCCTAAGTCACCACGAGCATGTCTTATTCTTAGGTCCCAAAACTACCCTCCCCCTTCTCACCCCCCTCATCCTCTGCCACATACGCATATCTCGAGCGCCTCCGAATCCTCGCACCATAAAAATAAAACATAAACGGAATCCCGCAACACGCCAGCGAGATGAATGCCAGCAGGCTTCCCGCCCATTGATAACCCAACCGCCCATACATCTGCGCGGTGAACAGCACCACCACCGCACCCCAAATGGAGCGCAGGAAGGTGTTCGCCGCCAGAGCCGACGCTGCTTGGTGCTGGTATGAATCCACTGTTTGCGGTTGTTAGCCTTGCTACGACCACCCGAAGGTCAGACGCGAGACCGACGTACCGATGTAATTGTTGGCCGAATTGTACAAAAAGATAAAGCCGAACCCAACGGGGAACCCACCCAGGGCGGGCCCCACCCATGAGAGATGCGGGTAGCTGGTCCACGCGAAGATGAAGAGGCCGAGCGGCACGAACCAGCAGGAGAGCATCATGGGGATCAATCGGGCTTCTGCGGGCGGGGCGCCGTCGTGCTTTTGGCACAGCGTCAGGTAGTGTTTGTTGATAAGTGGTGCGCAGGCCGAACCCATCAGGACGCCGACGCCCATGGGGATGAACATAAGGCCTGTGGTGCTGGCGGGGAGGTGTTTGCCTTCTGAGTAGACGATAGGGATCTGGCGCACATTAGCGAATGGGTAGAAGGTAAGTGGGACGTAGGAAGGAGAGGTTTACAGCGACGAAGAACATGTACAGTAAGCCGTACAGCACAGACATGTACACCGACACGAAGAATACAATCCACTCTCCAAACAGCAGCTGGAAAGGCCTCAGCAGAAACAGCCTCAACCTCTGCCCTAGCGGCCGACGAGCCACCTCCTCCTCCGTCGTAATCATTTCATCCCCACTCTCCTTCCTCATTTTCGCCGCTCGACGCGAGAGCAAGGTAGGCGCGTACGTCTCCGGCACCGTGAACACGAGCAGCACATACGCCGCGCCTGCGAGGATAAGCTGCAGCCAATACAACCAGCGCCAGCCGTGGCTCATGCTCAGGTACCTGCTGACTAAAGGACCGATGACGGGGCCGAGAAAGGGCGCAGCCGAGAAGGCCGCCATTGGTACCCCACGCTCTTCCGCACGCCACAGATCGGCCAATGTGCCCCCAACCAGCGTCATCGGCGCGCTGAAGGCGATGCCATCGATGGCCCGCGCGACGAGGAGGGTCGTGATGTTCTTGGAAGCGGCGGCCGGAATGATGAAAATGAGTGCGACGAGGAGTGTGCTGCCGTAGATGGGCCTACGGCCAACGATCTCGCTCAGCGGGGCGAAACCCATAGGCCCGAGCCCGAAGCCGATGACGAAAAGTGTGACGGTCAAGAGGGAGACTTCGTCTGAGACGCCATATTCAGCGGACACGCCGCCGATGTCTGCGGTTACCACGCTGCTGCAGAAGGCGACGACGAAGCAGGTGAAGGCCACGATCATCGTGCAGTACTATTTGTAGGCTTTGGACCAGTTTTTGGGGTTGGCGGGGTCGTCGAGAGTGAAGGTGATTGATTTGTGCGTTTCCAGGTGGCCGGTCTGGTGGGAGAGGACGGTGGAGATGATTTGACCATTGCTGGTTTCGAGGACGTATTCGTCAAAGTCGGCGTTGGCGCTTAGCGTTCGGTAGGGGAGATTGGGGTCATTGGACGGTTGGGTTTGCCGACGGGTGAGATGGTGAGGGAGGGTTTCAGGGGCGGATGGGGGATTTGGGTCGTGGCTGAAGACTCTGCGAAGAGGAGAAAGTCTGGTGAAATTGTCATTGCGGCGGGATTCTGGGGTGTTTGGGGTCTCGGCTGTGGGTCGAGGAAGGCTGGTTGTGCTTTGAGCAGCGTTATGCTTGTCAATATGTCCCATATCAAAGAGGATATGGCAGGCTTGCTTCAAATGAATGTAATGCGATACTAGAATGAAATTGCGCCGTTCAGGATTGATATGCTCGAAGGGAAATTATTTGGCTCTGTCCCAGGAAGCGAGAATTACAGGGGAGGCAGCTCATCTTATACGAGACAGGAGAAGCAACAGCGGATGTTCCGCATGATTTCAAAGAAGGGCCAGAACGAGCAATATCAAAGCGGAACCAAGCGCTGTGTAACGAAGTCTTCCCTGGCATCAGACGGCCACATCTTGGCCAGATGCTGTGTATTGATTTGCATCTGCGTCCTATTCATTTCTTCTGACTTCATAATCTGGGTATTTCTCTACGCAGCAGCCCGTCAGCAGAGATCAAAAACAGATAGACGGTGGCAGAGAGCAATTTTGGATAGAGTCATAAGGAAATGGTTGAGTACTCGTATGAGATAGGGGCGTCAGCTCTTTCTTCAGCCTAACTACATGGGGGCTTTATGGAGCGGCAGATCCCGCTATTTCCGCTCCGAACCCAGCTAAGAGCGCGTGGAATTTCCGCCTGCAGCGCTACCGGGACCACCAAAAGGTCTACTTTAGGCATACTTTAAGAAAGTATATACGTCTACCTACCTATCAAACATATATCTTCTTTTCGTGAATGTATACGGACTCTGTCTTAGTGATCTATATCTTGAGGAGGTTTGAAGGAAAATAACAACGTAGTAGAGTGGAATCCTTCTGCTCCAGATATGGTGTGACCGATTTTTTTACCAATTCTCTTCCGCAACGAACGTGCCAATGTTGTCACCAGCGTTCAGCGTGTTTACTCATGTACAGTGTTCATGCTGCAATGTTGTTCCAGACACACTAAGCATAATCGGGCTTAGCACACCCAATTCACGAAGCACCACGTACATAACACGCTTAGGGAGCTTAGACTTCCACTCCCTCAGCTCATCATGCTTTACTCAACAATATCAATCTCACCCATGTGCACGGTCCTGACAAGTACCTTAAGCACTTGGTCTAATCCACAAATTCACGAATTACTTCTGACGGAAAGGAGTGGGACGGCTGACGCCAATGTCCGTCACAAATCATTGCACTTACTCATGATCTGTGATCCTAGCTTTGAGGTGGTAGGCCATTATCATGGAGGTCGAAGATGTCTCTCACGTCGTGGAGTGGATGCAGCTGTTGAAAAAGCAGAAGGTCGCATTTCAAGGTGCAAGTAAACGCAACGGCGAGCGACCCAAGGACCGAAAGTCTCGTGGCCAACTCATCCACGAATTCATGTTGCAGAATGCGAGCATGAAATTGCTCCATCAGGAGAAAAATGATCACATGATACACCAGTCGTGGGTCGCTGCCCCTTACCCGCCTTCTGTTGCACCTTTAAGTGGGCTCAAGAAGCTTTACCTGAATGATATGCAATTGGAGACCCATCATCGCGGTTTCTACGCTCTTCTCAGAGTTGCGACGCCTCCTGTAATTATGACTGCTGTCATGGCTATCATGGAAGATGAGAAAGACCATGTAGTGGTATTTCAGCTTTTCCAGCAAGAAGACAAAGATCATCGGCCGGGTGAAGAAGTCGTCCAGAAGAACCGCGTCTGCATCGCGAAAGAACCATACTTCAAAGTGATGAATGACGGAGGCTATGGCTTGCGGGTCGATCATCTCAGTGATGTTGTTTGGCTCTCTCCACACGACGAAAGAATCCCTCTTGGCTGGCGCGCCCGACGCAGCGATTTTGAGAAGACTGCCGAGATCTTGAAAGAGGAGGGTAACCTTGCCTTGAGAGCTGGCAAGCTGAATAGTACCATCGAGAGGTACGCTCTCTCACTTCCTCCAAGCCCCTCCCATAATAGCTGATCCCCGTGCATGACCATAGCTATACGTCAGCCCTCCACCGCTCAACCACATTTGAGATGTCACAGACCCTCAAGCTCAATCGAGCCTTGGCCTATCTCAAGCTTCGGCGCTACGACGAAGCTCTGGAGGATGCTGGAAAGCTCACTGCTGACGCACAGCATTCAGAAAAGAGGTTCTACCGTTCTGCTCTTTCTTTGTACGAATTGGGAAGATTCCAAGAAAGCCACCAGGCTTTAGCATCTCTCATTTCGCACCATCCCAACTGCCATGCAGCAAAGAAGGAGATTCTTCGGACGCAGCAGAGGTTGAGGGAGCAAGAACACGGCGATTACGAATTCAGAGAAATGTACAGGGCCGCCGAAGACACACCCCCTTGCCTTGACAATGCGACCTTCACTGGCAACGTCGAAATCCAAGCTTCAAAGGGTCGTGGGCGTGGTTTGTTCACCACGAGGGACGTGATTGCTGGGGAGTTACTCCTTTGCGAGAAGGCCTTTTCTTACTGCTTTTCAAAGCATTCGAAGACGAGCCTTCTTATGAATACCCATACAAATCGAATAATTCTAGGTACGCAGGGAGACCTTATCGCAGCTACAGCGCAGAAGGTGTTCCGGAATCCGTCACTTAGGCCAGCTTTTACCCACCTGTGCCACGGAGACTACAAGCCAGTTGACGAAGCAGACGTTGATGGCATGCCAATCATTGACACGTACCTTGCCTCAATCTTCGTGAACCTTCTCTTGAAGTGCTGATTTCTACGCAGCTTCCTCGTCGATCGAATCATTTCGCTCAATGTTTTCGGCTGCCCTCGCACGTCGCTCGAGAGTCACTGTGCCAAGTTGAATTTCATGCCACAAAATGAGCCAGCGTCTCATCATACATGCGGCATCTTCATCGAGGCCTCCTACATCAATCATAGCTGCTACAGCAATGCACGACGGACCTTCATCGGCGACATGCAAATCGTGCGCGCTACCCGCAACATCCCAGCAGGCTCAGAGATCTTCTTCTGGTATGCCATCCCAGGGCCTGATCATACTTACGAGAAGACACAGGAGAAGCTAAAGCACTGGGCTTTTCAATGCACGTGCGCTATCTGCCAGCAAAGCAAGAAAACGAAGAAGAACGTGTCGTGCAAGAGACTTCCCCTCTTGGAAGACTTCGAAGCCGCTTTTGGTAGCCCAACGGGTGGCAACTTGCCGAAGGCGGAACGACTTCTCAATGCCATTGAAAAAACCTACTCCGAACCAGCGAGCGATGTCCCCCGTCTTGCGCTCTGGCTCCCTTACCTCCTCCTCACACAAACCTACAGCTCGAAGAAGCAGCAAGAAAAGGTGATCGAGACGGCATGGAAGGTCCTAACATCGCTCGGCTTCACGATCAAGCGGCAGGATCCACTATCCCTCAAATCACCGTTCGGCATTGAACAGTGGGGCTTAATGGCAGATTGCCTGATCGAGGTATGGGTGCATCTATGGACGGCGTATGCGCAGGTGGCACCGGATCTGTGCAAAAAGGCGGAGGAATACGCAAAGATCACGTACAAGATATGCATTGGGGAGGATGTCACGTTCGATGAAAAGATTGGCAACCGGGCCCGTCGAGTCATGTTCGAGGGTGTGGACTTACGTGAAGCGTTCGAGTCGGTGGCTTTGTGAGGTGGTTGACGACGGCCTCGCTTTGCCATAGAAGCGAATTGACATGAAGGAATCTGACGCCCTGACTCTGGGATGACGCTCTCGCTTTGCTATGCAAGCGCAATTCATTGCATTCACCCGGCCGTATGATTTTGTGATAAGCAACGTGAAGACCTCATCTCATAGCCTAGCCATACTATCAGGCCTTTCCCATTCTCAACATGTCCTCAAGCCCAATCTCAGACTTCCTCACAGCATTGCGTATCAAAAAACCACCGTTCCAAACCCTGAAGCGCATCCAATCAGCCAGACGGATCTGTTCTGGGTAATGGAGTATATTGGCCCAGCAGCCTTAACGTCATCTAACAGCCATCTCCCAGCATGCAGTACCAAGCTGGATTTGGGCCTCCTGAAGAAACGAGTCTAGTAGGTAGGCTCCTCCCAAGCCGTGACCGCTTTTTTTTTTTTGCAAAGTCTCGGGTCTCCAGGCAAGGCCCAATCAGCCATTCATCTGCCGAGTCAATTGGAACTCCAAGCTTAGTCACCCAGTGACTTTTCTCGCTGTTGATAATCTCCTTTACTCGGTAACTACTGGGCCTCTACGCTAATTGTGGGCCCCCCTGGCCAATTCTAGCACCCCCCCGGTTCTAGCTTTGGACGCCATTCCAAGATAGAGAGGAGAGAAATCAGATTCTACGTTAGAAAATGTGACCGAGTACAGAATATCGATGGGTGGGCACTTTCAGGGGTTGGTCACGTTTTGGGGGTAGGGGAGTTTATGCAGCATGGCATTTTATGCGGTAGGGGGGTTTATGCAGCAAAGGGAGTTATGTAGCAGGCGACATTATACAGCAAACAACTTTATGCAGCTGGGCAGTTTATGCCGCGACTTCTATGAACGGTGCAAGCTTATGTAGGATTCAGCCGTCTCTTTTCTATCAAAGAGTCGTCCATTCCCGCTAGACTAAGACTAACATCAACCTCAGATACAGAGCGAGTTGAGATCATCGATCAAGTCCTGACTCGCAACATCTTGGCGACTGGGACGCAGGGTTGGAATGGTCGAATGGAGAAGGAATTCTTCGTTGCAACGCTCTGTGGAACTGTTAGGTCACTTATGCTCCTCGCATTTCGCGTATGCTTCAAGAAAGGATTACTCACCCCGTTGGATGTCCTCGGAACTGCGACGTCCCACTATTGCTCGCCGAGGAATCTCATAAGCGACAAGATACTCATCGAGGATGCTCGCTTCTGCCCCCGAAGGCACGTGCAAACTCAAACCCTGCCGGAGCTCTTCTGCGTCAAAGACGTAATAACCAAGCTTGGCTGCGTCGATCTCAAATACTTCACATAGCTTGCCGTTATGTCTTGCACTCCATTTCAGGGCCCAATATTCTGCATGGCGTTTGTTTGCGAAGAGGGAGATGAAAATACTTAGGCGAGTCGGTCTCCAGCAGAGATGATCTTCCACCGCACCACCAAAGTCAACAAAAATATCATCGTCCACGCTGTAAAAGCTTCTGGTGTCCCTTGCAGTGAAGCCTAAAACCTGGTCATAGATTGTCATACACCCTTCATATGGAACACGGTAGAGCCTGGCTATTGGCAGTTGTCTAGGGTCTAGATCAAATAATTCCATTGTTCAATTATCTCGGTCCTTCGCTCTTGGTCTTGGGTTCTCTAAAACTTGGCAAGGTCAAAGCAAGGGACATAGGAGTTTTAGAAGCGAGGAGGGTTGTGTAAATGGAGCGCCAGGCTTTCGCAATATGCATCGTAGCTATTCTAAAGAAAGGCGCTGCTGTAGTTAAGATAATAAGGAAGGTACAGTAGTACATGGTTTGAAGGATTCTTGGCGAACCACCTAGTCATCGGAAGCTAACTCTCTTTGGTTTAGCGAGAAAGGCCTGGTTTGAGTTCGTTCTTGATGGGCGAGGGGTCATTAAACAAAGATATCATCTCTGGGAGTCTGAGGCGGTTCTGAATCCACAGTGCTATCTTTTTAGACATATGAGAAATTAGAGCCGTTGCTGCCAAGACCGAGAACGGCACCAAAGTCCTTAATTTTTGCATAGCGCTGAGATTGTCCGTCCAGCCAGATGTGGAGCAATATCCACCATCTTGGAGCGTAGGTATTTTAATTCCTTATGCAGTGGCGCTTAGATGAATCCGAGTGCTCGGGGGAAGCTTGTACGGTAGAGCCCGAGGATGTTGAAGCCAGAGACTCGAGAGCGGGGATGTATGTAGGTCGACCCCACCGTGTGGAGAAGGATCTTGCCTGGGGAATTGAGTAGGCTTATTGTTGTTGGCAGGGCCTCTCTGTAGATATGGTTCTCTTACTACGCATACGGACGAGAGCTTAAGATAGAAGAACCGACAAAAGTGTTCGTTGGGGATCCAATTGTGTCGAAAGCTTGAGTGCCTCTATATCATGGTTACGTATGCAGGATGACGAAAGGTAGATCCTTGCATCTCACTGCTTTTTCATATGTCCTGATAGATGTATATACAATGAATCTGGTCGCAGCATGGCTCCCGCTCTTGTAACAATATTGATAGTCGCTGCAGACCTAGGTTTGCATCCTCAGAAGAAGATTTGCAGCGTGCTCAAGTCACGGCTACCCATTCAACTCAGCAGGATCTTTCACTGGATTCAGTTCCACAGGAGCGTTATTCCCACTCAACTCTGCCGTCGTTCCATTCCCTTCCATCTCTCCAATGCCATCCGCATTCGCTTCCGCCATCGGCTTCTCTCCACGATATTCGAACGCAGTGCATGGCTCATGCGAAACAGGATCACCGACAAGTTCGACTCGAGGCCCTTTGTAGTTGTGCCTGCCATCAACAAACCATTGCACGACGCTGACCATGATCACAATGAAGAAGGCTACGATGCAATAGTTCATGTTGCTTCCATCGACGGGAAGATCGGGCGGGAAAAGGAAGAGAATGGTGGTCACGATCACGTAGGCGATGCCAAGCTGGAGCAATACAAATCAACACAAGAGTTTTCGACAGGGCCAGCCTCAAAGATTAAAGATTGAGCACGGGAGCTAGACTTACCAGATTAGCGAACCATCCAAAAAACCCTGGTAAGACGAAAGGGCGAGGTGGAAGCATTCTACGGCCACGAAGACAGTTTATAGCTGGCGGAATGGCGTAAGAGATACCAAGCGCAACGACGGAGGCTGATATAATGGCGTTAAAGGCGCTACTCGAGCCGAGGAAAATACAGCCGAAGATGACTACCAGCGTTACTGTGAGTAGTAGCGCGTTGAGTGGGAGCCCTAACGAAGGATGCACTTTGGCAAAGACCCTAGAGAATGGAAGACCGCCGTCTCTGCGAACACCACTGGCGTCAATTTATGTTGGAGCATCTGGAAGAAAGATGCAGACTTACCTGGCAAAAGCGTATGTCATCCGGCTGCTTGTTGTCATGATAGTAATCGTAGCAAAGAGGAGGCAGATGAGGGGGAATCTATTCCTCATCGATCGTTTAGGTCGAGACGTCCCAAACACGAGAAGGCTGAACTTACAACAGCAAGCAGATCGACCCAGCCATACTTTTCGTAGCATTGAAGAAAATAGCCAGTAAAGGTCCGGCACCAGCACTAATAACAGTGTCTACATCGCCAGCGACAAATAGCAGGCAAGTCAAAAAGACAAACCCTGTAAAGACACCAATGCAAACACATGCAATCATAATCTTGGGTCCTTCAACGGCCGGATTCGGTAATTCCTCAATCATATGAGAGACCGCGTCGTAGCCCGTAAGTCCTATCGATGTTGTAAGCATCTACTATATTCACAACAAAGGTCACACATACCCAGCCCCGCCTGCAGCAAGCCCAACAACCAAGCGATCCCATCCGGCCAGCCCGTCTGATTGATAAACTCGCGATACACAAAGTCCCCAGTCGAATACGTAGGCGAAGCACACGCAAGCACCGTGATCGAAATAATCACAAACCCGGCCACCGACCACGTAAACGCCGCCTTGGTCACCCACGGCAATGTCGAATTCATAAACGCATTCACCAGAAACGCAACAAGATTATATCCGATGTAAATCAAGAACTGATGCCACCGCTGCGGCACATAGTCCGGGTGATAAAACGAAATCGCACCGATGATCAGCTGACTGCCCAACAATCCCCCAGATGCAACCAGCGCGATCCACCCGGACACGTTAATCCACCCTGTAATCCACGACAAAATCGGCACCCACGGCTTCCAGCTTATGACCGCCACCCAGTGATACTGCCCCCCAGCCGTCGGGTACGCAGACAGAAACTCCGCCAGCGAGGCCGCGAGGCACAGATTGCATATCCCAGCGGTGGCCAAGCCCCAGATGACAGCCACAGGCCCACCGCTGGGCAATGCCAGGGAAAGCGACGCCGCGAGCGCGGTCCAGGAGTTCAAGATCGCAAACGCCAGGCCCAGCATGGACAGCGGGCTGAAGTTGCGGTCGAGCTCGGCTTTGTGACCCAGGGCGGCGAGTTTAGCGTCGTCGTCCACGTAGGCGACGCTGTGGTGTCGGACCATTTTGAGGAAGTCTACTGGCTGTGGAGAGCCAAATTGGGGCGGGTTACTCGAAGAATGAAGTAGTTCTTAGAGGGATGCAAGGAAATGGAAGGGCGGTGGAGGGCCCGCACATCAGGGTCACTGGGAATAAGTCCGGGGTATTATTAAGGTTTGCGGCGTAAAAAGATGCTTTTGACCAAGTCGGGGTTCCGTAAGAACTAGTCGATGCGCTTGATGGCCCCCTAGGCCGTCTAGAGCGTACGTAGGGAACGATCCGAGGTCCTTTCAATGGGATGCGAGATTGTTGACGCTGATAGTGTTCAAACCTCTTGGAAAATAGTTATTCAGATCATTAGCATCGTACCTGCAGCTTTTCCTTCAGCGAATATCTCATTAGATCTTTATTCCATAATCTTTGAGGTTGGGACTAGTCCTGTTTCTTCTTTTCGGTCAGAAAAGTATTCGCGCTTTCACTGGACCTTATAGAGATATGGGAAGCGGCTTTTGCACGTTGAGTACACAATTCTCAAACATCTAGTAGAATTTCTGCATTCGCCATGTTTAAACTGTTCACACGCTCTCTCTGGAAAAAGAAGAGAACGGGGTCTCTTGCTCCAATATACTGGCGCTTTTTGAATACATGGCTTCTTTTCTGATTCCAATCGTAACAAAAAGCTACTTGGGTTCCGTCAGCTCCAAAATTGGAGGCACTCTCACTTGCTGGGCCTTGAGTTGATCGATCTTGCTGCTTCTCAATGACTGATGTCCATTTGATTTGGTGCATCTGGCTCTGCTGCTTTGCAAGCTGGTACTCGGCTTAAGGGAAGATTGTTCCTGCTAAAAGCCGGCATCTGCACGAAGAGTCCATGGGAATGCATCTTGGACTAAAAACAGTTGTCATCGTCAAGCCAATACCATGGCTCTTCTTGGGGACCTTTGGTGCTTTCGTCATCAACACGCACAATGCACCCATGAATGCTTTGTTTGTGGTCATCACTTAAGGCATTGACACCTACTCTTGACACTTTTGGTGTTTGACACCAAGGCATCAAGATGTGGCTATCACTCTTTCATTGTTACAAACCCTCATCGCTTCATCCGCTTGACAAACACTGCGTCATCGACCGGTACCATCACAATAGACGACGACGAGTCTTGGAGGAGAACAGTACTCTTGGGAGTACGAAGCCACTGTCGTCCAGATGCCGAACAGCGATAACAAGGTAGGCCACGGAGGAGGAACATATTAAGGGAGATGCACATGCTTATGGATTGAAGGAAAACCACCCATTTGCAAACCCATCTTATCGAAGATCGCATCAATTTCATGAAGGCCGTGCTGTTGGCCTTTCATTATCCTCGCTGCGTATTCTTGCTGCTAGCTCGCCATCCACTCGACGACTATCCACGCAAGAAAATGAGAGATTGAACAAGGTTGTTGATGGTTTGGAGAAGGTCGTGCTATCTCAGGACTCAGATGAGGCGGACGGACTCGAAGTGGTGGACTGGACGGGTAGACTTGGATCACCTATGTTGGCGATTGGCCATCTCCAAGAAGAACTTTTTGATGATGTGGAGGCGCAAATGGCTTTATCTCCTGGGGTCTTTGGTCGTGTCATCGATCCGGCAGATGATTATGCAAGGATGCGGAGTCCATCCTCACTAGGGGTAGTCGCCGATACCGAGTCTTCTTGGGAAACTTTGTCATGCGACTCTAATAGAGTGCACGAAGGTGCTGGGGGCGAGCATGTAATAGCCATGGATCCACCCCAGACGGTCATCCATCGAGGTCGTTGGCACCTGAATGGACCATCCAAGCACCATGCCGGCAAGACATTGGAGGCTGAAACCCAAGGGTGTCTTCGAGAATACAACATTTCTCCTATCCTATTCAATCATCAGAAATCACCACCCTCAAGGACGCCATCGTTTCAAAGCAAAGATTCCGAGCTAGATTACTCAACTCCGTTGTTCTCAAAGTCTGTATTTCATGTGGAAGGGAATGCTGGCAATCAACGCACACCAACACCTAGCTATCTTGAGCCTCCGCCGCCGCCTCCATCGTACTACGTGCATGGAGACCTTTCGAGCAGGCCTAGAAGAATGTTTCCAGTACTCAAAGACCCGACGCAAGAAGATACCAAGTATGAGGTGCCCATGAAGGCTCGTAGTCCTGCTCGCGTCCTCCAGGATACCACCAATCTGCCTCGGCCAAAGTACCTCGATTACAATAGCTTCGCTCAGGATAAGCTGGCGGTACAAGAGCAAAAGGGAGGTGATCTGCATAAAGAATCAATAGAATTGCCCGAAGCGCGATATGTGGAGCGTTCGCTGGGATCGCCATCCCGAGAGCAGAGGACAGGCCTGACTTCGAAGCAAAAGAATGAGGATATCCGAGAGCCACATCGTCGAGGTCGTCCAATGGATGCAGCCCGGCCACTAAGAAGTCTGGCAGGGCAATCTTCTTCAAACGATGAGCCCGCGAGAATATTGGCACGTAGCCATGCTCTGGCGAGACTTCATGGTCACGTACCACCTCGCCCATCATCTCCGATCAAGCGATATGCGTATATCACAAACGTGTACGATTCGAGTGTCGAAGTTGAGCACAAGTCAGTGCGGACACGCGAGCCTGTGCCAATCCGATGGGTGCAGGATGGGAGCGTTGTTGAGCAGTTGGAAAGGAGTGTTTCGAAAGAATAATAAATGAACAGACTGGACAGAGTAAAGGCTTAGATTGTTGCGTCTAGACGTTGATAGCAGACTTGAAACATGTTCATCACGTGGGTGGATCAATTGTGTCAGCTGTCATTGCCCCTATTTTCCCTTGTCAGCCCGTGTTTTCCCACTTTGCTTTCTCTAGGGTTATTTGGACCCTTAATTATACCACCAAAACACTATTATTATACTACCTATTCTCCACTTTATTAGGCGAAGCAATTGGTATAAAACAGGGCTAAGAATATTTATTTGCCCCTATTTAGGGCCTTATTATTATATATATTAGGATATTATATATTATTATTTATTAATTAGATAATTTAGCTTTAAGTATATCTGATAGTTATAAGCCCGGATTACGCTATTAACTTATTATATTAAATTTATTTGATTGGTTTGCTAAGCTATTATTATAATTATTTAATATTATTAAGTTTAAATAAATATAGTTTATATTAAAATCGCTTTTAAACTACTTAAATATTCCCAAATACAAAATATCCTCAGTATTATATTTTCTATTATTATTATTTTTATATCCCTTATATTTACTGGTACAAATAATTAGTTCTAATAGATCTTAAATATCAAGAATAAAATAATATTTACCAAAATCTGATATTTTATTAACCTTAAAGTACTTAAAGAACTTTCCTATTTATTATTAATATTTCTTATTATATTATCCGCAAAACAAATAAGCAAATAAGCTAAATATAAAGGCTATATACTCAAAGAAGTATACAGAATACTTAATACCGAATATAATTATAAAAAGAAGTATTATTTAGATTAGGTAAAAACTATATAAATTTTATAAATTAATATTAAAAAATCAATTTCTGCAAATCTTATTATATATTTTGTTAATTATATTATTTTTTATTAAGTTTTCAAAAGCCTCAAACGTCAATTAGTATTTATTATATAAATACGGTATTTCGATATCGATAAGGAATATCGAGTATTATATATTAGAAAAACTAAAGGCTAAAATATAGAATTCTGGTTAAATAAATAGCAAATATTATTTTCTAAAATTATTAAAATTAAATACTTTGATTTCCAAACAATAATAACGAAGATTAATTTTATTAAAAGTATTAACTTTATAAATTAAAATTAATTTAATATAATTAAAGTATATTTTGGCTACAAGGAGAATGAAAGGAAGTCTTTATTAATTTTTAAAGAGTTTATATAGGAAGTCAAATAATTATATAAAATAAACGAAAAGATAATTTATTAGGCAGGAACGTTTTTATCTTTTGCTACTTTGCAAAGGAGACTTCTAAAAGAATAATTTATATAATATAATAATATCCCTATTCCTAAATACCTAATTAAAAAGATATATTATTAATTTATTAAATATTATTATTTTAATAAAGCTTTTTGCTTAAAAAATTGGATCTCAAATACCGTATATATTAAGAAGGCTAAAACGCTTATAAAAAATAGATTTTTCAAAGAAAGAGTCGAGAAAGCTATTATCAACCAGAAAGTATTTAAAGAACGTTTTTTAACTCTTATTTTATTAGAATTTTTAATAAATTAAATACAAATATTATTAGCAAGGCTTTATATTTTTGTAATAACTTATATAAACAATAGAATACTAAAAATAAAAATATTTATAAAATAAATAATAGGAATCTCGTTGCCGAGGCTCTCTATCAAATAAACGTTGTTTTGTTTTCTAGCTATATTTTTTAACTCTTATAATAATATATTATTTAACGCCTGGATTTTGGACTCTAGCTTTAATATATATTTATATAATAATCGAGACTATTTCTCCTATTAACGATTATTTGCTCCTGATAATATAATTATTTTAAAGAAAATATTATATAAAATTAAAGCTTTTAAAATATATAAAATTAATATTTTAATACTTATTAGGGAACGTAATACAATCGAGCTCTAAAATATAGCTTTAATTCCTAATTTTATAACTAATCTGATATCCTTTAATAAGGCTAATTAAGTTAATATCTATTAAAATACCAAAAGCAATATATTTTATACGATAAAGGATAATTATAAGGATTATTTTTGCAAACTTTATTAATATTAAAGTTATTAGCTTTTACAAACTGACCAATTAAAAGCTTAAGATTTCCTAGAAAAACTTATTATTATAGTTATATTAACAAAATAATATAAATTTAAAAGCCTTCGATTACCAATCGAAGCTATATTATTATACTAATATTTGCTGATAGGCTATCCTAGCCCTAAGGCAATTATAATATTATTAGAAAATATTATTAAAGTTAAATTTATTACCTTATTAACTTATAGCCAATTTGAGGTATATTAATTATATTATTTTTTTAAAACTAAAAAAATTATTTTTTATTATCAAAACTACGAATATAAAGCAACAAACCTATTAGAACGTATTTATTATAACCTTATTCCTATTGAAAAAGGATTTAACAGGTATAAATAGCTAAGCTATTTTATTTACCTTATTATTAAATATTATTAAATATAGATTTATTATATAAAGGACCAAGCTATTAAAATAATAGAACAAATAATTTATTTGGCCAAATAATAATACAATTATTCAATTAAATACCTTTATAGCAATAGCGAGCCTTTCTTAGGAAAATTATTTAATATATTAATATAGGAAAATAATATTATTGCAGAGCTAATAGCCTTATATATTATAAAGCAGAACGGTTTATTTAAATATTTTAAAGGGATAATTATAATAAAAAGCAGATATATATAAATAATTTCAAAACTTCCTTATAATTTATAGCCTAAGACTATATTAATAATAATATATCTCCTTAATTGAATATTAATTAAAGTATTTAATAATAAAATATTATTTAAGGCTCTTTATTATATAAAACTATTATTGATTTATTTCTACGTTTTCGGCTATAAGGCGTATCTATTTATACGTCTAGAAGTTCCTAAACTTCTGAAGCTTTAGCAGAAAACCTATTTAAATTATCTTATTAGCTATAATTTACGAAATATCTTTAGGGTATAAGTCCTAAGCAAAAAATATATTATTCGGGCTAGGAATATCTCGTTTAACAAAAGTTATTATTATAATTTTATAAATATCGATTTAGGCCTATTATTTAATAACCCGGAGTTTAATAAAGCCGTAAATATTATTAATAAGGAAGCTAATCGGCTATTAGCTGATAATTAGCCGTTGAATAAAATAGATAGAATAGACCTATTTGCTAATAGTACTGATATCGCAAATTAGCTCTATTATTAAATTTTGCTACCAACTTCAAAAATAACGATTATTATTTTATCAACCCTAATTAATTATTTTTACCCTATTTTTTTTACTCCTCTACCAAATAATGTTTTAGGAGGAATATTATCAGTCTATATACCTGCTACTGAAGAGGGGGAGATATTAGGCCAAAATATTAAAAATATTGAAAATACAATATTAAACCAAAATATTAGCAATATATTAAAGAATTATATTTTGGAAAACGATATTCTCGCTATATTATTATTATTATCAATATTATATTGGTTTTATTAGCTTATAATAAATCTAGCTCTTAGGAGCTCTAAAATCTTATTAGAAATAATCGAAAATAATATTCTACCTTCTAGAATACGAATAAGAAATCGTCGTTATATTTATATATTAATTATTATAAATCTCGGCCAGGATATAGGATATTATTTAGCTTTTACGAAAAACCTCAATTTTATTAAATACCTATATCGCGATAACCTTTTATTAGAGCCAAAAAGCTAGAAAGCCTTAGCAAAATACCCTTACGGCGATACCTTCGTATAAGTTATATATAAAGAATATACCAGCTTTAACGATAAAAATACGTTTTAAATAAGCCTTAAACCTTAAGAAGCAAATATTCTCCCTTTTATTTAAATTTTCAAATATAAATATAATAAGAATAAATATTTAAAAAGGTATAAAGCTTGTTTATATATTAAGGGAGATCTATAACAAACGGAATAGGAAACGGCCGTAACTATTCTAGCTATTAAAATCTTGAGAATATTTATAGCTATTATAATTGCTTTTTTTTTTAAATCCTATTAATATAATATAATTAATACTTTTATTAATAATAATATTGATAAGGAGATTTATATTTATTACCTTAAAGGTATTAATCCTCCGAAGGGATAAAATATATTATACGAATATTTTTTGCTTATAAAAGTATTATATAGATTAAAAAGATCTTTATTATTTTAGCTTTAAAATATTATTAAAGTAATAAAACGTCTCGGTTTATATATAATACTAGGAATAGAATATCTTTTTATCAATAATTAGCTAATCGTATTTTTCTATATCGATAATTTCGTAATATTATATAAAAAATAATATTAAGTTAAATATAATATTTTTGAAGTATCTTTCCTTAATATATATAAACTTCGGTATTTAAGAAAGCTAATATAATTTATTAATATATATATTATTAGAAATCGCTTTACTAAATAAATCTAACTAAGTCAAGATTTATATATCGAAAAAATAATTAATAAATTCCCTCTTAGAAATTATATTCTACTAAAAATATTATTGCTAATAGAAGAAATCCTTTTATACGAATATTAAATTACCCCTAAGTAAATATACTTATATCAATAATATATTAGCTCTATTTCGTTTGCTGCTATTATTATTAAGCTAGATATTACTTTTATTAGTTTTTGGCTTACCCAATTCCTTCAAAATTTATCTTTTTATTATTTAACTCTAATTAATCGGTTAATAATATATTTGCTTGCTACCAAAACGCTCGTAATTGAGTATAATAGCTAAATATAAAACAATATTTTTTTATTAATATTAGATATTATATTTGCCGACGATTCTATTATTAGGAAAAGCTTATTTGGTTACCTTTTCTAATTATATAATAACTTTATTAATTAGAAAGCTTCAAAATAAATTATCGTTATTATATTTAATATTAAAGCTAAATTATTTATTTTTAATAAAATAACTCGGCAAACAGTTTGGTAGAATAGATTTTTCGAATATATATATTTTTAAATAAGTTAAAATATTATTATTATTTATAATAATTAGCAAATATTAGACTTCGTCAACCGACCTACTCCTAAGCTATTTATACGTTTCAAATATATTAATATATATTAATATTAGCTTCGTTAAGAAGTTCAGAATAACTATATTGCTATTAAGTAAATCCTTATAGCTAAAATATTAATAGATAGCCTTACCAAACCCCTTCCTCGTTAGAAATATAAGGAATTTATTTGTATATTATAATTTGTTGACTTGAATAATTATATAACTTTATTTATTAACTAAATAGAATTATAATAATAGTTAGATTGTTATTATCCTGGGGGGGTATATCAGCTATTATTACCCCTATTTTCTTTTGTTAGTCCGTATTTTCTTATTTTGCTTTTTCTAAGGTTATTTGGACCCTTAATTATACTATTAAAATATTATTATTATATTATCTATTCTCTACTTTATCAGGCGAAGCAATTGGTATAAAACAGGGCTAGGAACATTTATTTGCCCCTATCTAGGGCCTTATCATTATGTATATTAGGGTGCTGTGCACCATTATTTATCAATCAGACGATTTAGCCCTGAGTGCATCTGACAAATTGTGAATGATCTAGAGGTACTCCCGAAACGAAGAATGCGGAAAGAGAAATTCTGAATTCTTGAATCTGTTTTTGGTTTGGAATAGAACAGGTTCAAGCACGATTGAGACACTTTCATCTCAAAGCATGTTATAGATAGGTGAACCGAGGGAACTGATAATGATAGCGTTTCTCTTGCAGGTATATTGCTAGTGAATGAACAAGTCTTCGATATCGGAATGAGGTCATCTGCAACTTTGTTGCAGGCGTTTGTATTTCCAAACATGTTGGGCTGTGCGTACCAAAGATGGTACCCGAGGACGAGTAAGGAGGCAGGATCGATATCTGCTCGGTTAATCTATGCCGGACATTTTCCAGTGGCAACTGGCGTACTGTAAGGTTTCTTGACAGCGACAAGGGGGGTAAAACAATGGGCAAGATTAAAGGGATGAATTAATGAAAGGACTGCGACAACACTGTTGGCCAATTGATGGTCAAACACTTGAGGCAGAATTGCGAACCTGACCTTACCTGATTAAGAGACAGCAAGGCTGATCTATACTAAGATAGCTCCCGTGGTTGCCGAAAGCATCTTCATGCTTTTGCGAGAAAGCGATCCTACATACAGTCATCTGATGTACTCCTTTGTCCATGATATTAAATGCTAAGAAGCACGAAACAGCACGCTATGGACGGGTGCTCTGGATAAGTGGTGGATGTGGCAAGAACTCTTGCTATGGCCATCGCCTGGGGAGTACCTTGCACCTCCCCCAGGGATATGAATGGCCAAATGTAGTCACATCGAAAAGGCTTGATGTTGGCCATATGGAGGGCCAAGGTACCAACGATGAAGGATCGTCATGAGAAAACAGCCACAGACCACCAAGAGGACCCCACTCAGTATGACTGTCCGTGAGTTGTGGCCCTGTCAGGCTGTCACTTCCAACTGAATTTAACTCATCCCAGACTGTCAATGTCAATGCCATCGGGCTATGTTTCCAATTCAAACAATCCCTGATCCCATTTCCACCGAGCATAGCCAGCTTCCATTATCACAAGTACACCTTGGCCTCCTGCCTCTCACCCTCCAGCCTCCACATACTTCCTCCCACAAAGACACTGCACCTGTCTCCCCTCCTTCTCAGGGCCCGTTGTGTCAAGCCAGACACTCAGACTCCAATCTAAGCCACTCATAAACATGTTCGCCTTGACAACTGTCTTCATCTCGCTCCTCCCTCTCCTCGTCTCCCCAAGTCCTCTCAACGCTCCGTCCTCCGGCAAACACGAAAGGAGAGCGCTTCAACATCGAACCGGCGTAACGTCGTGGAACAACCTCACCTTTATTGCCTCCCGTCCAGGTGCAGCTTACGACCAAGCCCCCATCAACGCAAACAGCCGCGGCTTCTACATGGGCAGACCCACCTTGAGCTACGTGCCTCCCAACATTGCATCCATGTCCAACTACAGCAGCCCGGGAAACGTGACGATAACTCAAGTATTCAATACGGGAATTGCAGAATTGGTTTGTCCCAACCTCGCCTCCAATCCAGCATACCCTCTCCAGTACACCTAATGCTAACTTCAACTCGAGTTCTCTGGAATTGCCGGCGGCCAAACTGTCTTCGTACCCCCTACCGGCAACCTCTCTTTCACACTAGGCCACGAAGAATTCAGTCCCACAGAGCTACACTACACTACCACCGGGTTCGCCTACGCTCCTCCCACTGGGTCCAATGCAAACCAATCAGGGAAATTTGTATTCAACGGCCTCGGGTCGACGGGGTGGTTGGCCTGTCTGATGCCTGGTGGCTCTACGACAGCAAAGTCTTACAAGATCTTCGCAGAGATCGCTGGGTTCCAGGACCAATACGCTCCTACAGGCAAAGAGTCGGATTGTGATAAAATTGAAATATTGGCCCAGATCTGGGTGGGAGATCCAGTGACCTGGGAGTATGAACGGCGAGCACGGCGAGCGAGGAAGGCTTGAGAGTTGATACAAGGAAGGAAACTCTGGAAGCAAGTCCCGTTGGATAGTCAAAACGCGGCATCATACAGGCTGGTGATACCCGGAGACCTGACAAAACGCGATGCGCTTGAGAGGAATACCGATTATCGAATCGCTGTTGGTAATCTTTATTCTGACAGTGGTCCGATCTCATTGCCATTCGTCCTTCCTTCCTTCTTACCCAAAATGGTCAAATTCCCTCACTATTCAGTGCAGCCCACTCGCCTCATGTTCCACTCCACTCAACCCTTCTTACCCTGCGCTTATATACCTCTTTCGGATCAAGATTGACATCAACATCAACGTCTCTGGTCAGATAAGACTTTCGTTATTTCAAGCGCTGATCTCAATCCCGTATTCGTGCTAAATTTGTAATCTCGACCTTGGTTCCCGTTCTTATTATTAAGCTCGATCTCGTCATAGCTTCCTACTTATCCCAAAACCATGCCTGGTTAATTCATTTGTAATCTGAAAAACCCAGTTCCTCACTCTAACAGTTGATGCCCACATGCCATCTGTCCAAGAGCTGAATCTTTAACGCGACATGTCCGAAATAACGCTGATTAATTAATTGCCCCCTCAGAATCGGGCTGTGTCGGACGAAGCAAGTGGTAAGTCCGAACTTCTATAAAGTTCCTAAAACCCCAGTGAATCAGTCACAACCTATCCAATCGTAACATCTCCTAGATCAATCTGACACAACCTCCAATACAGCAAACATGGTCATCCGCCTCGGCATCATTGGCCTCTCAGCCGATAAAGCGGCGTGGGCAACTATTGGCCACGCCGTCGCTCTCAAACAACCACCACTATCCGGCCAATACAAGATTACTGCCATCGCAACCTCATCAATCGAGACTGCAAAAGCTGCTGCGGAAGCTCACGGAGTATCTCCTGAAAAAGCATATTGTAAACCCGAAGACATTGCCAATGACAAAGATGTCGATATGGTCGTTGTCTCCGTGAAGGTAAACATTGTTTATTGACTTCTACATGCATGAATCTGTTCCAGTAGCAGTCTCGCCTCCCTACGCCAAACTGACTACAGCCGCAGGCTCCACTGCACGCACAAATGGCCAAGCCGGCTCTCCTCGCGAAGAAAGCCGTCTTTGTGGAATGGCCTCTCGCCGCCTCCCTCGCCCAAGCCGAAGAACTCGCCACCCTAGCAAAAGCCCAGGGTGTGAAGACCCTAGTGGGATTGCAAGCGCGCACCACACCATTCATCCTCAAAGTGAAAGAGATCGTTGACTCGGGCGCACTGGGGCGGATCATCACTACTAATCTAGTGGGCTCGACAGGCTTGTTCCAGAAATTGCCTGTCAAGTATGCTTACACAAATGATCCAAACAGCGGTACGCGCTTTCCCGTCCCAATCGAGAAACCTTCTTCTCATCCTAATATTCAGGCGCGAATTTCATCGCAATCCTCGTATGCCACACCCTCGACCCCGTCTGCTTTGTTCTCGGTGAATTTACCTCTCTGTCTGCAACCCTGACCACGAACATCCCGAATCCGCCATTCATGAACGCCGATGGCACGGATGGCGAGGGCGTCCCGCGGACCTTTGCCGACGGGGCGAATATCACTGGTGTGCTCACGAGTGGGGCGAGCGCGAGCTTTACGTATAATACTACTACATCCGGCTCGCCGGACCATATTCGCTGGGAGATCTATGGCGAGAAGGGGTCGCTGCGGGTTGAAGGGCGAGGGGGAACGATCAATACTGATAAGGGCTTGAGGGTGGAAATCTACGGACCGTTGGAGAAAGGGAAGGAGGCTGAGTGGAAGAGTGTGGAGGTGGAGAAGGGGCGTGAGAGCTACGGGAATGTGGCGGGGATCTATGAGAAGTCGGCGGAGGGAATGGAGAGGTTGGTTGATTTTGAGGGGGCAGTGGTGAGGCATAAGATGCTTGAGGCGATTTATAGAAGTGCGAAGAAGGGGACGAGGGAGAGTTATTAGAGGCAATTGAGACTTTGGAAATATGTGGTGAGAGAGTCTGGCTTGTTGACTAGCAATACAAAGGGTAGCTCATGAATCTACGTCTAAGCTGAGGTAGCCAATTATCTGAAACCCCAGCCCTGGAATTCCGAATAAGGAAATACGCGGTACTTAGTGATGAATGCCCAACACAACAACGGCCATCGGGTGACCGGCATTTACTAAGGCACATCTTCCAAACGTAATTCCAATCCTTTCGGTTCCTCTCCCATCACCAACCTCCCAACCTCAGCTAGTGAAGGCGCAGTACTGCCCAGCAGGATGATCCCCAAGCCCAAAGACAAGACTTTGACGACGGCGACATAACCATTTGTACCGTCCTTTACAAGCTTGTCCCAGACAGTGCCCCAGCTTTCCCTGTCACTGGTTTTCTATGAAGCAACACCAGCCAGATTCATAGGCCCGTTAAGGCCTTTGAACCATAATACCAGGGCGACTCAGCCGTAACACCTCTGCTGCTACAACGCGAAAGGTTCAAAACACCACCGTCATGATTGCTAATTCACCTTCTTGCCTCGCATTTATTCAAGCGTCTTCATGCCTTTGCTCTCGCCCTTATTTGCCGTGAAATTGTATCTGTAGTACTATCTATTTGGTCTTGGCAAAAGTTCAAAAGATCACGTTCAACAAAATCAGCGGTGCACGTCCTTTTTTCCCTAAATGGGAAATGTTGCGAGATGAGATGCTCTCGTTCACCAGTCCGCTCTGTTGCTACCCTCTATCTGAAATGCAATGTGGCGGGAAGAGTGCCTCGCAGGTGTGCAATGACTCTGTCCCACAAATATTCACTCCAGGATGTGAGTATAATATGGTCCCAGAGCTCCAAAAAAGTACTCGGCTTCTCCTTCCAAGTGCACATAGACACAGTCAAAGACGCAATAACCGTAGCCCAGTGCTGCATCATTGGAGCATTCACGGGCAGTTCTTCTCCACACCAATAGCACCATGAAACTCTCAACCGCCCTCGTTACGGCCATTGGGCTGGCTTCCAGTACCCTCGCGTTGTCAGGACTTATTGTTACAGAAGCTCCCAACTCCCCCAAGCCATACATAATTCGTCACCTGTCTGGCAGTGCCTCGACCGCCTTAGGATTCACGTTCCGCGTCCTCGTTTCCAAGGAGTCTTCGGACGGCGCTTTCAGCTTCCTTACTGTCACTGCGCCACCTACTCAGCCAATCTTACCCCATTATCACCCCGGCCTGTTCGAGACTTTCTATAGTAAGTTACCGGAGTAGTCGGCCTGTGCAGTCCCCATGGCCTCTTGTAGCTTCCATGTCCAAGTTCCAAGCTAAGTCAGAAAAATCCTCAGCCATCAAAGGTTCAGGTATCAATTACGCAAACGAAAAGGCTCGGGTCCTCTTCCCCAACGACTTTCACATGCTCCCCCCCTCACAGAACCATACTTTCCGCCTCTACGACCTAGACTCGGAGATCAGCCTAACTTGCCTCCCCGCCGGCATCGAAAAATTCTACCAAGCTCTGTTCGTATCTCCCCCTGCAACCCTTCCCTCCAACATTCCCGCCACACCAAAGCTAATTATCCGCTCTCCCCACCCACAGCGGCGACCCCTACAAAAGCCCCCAAAATTCCCCCTTTGACCCTCAGCAGCCCATCGTCGCTCACCCCGGCGCCATCGCCCTCGCCGCCAAATACAACACAGTCTTCAACCCAAGCTACCAAATCCCAACCAACATTGTCAACGGCACCACCTCAGACGGCCTCACCACGTGGCGCAAACCAGGCCAAACCCTCCCAGGCAATACCATCGACCCCTACTTCATCAGCAGCAACGACGGCCCCAAATACCTCAACACCCCCCACAACACCGTCGTCTCGACCCTCGCCACCGGTGCCGAGACGGCCCGCAAACTCACCATCGGCAACCTCGCCTTCACCAAGCAAGGCCCCGCTACCTACAACTTCCCCGTCGCGCAGAGCTTCCAGGTCTTGGAAGGCCAGTTGACCGTGCAGGTGGGGAAAGAGACGGAGGATTTGATCCAGGGGGACTTATTCTTCGCGCCCCCAACGACCTCGTTTACTATTTCGAGTAAGGTTGCGTATACGAAGGTTTATGCGTATGCGGCGGGGGACGATTCGTTGGTTTCGAAGTTGGGGGCGGATGGGAAGAAGTATGATGCTGCTGTGCCGCCGAAGTAGGGGAGGGTGTGGTTGAGGGAAAGGGGGAGTGGGAGTGGGTGGAGGATTAGTGTGCGATTGCTGGCTGTTTAGTGGTTTCGCTTCGGGAACACGTGCGTAGATATGGTGTATGTTCCGGCCGCTTGTTTGAAGCATTCGATTCTTGAACTTGTGCGTGCATACGTTGTGTACTCTGGCTGCTCGTTCAGCGCGTTCGATTCTTGAAGATATGTATTGTCGCAGTTGACGCATAAATCTCGTTGAATGGTCAATCAACTGATGTTGGATTGTCAATTCAACGTACTACTATATACTACTGCAGGCAATTGGCTGGTTAACTGACTACTACAATTAATTGGTCAATTACTTAGTTAATAGAGTAGTAATCAATTGATTAACTATTCAACTAATTGTCGCTTTTCCCTTAGTATTAATTAATATATAATATAATATTAATAAGGGCCTAATACAATATCTGCTATACCCCCTTAAATAATTATAATATCGTTATTATAAGGTACCCGAAACGATATATATCAAAAAAAATTTTGCAATAAAGAATTTTTTCGCCCCTAATAATTGCCCGGTAATAACTGCTACTTTTACTAAGTTTATATTATTTTACTATTAAAATCCGGCGGAATAATCGGTTATTTTAAGATATTCTTAAATTTAAAACCCTGATTTCTCTAGAGCAGCCAAGTTAGTATATTAAATACGCAAAATAATAATAACGAACTATTAACGTAATTATTCCTATACTTAATAAGTATTTATTTAAAATTTATATAATAATATCTTATATTTTATTAAATACTTGATTATATAAATAATTATTAATAATATTAATAATAATTTAAGCTAGTAATATTCAATTATTTATTATTATTAATTAAAAACCGAAAAATTTATTTATAATAATAATTATATATTTAAAGTATTTTATAATCGGCTCGGTATTAGTTATATATATATAAATAAAGGGCGAGTACTTATTAAAATTATATTATAATTATAATAATATCGTTATTAAAAAAATTTAAAAAATATATTTTAACCTTTGCTAATACTTTCTCCTATATTATCTCTTGCCTCCTTATTATTTTAATTAATATTTATTATAGTATAAATATTGAAATCTAGCCCTTTAGCCTTATTTCTATATAGGGTATTAAGATTATAGCAAAAGAACGTATATTATTTTCTAGCTTTTCTATAAATATATCGTTTGTTATAAGGGAAATTTTTATATTAATAAGATATTTTTAATATTTTTATTTATAATTCCTTCCGAATAGCCCTTTTTAAGGAAATCTTTATTAGATTATTAGGGATCTCAATTATATTAACTAATATTATCGAAACTAGTATTACGTTTTTCGCCGAGTATTTGTAATTAATAATATTATATTATATTTATAATATATAAGTTTATCGATAATAGCTAAGGATATAAATATAAATTATTTTATTATTTATAACAAAAGTTCTTTCTCCCTTTTTCAATAAGATTTTAATAATATATTCGGAATAGAATTTCTAAATTATTATTCCTATTTTAATATTATATTTAATTTTATTTTATACCCGGGTAATAATAAAATATTCGCGAGCCTTAATAATATACAAGTTGATACCTAGAGGTAATAGAGGAAAGAAAAGTAAAAAAAGATAAAGTAAAAGGGGAGAATAAGAAAATATAAAAGAATCTAAAATTTATAATTAATAAATATTTTCAAAAATTATAGAAGAAATATTTATAAATAAGTTAAAAATAATATCAAACTTTGATAATCTTATTACTTAAATTTAATATTATTCTTATCTTATTTATAAATATTCCTTATAGCCGTAAATTTATAATTAAATATTAAGGGAGAAAAAGATTAATATAATCTAATAATACTAATTTTTGGTAATAAGGCTATCAAAATTTGGTATTGTTAAATTAAACTTATAAATTATTCCCCTAGCCAAAAACCGGCCTGAATACTTAGGGGGGGCAAAAATAAAATATATTATTAAAAATTAATATTTTATTAATTAATAAGTTATTTAAATAATTATTTTTATTAATATTTTTAATATTAAGCTTCCGAACTATCTCTTTATCGGCTTATAATTAGGCTTAAAGGGTATTTATTATAAGGGTTATAAAAGCTAATATATTATTAGTTATAAATAGGATTAGTAATATAATAAGCTAAGATAATTAAGAGGAAAAAGATATTTATTCTTTAAGCTATTTATCTTTGATTTTATTATTAAATACCTTTTTTATTTATAATATATTACGTTATTCCTTAATATAAATAGGGAAGTTAATAGTATCTTGGCTTATATTATAACTAAGATATCGCTAGCTAAAAGCAAGTTATTCGAGTTCTAATCTTAATTATTGCTATACTTTTGCTAATATTAGCAAAGTAAATATATAGAATTCGGGGACGTTAAAAGAAATATTTAAAATATTTTATATATTAATATTTAAATTAATAGAAGCTTTATTATCCTCTAATTTATTATTTTTATTTATAAATATAATGGTTTTCTGCTTTTTAGGATTAAGTTAAATCTTATTATTAATAATAAGGGAATAGCCAAAATAAACTTAATAAGGAAGTATTTGCGTTAAAATATATTTAATAAAATTATATATTATATATATTTTAATTAAGTCTGAAACCTAACGAAATATTTTATTAATTTTTATTTAATTATTAATATAGTCCTTTATCGTATTATTTGCCTTTTCAATAACTCCTTATATTTAGGGATATCTTGGATTACTATTAATAATATAAATATTATAATAATATAAATATTATAATAATATAAAAGATAGAGCAAAGCCCCTTTGAACTTAATATTATTATCAGATTAAAGGATCTTAATAGGGCTATAAGTTATAAAGAAGATAGCGAGATTATCGTAAATATTAAATAGCTCCTTAGCAACGAAAAGCTATAAGAATATATATTTAGAAAAATAATTTTATAATATTTAATAATTAGCTAGGAATAAAATATTAGAGAAATATTTTTAAGTAAATAAAAGTAATATTAATTTCTTATTAAATTTTGATATAAAATTAATATTACTCTTACAAATTTATAAATTATCCTTATATTTATATATTTTGGACCCCCCAAATTTAGGGTTATTAAGATTTAAGGTTAAAATATAAAGGATAATTTAAAAACTCTCCTCTTATAGTATTATTTCTTAATAATAAAGTTATCAAAATCAGGCGTTATTATAAATCCTTCCCTAAAATACCAAAATATTACTAAATACTTTGTAAAGGGAAAAAGATATTTATAATAATTATTATAATTTATTTATATTTATTATAGAGGTTATTTTATATATTAATAAGATCTACTTAATTTCGCTAAACCGGATTGAATAAATAAATTATTATTAATAACGGTCTAATATACCGAAGATTATTGGTTTAACAATACTAATAAAGCTTTATAAAATAGCTAACCTTATACTAAGTAATATTATAATAGAGATATTGGACTTCTAACTAGGTCTTATTATATCCTATATAATAAAAATAGAGATATATTTATTTAATAAGATCGTAAATAACTAATAAAATAATAATATATTTAGCTTAAAAGGAAATACCCTTATTAATTATTGACTTCTGAAAGATTATTTTATCCTTATTAAGTTTAAAGTTATTTAAGGCTCTAAATTTATTATAATTTTCTTTTTTATTTAGAATAATATTATTAGGGTATTATAATTAATATTTATAAATATAATATTATTTATATAAGAACCGAGAAAGGTTTTTATTATCAATAATATTTTCTAAGAAATTGAAAAATTATTTCTTTATTAAAGGGAGCGGGTTCTTACTAAGCTTAAGGATTCTAATAATAGTCCTATTAATAAGAGGCTTATTTAGGAGCTAATTAAAAGGAAATAAAAAAGGAGCAAAGGTATATTATAATATTAATATATTAAGGTTAATAATATTAATATTTTTAATATTAAAATAATAATATTAAAAATTTTGATATTAAACTTTTCGGAGAAAAAAATAATAAAAGATTTAAAAATATTATAAAAAGTTATTAAACTTAATTAATAACTCTCCTAATTGCTATATATATATTATAATATATTATATTTACTACTTAATACTCTATTTATATATTGTTAATATAAATAATAAGATAGATATATTTGAGTATTTGAAAAACCTATAAAAAAACGCAAAATAGCAGCGACTTAAACTATAAGGCTTAATCTAATATTATAAAATTAGGGCAGCAATATACTATTGTATATACAGTTAGCAATTGAAGCTTCAACTAGTAGTATTACCTACTTAGGATAGCGTTGTTGGATAGTAAATTTAGTCAGTTGATTGATAGTTCAACGAGATTTATGCGTCAACTGCGACAGTATAGATACGTTAATACACATCCCACCACTGCAAGCACCCACCCTGGTCACCCGCACTTACTTACCATTCCCCACCGCTTCCATCACAAACAACCCTTCGATTCTTTTTGCACGATTTCCCTCTTCCAAGTCGCCTAACGCCTTGCATTGTGCAGTCCGAGACCCCAGGCCCAAAAAGACGGTGGGGAGGGTATGCTGAAGGGGATGACTAGGGGAAATAGGTTTTCTGAGAGTGGGGCTCGGAGGTTGAAAGGGAAATTGAGGGGAGAGGTGTAGGAAAGTGGTAGAAGTCTGGGTGATTTGTTTGCATTTTATGAGGGGGGAGGGGGGTTGGTGGGGGGTGGGTGGTGTGCTGGTTGAGGGGAACAATTTAAGTATTGACTGGAAGATTGTTGGCTTTCTGCGCGTCAAGCTTGAAGCATCTACTGGCGACGGTTTGATTGTTTGATTCTCAGAGATGCTTTCACCTCAATGGATCCGACTTGTAAGATTCGTTCACCCTTCCAGGTGATCTGGCCTGATATTTCTGCGGTATTGGTCGCGGTCATCGGTAGGCGTTAAATCGGACCGAAGTTGTCAGATGCACTCAGGGCTAAATCGTCTGATTGATAAATAATGGTGCATAGCACCCTAATATATATAATAATGAGGCCCTAGATAGGGGCAAATAAATATTCCTAGCCCTGTTTTATATTAATTGCTTTGCCTAATAAAATAGAAAATAAGTAATATAATAATAGTATTTTAATAATATAATTAAGGGTTTAAATAACCTTAAAGAAAATAAAATAAGAAAAATAAGCTAATAAAAGAAAAATAAAAGTAATAATAGCTAATATACTCCTTTAAAATAATAATAATTTAGCTATTATTATAATTTTATTTAGTTAATAAATAAAGTTATATAATTATTCAAGTTAATAAATTATAATATATAAATAAATTCCTTATATTTCTAATAAAGAAAAAATTTAATAAAGTTATTTATTAATATTTTAGCTATAAGAACTTATT